>Ga0315288_10002852_pt1 | contig 22111 bp, 18 predicted proteins | sample YL17G11_20_MG_FD_203454 | JGI IMG/M metagenome (GOLD analysis project Ga0315288, IMG submission 203454) | Sediment microbial communities from Yellowstone Lake, YNP, Wyoming, USA - YL17G11_20 | ecosystem: Environmental > Aquatic > Freshwater > Lake > Sediment | place: USA: Wyoming | collected...
TCTCTACTCTTAAGTTGAAAGAGAACTAAAGGTCATACTTCAAAAAGCCCGTCCTCCTGGCCGATGTCGAGGCCGACCCGACAGGGATCTTTTGGGGATGACGGGAAAACGTTTATTTTCCCTGCTCCGCCGCGCGCCTCTCCCAATCCTCAAAGGGGACGAGGGCAGCAACGGGTTTCCCACGCTTGGTGATCACGATGTGTTCCTTCAAATCGTTTCCACAGATCTCGCCCGGCCCCTGGTCCTTGCGGGAACGGGAATTATAATTCGCTGATCAGAAGATCCCGGTTTGCGGCGACTACGACGTGGACGGTAATTAACGATCGGGAATCAGTATTTCCAGGGAAAAGCAATCTCTCGTATAGGCAAAACGGATATTTGTTTGGTCAGGCTATAGGATTTGCTTCCCGGATATATTACCCATAGATGTTCGAGAGCGAGATCGCGGCAAGCGATCTTCATGGATGTGCTTAACCCGGGCGCGTCGTTGTACTTGAATTCCACGCCCCAATTTTTGCCGGCCTGCTGCCAGAACATGTCGAGCTCCGCGCCCGAATAGGTAGCCCAGAAAAAAATCTCTCTGATCCCCTTGCCAATACTCCGCAGCACGCACTCCTGGGCAAACCCTTCCCAGGATGATCCGATTTTGGGATGGGCCAAAAGCTCTGCATGTTCCCGCACGCCGAGCAGGGAATGGAAAAGCCCCGAGTCGGACAGATAGATCTTGGGGCGTTTGACCAGCCGCTTGCCGATGTTGACGTGCCAGGGTTCCAGCAAGCGGACCATGAAGGTCGATTCAAGGATTTCTACATGCCGCTTAGCGGTCATGTCGCTGATGCCGAAAGAACTCGCCAGCTCGCTATAGTTAAGTACCTGCCCGTGATAATGAGAGAGCATGGTCAGAAATCTCCGCAGGGTGGGTGCGGGGATCGCGATTCCCAATTGCGGCAAATCTCTTTCCAGGAAGGCGGTCAGGTAGTGGTCACGCCAGGACCGGCTTTGGGCTTCGTTTTTAGCTGTAAAGGAACGGGGAAAGCCGCCACGAAGCCACAGCTTCTTGAAATGCTCAGGACCACTGTCCTGAAGGCGCAGTCCCCCCAGCGTATAAAAAGCGATGCGCCCGGCCAGCGATTCGCTGCTCTGCCTGAGCAGACGGCCCGAGGCGCTTCCTAGGATCAGGTATCTCTGTTTGGGGCGGTTGTCGACCAGATAACGGAGCAGGGGAAATATTTCGGGCAAGCGCTGGACCTCGTCGATGACGATCAAACCGGCCAGGTCTTCCAGCGCCAATTGCGGATTCTGCAAAGCGGCCAGATCGCGTGGGTTTTCCAGATCGAAATAGTGGTCAGCGGCAAATCCCCGGGCCATGGTCGTTTTGCCGCATTGGCGCGGACCGACGAGGGCGGTCACCGGGAACTGGCTTAGGAGCTTTTTAATTTCTCGCTTGTCAATGGCACGATCGATCATTTCCCTCTCCTGTTTCCGGATTTAGCCTAACACATATACCTTGAATAATCAACATCAAATGTTGAAAATTCTCTGTCGGCCGCGGCAGAGCGATTAATTCATGCCGACTTCTTTTTCGAGCGCCCTCCGGACCAACCGGTTCAACGATATCCCCTCGCTGATCGACTTTCGCACGGCCCGCTTTTCTGTCCCCTAAGTTGGTCTAACCTAAACTTGGTTTGACAAGCTCTGCCAAGCGAAGTCTAATAATCTCATCAAAATCAAGGAGGGGTAAATGAAAAAACCAATTTTGGTCCTTTCTTTGGTCTCACTGCTTTGTTTTACTTTTGGCTGCCAGAAGGGTGAAGAGGTGGCTGAGGCACCCAAGGTAAATGTAGAAGCTGATGTTGCTGCCATAAAAGCGTCATTTAATGAATTCGTTCAACTTTATAATGCTGCCGATTTTGGCAAGATTATGTCCAATTACGCAGAAACCTCAATACAAATGCCACCCAACGAGTCTGTTCGCAAAGGAAAAGAAGCTGTTCTGCTTGGGTATCAAAAAACCAGAGAGTTGAACGACGAACATTGTGATAGCAGTGTAGTGGAAGATGTGCGCGTGTCTGGAGACTTGGCAGTAGTGCGGGGTACAGACACGGGCACGACTACTCCGAAAAGTGGAGGAGAGCCAGTCAAATATAATTTGAAATGGCTGACAGTACTTGAGCGTCAGACCGATGGCACCTGGAAATGGATATACGAAATGTGGAATGACAATGATCCACTTCCAGAAAAGCCAGAAAAGGAGTAACAGAACCAACTTATATATTCATATGAACTCGTCATGGAGCTGAAGCCGAAGGAAGTCAAGAAATAGGCATCACCGAACGAACATAATTTGACACGCGTTGTCTGATTAAGTGTTGGTCAGACCACCTAAGTCCAAACACATGAAAAGACGCCTCCGCCATGGCCTAAGTCTCATGTCTTTACCATCTGAAAGGGCTTGAATTTCATTTTTCGGAGAAAGCCCGTATCTGAGCGCGCGATAGGTTCGGAGATAAGTTCGGAGAAGAGTTCGGAGAATTCGTCACGCGGCGGGAAATCGGACGCGGCGCTTCCGGAAGCCTACCGAGATATAATTATCGCGTTCGGCCTTCTCGATCTTCTTGAGGGCCAATTTCAGGAGAAGCTCTCGTTTCTCAGGGTCCCTCTTCGCCGTCTTCCTGTATTTCCGGAGTCCCAGGCGGCCGCGGAGAAGCAACATTTCCGTGGCGGACGCTTTCTGCCGCCTCTCGCCCGGCGCTCTCATGGGGATTTCCTTTCTTTCAAGGCCCGAATCTCGGCCAGGGTATCGTTCTCCGGAAGAGCCGCCCTCTTCTCGAGATAAGCCCAGTCGAGTTCCTCCCGATAGCGCACGATCAGAAGCTCCGTCATTTCACAGTCAACCTCGGACTTCCAATGCTGACACGCGTTCATCCGGTCGATGATCAGGTCTTCGAGGCCGATAACGACGCAGTGCAGGCCTCCTTCGAGCTCGGCGGTTTCGCGCGAAGCCTCTTCACCAGGGAGATCGGCTGCTGGAACCTCGACGGCCATGTCCAACCCCTCATGGACCCAATAGCGGCCTTTTTTGACGAATCCCAGCTCCCGCAGGGCCTCGTCCAGGGCGTCGCGGTCGGCGTAGGCAAGGTCGATGTCGGCGGTGAAATAGACGTCGCGCGTGTAGTAAGAAAGGGCTAACTCTCCTATGAGCACCGGCGCCGGCTTGCCCCTGTCCTCCAGAACGCGGGTGATCAAGCCGGTCATCAACATCTGGCGGGCGAGCGGGGCCTCGGTCGCGCCGATCTTTGTCAGGATTTGCTCGATATTCACGGGCTCACGATAACAACAACGGATAAGAGAAACAAGCCCGTCGAGGGCGCCCGTCAAAGCCTCTTCATACCGCCCCTGTCGCTAGAGATCAATAGCCCTGGCCGGAGAACTCCTCCCAACGGGCTTCTTGCCCCTATTTCCTTGATATCTTCTTGACCCGGCGATATAATTGGGGTCCAAAATCAGCGGGGCTGGGGAAAATGGGAAACTCAATTCCTGCGCGTCTCAAAAAGGGCGCCATCCTGACCTACAACCAGGAAGGGACGAGGACGTTTGAAGGCGAAACGTTAGAGGTGGTGCCGGTCTGGAAATGGCTTCTGGGTGCCTTGGCCGAAAAGCAGGATGAGGAAAAGAGGTAATACCCCTAAAAGAGGGTAATAATAAGGGTAATATCGATGAAATCAGGCAGAATCCGTGCCATCGGCATCGACCTGATGAACGAAGACACAGCATGGAGAAAAACGACATGATGACCTTTCGAGGGACTCGCCTCCAAGATACGAAGCTGCCTCTCTCCACTGTATGGCTCTTAGAAAGCTTGGCCGAGTCTAAGGGCCGCCAGCAGCTTTTCGAAAAACAGTCACCACAGATCCTCAAGTCACTTCGAGAGATGGCGCTTATCGAAAGCGCGGAATCGTCCAACAGGATAGAGGGAGTGACCGTCGACAAAAGCAGACTACGGCCTCTAGTCTTAGGAAATGCGTCCCCCAAAGACAGATCCGAGGAGGATATCGTCGGTTATCGCCTGGCCCTGAATTGGATTCACACCGATTTCCAAAAGATAGCTATCTCGCCGGAGACATGCCTTCGCCTTCATGCTCTGGCCCAGGGGGGGACGACGGGGGATGCCGGACAATGGAAAAGAAGTCCAAACGATATCATCGAGATATTCCCAAACGGCAGGCGGGAGGTGCGTTTCCGGCCCGTGGCTCCCGACCTTGTTCCAAAAGCCATGGACGAGCTTTGCTTGGGCTATCATGACTCTATTGAGCAACTCAAGGTCACGCCGCTCCTGGCAACGGCTTGCCTGGTTCTCGATTTTCTGTGCATCCATCCTTTTCGCGACGGCAACGGCCGCGTTTCCAGATTGTTGACCTTGCTCGCCTTCACCCATCATGGCTACGACGTCGGGCGATATATCAGCTACGAGCGGATCGTCGAGCAGACAAAGGAAGGCTACTATGAGGTGCTGAAAAAAAGCTCAGCACGCTGGCACGAGGGAGCGCATGATTTCCAGCCATGGTTCAATTACCTGCTGACGACCTTGCGCCGAACCTACCGCGAGTTTGAAGAACGTGCCGGCCGGCCCCGTCCCGAAAAAGGATCCAAATCGGAGCTCGTAGAATACGCCCTGGATACTATTGTGAGCCCCTTCGGAATCGCGGATGTCGAGAGGCTTTGTCCCAACGTCAGCCGTGACACCATCCGCTTGGTCATGAACCGCCGGCGGAAATCCGGAAAACTCGAAATAATGGGCCGGGGACGCGATGCCAAATGGCGTCGTTCAGAGGAAAAAGGGTAATTCCACATTAATGTAGGAATAAATATAGGAATAAAGAGTAGGCCATGAAACTCTACGCCGGTGTTACTGATCATATTTGGTTTGATTACCTTAGAAGCCTTCCGGCCATTGACGAGGTCAACTTCTGGCAGCCGTCGCCGAACGCACAATTCCAGGCGCTCAGCAAGGGCGACCTCTTCCTCTTCAAACTTCACCGCGGCCTGCGGACCCGTAACCGGGACCTGATCGCCGGGGGAGGGGTCTTCGCCTCCTTTTCGATCCTCCCCATAAGCCTGACCTGGGAGGCCTTCGAGAAGAAAAACGGGGCCGCCTCCTATGCCGAGATGCGCGAGCGGCTCGTCCATTACCGAAGAATTCCCGACAAGCCCCATGAAGATTTCCAAGTCGGTTGCATCATCCTGACACAGCCCTTCTTCTTCGACGAATCGATGTGGTTTCCCGCGCCGGATTGGAGCGCCTCGATCGTCCGGGGCAAGGCCAAAGGCTATGAGCTTGATAAAGAAGCTGGCCAATTCATTTGGAAGAACCTCCAGCGAGCTTGGGCACACCAGAACGTTTTTGACCTGGATAGGGAAGCCCAGCATGTTGAGGAGGAACGAGCCCGATACGGAAAAGAAATTACAATCACACCGCGCCTGGGGCAGGGGACTTTCCGGATCATGGTTACGGATGCCTACCATCGTGCATGTGCGATTACAGAGGAACATTCCCTGCCGGCTCTCGAGGCCGCACACATCAAGCCGTTCAACGAGAGCGGCCCGCACGCCGTTAATAACGGCCTGCTCCTCAGAAGCGATTTCCATCGCCTCTTCGACCGCGGTTATATAACCGTCACGCCCGAATACCGCATCGAGGTCAGCCGTCGCCTCAAAGAAGAATTCGAAAACGGCCGGTCGTATTATCCATTCCACGGCAAGCCCCTGGGCCATCTTCCCGCACTCCCCGAAGATCGCCCCAGCAATGAACTATTGATTTGGCATAATGACAATATTTTTAGAGCGTAAAGAAGGTTTTGCTTAGAGAGGATAGAGATGCCCCCTAGACACAAGAAACCCAATGCCCAACCCTCCAAAAACGGTGCAACCCTCGGTTTTGAAGCCAAACTCTGGGCCACGGCCGACGCCCTGCGCGGCAGCATGGATGCGGCCGAATATAAGCACGTCGTCCTCGGCCTCATATTCCTCAAATACATCTCGGACGCATTCGAAGAGCATCACATCAGGCTCCTGGCCGAGCGTTCCCAGGGCGCCGATCCGGAGGACCCCGACGAGTACCGCGCCAAAAATATCTTCTGGGTGCCGCCCGAAGCGCGCTGGTCGCATCTCAAGGCCCAGGCTAAGCAGCCTACGATCGGCCAACTTGTGGATGACGCGATGTCAGCCATCGAGCGCGATAACCCGACTCTCAAAGCCGTTTTACCCAAGGACTATGCCCGCCCGGCCTTGGATAAATCGCGGCTTGGGCAGTTGATCGACCTCGTCAGCAATATCATGGTCGGCGACGCGGAGAGCCGCTCCAAGGATACTCTCGGCCGGGTCTATGAATACTTCCTTTCTCAATTCGCCAGCGCCGAGGGCAAGAAGGGTGGCGAGTTCTACACCCCGCGCTGTATTGTGCGTCTGCTCGTGGAGATGCTTGAACCATACAAGGGGAGAGTGTACGACCCCTGTTGTGGCTCCTCCGGGATGTTTGTGCAGTCAATCGAGTTCATCCAAGCCCATGCCACCGGGAATGGCAACGCCGGCAAGGCTAAGGCCGACATCTCGATCTACGGCCAGGAATCGAATTACACGACTTGGCGCCTGGCCCGCATGAACCTCGCCATCCGTGGCATCGAAGGCCAGATCGCCCACGGCGACAGCTTCCATAACGACCGCCACCCGGATCTCAAGGCCGACTTCATCCTCGCCAATCCGCCCTTCAATGTAAGCGACTGGCGAGGCGAATTGCTGAAAGACGACAAGCGCTGGAAGTACGGCGTGCCGCCTCCGGGCAACGCCAACTTCGCCTGGGTCCAGCACATGATCCACCACCTCGCGCCGACGGGACTGGCAGGATTCGTCCTTGCCAACGGTTCGATGTCCTCCAACCAATCGAGCGAGGGCGAGATCCGTAGAAATATTTTGGAGGCCGACTTTGTGGATTGCATGGTGGCGCTCCCCGGCCAGCTCTTCTATTCGACGCAGATCCCGGCTTGCCTTTGGTTTCTGGCACGCGATAAGAAGAACAGCCGTTTCCGTGACCGTCGTGGCGAAGTGCTCTTCATTGATACGCGAAAGCTCGGCCGGATGGTGGACCGCACTCACCGCGAGCTCACCGACGAAGATATCGCGCGCATCGCCGGCACTTACCATGCCTGGCGCGGCGAGAAAAACTCGGGCAAGTACGCCGACGTGCCCGGCTTCTGTAAGAGCGTGACGCTCGATGAGATTCGCAAGCACGGATATGTTCTCACACCCGGACGCTACGTCGGCGCTGGGGCACTCCCTGAAGAAGATGAGCCGTATGATCAAAAAATGAAGCGGCTTGGGCTGCAGCTTAAACAGCAGTTTGCAGAGTCTGAAAAACTGCAAAAAGCGATATTGATAAACTTACGGAGGTTATTGCCATGAGCGTTTATTGGAGCTTGAATGGAACGACCTTTGCAGAGTTTGATTTTGCGGCTATCCAAGGTGGGCGAGGTTTGGGGTTCTATCGGCTTATAGCCCAGGTTCATGCGACCACCCACGCAAAACAAGCCGGGGAAGAAGTCTCCGTGATTTATTTTAGCGGTGAACTCTGGGTGCGCGGGAAGGAGGGCGGGGAACAATATTTGGGCCACCTAAGGCGGCAGGGCGCAGAATCAGCGCTAACCGCTTCCCAATATACGTCCAAAGTAGTTGTCCCGCTTGAAATCGAATTGGATGCGAGACGAATTGAGGCGATAGAGCGAATCAGGTTGGGAGGCGAGTTATTCTTCAGGCTAATATTGTATGGAATCGCCTCTGGCAGCCGCAATGATCACCAACAGACAATGCAAGCCTCGCTTGATTACCGAGCGAATCAGGGTACCTGGATTGAGATACTCGGGCAGATGGATTATCAGAAAACCGTGCTTTTAGAGATTCCGGTGCCGGGAGATGAGATCAGCCCACAGTTTTTACCAGTATCAAGACACCTCCAAACGGCGCAAATGCATATGATGCGTGGGCACTTCCGGGATGCTGTGGGTGCATGTCGGGATGTTATGGAATCGCTGGCCAGTGCCTTGAACGATGAAAAGAATGAACTGCCGGGGGCCATTAAATCTTGGTTTGAGGAAACGCGCGCGATGGACAAAGAAGAGAGACTTCGAATCGTGCGACGGGCGCTCAAGGTATTGACGCATCCGGCCCGACATGCGGATGATGTTTCGACTTCGATAGAATGGGGGCCCACGGACGCAAGGGCGACTATTGCCATGGCAGCAGCTTTGTTTCAATTGGCAGCTGAAAGAAGGCTTGGGTAATAATGCCAAGCAGATTCAGGGCAGTTGACCGGAGACTCTTCAGTCTAACCGGTTAAGGCATAGTAATGATGAATCAATGGAAAGAAATGACCTGGGGAGACCTTGCCACTCTTGAGTACGGAAAGGCGCTTCGCGGCTATAGAAATTCAAGTGGTCGCTTTCGGGTTTATGGAACGAATGGCCCAATCGGTTGGCATGATCAGGCGCTTTTTGATAAGCCAAGTGTGATTATCGGACGCAAAGGTGCGTATCGTGGAGTTTATTATGCGGCGGAACCGTTTTTTGTCATTGATACCGCCTTTTACCTAAAGCCCAATACCGAATTTGATATGAGGTGGGCATATTATGAGCTTCTCACCCACGACATCAATAGCATGGATAGCGGCTCTGCGATCCCTTCGACAAGTCGAGACTCGTTTTATCGCCTCCCCGTTTGCGTTCCGCCTCTCGAAGTGCAACACGCCATTGCCCAGATCCTAGGCGCGCTTGACGATAAGATAAAGCTGAATCGTCAAATGAACGAGACGCTGGAGGCAATAGCCCGGGCGCTCTTCAAGTCCTGGTTTGTGGACTTCGACCCCGTCCGCGCCAAAGCAGAAGGCCGCGACCCCGGCCTACCAAAACGCATCGCCGACCTTTTCCCGGATTCCTTCGAGGACTCGGAGTTGGGAGAGATTCCGAAGGGGTGGGGGATCAGCACGGTCGGTGAGGAATTCAATCTAACGATGGGGCAATCCCCGCCTGGCGAAACATACAATGAGATTGGCGAAGGATTATCTTTCTTTCAAGGACGCGCCGACTTTGGATTCCGCTATCCAAGCCACCGGGTATTCTGCACCGCGCCTACACGGTTTGCCGATCCGGGCGATGCTCTCGTGAGCGTTCGTGCGCCTGTAGGCGATATCAACATGGCATTAGAGAGGTGCGCCGTCGGTCGTGGAGTGGCAGCGATCCGCCACAAAAGCGGTAGCCGGTCATACACCTACTACGCCATGCTTTCGCTGGTCGACGTTTTCGGGGACTTCGAGGCCGAGGGAACAGTCTTTGGATGCATCAATAAGGACGACTTTCATAGAATCAAGTTCATTGCACCGCCTCCTCAACTCGTGTTGGCCTTCGAGAAGGCTGCCTTCCCAATCGACCAGGCCATCGAGAACCACATCATGCAATCCCGTACCCTCGCCGCCCTGCGCGATGCGCTATTGCCTAAGCTCATTCCCGGTGATTTGAGGGTAAAGGATGTAAATAAATTTGTCGAGGGGACAACCAGATGCTGATTACAGAAAATATACTTGACGAATGGGTACGCGGAAATGAACAAGACGCGCATGGAGTAATCGTCGAGCTTGTGTTTAATCTGGTTGCAGCATCATGTCCCACACCAAGAGAACGGCGTTTTCCGTTAGCCGACAGCATCGGGCAACACGGGCCAGATGGGATACTGGATGTTTCTTTGGGATTGGATCCGTTCGTACCCGAAGGACGATCGTTCTGGGAAATCGGAACCGGCTTGAACGCTCGTGACAAAGCCACAGAGGACTACAAGACCCGGACTGCAGAAACTCCAGAGGCGGTCCGTACCAGCTCTGTTATTATATTTGTAACACCACTTTCTGCAAGGAGAGGCTGGCAATACACATGGAAGGAGAATGCACAGGGCTCATGGATTGAAAAACGTCGCGCAAGCGGCGAATGGAAAGACATCCGAATCATCGATGGTACTAAACTGGTTGACTGGGTTTATCAACTCCCGTCCGTCGAGATATGGCTCGCCCAAAAGATTATTGGCCCAGCCGTGCGACAAATAGAGACGCTAGGACAACGTTGGGATGCAATCAGGACGATTGGCGAACCGCCCCCTTTGACACCACATGTGTTTCTCGTAAATCGGGATGAAGCATGTGCCAAGCTTAAAGAAGTGTTCGCCGGGACGACGGTCCAACTCAAGCTGGAAACTCATTTCCCCGGTCAAGTGGCGGACTTCGTTGCTGCGTATGTGGCCTCGTTGGATGAAGAATCCCGCGCTGATGTATCGGGTCGGTGCCTAATTGTTTCGGGATTGGAGGCGTGGAACAACATCGTCACTCAATACAGAGACCATATCTTGATTAGCGATCGTGCTCTTGATCTGAGTGGTGATGCAGGCATAACACTCATACAAAAGGCCCGCCGAAAAAGCCATGCCGTTATTTACGGAGGGCCACAAGGCGGTATTCCCGATCCTGCGAGCGTCCCCCTAAGGGCGCCTCGGAGCCACCAGCTTCAGGAGGCACTCGAGAAAGCAGGATATAGCGAGGAGCGAGCTCGAACCCTCGCCCAGAGGAGTGATGGGAACCTTGGGTCATTACTAAGATGCCTTCAAAATCTTTCCCTGATGCCTGAATGGGCAGAACAATCTGGAGCCGCCGATCTCGCCATCGCGGTAGCTCTCGGATCTTGGAGCGAAAAGTCAGATGCTGACCGCGCCGTCGTGGAGCGAATATCGGGAAAACCATATGGGGAGTGGATCGGGAAGATGCGTGATCTGTCGCTTCGCCCGGGCACTCCCCTAACTCAACGAGAGGGAAACTGGAAATATCTTGCCCGGTATGAAGGGTGGTATGCTCTGGGTCCCAGGCTATTTGACGAACACCTGGATCGACTGCAAACCGCTGCTATTTCGGTATTGAAAGAGAAGGACCCGCAATTCGACTTGCCCACAGAAGAGCGATATACGGCAAGCATCCACGGGAAGGTTCTCTCGCATTCACACCTGTTGCGAAATGGCCTGGCCGAATCCTTAGCGCTCTTAGGGAGTCAATCCAAGGCGTTAAAGTCCTGTACTCTCGGCAAGGCCGAGGCGACGGCAGTCTTCACTGTCCGTGCGATTTTAAATGATGCCGACTGGCTGCAGTGGGCTAGCGTGAATGATTTACTACCACTGCTAGCGGAAGCCGCTCCGGGAGAATTCCTTGATGCAGTCGAGAAGGCTCTCAATAAAGATCCGTGCCCTTTTGATCAGGTATTTGCGCAGGAGGGCGAGGGTTTTGTGGGCCGCAACTATATGACCGGTTTGTTGTGGGCGCTGGAAACGCTGGCCTGGGATGCAGATTATCTAAGTCGTGCAGTAATTAGTTTGGGGGAACTAGCTGGACGTGATCCGGGTGGACGTTGGGCCAATCGTCCAGCCGACTCCCTTATTACCATCCTACTGCCTTGGATGCCACAAACTTGCGCGCCAATTGAAAAGCGGATTGCAGCTGCAAGAGCGCTACTTACTGAACTTCCGGACATAGGATGGAAGCTGCTCGTGAACCTCCTCCCCCAATCCCACTCGTCATCATCTGGCACTCGCAGGCCGGCTTGGCGTGAGACCATTCCTGATGGTTGGTCCCAGGGCGCAACACAGCGCGAATACTGGGAGCAGGTTTCGTTCTACTCGGAACTTGTAATTAATATCGCTAAGAGCAACTGCGAGAAACTCGCCGAGCTCATCGATCATATGGAGCATATGCCCCAACCTCCACAGGAAAAAATCCTGGCCCATCTTGGTTCTGACGTTGTGAAGGCAATGTCAGAACCTGAAAGACTGATCCTGTGGAATGGGCTTGCCGATCTTATTTCAAGGCACCGGAAGTATTCGGATGCCGAATGGGCAATGACGCCTGAGCAGGTTGAAAGAATTACCGCACTTGCTGATCAAATCGCCCCCAACGCCCCCTTTTATCGACATCAACGTATCTTTAGCGAGAGCGGTTTCAATCTATACGAAAAGAGGGGCAATTACGAAGAACAACAGAAAGAACTGGAGCGACGCTGGCAAAGAGCGATTGAAGAGATTGTTGCAAAAGGCGGCGTGCAGGCGGTGTTGAACTTCGCAAATGCTGTACAGTCGCCTTGGCGTGTCGGCATCGCCTTCGGAATGGTCGCCACCAAGGATGCTGATCCTGAAATTCTGCCTCACTTGCTTGAACACGAGAAAAAAGCAATTGTCAAGTTTGCGGAGGGCTTCATCTGGGGTAAGTTCCGCAGCCGCGGTTGGCGGTGGGTGGATGACACCGATAAATCACAATGGACCGCTGATCAGATCGGGTGCTTTTTCTCCTTTTTGCCGTTCACACAGGATGCGTGGCAGCGTGCGAGCCAACTTCTTGGCGAGAATGTATCGCCATACTGGACCAAAGCCAGCGCAAATCCCTGCGATGCTAATACGGGCCTTGAAGCCGCCATCGATCAGCTCATCCAAAACGGCAGGCCATTCGCTGCGATCAGGTGCCTAGGCACGATGCTGTATGAAAAGCTGCCAATCGATAGCGTGAGAGCTGTTAGGGCTTTACTCACAGCGCTCAAGTCGTCGGAAAGCCCGCAATCGATCGATGCCTACGAGATAGTCGAAATCATTAAAGCAATTCAGAATAACCCGAGCACAAATCCCGATGACCTTTTTCACGTGGAGTGGGCATACCTGCGCTTATTAGACGACCACCATGATGCTTCTCCAAAGTTGCTTGAAGGACGTTTGGCGAGCGATCCGAGTTTCTTCTGCGAGGTAATCCGTCTTGTGTTTCGTTCAAAAAACGAAGAACGCCGAACTGATGAACCAACGAAGGAAAGAGAGCAAATTGCCGCCAACGCCTATCGATTGTTGAGGCAGTGGAGAATTCCTCCGGGCTGGCGAAAAGAGCTGGCATATGACGGCGAAGCCCTTACTGCCTGGCTGAATGCCGTGAATAAACAATGCTTGGAGACCGGGCATTTGGAAATCGCAATGACAATGGTGGGTCATGTACTCACTCACGTGCCGGCGGATCCGGTTGGATTATGGATCCATCGCTCTGTGGCGGAAGCTCTCAACGCGAAAGACGCTGGGGACATGCGTAATGGATTTCGTACCCAGTTGTTTAACTCGCGCGGTGTGCATTGGGTAGATCCAACAGGGAAGTCAGAAAGGAAACTCGCAACCAAATATAGAGAGCAAGCAGATGCCGTCGATGGCGCTGGGTATCAACGTTTGGCCAGCACGCTCCGAGAGTTAGCGGAATCATACGAGCGCGAAGCTGAGAGGGTACCATCCAGAGAATCCTTCGACGATTGAGGTGCGGTAGATGAGGGTTTTCGCTGAATCTGTGATCGAACAAGCCGCCCTTACTTGGCTCGATGATCTTGAGTGGGCTATTAAAAACGGCCCGGAGATTGCGCCGGGCGAGCTTTTCGCCGAACGTATGGACTATGGGCAGGTCGTTTTAGAGGATCGTTTACGCCAGGCAATCGCTAGGCTGAATCCTGCGCTTCCCCCGGAAGCCATCGAGGACGCCTTCCGCAAGGTTAAGCGGCCTGAGGGGCCGTCGCTCGAAGCCCGCAACCGTATGTTCCACCGTTGGCTCGTAGACGGCGTAACGGTTGAGTATCGCCGCGCTGATGGCTCAATTGCCGGCGCTCAGGCGCGCGTCCTCGACTTCGACGATCCGGACAACAACGATTGGCTGGCGGTCAACCAGTTTACCGTTGCTGAAAACAAACATAACCGCCGTCCGGATATCGTGCTGTTTGTCAACGGTTTGCCTCTCGTTGTTATCGAGCTCAAGAATGCCGCTGATGAGAACGCGACGATCTGGACGGCCTTCCATCAGCTCCAAACCTATCAGCAGGAAATCCCCTCTCTTTTTGCCTATAATGCCGCCCTTGTGGTCTCCGATGGCATGGAGGCACGCATAGGAGCCGTGGGCGCCGGCCGCGAATGGTTCAAACCATGGCGGACGATCGAAGGCGGAAGCCTGGCCGACCCCAAAACACCCGAGTTGGAGGTTCTTATCGAAGGCGTTTTAAATAAGCGGCGGTTTCTTGACCTGATCCGTTATTTCATCATTTTCGAAGACTCCGGCGGAGGAACGCTCAACAAGAAGATGGCGGGCTATCACCAGTACCATGCCGTCAATGTCGCAATTCAGGAAACACTGCGTGCGTCTGGGAAAAAAGGCATACGGCTCCAGGCGGGAGTGTATAAGTCAGGTCATCAACCCGGAGGCGAGCCGGGGGATCGCAGGATCGGCGTCGTTTGGCATACCCAGGGCGCGGGGAAGAGCCTCACCATGGCTTTCTATGCCGGGCGCATTATTCGAGAGCCCGCGATGGAGAACCCGACGATTGTCGTGATCACCGACCGCAACGACCTCGACGGCCAACTCTTCGGCACGTTCTCTCGCTGTCAGGATCTCTTGAGGCAGCCTCCGGTCCAGGTCGAGAGCCGGGCTGATCTTCGGGAAAAGCTCCGAGTCGAGGCGGGTGGGGTGGTTTTTACGACCATCCAAAAATTCCTGCCTGAGGAGAAGGGGGATCGTTACCCTGTTCTTTCCAAGCGGCGCAATATCGTCGTCATCGCCGATGAGGCACACCGCAGCCAATATGATTTTATCGACGGGTTCGCGAGGCACATGCATGACGCTCTGCCCAATGCTTCCTATATCGGATTCACCGGCACGCCGATCGAGTTGACGGATAAAAGCACAAGAGCGGTTTTTGGAGATTACATAAGCATATACGATATTCAAAGGGCCGTTGAGGATCGGGCGACGGTCCCAATCTACTACGAAAGCCGGTTGGCTAAGCTCGAGCTGGATGAGGAGGAGCGCCCGAAGATAGACCCGGATTTCGAAGAGGCGACCGAGGGCGAGGAAATCGAGCACAAGGAAAGACTCAAATCGAAGTGGGCCCAGCTCGAGAGCGTCGTCGGGGCCGAGAAACGGCTGAAGCTCGTCGCACGGGATATCGTTTCGCATTTTGAAAACAGGCTCGAAGCCATGGACGGCAAGGCCATGATCGTATGCATGAGCCGCCGCATATGCGTGGATCTCTATCGGGCGATCGTCACACTACGGCCGGAATGGAATCACGCCGAGGACGACGAGGGAATGATCAAAGTCGTGATGACCGGATCGGCGTCCGACTTGCCGGATTGGCAGCCGCATATTCGAAATAAACAGCGGCGGGAGATTCTGGCGAAACGATTTAGAGACCCAAACGACCCATTCAAGGTTGTAATTGTGCGGGATATGTGGCTCACCGGCTTCGACGCGCCTTCTCTGCACACGATGTACGTGGATAAGCCGATGCGCGCGCATGGGCTGATGCAGGCGATCGCGCGGGTCAACCGGGTCTTCCATGATAAACCGGGAGGCCTGGTTGTGGATTACCTCGGGCTTGCGGCGGAGCTGAAGCAGGCGCTGGCGACCTATACGGAGAGCGGGGGCACGGGGAAGACAGCTATCGACCAGGAGGAGGCCGTCGCGGTCATGCTGGAGAAGCACGAGGTGTGTTGCGGGCTATTCCACGGATTTGACTGGTCGAGGTGGATATCGGGAACCGCCGAGCAGCGGCTGGGATTGCTGCCAGTGGCGCAAGAACACATCCTGGCCCAGGAGAATGGTAAGGATCGTCTCTTGGGCGCGGTCCGCGAGCTTTCACAGGCGTTCGCTCTGGCAGTCCCGCACGAGAAAGCTCTTGGAATCCGTGACGACGTGGCTTTTTTCCAGGCGGTAAGGGCTGTGTTGGCGAAGCGGGCGCCGGGCGATGCGAAACCGGAAGAAGAGCTCGACTTGGCGGTCCGGCAGATCGTCTCGCGGGCGGTCGCATCTGAAGGCGTAGTAGATATCTTTGCCGCAGCGGGGCTCAAGAAACCGGACATTTCGATCTTGTCCGAGGGGTTCTTGGCTGAAATCAGATGTATGCCGCAGCGGAATCTTGCCGTGGAGTTGTTGCGTAAGTTGCTGGCAGGAGAGATTAAGGCACGTGGGAGAAAGAATGTCGTGCAGGCCCGATCGTTCGCCGAAATGTTGGAGCTGGCGATAAGACGATACCAAAATCGGGCCATTGAAGCGGCACAGGTCATTGAAGAGCTGATCGGCTTGGCGAAGAAAATGCGGGAGGCTAATGCTCGCGGCGAGCAGTTGGGGATGACGGAGGACGAACTCGCCTTCTATGACGCGCTTGAGACAAACGACAGCGCTGTGAAGATCCTTGGGGATGAGACACTAAGGAAGATCGCCCAGGAACTCGTGGCGACCGTGCGGGCCAACGTGACGATAGACTGGACCGTGCGCGAGAATGTAAGAGCGCAACTGCGGGTCTTGGTGAAACGGATCCTTCGGAAGCACGGGTACCCGCCGGATAAGCAGGAAAAGGCGACGCAGACGGTACTCGAACAGGCTGAAGTGCTGTCGGAGGAGTGGGCTGCCAGCTAAATCTATAATAGGAGGGCATGCATCATGAGTAAATCGCAGTGGCATAAGAAAGATTAGGGCTATATTCTTCGCTTTCTTCGAATGCACTTAGTTCACACAGAAGGTAAAAAATGGAAAAAACATCTTTTGATCAATTATTATTAGGATTAGAGAATTATTCCAAATTCAAGAACCTTTCCAAAAAGGACCTTGCGCAGAAGTTAAATATTCCATACAGCACCCTAAGGAAATGGTTTTCAAAGAGCCGTACAAAGAGATTTCCATCCCCTGATTATATGGAGAAAATAAATCATTTCCTTGAATCTGAGAAAAAGGAAGATCGATATTGGGGAAACATTTGGATGAAAATTCTTAGCTGGTGGCAATCACAACATAGATTTTCCAGCATAAAAAAATTAGCTGAAGAAATAGGATGGGAGCCTCAAAATCTCTTTTTACATTTTCAGAATAAGCAGATGCCTCCAAAAATTGTTGTAGGAAAAATTGCAGGGATAGCAGGTTTAGAAATATCCGCCTTGGATTCTATTCACAACGAAGCACGAAAAAGAACTGAAAAAATTAAGATGTTGTTACTACTTTTAGAGGATGAATTAAAATGGTTGAGGGACAATTCACCAGCAAGCCGAGAAATATTTAGACAAGAATTAGATTTAAGTGACGTAGGTTACATATCAAGTCTTCTTACGATGCTGGGAGATGAAGAGAAATTTAAAAGATGGATTACTTTAACTACCAATAGATTTGATTATTTTAGAAAAAAAGGGCGGAAAAAATGAGAAAAGTCCCAATTAGATTACAAACAGCCAATGCGCTTATGTGGTTAGGAAGCCTTTACAGAAATCCAGCTGATGCTATAAAAGAACATATTAGCAATGCAATTGATGAGCACCTAAAGGCTATTAAACTTAAGAAAGCCATTTCACCATGTTGTATCATTTACACTTTAGAAAAAGATAATATATTTATTGAATATCCTTATGGAATGTCTAAAGATGAGTTTGAGGCTGCTCTTTATAGAGTAGCTGATTCGGCGAAAAAAAGCCTGGATTTTTCGCAAATTGGTCAGCTTGGAATTGGATTGTTTAGTTTTATTCAAATTGGTAAAAAATGTACTTTTTTCTCCAAAAAAGAGAAAGGAACAGAAACAATAAAGGTTACACTACGAGAAGGTTCTGATGATGCAGAATTTGAAACTGCCCATAAGAGAGAGAGTCTATTAGGGCCAGGAATTAAAATTATAATCTCTGGATTAAGATTTGATCCAACTAAGCCACGCGGCCCCTTATCTCCTGAAAAATTAAAGAAGGTTTTTTCTGAAAAATATGACTCATATCTAAAGGAACGCCTTCTAAAAATTGTCATTAATCTTAAAGGCACCTCTTGTACAGTAGAGCCAATGAAGATCGATCTGCCAAGAATAGGAGAAAGCTACAGGAACTGGGCGCTTACAAAAGATAGAGCAAAGAAAATTTCCTTGGAACTATACTTTGATCCAACAAAAAAGGGAACAATAAGTATTCGCCATATGGGTGTTACGATCGTCGATGATCTCAAGCTATTATCTGCATATGGATTGGAAGAGAGTCTTTATGCAGAAGGAGATATAAAAGGTCATATTGATGCTGACTTTTTGAAGCCGTTGCCTGCTAGAACTGGATTTGAGGAAAACGAGGATTGGATAAGTTTGCTTGATGAGCTTGATAAAATACGCCCTTCCATTGAGGCTGAAATAGAAATACTTAAACAGGAGGAGGCGGAAAAAAGATTAACTGAAATTCAAAAGAAAGCATTGGAATTGGCAAAGGATATTCTTAATTTAGATGAATTTAGGGAACTAGAATTATTGGATGGGCTAGGACGAAAGCCCCCTGTGCCGGTGCTTCCACCTCATGGTTTTGATTTTGTGCCATCCTCAATTAGGATCGAGCCGGGAGAAACAGCAAAAATCCCCCTAAAAGCGTTTGTGCCTAACACAGTGCCAGATAATAGTTTTGTAGAGCTCAATATAAGTGATTCTTCAATAGTTGGGTTGCGGACACATAATGTGTTACTAAAAGCTTCTCAAGCCGATGCGAATGGAGTTGTGACTGAACACGTTACTTTAGAAGGAAAGATAAAAACCGTTGATCCTGTAATATTGACTGCTACTGTTGTTTCAAAAAATACAGGGCCTGCAATTGCACATATCCGAATAGCTAAGCCTGACCAAACAAGAACACCTATAGGGCCAGGGACAGAAAAAACTGGTCCTAGCATTACTTACGAAGAAGTTTCTTTTGAAGATGGACCATCAAAGCATAGCAGGTATATATCAAGGAAAATACAAATTAATGAACTTAATAAAGATTATGTAAGAGAAATAAAAGCATCAAAATCAGAACCAGCAAAACTAGCTTATGCAACGATGATGATAGGGAAAGAGACTATTTCATTTAATGATAAAAGCAAGATTGTTGATGATTATCTTGAAAAAATGCTTTCTTTTTATTTCGAACTGAAACAGAGAATATACGGTTCCTCTCCTAATATTTTCAAAAAACGTCCAGGAAGACCGAAAAAACAACCTGGTATTATTTAAGCGAAAGAAAGAGCTCGTGGTGAAAAAAGTCGCTTGAAAATTTCGCTTTACAGGTGGTACTTTGATCGGGGGCAGGTCAATTACATAAGCAATTTATATTATGAATAGTATCCATGGATAACCGAAAATTATGTGGGATCAGGGAATCCTTGTTACGATTTGCCCTATCAATCCCGCCAGAAAGCTACTTCCAGGCCAAGAGTCCTGAAGCATCCAAGCTTATTGTTTCTGATCCATATGCCTTCCTGATAGCCAGTTGTTTGGACCGCGGGATAAGAGCCGAGATCATCTGGTCGATTCCATATGCGCTGAAAAATCGGCTTACCCATCTCGACCCTGGCAAGATTCATGAGATGGCGTCGGGCGAAATTCGCAACTTACTCTATTCACTGAAATATCGGCCAAGATATATCAATGATGCGCCATCGACAATCCACGATTTAACTCAAATCGTTGTTGAAGAGTGCGATGGAGATGCGTCCAGGATATGGGAGGGGAAGCGGGCTTTTGAGGTAAAAAGAACCCTGATTTCGGTCCATGGTGTCGGCCCCGGTATCGCTAACATGACAATCCTCTTGATAGAGAAGGCGTTTTCTTATCGATTCATGGATCTGGATAGGAGCCGGATGGATATAAAACCAGATGTCCATACGCAGCGAGTTCTTTCCCGGCTGAGCGGCTGCGAGCTTGAAACAGATCAATCGGCGATTGAGATAGCCAGACTGATAAATCCCGAATTCCCGGGGGAGATAGATGGGCCTCTTTGGTGGATAGGGAGGACTTGGTGTCATTCGAGAAAGCCCGATTGTCCTGATTGTGCCCTTTTTAACGTCTGCGATAAACATTAGGTCTTGTAACAATGAAAGCCATAATCATTCCCTGCTCGGGGCAAAAAATCAGGGGCGGGAGTTCGATTTATATAAAGCCACGCCTCATAGATCTTTTAGGAGAAGCTGAGTTCGGCCGATTGCTTGCCTTGAGAGATAAGCTTTCTGTGCAAATCGGATTACCACCTGGCCCTGATACGAATATTCGTAACATGGAAAACGACATAAGATTCCTTCCCGCCTATAAACGGTACAACGGCAAGATGTACCAACGCGCGGAGTTTTGCGAGTTCTTTCCAGAATTTCGAGGTCGAGTATTCATTATTTCCGCGCTTTATGGGCTATTAGATGCCAACGACCATATCCGATTCTATGACTTGGCTATGGATGACTGGATATCACCCAACGAGAGAGTCTGGCAATGGTGGGCCGGAAATGGGCTCCGAAGATACTTAGACATCGCGCTCAAGAATGCGGCCGCTTCCGAAGTATACGATCTGCTGAGCAATAAATATAGAAATGCGATAGGTCTTCTTCAAACGTCTGATCGGTATCGAGCTTATCTATTTAGCTATCCCGGACTTGGAATCGGATCTTTGTACGAGAGAGGGAACGACCTAAAAAAGATTTTAACTCTAGAAAGTTGATAGAATGCTAGCAGGGCCGACGAGCGAATTGAATATTTGTTTGAGACCTGGCGACGATCTTTTACAGACTGGTCGGAGAGGGTTCAATGGGAGCCAACGTAAAGGGTTTTAATCTAAAAGAACTGGGATCGTATTTTCCAATTATCAGTAAGCGCGACCTTGGTGGCCCCAAAATGAAAGAACTCGAAGACCTTTTTGCGCCACTTAAATCCGGCTCCGTCGAATTTGGACTTCAGCATATACAAATTATTAGAGATGAGGATAAAAAGTACTGGCGGTTTCTCGACTGGTGGAGAATGCCAGAAATTAGCGAAGCCGACATAGTCGATTTAAAACACGCATTTTGCGGCCTTCGGGGTTTCAATGAGGACCTCGTTATGAAGCTTTTCGACCTTCTTAAGAATATCGAAATTGTCTCCTGTATTCTCAGGTTCGTCTCTCCCGAGGATTACGCCATTTTCAGCACACCCGTTGAGGACTTGCTTAACATAAAAGGTCGAACGCCTGTTCAGAAATATATGGCCTATCTCTCGGATCTGAGGGAATTGAAGGGATTATATCGTTTTACCAGGATAGCTGATGTCGATATGGCCCTCTGGACACTGGCAAGAATATTGAATTCGACGTCGTTAAAAACGGAACCTCCTTACGATGAAATCTATGAAAACTATAGGAGGGAGCCGAATACTGTTAAGCGGATAATGGCGAGGAATGCGCTCGAACAAATCTGGGGCGAGAAAAAATACATCCACATCGCAGATCTTTTTCTTGAGACAGATTACGTAGTAGCGGGCATATTAGCAGGCCGGGAACTTGAATGTCAGATAAAGAAAAAGTGCGAAGCGAATCATATAGATATTTCCCATATAAATGGATGGAATAATGAGGAATATGTGTCCTTAAAAAAGTTGGTGAGAGGGCTATTCGATAATGGCCTTATAAGCCGAGAAGAAAAAAGACAAATATTTAGCTGGTGGGGAATCCGCTCCCGCCTCGTACATGAAGAGTCTCCACGGGTAGGAGAGGCCAAGGTGCGGTGGATGATTGAAGGCATAATTGACTTCTTGAGGAACGGACTATAGAAGTCCCCACAAAATGAGTGTGCCAAGTGAACCTCGGCTCGGTCTTCATCCCCGTGGCACACTTCTTTCTCAGGCTCCGGATTCCGAGCGCAAAGTCTATGATGCCCTCGTAGGGGCTCTCCCCGCCGGGTGGTCCTCCTGGCATTCGCTCAAGATCCATATAAAAGCGGGCGACTTTTCTGAGGCGGATTTCGTGATCGCCGACCCGGCGCGCGGCATCCTCGTCCTCGAAGTCAAGGGCGGAATCGTCCGCAAGCAGGACGGCAGCTGGTTCCAGAACGAGCGGCCGATGAAGATGCCGTCACTCGACCAGGCGCACCGGTTCGTCAGGGTCCTGCTGGGAGAATTTGGTGCGAGAGCTGGCCCGCGGCCATGAATTTTTTGGAGGGCGGAGGAAGAGCGAGAGGGCTGAAGGAAAAGGATGGAAGAGA
>Ga0315288_10002853_pt1 | contig 22107 bp, 25 predicted proteins | sample YL17G11_20_MG_FD_203454 | JGI IMG/M metagenome (GOLD analysis project Ga0315288, IMG submission 203454) | Sediment microbial communities from Yellowstone Lake, YNP, Wyoming, USA - YL17G11_20 | ecosystem: Environmental > Aquatic > Freshwater > Lake > Sediment | place: USA: Wyoming | collected...
TATTGGTTGTACCTGAGGAAGGAGGGAAATCGTTGGATTATGCCACTTGTTGATGATCCTACCTTTGAAAGTTATGCATTTGCAGATGGGAAATGGAATCCACATCTTCCATGGAATGCTGAAAAGGATAAGTGGGATTATAACACCTATGGAAAGTTTTGGAAAAGATACGGTAAATTCTATTTTAATTGCAAACTGGATGGAGAAATAATTCATGATGTAAGCCGTCCCGCAATTTGGTTATTGGAAATAAGGGATGAAGATGATGTAAACCCAAACCTGATGGGATTCAGTGGATGTAATTATTACTATGAAATAGATATTGAATTATTTCATGATAGTCTTAAATACACTATTCATATAAACCATAATGGGAAACAGCATGATAAGGCTACGGGATATCACTGTATGAATTGCAAGTTTGAAAACAAAAAGTTATATCAGGATTTAAGAGAATATTATCATGTGTATTGTATTGATTGGCAGTGGGATTACATCAGGTTTTACATTGATGGATTATTAACCGCTAAATTTAAAAATGAAATCCATTTGCCTATGCAAATAGTTTTATCTAAATTAGACATGTCAGAGGTTATTGTTACTAAATAAAAAAAGGAGGACTAAAAATGAAAAAGTTAATTGGTTTTTTAATTGTGGCAGTTGCTCTCGCATGCAACTGCATTTCTCAGGTTCCCACACAAACGATCTATGCGGGAGCAACTTGTGTGGCACCATTACCTAACTATACATTAATTGTAACGGTTAGTGATAACTGTGCCATTGCGTCATACACACAAACACCAGTACCGGGGACTTTGCTAAATGCCACAAATCCACAGGTAACAGTGGTATTAAAAGCAACGGATGTATCGGGAAATGTATCTCAACGACAATTTAATGTTGTATTACTTGATACAATTGCTCCGGTATTTAATTTCCCAGCTTCTATGATGAGTTACACTAATCAACAATTCAATGATGTATATTTAAGTATTGTAGAACCAACCATTAAGGAAATGATTCTTGATTGGGCTTTTAACTTTCAGTGGGATGCTATTCCAATTCCAAATGCACAAGATACTGTATGGTGCTTTAACCATACCATTGCAGCAACGGAAGAAGAAATTGAAGCTTATTTAAACAGACCGTGAAGCGGACTAGGAATACCCCTAAACCTTTAGCAATCCTGACGGCAGACTGGCACCTGAGAGAGGACAAGCCAGTTTGCCGGATGGATGACTTTTGGGCTGCCCAATGGGAGAAGGTAGACTTTATTAAAGATTTGCAGGAGCGGTATGATTGTCCAGTTGTTCATGCTGGAGACTTATATCATCATTGGAAACCTTCTCCTTATTTACTAAGTGAAACCATTGAACATTTACCAAAGCAATTTTATACTGTTTATGGACAACATGATTTACCTCAGCATAATCTTGATTTAGCTTTTAAGTGTGGAATAAATACACTGGAAGCAGCAGAAGCATTAACCATATTACCTGCTTGTCATTGGGGAATGTCTCCTGACAAACTTGGAGTATGGTGGGAAGTAGCAGGACACAAAATACTGGTATGGCATTATTTGGTTATTGAAAGAGGAGATATATTAAGAGGTTTTGTAGATCATTCTGAACTTCCAGTAAAAATACTTCGGAGATTAGAGGAATACAAATTGATAGTAACTGGAGATAATCATAAATCCTTTTGTGAGGAGTTTCAAGGAAGATTTCTTGTTAATCCTGGTTCCCTGACTCGACAGGCTGCAGACCAAATAAATCATATTCCTTGTGTATGGTTATGGTATGGAGATGGGGTTGAACAAATCTTTTTGCCATCTGAGAGAGATGTAATCTCACGAGATCATATTGAAGTACAAGAACAGCGGGACAAACGCATTGATGCCTTTGTAAGCCGATTGGATGGAGATTGGAATGTGGGAATGTCCTTTGAACAGAACCTGGAAGAGTTTTTTAAAGTAAATCAAATAAGGGATTCAGTTAAACAAATCATTTATAAAGCAATTGAATGAAAAAAACGATATTTACTCTGAACGTAAATGATTATGAACCTGAAATAAGGGCAATCACTTATCCACTACTCAAATATTATGCCCATAAGATTGGAGCCTGTTTTGTGGAGATTACTGAACGCCTATTCCCTGAGTGGCCAGTGACTTATGAAAAACTACAGATATTTAAGTTGGGTAGAGAAATGGAAAATGATTGGAATATCTATATTGATAGTGATGCTTTGATTCATCCTGATTCTCCCGACTGGACAGTATTTATGAACAAGGACACCATAGCCCATTGGGGAAGTGATGTAGCCCCTATTCGCTGGCAATACGATAAGTATTTCCTTCGGGCAGGATCACACTGGGGAACAGGCAACTGGTTTACCATTGGTAGTGATTGGTGTCTGGATATGTGGAGACCTTTGGAAATAACTCCAGAGGAAGCAATCCACCATATCTTCCCAATCCATGAAGAACTTAATACTGGAATAACCGCTGAGCATCTGGTTGATGATTATGCCTTGTCTAATAATATAGCACGGTTTGGATTGAAAGCTGTAAAGCTGGTAGATGTACGTGATCAGTATGCCCAGTTGAAAGGAAAGGCTTTTTGTATGCATTGGTATATGACTTCCAATGAAATTAAAATAGAGAAACTCCGTCTATCTGTAGAAGCATGGAGATTACCTAAATCAATGACTGAATATGGCAATTAAATTGATTACCCAATCACGACTTAACCTGGCAAGCGGACAAATCCGCATCCAAGGTTTCTTTAACATTGATCGAGTAATGGCTCCAAACGTGGATTATGTTTGGAACTTAGAAGATTATCCATGGCCAATTGAAAGTAATAGTGCCATTGAAGTAGTATGTGATCATTACATTGAACACATCCCTCATGATACCTATGCTCAGAGATTAGTTAGATTAATTCAGCAATCAGATAGCTGGTTTGATTTCCAACAAAAGGTAAAGGAAATTGATCTCAATACTCCCTCTGATGGATTAATACTTTTCATGGAAGAACTATACCGGATATTAAAACCTGGTGGAGAGGCAAAATTCATTACTCCTTATTTCCAGCATGAGAGTGCTTGGAGGGATCCAACTCATGTCAGGGCAATAACGGAAAGTACGTACCGATACTTTAATAAAGAATGGTTATTGGTAAGTAATTTGGAACATTATAATATCAACTGTGATTTTGATGTGAAGATGTTAGGATATTATTATAATGAAGATATTAAATTCCAAGGCACTGAAGAAAAACTATTTGGTACCCGGTGCTGGTGGAATGTCATATATGCTATGAAGGTTAAATTAACAAAACGATAATAATGACTGAACAAGACTTACTGAAATTAAAACAGAAGATTGATGATGCCAAGCAACAATCCTCTGAACTCAAAGGGCAGCAGACTGCCCTGATGAAACAACTCAAGGATGATTGGAAATGCTCCTCCATAGAGGAAGCTGAAAAGCTAATGGAGAAAATGGACAAGGAAATAAAAACCTTGAATGAAAAGATTGAAACTGGTTTAGAAGAACTGGAGGTGTACTATGCAGGTAAACAGGCGTGATTTTTTCCGCACCCTTTTCGGAGCTACCGTTGTAGCACTGGTTCCTGAACCAGTGATGAGAGCTATTGAGGAAGTAACTCCACCGCCAGTAGAACACATTGGAACGGAGCCAATACTACATCCTTTCCCAGACAAGTGTCTTTTCATATATGATGGGAATGACCATCTGTTAGGATATTCTTATGACTTTAATCTTATTTTTTCCAGAGAATTTGTAAAACTTGGACATCCTTGGAATGATCCAGAGTACTTTCCCGGACGAAGTGAATGGAATGTAGAAGTACCCAAAATAAATGGTACTGGAGAAATGGAGTATATGGTTTTTACTGATGCTTTGAGTAGAGGAGGGAAGTTGAAAGCTGTATTTGTATATGATAAAATTAAATTTGTTGGAGATGTTTATTTAACAGAAGCCTCTTTATCATACTCAGCAGAAGATCAACAACATGCCTGTAGTTTAGCGTTCGTTGGAAGTGGAGCTTTAACTAAAGAAATATGAACAGAACACAACAACTCAGATACACCCTGGAACATCAAAAGGGACAACGTGCTCAGATAGATAGCACCCTGAGTGCCCTACAAGTGGATGTAACGGATTGTAAACGCCGTCTACGCAGGTATGAACAGGCAAGGGAGATTATACGGGAAGTAGGCATAAAGACACAACAGCAACTTCAGTATCACATCGCGGACATCACTTCTATGGCTTTAGAAGCCGTTTTTAACAATCCTTATGGCTTGGCTGTAGAATTTATCCAAAGAAGAAATAAAACGGAGTGTGACCTTTATTTTGTGCGTAGCGGGGAGAAGGTGGATCCACTGGATGCCTCTGGTGGTGGTGCTGTAGATGTAGCAGCCTTTGCCCTGAGAATAGCTTCATGGAGCATGAATCAGCCCCGTAGTCGCAACGTTATAATACTGGACGAACCACTGCGTTTCCTATCGGCAGACATGCAAGAGAGAGCTTCTCAGATGATCAAAGAGTTGTCTGTTAAGTTAGGATTGCAATTTATTATAGTTACCCATGAACCAGTGTTGGCTAATTATGCTGATAAGACTTTTGAAGTAAGTATTCACAAAGGTAAATCTAAAGTACATTAACAATGGAATATGACAAGGCTGCCAAGCATTTAACAGAAGAAATAATTCATGAGTTTAGATTACCTACTCATCAATGTTATGCTTTTATCCACATGAGAATATGTATGGCTATTGGTATTGGATTTGATATTGGAAGGAGTGCCACTCATCATGGTAATTGTAAGAGTGTGGCAAGTGTAGGTAGGCATGGACATATAGTAAAAATTTACCCTACGATGACTGCTGCCGCCCGTGATGTAGATGGAGATACAAGTCATATACATCAAGCAATTATTGGTAAAAGAAAAACTTGTAAAGGATACAGTTGGAAGTATGTGGATGTAAAAGGCTTGGGAACATTCTTTCATAAAAAACCCCCAGTCAACTCGTAACCGGGGGTTAAACTAAACCTAATCACCATGAAAAAAACCTATTTCGTTTTGAATATTAAGTATTTGTATGTCAACAACCAGTAGTTCTGTTCCTGAAATCTCATATAATCAACTCCAAAAATATTTCTCTGATATTTGTATCCGGCTCCTGCAGTCCAACCAAATCCGGTTCCTGCACCAAGCCCTCCACCGATCAGAACACCATCTGAATCTACTGGATTGTCAACAATAATAGGCACCTGCTCAATCACCGTAGTCCTTTCTGTTATGATTCGTGGTACAAACAATTTGTATCCTATATCCCTACTCAGAATGATCCCTTTGATTGTATCATTTACATATATAGCCAGTTCATCATTAATGAGGCTATCCTTATAATGATTCATTCCAAAGGTATCTACTGGTGTAGGAATAAGTATTGGCTCTCCCTGTCGCCACCGGATTTCAGGATCAGGTTTGATAGTGTCCCTTACTACAAATGTATCTGGTGGTAGGGCATTTATGCTATCTATCGCCCAGATGAGTTCGGCAACCTCCCTGGTACCAACCTTCTTTCCATATCGAAAACATAAAAAGAGAAGTATCAGAGCGACAACAATACCAACTCCAATAAGCACATTTTTCATATTATTTCTCCCCAGCAAGTGGTTCCCCCGTAGAGTTGGTCAACAGGTTTTTCAATAGGTAGGCTAACAAGGCTGCCACAGCAACCAGTCCACCTTTCTTCAGAGTTTCCAAATTCCAGAACTCTCCTGCCTGAATTGCTTCATACAAAAATGTAATGAAAGCAGAAAACACAGCAACGACAAGACCTTTGAAAAAGTCTTTCCAGTCTAATGAGAAAAATTTTGAACCTTTCATAACTAATAAAATTTAAAGTTTAGACATCTAAAATATTTTTTCCAGTAAATGTTGAAACAAAGAAACACCAATCCCATCCTCAGGAACTTTAATCCCAAACAGCACTAATACACCTGCAAATGTCAGGATAAAGATTGTAGCTGTCACTTTGGGATTGCGTTGAAAGAACCTCCACCAACTTGTGTGATCTTTCACTTCACACAATTCTTCCTGTATTTTATTGATTGTACCATTTCGCTTCTGTAGTTCTAAAGCGACTGCTTCCAATCCAGCTTCTATACTTTTCTGGACTCCTTTGATCCTCAGACCATGATTTACCTCACGTTCTTTAAGTAAGATTTCAAACTGTCGGGTTTGCTCTTCATTCAGTTTGATGATGGTACTAACTGTTTCTTTGTCCATTGTAATTGAGATTTAAAAGTTTATTTCTTTTTATGATCACTCCTTTCAATTGTCATTTCTGCTTCAGCCCCTTCCAAAAGATCAAAGCACTGTCCAAGAATCAACGGTGGTTGAAGTTTCCCAATAGCCTTTTTAATTATGGAAATTTCTTCAGCAGTCAGGCTTACTTCACCCCCAGCACTCCTCAACTTCTTATAAATTTCCCACCGATCAAATTTCTTCTTTTCATCATCCCCTTCCATTGGGGCAAGAATAGAGTTGGCAATCACATCCCTTAATGCCAGGGATTTCCCTGAACTATTTGGGATTGGTTGTTCATCCGTGTTTAGGATGACATTGTTTAAAGTTTTAATTTTCATTTTGTTTAAATTTAACTTTGGTTAAGTAACTATTGTTGATTTGAGAATTCTTAATTCATCTTCAAGCACTTTTATCCTTGATTCATGATCTCTTGTTTGATTATATAATTGAGTGATTCCTTTATGAAAATATGGTAGTATCTCAAATTCAGATATTGAATAAAGTTCTTTCTTCTCGACATATGGAAACATATCGGGAATAAATTTAACACCATCTTGCGCAATCCAACCTAATCTAACTCTATCCTTATCTTCATCATTTCCAATAGTCCAAATAAATTCCTTAGGTTGAAATGCTGATAATATTGTAAGAGCATCAATATTCCAATCACTAATATTACGTTTCAATCGAGCATCAGATGTCAACCATGTTACTTCTCCAGTGCTTGAATTATATCTACAATAATTGGTATTTGTTACATTTTCTATATTGGGCATAAATATATTTCCTGTACTATCAATTATTAAATCATAATCTCCAGAAATACTACCTTTTGAAGTTTCAAATTTGATAGCCCCATAAGCATCAGTAGCTGAATCCTTTACTGCATATATAACACCAAGGGTATCAGAACTAGTATCCCCATAAAACCATAATTTATGTCCATGCCCAGTAGTAGTAGCAACAGAAGCAGTAAAAGTATAGTCTACTGTACTACCCGCTGATATTATATCTAATGGCCAAATCCCCGTACTCATTTTTAATATTCCTGTCCCAGAAAATGAAAGATAATAAGAAGCACTATTTTCCACTTTAAAAATATCTATATTAGAACTAGCACCTGACTTCACAAGTAATCCATATCCTGTTGAACTGGCATTATAAAAATATCCAGCCCATTTAGAAGCTTCATCAATATAAGTATACAACTTGTAAGTATTAGAAGCGGCAGCTCCTATGCCTATATACATTGTATTGGTTGTATAATAGTAAAAATCAATACGGTTCTTTGTGCCATAATCAGTACCACTTGGACCAACACATAAATACATATTACCAGTTGAAGCCGAGATATTATAACCAATAATCATCCGTGAACAATTAGATGAAGCCATTAATATGCCATTATCTTCTCCAGCTAATCCCCAAAAATCAGCGAGAGTATAAGTAGAACCAGTAGCCATCATATAAATAGATGCCGCATCTGAAGAGGCATTAAATAATGCTCTTGCTGAACTGGCAGCAGTTGAATAGGTATTACTAATCGTAAACCCTACATCACCATTATAGCTTTCAGTCAATGTAACCTTATCACTACCATACGTCAAGGCTGAAGTACCTTCAATAGCAGTAGCCCCAGTCCAAATAGCAATATAACTATCTGCGGGTGTTCCCGAAATCGCACATCCTCCTGGAGCTGTCACCCATTTCAATCCAGTTACTTCCGCATCATCCCTTTTCAAATAATACCCATCAGTACCTGCAGCAAGTACAGTAGGTACATGACTCGTATCAGCTGAAAGCAAAGCTCCCTTATCTAAATGTACAAATTTCTCTGAATATTCAACTAATGTTGCATGAACATTCTGTTGTAATAAAAGATCATATTGTGCCATAATTCTACCAGTTAGTTGCTATTGCTGAACGTTTCCATATATCAGTTGCTGTACAAACATAAAAGTAATTATCATCCTTCGCTATCATGCCAAGCGTACCAGTGCTTGTCTTTGTTGCTGGGGCGGTTTGCCATAAAACTCCCATTGCCTGAGCTGCTGTTAAGGCTGCAATATTTCCCGATGTAATCCTACCCACAAATGTTTGCTCACCAACTGTCAATGCCGCTGGGGTATCATCACTGGTTGCGGCCAGAATAGTTTGAGCATTAAATAGAGCTTTCGCTACATAATCAGTTGCCGTAGCTGAAGCCATCGAACCCAGAGTAACTCCCAATACCTGAGTAGCGGAAAGAACCGTAGTGTTGTTAATCTTATAGGTAAGACCAGTACTAAGATTAACACTCTGGTTGAATGACCAATTGTCATTGGCATTATCCCAGAGAATAGTTTTATCAGTAGTTCCTTTCAAAGTAATCCCACCTCCATCAGCCGTAGTGTCAGTTGGAGAAGTACCAGAACCTATCTCAATGTTCTTATCATCTACGGTTAAGGTTGTAGCATTAATCGTAGTAGTTGTGCCATTAACTGTAAGGTCTCCAGTTACAACTAAATCCTTATTTACCGTAACCGTACCACCTGAAGCACTACCAAGATTAACATTCATAGCAGCCGTACCAGCACCAGCCGTGGCAATATTAACATTCGTAGTTGATCCTGTTGCACCAGCCGTACCAATGTTAATAGTTTTTGTTAATCCAGTGGTAATTGCTCCGGTAATAAAGTTCGTTGTACTGGCTCCCGTACCATCATATCCAAGAGCAAGAGTGGTAGCTGCTCCAAAGGCATTAATGGTAGTTGAAGTGGTATCAAATACATCAAATGAAGCTCCACCAATTACAGAGGTTACAAATGATGGACTCGTTGCAAGTACAAGTGTCGAAGCTGATCCAGTGGTTGTTGCTGCTGCAATAATCCCACTTCCATTTGTACCTAATGCTACCGCTGATATGATTGGTATATCCAATGCACCAACAAGTGTTATAGTAGCATTTGTGTGACCAATATTTATGGGAGTTGCTCCAGTTCCTGCCGCAGCAATATTTAGAGTTCCAGTGGTTAAACCAGCACCAATAGTTATTGATCCAGTGGTTACTTCACTGTAAATATCAGGTGTTGCTGCGGTAGCAGATGCTTTAAGATCATCCGTTAAGACGGAAGCGAATGTTACATCTTTAGCCTGCATATCAGCATACGTAGCACCACCATTAACCTTAACATCAAACTTAGAAGCCGATGCTGCTGTAAGTTCAATTTGAAACCCATCACTATCCAACTCAAATATGGTTGATGTGGTTCCAGTATCAGTATTCTGTGTATGCCCAGCAGAAATTACCTGCCAAGCAAGACCAGTTGCGGCAGCATCGCTCCTTACGAGCATGTACCCATCTGTTCCCGCCGCCAGAACAGTAGGGACGTGACTTGTATCAGCTGATAAAAGATCACCTTTACTAAGATGTACAATTCTCTCTGTAAATTCTGTCAGAGTAGCATGCACATTTTGGATTAGCAAAAGATCATACTGTGCCATAGTTTTAAATTTTAATTATTTAGTATACAGATTAAACGGTATTGTTATATTTTCATTTGTTTGCAATGCCAATTCAATAACCTTTACAATATCCCCTTTTGTAAGAACAATCCCACACATAAGTTCATGTTCTTCACAAAGGGATTCAATTTGTTTCCGCACATCATCCACCATCTCTTTCTCTTCCTGTTCCACTTGCTTGAGCTCTTCTTCAATTTTCTTAGCTACCGCTATGGAATCTTCTAATTTTTTCCTAATGGTTTTACTTTTTGCCATGGTTTTAAATTTTAAGGAGACTGTAATAATGCTGTTTTTTTCCATGTTGCTGCTCCAGCCCCACCCGTAGCAACACAGATATATAAATAATCATCGTCAATTGATCGTTGTCCAACTGTTCCAGCATCTGAGGATGAATACTTTGACCCCCAAGTAATATAAAGAAAACTGGAGGCATTGTAACTACTATTTGCCAATTCACCCCCTGCTGTAAGAGTTGGGAAATTACCTTCCGTAGGAGTACCCACTATTGAAATATAATCAGAGTCATGGTAGTGAGTAGCTGGAGTTTGAGCATCAGCCAATACTCCACTTAATCCAGCCACTGATATTTCATCCGATCCTCCATTTTCATGGGTATCATTATGTGCATCGGGAATACCTGCCGTAGGAATATCATACCAACCACGCACCCCGGAACTATTCGTTCCATATAGTTTACTATTTCCCGGAGCAGATACATCACCAACCAAATTAACATTATTAGATGAATCATCATCAATAGAATATCGGAATGTGTAAGTTTCTCCTGCCCCATAATTTAGATGAGCAAAACCTGATACAGAACCACTCCCATTAATACTTCCTTTTAAGAAATCACAATATGTCCGTCCAGTACCTGTAACTGTGGTTTTCCCATTAATCAAACCTCTGGCTAATTTTGTAGCTGTATCAACTAATACACCTGTAACTGTGGCTTCTCCACTACATAAATATGACGCTAATTTACCATCCCAAATAATGTTTGTCCAGTGAACCCTAGAACTATGATATGAAGATAATTGATTTTTAGTATAATAATTAGATAAGTCCGTAGGTGGAGTGGAAAGAACCTTTCCACCTGCAGTATGCTGGACAACTCCAATTCCAGTTACATCCCACGGAACATATTCTAAATATTTATAAATGTATATTGCCATATCTTCATTATGTTATGGTGTCCAATTATAATTCTTAAACGTACTCCATGCACTTTGATCAGTAGGATTATAGGCACATACTCTAAAATGAACAGTTTGTGCAGAATCAGCACTTGGATTCTGCTCTATTACACAATTTGTATTGACCCCATGCCACACTTGATGCCAAGCATTAACCCATCTTCCACCCGTACCAAGAATTGGTGGAAAATAAAATGGTTCCTGTTCCACTCTATAACCAATCATTCCGCCTTCTACAGGTTCCCATGACAAATGAATTGGGTGTCTATATCCACTGGTTTCCATCCAGCATGAACTCCAAATGGGAGTAGCAGGAGTAGGATATATAATTTCTCCTTCTTCATCATATTCTACCCCATCCACTATGACATTCTCTTCTGAATACTCCTCTGCTTCTATATCATATGTCCCATTTACCAAGTCCCAAGTAAATCCATTTAACAGGAATGAAATTACTGTGCCATATTCATCCATAATAGTATCATCCGTTAGGACTGCAAATGGTTTAAATATATTATCAGATAGTATCTTTCCTTTCAATCGGTGAATAGTCCTACCATATTTCCGAAACTTACATTTTGCCAGTACTTCATACAATGGAACAGAAGTAACAGAATTTTCTGATGACCACAACTTCGTCCTATCAATACCATCTTCACCTAACAAAAGAGCATTCCCATAATTCATGTTATCCAAATCAAATAAATACAAATCAATCTCCTGAGTCTTTATAAAATCCTTATTTATGACATATGTAATCTTATTGGTTATTTCTTCAGTGTTTACGGTTACTGCTATATCTCCCAAATAATATTCAGAGAAGCAAATACACTCATATGCAACATCTGCGTGACGAGGATCATACTTTTGTACTGGAGTCCATCGAGGGGGTAAAAAGTTTATTATGAACAATTGATATTCAGGACTACCCAGTACTGCCCAAAGACCATCATTGCGTGGGGCATATGTAGTATTACCACCATATACTCGAACAGGCATACTTTCCAATGGTATTTCCAAATTAAAATCCCACTTCCTTGGCTCTCCAAGATGAACATCAAATAATTGACTAATCCTACAATATTTGAAGGAATATCCTTCAATAATATAAAATGAGTCTTTAGGAAATATATTTATCATCACTTCATCTGAGTCATATCCATACACATCCGAACCAACACCACCTGCAGTACCAATTTTTCCTCCTACAGTCATTAATGCCCCATCATATGTGCCCCCAACAATTTTAATAACTATGTCAAGTGCTAAATCACAGGCAGAAGTAGGAAGGTTATCTGCTCCCATACTATAATTTATGGTTAGCGTAGTCTCCGCTGAATCAGGTTTCTTATTAGGGTACACCGCAAATTTATAACTCCAACCACATAATCTTGCTCCCGGAAAAGAAGTATCACTAATCGTTGCATGAACCCACTGAGCAATATCATACATATCTTCTCCTGATGTTATATCAGTAAGATGATCATCAGCATACCAAGTTCTGTATTCCATATCTTCTCCATTTGGCCAATTTACCAATTTAACATAAATGTTATCAGCAGATGGCCAACTATTGGCTACAAGAGAATCCAGTTTTTGATCTCTCAAATTTAGTATTAAGGTATGCAATCCTGAATCATATTCAACCATTTGACTACAATCCACATATTCCCAATCTCCATCCTGTTTGTTTAGTGTTTGTTTTAATGAATTTGTTACTGATACTATCACCGTATCTATATCAGGGTCAGGTTCACTTGGCACTCCAAGTAATTTATTTCCTGATCCATTCACTGTTATATTAGCTGTTCCATAGGCTCCAGTGAGTGTAATGGATTGTACTTTAGCGGTTTTATTAGTATGAGTTTGGATATGTGCAATTGTTACATCAAGACTACCTGTCATATGTTGATGATTAGTATTAAGTGCCCCATCCCTCTCAATTTGAACATACCATCCATCCCCATCTTCATTATAAGATAATGTATTTCCTGAAGCAGCAAATTGTGTACTCCAATTCGTTACAAATGAAGAACAGGTTAGCTCTGGATCACCAATAGCTGAACTCATTATCCCTAAAGAATAAGAACAAAGAATTTTTAGCACTCCGGTAGAACTATTAGGGTATACTCGATCTATCGCATTCGTTCCAGGAGTATAACTTGAAGTAGGAGAATTAACTGTTCCAGCCAAATCACCAGTAGCATTTGCAATGGTAGGAGTCGTAAAATTAAAATATCCACCAAATATTATACTGACTCCACTATTAAACACTGCCACACTTTCATCATTATATAAAGAAGTATAATGATCATTAACGAACTGCCGTGCTGTAGAAGCAAGATCATTAATAACTTCCTGTCCATATGTAACCCAGGTACCATCACGGGTAATATCTTCCTGACGTTCAAGCACCCATTTATTATTATAAGAGTACAAGAAAGCACTGAATGATTTAAGGGCTTTATTTATCTCATCATAAAGATTATCAATTGTATAGGCATCACTGAAAAACATAGAACTCTGAACATACGTTTGATCCAACCAAGTATCATCAATCTCTTTTGTCATTGAATCTTCAAATAATGTAGAATTAACAAAGAGATTGAAATCAAAATTAGTGACCTGAAGTAATTCCCTAACAAGTTGATGCAATTGAACTACGCCATTTGTAGAGAATAATAATTTTGAATACTGTCCCTCTACCCTATGTAAATAATCTGTAAATTGTAAAGTTACTTGAGCAAATGGTAATAACTGCCGTTCATTTACATCACAAATGGAGAACCCTTTAAATACTGGTTGAGAATTATACTCTATGGTACAATAAAATTCTTTTTCAGTAGAAAGCAATAAATCTTCCAAATAAGACATCTCCTCTGTATCAGCTATGACCACAATCTTTGCACCCTTACCAATAATTGGGGTGTCATCATCAGTATAACTACTTTCAATAGTCACTTCAGATGTTCTTAGATTGGTAACACCCAAATCATAATCCACCCGGTAAATCTTTACTGATACTAATTTACCAAAGTAATTATAAAAGTCCGACTGGTATTTAAGTCCATAATCTGATAACTCTGCCATGATTAGTATATTGATTTTTTCTTCATTTGTTTCTTTAATATACCCACTAACCGATCTCCTTCAATTTCAAATCTTACCTCTGCCCCTTCCAAACTCCATGTTTGCTTTTCCATTTGATCTAATGGGATAACAGCTTCTCCAGATGTTAGTAATGCTGGATAAGTATCATTTGGATACCCTGGTGGAATTATACCACCCTTATCCATTTTCTTTGCCTTTCTCACTGCCATAGTAACCATAGCAATTGCGGCAACCGCAAAAAGTGCCCCAGCAATAATTCCAGCCAGTCCTAAACTTCTTACTCCTTTTAATAAAGCCTCTGCTCCAGCCAACAGAAAAGTTGCAAATGCTGATTTCTCTTTTTGTATAGTGAGTGCCTTTTCTACGATCACCTGTGTCCCAGCTACAGCCATCCCTTTAGCCTTAACTCCAATACTCACTTGATCAGCCACAGTTACCGCAGCCGTAGCCACTGCTTCTCCTTTCTTAGCCTTTGTTAGAGCATTATATACTACTTCTGCAAAACTCAATGCTTCTGTTCCTTTTTCTACAACTCCGGTATTTAGAACCTGCCCTTTGGAAACTTCATCAAAAATCTTACTAAGTTCCCCTAAAGAATCTTTCAAATTATTTACAACATCCGTAAAATCTTCAATGCCACCAGTCTTGAGTACACCAGAAAAGTCCATCAACTTCAATCCTGACTTTCCTATATCAAATGCATCCGCTAATGACTTACCAAATGAACCCTGTTCAAGTTTAAATCCCTTTATTACATTAGTAAATATAACAAATCTAAGGGTTGCTGAAATTAGTTTAGCTATGATATCTTTTAAGGTGTCTGACAAATACTCACTCATCTTTTCACCAAGGCTCTGTGTTTCATCACCTCCTTCAATTAATGTTCTAATCATACCATCCATAGCACCTGTAAATTCTTCTACAACCATTATGGTATTCTTATATTTTTGTAGTTGACTGGCTAAATTCCTGAATTCATCAGTAGCCTCCATACCATTGGCAGACATTGCCTTTAATTGATCTTCCATCACTGCCATATACCCATCAAGTAAAGCCATACTGGTACTCAGGTTACCAAAAAGATTATTCATGTCCTGCAAATACTTAATATCAATAGCAGCATTCAAATCCTCTATTGCATATTTTAAGGTGTTTATATTATTTATAGTATTTTGGATTTCCTCTGGAGTAAATGCTTTCTTCGTTGCATTTGCCTTCAGCATACTTCTCAGTTGTTTCTCTTGTGCCTCAAGAGCATAGGTTAAAACATTTACCTTACCAATCACCCCACCAAAGGCATCAGCTTCAGCCTGTAAAAGATTTATCATCTCCTGATCAATAGCAGTTTGCTGAGCCATTTTAAGCATGTCAAGTTTATTGTAAAACTCACGCAATGTTAAATTCAAATAGGCTACAAGTGAAATTGTCTGTTGAACTCCTTCAACTTCAATAGTGAATGTAGCCGTTTTCAGATTTTCCATTTTACTCATTGCCTCAATAATGCCATCTATTGCAGATTCATATGCTGATATTTCTGCACCAATTACATCAAACTTTGGACCTTCAAACTTAGCTTTCACTTGTGCTACCTCTAATGCTTCTCTCAATTTGTCCAATACCTGAATAACTGAGAGTATACTGGGTGGTAAATTCTTAAATTCTTCAATTAATCCCTGTACGAATTCTTCTTCAAAGAATCCATTTTCCATTAATTCTGTAATAGCGGATTCAAGTAATTTAGCCTTTTCACCTACAAAATCAAAGGTCTCCCCATACTTTCCAAACTGTTCCATATGTTCACGTTGATTCTTAAGTGCCTCCAACTTACTACCAAGTTTGGCCAATATTATAATAGCTGGTCCCATATTTTTTGGTAAATCCTTGAATTCCTTAATTAACTTTTGAGTGAACTCATCTTTGAAAAATCCATTTTCCATTAATTCTGTAATGGTAGATGAAAGTAAATCTGCCTTTTCTCCTACAAAATCAAATACCTTTCCATATTCCTCAAACTGATCCTTCATGGCAGAATCAGCATTTATGTCTTTAAGAGTTTGCATTTTATTATTGAACTCACCCATTATTTTTGTAAGTTCATCTACCCTACTACCAGTATCACCAGTCTCAGTTGATAATGAATGCAACAAACCTTCTACATGTTTTATCCATTCTCCCGCCTCTTCTAATCCAAGTGCTTTTAATTTTACTAATGCGGCATTATATAAATTAGTTTTGTCTGTTATTACATCATATTCCTTACCCTGTTCATCCATATCTTCTTTAGTCGCATTATAAATCCTATCCATAGCAGCCATATCCATTAATACTTGCCGTATGGCGGGAGTGTCAATTTTTGCATAAATACTTGACATAGATTCTTCCAATTCTTTCTGTGAATCAACAGCCTCCTGATTTGCAGAAATCATAGCATTCAACATATTTATTGGACCTGACGCCATTCCTTTATATGCTGCAAATTTTAAGAATGCCTTTCCAAACTCTTCCCAATCATACCTTAACATTCCAGTTGACCGTGACATTTCTAGTACATATTCCTCCCACAGATCATGTACAGCCCTCCATGTGTCTTGTGACACTAGGTAAAGATCAGTCTTTATTTTACCACCTTCCGTCTTAAGTACCTTATCAGCCGTATCATACATGTCTTGTACAAATTCCCCTAACATGTCACCCCCATACCTCTCAGTGAATGCATCAGTAATTGCCCCCATCTCAGTCCTGAACTTGTTAGAAATCTTACCATAAACACTTGAAAGTTCTTGTTCACTTCCTCTTACCGTAGCTGCGGCAACCATGGCATTTGTTACCTGACGCTGAACTTCTTCTATATCTTCCAGTGAAGACTTCTCTGTTAGTAGATTCTTTAAGTATACCCCATATCGTTCATTTATTACTCGAATTGCATTTGCCCTATCTGTAGTTCCTTCTGCCGCCTTCTTAGCCCTATTGAATACATACGTTAATTTGGTGATTTCTTCAGCGACAAGACTATTCACATTACCTACAACATCCTTGAATTCCTTTTGTGCTCTTACATGTCTTACAATCGCCACAGTGGCAGCCACTATTGCTGTTGCCAGAAGTAGCCATGGATTTGTTATAAGAAACCTCCCTACAGAAGCCATTCCCCCAGCTAGTTTTTTAAATTTATCAGCCACAAATCCAATAGCCATACCAAATGTACTAAAAATAAGTGCCATTGGACCAATTAGTACAAGCCATTTACCCAGTTGTACAATCATCCTCTGTGTTCCTTTGTTTAGATTAGTGAACCACTCAATTACATTTTGTAACTTCTGACTCCATTTTTCCAATATGGGAAGTATTAGTTGAGCAATGACAACACCTAACTTAATCAAATTAACTTTCATGCCAACTAATGCAGTATTCCATCTGAAAGCAATAGTCTGGGAAGCAATAAAGAAAGCCTTCTCAAAATCTCCCATAGACTGTGTAACCGCTTCCATTACCTGTTTATTGTACATCAAATTCTGACCAGTAAGGTTTAATGCCCCCAATAATGCCCTAATATTTGGGAATATTTCTGCCATGGACTCCCCATATTCATCTGTTAATTCTCGTAATCGTAACAATGTAGGCATTAGTCCTTGCCTCCTTAACATATCATTTAACTCCTTAGTGGAAGTACCCATCCTTGCAAAGGCTTTCTCCGTACCAGCAGATGGATGCATTAATTTCATAAGTACATTTCTCAGGTAGGTAGCAGCATTGGCAGTCTGTGATGTAATTAATGTCATTGACGCTAATGCACCACCTACTTGATCAAGTGAAACCCCCAATTCAGCAGCGATAGGTAATATTGTACCAAGTGCTCTTGCCATTTCAGCTGGTTCTCCTTTTCCTTCTCTAACTGATGCTGTTAATACATCCATTGCTCGGGCTGCCGTTAAACCAGATGAACGATAGGCATTCATTGCTGAGGTTAAGAAGTTAGCAACATCCCCAGTCTCCCCTAATCCTGTGGCTGCTCCCTTTGCAGCCATTTCAGTAATTTCAAGAGCTTGGGCAGATTTAAAACCAGAAGATGCCACATAATATAAGGTATCTGCCAATTCCTGTGGACCTTTAGAAGTAGCCTTTGCCATATTTAAAAGAGACTTTCCCCATGCCTCCGTCTGTGATTTTGCAATACCAACCAATCCCTCTATTTTTGCCATAGCCATTTCAAAATCTCTACCAAACTTAGATATAGCAGTAGCCCCCATAATTAATGGGGCTGTAAATACTGTAGTAGCTAACCACCCAAAACTTCTCAACCTCATACTCATTCTACCAAGATTATCCCCCCAAGTATTAGCAAGTTTATTTGGATCAGGCATGTTCTTACCCGCACTTATCGCTCCTCCTCCCATCACTCCTACTCCCGTCACTCCTACTCCCGTCACTCTTCCTACTCCTTGAAGTGATAATAATTCCTTCTTCAACATTCGTGTTTGATTGGTTACTCTACCCAACTGTCGAACCATCTTATTTGTAGCTGCAAGCATCTTCTTCTCCCACACACTCATAGCAGTACTTGTTGCCATCAGATTGACATTTTTATCAAGTCTTTTTACTGCTGCATTAACAGTACCTAACTGCCGAACCATTTTATTTGAACTGGCAAGAATTTTCTTTTCAAGCATACCAAAATCAATTATGCCTCTTCTTAATCCAGCAGTCTCTACTGTTAAAGTTGCTACTAATGTGCCTAAGTTCATTTTTTCTTAATATTAGGTGGTTTCTTAGGAATGTATTCCTTTTTATTTTGTGCCGTTGCTATATCTTTAAGTACTCGTTTCATATCATCAACTGATTGAGATGTTGTCCCTTCTGGAACAGTATGATCCCACTCAGGCATGAAATCCAGTGCTGTGTGTTTTGTTGCTCTTTTACCATGTGCCCAAGTCATTAAGTTTGTAAACTGGGCTTGCAATGAAGCCCAACCAACATCGTCTCTCCATTTCCCTATTGGATCAATTACATCGTATGCTTCCCACTCTTGTATCTGTTCCAATGTCAGATGATCCAATAGGTAATCAGGATGGATAATACCTAACTCTCTACAGAGCCTGAAGCAGAATTGTCGCCAAGGGCGACTTCGGAGTTTTTTATGAGTTCCTCCTTATCTTCTTCAGTTATTGCATTGAGTTTCTGAGATTCATTTACAATCTTCTCCAGTCTCGCTGCACTCATCATTTGGCTCAGTTGAGGGTAATCATTTGGTTGCAGGAGTAAATTACCCTGCTCATCACATACAGAACATACCGCTAATTTAGCTCTGAAATCATCCAGTGCCTGTTCATACCCAGTAACCTTGCCTTTACTATCACGAGTGCGTTTGATAAGAGATTGTTCAAATTTATCTCTTTCACGTCCAGTCATCTGACGAACATAAACATATTCATCTTTGCCAAGATCGACTTTCACGATCTTGAGTTCTTCCTTTGCTAAAAGGTTCTCTCTGTTTAAAAGTTTTTCCATTTTGTTTTGATTATTAATAAAATTAAAGAAAAAATCCTTGATTAGGAATTTGACATTACTTATTAGCCATTTGTTCCCGTACCTGATGTAAGGTCAACCGTACCACTGATCTTGATTGTTACATCAGCAGTGATTTTATCATCAGTTGGAATTGTCAATGGTATCTCTGTAATAAGACCCAAAAATTCCAAACTTGTAACCTCTTCATCCGGTAGGCAAATCATATAGCTCTGAGCAGTATCACTCTCGAAATCAGCCTTCACTATCGAAAAAGTTTCGTGAGTGAAGTTCATCGCAAGAGATACCGTACCTGCATCACGGAATCCGGTAATAAATTCCCGGAATCCACCAGTGGAATCCAACGACGTTACGTCGATGAAATCTCTGGTCATACTGGGACCAGTGATGGAATTAATTTCGGCTAGAGCTGCCCATGCAGAACCACTCCACCGATAAAATTTTGTTCCAACACCAGCAATTGCATTACTCATAGTTTTACCTCCTTTGTAAATTAAAATTAACAATAAAACGAACTAGCCCGTTATCATCCCAATCCAGTAACGCTGGGCCACTGGAACAGTAAATAACGGTATATAATGTACCGTTCCATGTCTCTTGTGCCCGGCCATGTAACGATGTCATTATGTCATATATTAAATTCCAACCTAACTGATAAGAAACACTGCGGACTCTTATCTGAATGGATGGATAATAGTAATTACCTTCTTCCTGTCCCCCCAAAGTAAGTTGTGGAGGACGTCCATAAGTATCAAATATGGTAACCATATTTTGAGGAGTTGTTGGATCTTTGCCTATAAACAGATTATCACCGAACACCAAGCCCAGTGAACTTTCTGCCTCTAACATATCCCGTATATCTACCGATGGTGCATTCATCTTGTTCCAGGTATTTTTGATGTTTCTCGAATTATTTGTAATATCTTTTTTTGATTACGATTTATTGATTCTTCAAACCATTTTGGTCCAGACTCAGGTCGTTTAAATTGCTTCCCCAACATCTCATGAACCCACATAGCATAAGTGGCACTATACCCAAATATAACATTTCTCTTATTTGGATCCATTCCAGCCAATGCTTTTGCTTCAGTAATTGCATCCTCATGCCAAGACTTAAATTGTCCTGCAGTAAATCTCCTTATCTTATTATCTCTAAAATGTCCACTTTTTCCTATTGGATCTGGGACAGTTCCACTATTAGATACTGCAAACCAGCTTGCTCGTAAATTTCCAAAATCAAGAGGAGTAATATATGGTGTCTTCTCTGTATCATTGCGTATATAAGCCACTGCATTAACTGCCCCTCTCTCAGACTTATAATGCATTCTTTTAATAGCTTCATTAAGATTATTCATAACTTGTTCAAATCCCCTCACATGAGTATTAGGATACTTCTTTGCGTGATACCTTGCACTCCTTAATAATCTAGATGATGCCATTTGCTTTATCTTAAAAATGGTGTTAAAAATGCTTTATGTAAAAACTCAGTCGTTGACCCCAATGCAGGTGTCTTCTCAAACCGTTTGATGATGTAAGCTGTCTCTTTTAACTTTGGATTAGTCAACTCTTCCGCAGTAAGATCAACCAATGTACCCAAATATAAATAACCCTGCTCATCTAAATCCTGAGTAACAAAGACCACTGACCGAGACAATTCTATTCCACCAGTAACTTCACCCCCTACTTGAGTTCCCATGATCTGCTCTTTATCCTCCCAACGACAAGGTATTTCTATGGGAGCAGCAAAAGTTTTACCACCATAACCATCTTCTACTGGGGAACCCCAATAGACACAGGTCTGTACACATTTACTTGCTATAAATGCTGCTATTCCCATTATTCAAAGCTTTTAACTGCATAAATACTTGCTGCCCTCTTACCTGCGTTTGCTAACAAACCAGTTGTATCCAATACCTTCAGCATCATTCCATACGGGGATGAATCAAGCCCTTTGCCAAAGGTAGTAGTTGCATATTCTATTTCTGCATCTCCCACTTTCTCCCGTTTTACTGCTCCACTGCCCCCAATACTACCTCCCGAGCCATAAACAGAAAATATAATGTGAGCAGACAACCACTTTTCAAGTTCTGCTTTCTGATCGGTTGTAGTAGTAGTATCATATTCAAATACTCGATCCATAAGAATGTGAGCTGCATTAATGAATGGATGTATTTGAGCATCTGTCAAAGTACAACCTTTCATTATTTCCAAAACTTCTTCTGCCGTTGTTAAACATGCCATTTTGTTTTCCTCCTACTTTTTAATAACATTGGATCAATTGTTTCTACTATTTTACTATTCCATTCCAATCCTAACCATTCCAGAGTTTCATATATCTGTTGGTAATCCCCACTTACCATTCGCTCCGGCCATACTATCTTGCAATTAACTCCTGCTTCAATCATTGTAACAAATCGTTTCTC
>Ga0315288_10002854_pt1 | contig 22106 bp, 36 predicted proteins | sample YL17G11_20_MG_FD_203454 | JGI IMG/M metagenome (GOLD analysis project Ga0315288, IMG submission 203454) | Sediment microbial communities from Yellowstone Lake, YNP, Wyoming, USA - YL17G11_20 | ecosystem: Environmental > Aquatic > Freshwater > Lake > Sediment | place: USA: Wyoming | collected...
GGGGGACAACGTGAACATGGACGTCGAACTGATCTACCCCATGGCCATGGAAGACGGTCAGCGCTTCGCCATCCGTGAGGGTGGTCGCACCATTGGTGCGGGCGTCGTGACCAGGATCAACGAGTAAGAGAAATGGCGCAAAAAATACGAATTAAGCTGAAGGCTTTTGATCACGCAATGCTGGACCAATCCACCAAGAAAATCGTGGAGACAGCGAAACGAACGGGTGCGCGGATTTCTGGACCCATTCCTCTTCCTACAGCCCGCTCCATATTCACTGTTCTACGTTCACCCGTAATCAATAAGAACTCCCGCGAGCAATTCGAGATCCGCACGCATAAGCGGTTGGTTGACATTCTCGACCCCACCCATGAAACGGTGAACGCTTTGATGAAATTGGATCTCCCCGCGGGAGTGGACATCGAGATAAAACTGTAGCGGGGAGTGATTCCGTATGAAGGCGTTAATAGGTCGCAAAATTGGCATGACAACTGTGATGAATCAAGACGAAGTGGTTCCAGTCACTGTGATTGAAGCCGGTCCTTGTTTCGTCATCGAACGCAAGACCCGTAAAAAAGATGGGTACGAAGCGATAAAGATCGGCTTCAGTGAAGCCAAGGAGAACGAATTACCCAAATCCGTCCAAGGGATTTGCCGCAAAGTCGGCATTTCCCCAATGCGCCTGATGAGGGAATTCCGCATGGAAGGCAGAGAAAGCCAGGCCGAGATTGGTTCGCGTTTGGATGTGACCGTATTCCAGCTGGGGGACCAACTGCGTATTCGTGGCGTTTCCAAAGGAAAGGGATTCCAGGGTGTAATGAAGCGCCATGGAATGGCTGGTGGAATGGCTTCGCATGGATCGATGTCTCATCGCCGGATAGGTGCCATCGGTTGCCGGACTACGCCTGGGAAGATTTTTAAAGGAAAGCGGATGCCAGGTCATATGGGATCGGAACTCGTTTCTTCCCGTGGCCTGAAGGTTATTAAAATTGTACCAGAGCGAAACCTGATCCTAGTGAAAGGGAGTGTTCCGGGAGCCCAGGGGGGATTACTTCTGATTGAGGAGGACCGTTAATGGAAACCAAGATGGAAGCCCCTCTCTATGCCGCAAATGGCGAAAAATCAGGTACTGTGGAATTGCCTGGCGCGATTTTCGGGGTCGAACCACGGAAGATCCTCGTGTTGAAGGCCTTGAAGCGGCATTTGGCCAACAGGCGCTCTGGTACTGCCTGCACAAAAACCCGCGGGATGGTTTCGGGTGGTGGAGCCAAACCTTGGCCACAGAAAGGAACCGGCAATGCCCGCCAGGGCAGTCGACGTTCCCCGTTGTGGCCCGGAGGTGGTGTCACATTCGGTCCGTTGCCTCGTTCCTATGAAATCCAGATGTCAGCGACCGAGCGCAGGCTAGCGGTCTTATCGGTTTTATCCGAGAAACAACAGGATCGGGCAATCCGGATCTGTGATCCGAACGGGCTTCAACCTAAAACTAAGGCGTTTGCCGGTCTGTTGAAGTCGATGGACGCGATGGGACCGGTGCTCTTTCTGTTCGGACCGGAAGAAGCTTCTTTGGCAAGATCGTGCCGCAACATTGCCGGTATTCGACCGTTGCTCTGGCGGTATGCCAACGTGGTGGACATCATGGCAGCCAAAACGATTCTGATCACAACAGAAGCCTTGGAAAAAATAAAGGAGGTGTGGGGATGAACAAGGTTCCCACCGATATCCTGATCAAGCCAATTCTTTCTGAAAAGGTTATGCGCCAAACGGCAGACAAACAGAAACGCTATGCCTTCTGGGTTTCTCTCGATGCCAACAAGCGAGAAATCAAGAAGGCCGTGGAAGACATGTTCAAAGTGAAGGTTCGGGCCGTGAACACGATTAGTGTCCGCTCCAAACCGAAACGAACCCGAATGATGCCTTCTCAAACTCCTGAGCGCAGGAAAGCCATTGTTTCCCTGCACCCGGGCTACCGCATCGATCTTTTGGAGAACCTATAGGAGCTGTTGTATGACTGTAAAAGCATATAAGCCAACATCGCCCGGTATCAGATTCCGAGTCTCTCTTGGCAAGGCTGGACTAACGCCCAAACCACCAGAGAAATCCTTGGTGCGCAGGCTGTTAAAAGAAGCCGGGCGCAACAACCAGGGCAAGATCACGGTTCGCCATCATGGTGGCGGTTCCAAACAGCAATATCGTTTGATTGATTTCAAACGGAATAAGGATGGGGTTCCGGCCAAAGTGAAGGCGATTGAGTATGATCCCAATCGCAGCGCACGTATCGCGCTCGTATGGTATGCTGACGGGGAGAAAAAGTATATCCTAGCCCCGACAGACCTTAAGGTGGGAGATACGATCGTGTCTGGCACCGATATTGATGTCAAGTCCGGAAACTGTCTACCGTTACGGAATATCCCACCTGGTACTCTAATTCATAATATCGAGCTACAACCGGGAAAGGGCGGGCTTTTGGTCCGTTCCGCTGGAAGTTCAGCGCAACTCATGGTGAAGGAAGAACCCAACGCCCATGTCCGTCTGCCTTCCGGGGAAGTCCGGCTGGTTTTGCTGGATTGTCGAGCTACGATTGGCCAGCTATCGAACATTGACCATGAAAACATCGTTCTCGGCAAGGCTGGCCGTAAACGGATGATGGGCTGGCGTCCATCAGTCCGGGGAGTCGCCCAAAACCCAGTGGATCACCCGCATGGCGGTGGAGAAGGTCGTAGTCCCATAGGTATGGCTTCTCCCGTGTCTCCTTGGGGTAAACCAACACTAGGATACAAGACGCGTCAGGGAAAAAAATATTCCGACAAATCTATCGTCAAGAGGCGGAGATAAAGCCATGTCACGCTCGAAAACGAAAGGTCCTTTTGTGGACCAGCATCTGCTGAAAAAAATCGAAGCGCTCAATCAGAAGGGCGAGAGACGAATCTTCAAGACTTGGTCTCGTCGTTCCACCATTATACCCAGCATGATTGGGCACACCATCGCTGTCCACAACGGCAAGGGGCATATTCCAGTCTATGTCACGGAATTGATGGTGGGCCACAAGCTGGGCGAGTTCGCGCCAACCCGCACGTTTCACGGGCACAGTGAACCTACAGAACGCTCCACTGCGTTGAAGTGAGGCTTGATGATGGAAGTCAGAGCTCAGACCAAATATATTAGAATATCTGCTCAGAAAGCACGGCAGGTGATGGAACTGGTGCGGGGGAAACCGGTGAAGGAAGTCATGGCGATGTTGACCGTGCTGCCACACAAAAGCGCCCACTTGCTTAAGAAACTCGTGAAATCAGCAATAGCCAACGCCGAAAACAACTATGACCTGAAGGCAGATGACCTCTATGTTCACCGGATCTATGCGGACGAGGGTCCCACGCTTCCCCGTTTCCTCCCTCGCGCGCGCGGCCGGGCCGACCGGATCAAAAAGAGATCCAGCCATCTGACCGTGATTATCAAGGAAAGAGAGGAATAACCTTGGGACAGAAAGCGCATCCCTTCGGACTTCGTTTGGGGATTATCCAAGATTGGCGCAGTCGTTGGTTCGCCACCAAGAAAACCTATGCCAGCCAAATCAAGGAAGACATCGCTCTACGCAAGTTAATCCGACAAAAAGCCGGAACCGCGGGAATATCTTTTGTCGAGATTGAGCGTATGGGAGCCAAGATTCGCGTTACCATCCATACAGCCAAGCCCGGCATGGTCATTGGCAAGGGTGGCACTGGCATTGACGCTTTAAAGAAAGACCTGGAAGCCCTCACCAAAAAACAGGTCATCACCAATATCGAGGAGATTCGCTACCCGGAGACCGATGCGCAAATCGTGGCCGAAAGCGTTGCTCAGCAGATCGAGAAGAGGATCTCCCATAAAAGGGCCATGAAGCAGGCGATCACGCGTGCCTTGAAAGCGGGAGCTCAGGGAATCAAGATTCAATGCTCCGGTCGTCTGGGTGGGGCGGACATTGCGCGCACCGAGTGGTACCGGGAAGGTCGAGTTCCCCTACAGACCCTGCGGGCCAACATTGATTTTGGCTTGGCAGAAGCCTTGATTAAGTACGGCCGAATTGGTGTAAAAGCCTGGGTATACAAGGGAGATGTAATCCCCGGCGTGACAATGGAACCGCAGGTTCCCAAACGTCACTCCCGTACTCGGGAAAGGAGTGAAGCACCCCATGTTGCAGCCTAAACGCGTCAAATTCCGCAAGACACACCGCGGGAATCGCCGTGGAAAAGCGTATCGCGGTTCCTCGATATCGTTTGGGGATTACGGTTTGCAAGCCTTGGAACCGGTTTGGCTCACAGCTCGCCAAATTGAGGCAGCCCGGATCGTCCTGACCCGTTCTCTCTCCAAGGGTGGTAAACTTTGGATTCGTGTTTTTCCCCAGAAGCCGATCACCAAGCATCCCGCCGAAGCTCGGATGGGAGGGGGCAAGGGCGCACCGGAATACTGGGTGGCTGTGGTCAAACCGGGGCGGATTATCTTCGAGGTGACGGGTATTAGCGAACAAGTAGCACAAGAAGCAATGCGCCACGCGGGGCATAAGCTGCCCTTGAAGACCCGATTTCTCTCCCGCTTGATGGAGGAGGGTGCCCAGGCGTGAAAACGACGAAACTGCGGGATTTTAGCCCGGATGAATTGAAGAATAAACTGACCGATCTGAAAAGCGAATTGTTCAACCTCCGATTCCAGCAATCCACTGGTCAGCTGCGCAACCCCCTGCGAATTCAGATTGTGCGCAAGGATATCGCCCGGATGATGACCGTTTTGCGGGAAATGGAGCTGAAGAAGGAAGGACAAGCATGACCAAAGTGAAAGTGATTTACGGTACAGTCCTCTCCAACGCCATGCAGAAAACCGTGGTAGTGGGCGTGGAACGACGGTATCGACACCCCCGCTATGGCAAATACGTGACGCGAACTACGAAGCTTTACGCACACGACGAGGAGAACATTGCCCAGTCAGGAGCCACCGTGGCTCTGGTTGCCTCCCGCCCTCTTTCCAGGTTGAAGCGTTGGCGTGTGCTGAAGGTGGTTTCCAGCAAAACCGAGCCGGCAGCAGAAATACCTGCAGAGGAAGAACTATGATCCGTACCTACACTCGTCTGCGCGTAGCGGACAATACAGGAGCCAAAGAGCTCCTCTGCATACGCGTCTTGGGGACAGGGAATCAAAAGTATGGACGCGTTGGTGATGTGATCGTGGGCACGGTGAAGGAAGCAACTCCGGGTGGATCGGTCACCAAAGGTGCCGTGGTGCATGCGGTGATCGTCCGGACCAAAAAGGAAACTCGGCGGGCAGATGGATCACTGGTTCGTTTTGACCAGAATGCCGCTGTGATCATTGATGAAACCGGGAACCCCAAGGGTACGCGGATCTTTGGTCCGGTATGTCGCGAGTTGAGGGACAAGGGGTACATGAAAATCATCTCCCTGGCCCCGGAGGTTGTATAATGAAGACGGAGAAACACGCCAAACTCCATGTGCGAAAAGGCGATTTTGTCACCGTATTATCCGGAGATGACAAGGGACGCAAGGGAAAAGTGCTCAAGGTTTTCTCTGACGAAGGTCGCCTGATTGTGGAGGGTATCCGCGTAGCCAAGAAACATGCACGACCTACGCAAAAAATGCCCCAAGGAGGCACGATCGATAAGGAATTACCCCTGCCGATCAGCAAGGTAATGCTGCTCTGCCCGGCCTGCAAGAAACCAACTCGCATTACACACATCGAAACAGCCAATGGTTATGCGCGCGTCTGCAAGAACTGCAACGAGGTCATTGACAAATAATGGCGACCAAAAAGACGACAAAAGAAAAAGAAACGACTGAAGAACCCACCACCGGGAAAACCAGCAAAAGAACCCCACGGAAAGCCAAAGAAATGGTTGAGGAGCCTGTAGCTCAAGAAGCAGCCCCCCCTTCCCTGAAAGATAAATACCAAAAGGAAGTCATCCCTGCTTTAACCAAACGGTTTGGATATCGGAACGTGATGCAGGTCCCTCGTTTGGTGAAAGTCGTGGTGAGCCGTGGTGTGGGAGAGGCCATTACAAATCCCAAGGCCCTGGAAAGCTCGGTGGACGAACTGCTGCTGGTCACTCGCCAGAAGCCTCTTGTGACCAAGGCGAAGAAATCGATCGCCGCGTTCAAACTGCGCAGCGGTATGAAGATCGGCTGTCTGGTCACGCTTCGCGGCCAAAGGATGTACGACTTTGTCACGAAACTGATTGATGTAGCCCTGCCACGTATCCGCGACTTCAAAGGGGCCAGCCCCAGAGCTTTCGACGGACGTGGAAACTATAACCTTGGATTGCGCGAGCAATTGATCTTCCCCGAGATCGACTATGACAAGGTGGACAAAGCACGGGGGATGAATGTGACGTTTGTCACCACAGCCAAAACGGATGAGGAAGCCCGCTTGCTCTTGGAAGCACTGGGCATTCCCTTTCGTTCCTAGGAGGTAACGAATTGGCTCGGAAAGCGTTGATCAATAAATCGAATGCCAAACCCAAGTTTCCCGTGCAGCAGTACCATCGCTGTGTTCGCTGCGGACGTTCGCGGGCGTACTACCGGAGATTTGGGCTTTGCCGCATCTGTCTGCGCGAGATGGCTCTTCGGGGAGAGATCCCTGGCATCACCAAGGCCAGCTGGTAGGAGGAGAGATGATAATATCCGATCCCATTGCCGACATGCTGACACGGGTTCGCAATGCGAACCTCGTGTTCCTGGAGACCGTAGAGATACCGAGCTCCAATATCAAGAAGGAGATTGCCCGAATCCTCAAAGAAGAAGGATACATCAAGGGTTGGACCGTTGATCATGCCGATGGCGAAGAGGTCATCCGCCTCACGTTGAAATACGGAGCCGACCGTGAGCGTATTATCACCGGTTTAAAGAGAACCTCAAAGCCCGGGCGGCGCATCTACGTCAAGAAAGACAAAATCCCGCGCATTCTACGCGGTTTGGGTATTGCCATCCTCTCCACACCTCACGGTCTGTTAACCGATCGGGACGCACGCAAAGCGGGTGTGGGGGGAGAAGTTCTCTGTGTGATCTGGTAGGAGTCAAGAGCATGTCACGAATTGGAAAACAACCCATTACCCTGCCCGATGGAGTAAAGGTGGAGCTGCAAGATCACTCCATTCGCGTGAAGGGTCCCAAAGGAACCCTGGAAAGGGATTTTCATCCGTTGATCCAGGTGAGCCTGGTCAACGGCCAATTGGTAGTTACAAGAAAAAGCGATGCTCCATTAGATCGGTCTCTCCACGGGCTGACCCGTGCTCTCCTGCAGAACTTGGTTACTGGCGTCAGTGATGGCTTCAGTAAGTATTTGGAGCTTTCTGGCATTGGCTACAAGGCGCTAAAGCAAGGACAGAAGCTAGTTCTGCAAGTGGGGTTCACCCATCCGGTGGAATTCGATCCACCACCAGGGATTACTATTGAGACGGACGGTACTCGGATTACCGTTTCAGGAGCCGACCGGGAAGCGGTGGGTGCTTTGGCTGCCCGCATTCGCCGAGTCCGGAATCCCGATCCCTATAAAGCAAAGGGCATCAAGTATCGAGGTGAAGTGATCCGCCGCAAAGCCGGTAAGGCTTTGGGCAAAGGTGCAGCGAAATAAGGGCGAAAGGTGATCAGGGTGAAAGAAAAGACGAGCAAGAAACTACGTCATGAACGAGTGCGAAAGAAGGTAAAGGGAACAGCGGAACGACCTCGTCTTTCGGTTTTCCGCAGCCTAAGCGGTATCTACGCTCAGGTGATTGATGACCAGGTTGCCAAAACCATGGCTAGCGCTTCCAGTCTAGAGCAGCTGGTATCCCAACCCGGAAAAGGCAAGACCAAAACCGAGATCGCCCAATTGGTCGGCCTATTAATTGCCCAGCGAGCAAAAGATGCTGGAATTACTCAAGTCGTATTCGACCGCGGCGGGTATCAGTTTCACGGCCGTGTGAAAGCTCTGGCCGAAGCTGCCCGAGCCGCAGGTCTGGAATTCTAGGAGGAATAGATGGCACGCTTCGACACAGTCGAATCCGAATTTCAAGAGAGAGTGATCCAAATCCGCCGCGTAACCAAGGTCGTCAAGGGTGGCAAACGGATGAAATTCCGTGTGGTGGTTGTGGTAGGTGACACCCAAGGGCGAGTAGGGGTGGGCATTGGCAAGGCAGCTGAGATCCCGAATGCGGTTCGCAAAGGAATCGAGGACGCCAAGAAGTCATTGCTGACGGTTTCTCTATCCGGTAGCACCATCCCTCATGAGGTATTGGGCAAGCTTGGCGCTGGCAAGGTCTTCTTGAAGCCGGCGGTTCCCGGGACGGGTGTTATCGCGGGGGGTTCCGTGCGTGCTGTCCTCGAGTTGGCCGGCGTGAAGGACGTGCTGTCGAAATCATTGGGATCGAACAATGCAGTAAATATGGCAAAGGCGGCTTTGGTAGCTCTAAACATGCTCAAGAGTCCGGAAAAGGTCGCCAGCAATCGCGGCAAAAAAATCAAAGAACTGTGGAGCTAGACCATGCAATTGCACGAACTGGAGAAACTCCCTGAAATCAAGCGACGAAAGCGCCTGGGTCGAGGCACCGGCTCCGGCCACGGACGCTCGGCGACCAAGGGGAATAAAGGCCAAAAAGCCCGTGCGGGTGGACCGAAACGAATCGGTTTTGAGGGAGGACAACTGCCTCTCTATCGTCGGTTGCCCCGCCAGAAAGGTTTCAAACCTTTATCCAAGGAAGTGTTTTTCCCCGTGAACCTGGACAAATTGAATTCGTTCGGTGCTGGTTCAACCGTTACCCGCGGACTCCTGTACGAGCGAGGGATTATCCCTTCTCCCGAGGTGAACGTGAAGGTGTTGGCCGGGGGGATCCTTAAAGTGAATCTGATCGTCCAAGCCCAGGCCTTCTCGGCCAAAGCCAAGGACCAGATCGAAGCCTTAGGTGGAAAGGCGGAGGTTGCCTGATGGCCATCTTTGAGACAATCCGAAACGCATGGATGATCAAAGACCTGCGCCGCAGGGTCTTACTCACACTGCTTTTCCTGGTCCTCTTTCGTCTCGGAGCTTTTATTCCGGTCCCAGGCGTGGATGTGGCCGAAATTAGCAAGATCGCGTCTTCCGCCGGGCTTTTAGGAATTCTGAACCTGTTTTCCGGTGGCAGCCTGTTGAACTTTGGCCTTCTTTCTCTTGGCGTTCTTCCCTACATCAACGCTTCGATCATCCTCAACCTGCTACAGATGGTGATTCCTCGGCTGAAGGAAATGGCCAAAGAGGAGGGAGAAGCCGGACGGCGCAAGCTGGCACAGTGGACGCGATACATGTCCGTGGGCCTGGGTGTCCTGGAAGCGATTTTCTTCATCGTCTATCTGGAACGCAGTGGCGTGCCGATCCTCCCGGATACTTTTCTGACCCGGGTGGTGATTACCCTGACCCTAACAGCCGGTGCCCTGATCACCCTCTGGATCGGTGAGGTCATCACTGAAAAGGGTATCGGGAACGGCGTATCGCTGATCATTTTCGTTGGGATCGTGGCTCGACTGCTCCCTGGCGTGATTGAGATGGTGGGGCTGATTGGTAGCGGGGAACTGCCCGTGCCGGAGTTGGTCCTTGTCTTGGCGATTTCCGTACTAATCATCGCGGGGGTGGTCACCGCCTACACGGCGGAGCGCAAAGTCCCCGTGCAGTACGCCAAGCGCGTGGTGGGGCGACGGATGTATGGTGGCCAGTCCACCTTCATCCCGCTCCGATTGATCCAGGCTGGAGTGCTTCCGATCATCTTTGCCCAGGCGGTGTTGATGCTCCCTGTGACATTGGCTGGGTTCATCCCCGGTCTGCAGGGATTTGCAGAGTTATTCTATTCGGGTACGTCCTGGCCGTATAACCTGTTGTTGTTTTTCCTGATCATCTTTTTCACCTACTTTTACACCAGCATCAGCTTCAACCCAACGGAATTGGCCGACAACCTGCAGAAGTATGGCGGGTTCGTTCCGGGTGTTCGTCCCGGGCCGGGTACCGCGACCTATTTTCAGCGTATCCTCAGTCACATCAGTTTACCGGCTGCAGTCTTCCTTGGGATCCTGGCGATCTTGCCGAATTTCTTCATGCCGCTGTTGGGGGTGTCAGGAACCCGATTTCTGTTCGGTGGCACTTCGATCCTGATCGTGATTGGTGTTGCTTTAGAAACCGTACGGCAGGTTGAAGCGTTCATGGTAATGCGCCATTATGAGGGCTTCCTGAAATAATGAATCTGATTTTCTTGGGTCCTCCAGGCTCGGGCAAAGGAACGCAGGCCGGTATTCTTTCCACCAGGACCGGGTGGAACGATCTGGGCACTGGCGATCTCTTGCGTCGACTGGTAAAAGAGGGCAACGAAAAAGCTCTTTTGGCCAAATCCTACATGGAGAAAGGTGAGCTGGTCCCGGACGCCCTGATGGTGGAGCTCCTGCTTGCGGAACCCGGTGATCTTGGGGACGGCCTGATCCTGGATGGTTTCCCTCGTACGCTCAATCAAGCGGACACTCTGACGCAGATGATGCGAGCACGAAACCTGACATTGGACGCGGTGCTGCTGATTGATGTTTCGGACCAGGAGGTGGAACGCCGTCTCCTCCAACGTAGCGCTTGTTCCACTTGTGGAAAGATCTTCAATCAAAAATTGGCCGTTTGCCCGGCCTGCGGTGCTCAAATACAGACCCGCACAGATGACAATGCGGAGACGATCCGTAAGCGACTTAAGGTTTACCACCAGCAGACCGACCCTCTTGTTACGTATTACCAGCAACAAGGCTTGCTGCGACGGATTTGTGGAGAGGGCGAGATTGATGAGATCAGCCAGCGGATCCGCCAGGCGCTTGGAATAGCATGATCCGATTGAAAACTGCCCAGGACATCGTTTTGATGCGCGAAGCCGGTCGGATCTTGGCCCGGGTATTGCAGGAACTCTCCGCTTCCGTACGTGCCGGTTTGCGCACCAAGGATCTAGATGACCAAGCCGAGACAGCTCTCACGAGAGCGGGTGCAAGACCTGCTTTCAAGGGATACCGAGGATATCCGTCTGCCTTGTGCGTGTCCATCAACGAGGAAGTTGTACACGGCATTCCATCCAACCGCAGAATCCGGGAAGGCGATATTGTTTCGCTGGATTTGGGCGCGGAGCTGGAAGGCTGCTTCGCCGATGCCGCCACCAGTGTGGCCGTAGGCCGAGTGATCCCACGAGCCCGGCAATTGCTAGAAGTGGGAAAGTCGGCTCTGGCTGCCGGCATTGCCAAGGCTCAAGCCGGGCTTCACCTGGGAGACATTTCAGCCGCGATCCAGCAGGAAATTGAGCGCAATGGATTCTCGGTGGTCCGCGATTTTGTGGGACATGGGATTGGTCGGCAACTGCACGAGGAGCTGCAGATCCCTAACTATGGCGAATCAGGTACAGGGGTCTTGTTGCAGGAAGGCATGACCCTTGCCATTGAGCCAATGGCGAACATGGGAAGCTTCCAGGTGGCGATAAAAAATGACGGTTGGACAGTGGTGACACAAGACAAATGCCCCTCCGTTCATTTTGAGCACACAATATTAGTCACCGGGCATAGCCCGGAAATCCTGACGGAGTGGTGATGAGGAAAAAGCGGTACTACCCGAAGAAGCGACAAACGAGAAAAACGGTCCCGGAACCAGAAGAGAAGGCGCGCGAGGGTTGTATCGAGATGGAAGGCAAAGTCGTTGAGGCGCTGCCCAACGCCATGTTCCGCGTTGAGTTACCGAATGGCCACCGATTATTGGCACACGCTTCTGGTAAGATGAGGATTCATTTCATTCGAATCCTGGCCGGAGACCGGGTCAAGGTGGAGATTTCCCCCTACGACCTGACTCGCGGACGCATCATCCGGAGGTTATAAAGGAGTCACAATGAAAGTTAGACCGTCTGTGAAGAAAATCTGCGAAAAGTGCAAGATTATTCGCCGTCACGGTATAGTGACGGTGATTTGCGAGAATCCAAAACATAAGCAAAGGCAGGGAAAGTAAATGGCCCGTATTGCTGGAGTAGATTTACCGCGGGAGAAACGAATCGATATCGCTTTGGCCTATATTTATGGGATCGGACGCCCACTGGCTGAAAAAATCGTCGCTGAAACTGCTATCAATCCGGCGACGCGAGTGCGAGACCTTACGGAACGAGAGATCTCCAAGCTGCGCGATGTGATCGCGCGAGAATACAAAGTGGAAGGCGATTTGCGCCGAGAAGTCACGCAAAACATCCGTCGCTTGATGGAGATCGGCTGCTACCGGGGTCTCCGGCACAAAAGGGGCATGCCCACCCGTGGTCAGCGCACTCGTACAAACGCTCGAACCCGCAAGGGTCCCAAGCGAACAGTCGGCTCCAAGAGAGTCAAATAATCAAGAGAGGTGAATGAATGCCAGCTCCCAAGACAGTGAAAAAGAAAAAAGAAAAAAAGGCCATCCCCCACGCTTTGGCGCATATCAGGGCCAGCTTCAATAATACCCAGATCACGGTGACCGATCCCGCGGGAAATGTTTTGGCTACCATATCCGCCGGGGTCGTCGGGTTAAAGGGAACTCGCAAGGGGACTCCCTATGCCGCTCAGCTGGTCGCTGAATCCGTGGCCAAGCGCGTGATGGCGATGGGTGTGCGGGATGTTGACGTTTTTGTTAAAGGACCAGGTGTTGGTCGAGAGACAGCCATCCGCTCCCTGCAGGTCGCCGGATTGGAAATCAATACCATCAAGGATGTCACGCCGATCCCTCACAACGGTTGCCGTCCGCCCAAGAGAAGAAGGATGTAGGAGGATAATGCTTTGAGCCGCTATACCGGGTCCGAATGCCGGCTATGCCGCCGGGAAGTCACTAAGCTCTATTTGAAGGGTGACCGCTGCTTTTCTGTGAAGTGCCCGCTGGAAAAGAAAACCCAGGGTCCAGGACAGCACGGGATCTCTCGTCGGAAGCTTTCAGAATTCGCCATCCGTCTGCGCGAGAAGCAGAAGTTGCGCAAGATCTATGGGATTCTGGAGCGACAGTTTCAGCGCTATTTTGATAGTGCTACCCGTCAGCGGGAAATCCCCACAGGTACCCGTTTGCTCCAGCTCCTGGAAACGCGGTTGGACAATGTTGTCTACCGTGCCGGGTTTGCCCCTTCCCGCCCAGCAGCCCGCCAACTAGTCGGTCACGGCCACATGATGGTCAATGGGCGTTCCACCAATATTCCTTCCTTCGGCATGCGGCCGGGAGATGTGGTAGAAGTGAAGGCTCAGAGCCGCGACATGGCCATGATTCAGGAAGGCGTTGAGCAGACCAAGGGCCGGGCCATCCCGGAATGGATGCGGATGGATGCTGTCAACTTGAAGATCGAGGTTGTGGCACTGCCCGTGCGCGAGCAGATCGATACGGCGGTACAGGAACAGTTGATCGTCGAGTTCTACTCGCGCTAATAGGGAGGAGAGGCAATTGATTCGTTTAGATAAGCCAAACATTGAGGTAGTGGAAGAGAAGGAAGGCTTTGCCAAGTTCGCCATTGACCCGCTAGAAAAAGGGTATGGCGTCACTCTGGGTAATGCCTTGCGCCGGGTGTTACTGTCCTCAATCCCTGGTGCAGCGGCCACGGCCATCCAGATCGACGGGGTGTTGCATGAGTTCACGGCGATTCCTGGTGTGCGCGAGGATGTGACGGAAATCGTCTTGAATGCGAAAAGTCTTGTTCTGACAAGCAGATCCGCCGAAACGAAGATCCTCTATCTTGGCGCAAAAGGAGAAGGACCGGTCACGGCGAAATACATCGAAGAAGACGCGGAAGTGGAACTGCTAAACCCTGAACTCCATTTGGCCACGCTGGATAACGACAAGTCGGAATTCCGCATGCAGATTTACGTGGAACAGGGAAGGGGATATGTTACGGCCGAACAGAACAAAAAAGCGAATTTTCCCATCGGTGTGATCCCGATCGATTCCTTCTTTTCCCCTGTACGTGAAGTATCCTATGATGTCGTTCCCACGCGAGTCGGTCAGGCCATCGAATACGATCGATTGGAGCTGTCTATCAGAACGAATAAAGCGATGCTTCCAGCCGAAGCCATCATGCACGCCGCGCAGATCCTGGTGGAGCATTTCTCGATCGTGTCCGACTTGAAAACGACCGGCAAGGAAGGGATTCGCAGCAACCTGCTGGAAATCCCAATCGACAAACTGCACCTTTCCGTCCGGTCTCATAATGCCCTCTCCTCGCAAGGGGTCACTACCACTGCTGACTTGCTCACGAAGACGGAGAATGATTTGCTGACGATTAAGAACTTTGGCAAGCGCTCCCTGGAGGAGATCCGATTGAAATTGAACGAACTCGGTTTGAGCCTGAAAGAAGAGGAACAAGTATGAGACACTTGAAAGACCATCGCAAGCTAAGCCGGTCGGCTGGGCCGCGCCGGGCCCTGTTGCGTGGCCTAGCAACGAACTTTTTTGCCCACTCGAAAATTGAAACCACGGTGGAAAAAGCGGAAGAAGCCCAACGCGTGATCGAGAAACTCATCACCAAAGCTCGCAAGAAAGACCTGGCCACTCAGCGGCGAGTCTTCTCCTATCTATTGGTCAAATCCGCGGGGGAACGACTCTATTCCACTATCCTACCCAAGACGGAAAGCCGGGAGGGCGGGTTCACCCGTATCGTGAAAACCGGACAGCGGAGAGGGGATGGAGCCGAGTTGGCAATCCTGGAGCTCGTTGAATAAATTCCCGCCCTGATTTCCCTTCGGGGAGTTCGCTACAGCTATACAGATCGAACGACAGCCCCCGTCTTTGCTCTTTCCGGGATCAACCTGGAGATCGAAGTGGGGGATTTTCTTTGTGTACTCGGCCCCAACGGTAGCGGCAAGTCCACGTTCGGCCGTTTGCTCAACGCCCTGTTAATCCCAACCGAGGGCGAGGTCCTGGTGGACGGATTGGATACGCGAGACTCCCGTAATACCTGGGCGATTCGTCAACGAGTGGGAATGGTGTTTCAGAACCCCGACAATCAGATCGTAGGAACTCAGGTGGAGGAAGATGTAGCCTTCGGTTTAGAGAATCTAGGCATACCACGCCAGGAAATGCGGCGGCGAGTGGAGGAGAATCTGACTCGCGTTGGCATGCTCTCCTATCGCCAACATCCGCCGCATCTGTTGTCAGGAGGGCAGAAGCAAAGAGTGGCGATTGCCGGTGTGCTGGCCATGCAGCCGCAATCGATCGTACTGGATGAAGCGACAAGTCTGCTTGACCCAAAAGGACGCTCCGAAGTTCGAAAAATCCTGGTCCAGCTTCATCACGAAGGTGTGACCCTGATCTTGATTACCCATTTAATGGAAGAGGCGTTGCTGGCGGATAAACTGGTCATCCTCAACGAAGGGCGAATTGTCTTGTTTGGCTCTCCGGAGGAAGTCTTTGGCCAGAGCGAAATGTTGCGCCACTGCCATCTGGAAGCGCCCACCGTGGTGCGCCTGGCCCAAGCCTTGCGGGACCAAAGTGTTGCCCTGCCCAACCGGATCCTGCAAGTGGAAGAACTGGTTGATGAGTTGTGCGTATTGAAGCGAAGCATCTAACGTACATCTACGGCTCAGGCCTGCCCTGGGAAAAGCGTGCATTGAGCGATGTCTCTTTCTCCATCGAATCGGGGGAGTTTATTGGGTTGATTGGTGAGACCGGGAGCGGCAAATCCACTCTCGTGCAAATCCTCAATGGATTGTTGCGTCCCACCGAAGGAACCATTTTGCTTGACGGTTCCGACATTTCTAACCGGAAAGTAGACCTGCATCGCATTCGGGCGCAGGTGGGTCTCGTGTTCCAATTTCCGGAGCAACAACTATTCGCTGAGACTGTGGGAGAGGATGTCGCATTTGGTCCGAAAAACCTGGGTGTACCGAAGGAAGAGATCGGAAAACGAGTCGATGAAGCGCTGCTGAAGGTCGGGTTGCGTCCACAAAGCCTTCGTGACCGTTCCCCGTTTACCCTTTCAGGCGGTGAAAAACGACTGGTCTCGATTGCCGGAGTTTTGGCCATGCGTCCAAAGGTCCTGATCCTCGACGAAGTTACGGCTGGCTTGGATCCCAAGGGCAAAAAAGAAATTCTGGCACGGATCCAACTGCTGCATAGGGTCGAAAAAGCCACGATCATCCTTGTCAGCCATGATATGGACGAGATTGCCCTGCTTTCCCAGCGTATTCTAATCCTAAAGGAGGGAAAACTGATCCTGGAAGGTTCACCCGTCGAGATTTTTGCTCAGGCGCAAGATGTTCGTTCCGCCGGCTTGGACCTGCCGACTTTGCCTCGGATCCTTTTCGATTTGCGCTGTCGAGGTTTCCAATTGCCCACGGCGATATTCGAGATTGCGGAAGCCGCTCGATGGATCCGCAAGGAGCTGTTCCGTGCAGCTGGCTGATGTAGTCACGATTGGACAATATGTACCCGGAGACTCGGTCCTGCACCGTATGGATCCCCGTGTAAAGCTGATCCTAAATACCCTGCTGATCGTGTTGCTTTTTTTTGTGCAAAAAGTCACCGGGTATCTCTTCTTCCTGGCGATCCTGTTGGCATTGGTGACGACCAGTCACATTTCTTTGCGTTATCTGTGGCGGGGGTTGAAACCGATCCTATTCCTGATCGCCTTTACGTTCATCGTGCAATTGCTGTTTCCAGCGGAGGGTCAGCCGTTGTGGCAATGGTGGATCTTTCGCATCACAGACCTGGGGATCTGGAAAGCCTGTTTTATGAGTCTGCGGTTAGCGTTGCTGGTGTTTGTCACCACCTTATTGACGCTGGTTACTTCACCGATTGATCTCACCGATGCCCTGGATCGCTTGTTTTCGTTTCTCAAGGTGTTACGCATTCCTGTTCATGAGATCGCCATGATGATGACGATCGCCCTTCGATTTATCCCCACATTGCTTGAGGAAACCGACAAGATTATCAAAGCCCAGATTTCCCGTGGAGCTCCTTTGGATCGAGGAAACCTTTTCCGCCGAATGAGAGGGTTTGTTTCCGTGTTGATCCCGCTCTTTGTCTCCGCGTTTCGCCGGGCGGACGAATTAGCCCAGGCGATGGAAGCGCGCTGCTACCGCGGGGGAGAGGGTAGAACGCGTCTGAAAGAGATGCGTTTATCTAGCGAAGACCTTTGGGCAACAGCGTTGGCTCTCTTGTTTTGTGCGGGAACGCTGGCCTTCAACTGGATGCCGTACCGTTGGCTGTGAAAAACTTGCGTCTCGACCTATCCTACCTTGGCTCGGGTTATTGCGGGTTCCAGAAACTGCCAGGCAGGGTGACCGTGCAGGGGACTCTGGAGCAAGAATTGGGTAAGATCACCGGTGAGAAAGTTAAAATTGTCGGTGCCGGTCGTACGGATCGAGGCGTGCACGCTTTTGGGCAAGTATGCAATTTCCTCACAGAAAGTCGGATCAACCCTCCGGCATTTCGGCGTGCCTTAAACAGTCTGTTACCCGAATCCTTGCGAGTGCTGCAATGTACGGAAGTGCCTCTCGCGTTCCATGCCCGCAAGGATGCCCTGGCCAAAAGTTATCTCTACGTGGTGGAAACGGCAGCAATTGGCAGTCCCTTTCTGGCTCCTTTTACCTACCATTTTCCCTATCTGTTGCAGCTTGCCGCCATGCGGGAAGCTTTGCGCTCGCTATTGGGAGAACAGGATTTTCGCACATTCGCCAAAGCCGGCATCTACAACGGGGGCACGATTCGAATGTTGCGTCGAGCGGACATGATCGCTCGGCTCCCACTGCTCTATTTTCTGCTGGAGGGAAGTGGTTTTCTCCAACACATGGTTCGGACCATTGTGGGCACCGTGCTGGAAGTGGGTAGAGGCAAGAGGACCGTGGAAGGATTTACCCAAGCGCTTCGAGCAAAGGATCGTACCGTTGCCGGCCCGACCATCCCGCCGCACGGCCTTTTCCTGGTAGGGGTTTTGTATCCAAATGGTTAGCTCCGACCCTTTTGTCTTGCATTTCCTCCAACGATCGGCGCGAAACGAATCGAACGGAATGGATGTCGGAAATAGCGTCTAAAAAACCGATGGAAATGAAAAGTGCAGTTTCAGCGAAGAGAAGAAGAAGCCGGGTGTGGCAGATTCTAGCGATCGTTTTAGCCGGGCTAGTCGTTCTTCTGGTGGTCGTACCCTATTTGATTCCGATTCCACCCTTGGAAAATACAGTTCCGCCGGAGCAATTGGCTGATGCAGACAGCGCATTTGGCACCGTGGACGGTCTTCGCTTTCATTTCAAGCTTCTGGGGTCCGGCCAACCCACATTCGTTCTGCTGCATGGCTTCGGTGCCAGTCTTTTTTCCTGGCGCGAAGTATTGACGCCACTTTCCCGCAAAGGAACAGTCCTTGCCTACGATCGACCGGCCTTCGGTCTTACCGAACGACCGTTGCAGTGGCACGGTGACAACCCCTATGCACTGCCCAGCCAAGTGGAGCAATTGGTGGCTTGGTTGGACCACCTGCAAGTGCCGGAGGCAATCCTGGTGGGGAATTCCGCGGGTGGAACGATTGCAGTGGAAATGGCATTGCGCTATCCGGAACGCGTACAGGCACTGATTCTGGTGGATCCGGCGATTTATGACAGTGGAGGAATCCCCTGGTTCGTACGCGCGCTGATCCAATTTCCACCCTTCCGGCGTTTGGGGCCGCTCCTGGTCCGCTCGATCGCTAGCAATGGGATTGAACTGCTAAAGAGCGCCTGGCACGATCCGACCCTAATTACTCCCGAAATCCTGGCGGGCTACCAAAAGCCGCTCCAGGCGGAAGATTGGGACCGGGCATTATGGGAGTTTACATTGGTCAATGGGGACAATGGCCTCGACGGTCGGTTGAAGGAATTGAAGGTTCCCACACTGGTCCTTGCCGGCGATGACGATCGGATTGTCCCCACCACGCAGAGCGTCCGCGCGGCTTCCGAGATTCCTGGAGCCAAGCTGGTCGTGATTCCCAATTGTGGTCACGTTCCCCAGGAAGAAAAACCACAGGAGTTCCTTAGCGCGCTGGAGGAGTTTCTAACGGACCTGATCCGATAGCGTCGTGTGTGACGGGATAGGCTGGTTTGGCGATCTTAAACCGATTGTTTGGCTCCGCATTTTGGGCAGAAAGACAGGTCTTCGCCGATTTCAGCCTTGCAGCTGGCACATGTCTTCTTCCCCTTGGTTTCGGGGATCACGGTTTTGACCGGTTCCACCTGTTTAGCGCCGCATTTGGAGCAAAATGTCTGGTCCTCATCGATTTCATTGGCGCAGGACAGGCATTTTTTCATTCCCTTCAACTGGCGGATTTTTTCCTTGAAAACCTCGATGCCTTCCCAAAGTTTTGCGATCTCTTGGCAGGGCCCAGACAACTCCGGCTCTAAAGTTTCCCCCCGGGCATATTTCTGATAAATGAATTTGCCAATTTCGTTTTCCAGCTTCTCGATCTTCTCCTCTTCCTGCGCCACCTGTCGGTTGAGCTTCGTGGTCCCGACAAAATCACCGACTTCCTTGAAGATTGCCATTCTGTTCCCTCCTGTGTATGGTTGGATTCACTTCCAAAGCCATTATAGCCTTTTCATGGTTTTGCGCTGGGGAGCGAGGCATCGAAAATCTTGGCAGTCCGCAAAATCTTTTCCGGAATGAGTGATAGAGGCCTGGGTAAGCCTAACGCCAGTGAACGAGAATGGATTCACGCCGGAATAGGAGGACCGCAGCCCATAGTAAAAAACCAGTAACCCAGCACTTGTACAGCCACCCATGCCAGCAACGGCAAAACCATCGGCAAAGTCCAAACCTGAGCATTGCGCAGGTCCGTGGCGCGGGAGGAACTGATGATCCCCGGCAGGAAGCTTAGAAAGGTGACCAAGGGGGTGATCAGGAGCAAGGAGACCAGCCAATACGGAGTCAGCAGGAACACTAGCAGCGATCCACTTCCTATGATCACCACGCCCAACAGGGCGAATCCCGCTGATACCAAGGCCATGCCCATTGCCGGGATGGTGCCGGCCAAGACCTTAGTCAACAGCAACTTCCATGTACGCACCGGTGTAGCCAGCAAAGGTTCCAAGGTCCGTGTTTGCTTCTCTTCCACGATGCTGAACGTGCAAAGGATGTTAGACACCATCATGGGTTCCCCATGCTCCAACTCCACTATCAAACGTGGTTAGAAAAGTCGCCGCCTGAGACGATCCGCTCGATCGAGAACGATGAGTTGCCTGCGGAAGACGGCCACGCGATCGGTCAGGTTTTCGGTTTCGATCATCCAATCCATGGCAATCGAGAGGTAGCCTACGACCAGGGACCGAAGAGAGCAAATTCAGGTTGAACCGGCCGAAGCGAAAATCTCAGGATTTGGGCTCCACAGGTTGACGAATCACCGTGCGCCATTTCCCTTGTGGAACTTTGCGCGGATCGCTTAAATAGATCTCATGATGTTTGCCCCGTGGCTGCATCCCCTGTTCTTCCATGAAATGATGCAAGCGTTCTATTGTAGGTTTCTCCTCCGAAAAAGGGCCCAAGTGGAGGATTTGGGCGGAAAACCCTTCGTGGAATCGCTCAAAACGCGCGCTTTCTAGGCTGGAAAGCTCTTTTTTGCGTTTCACCTCCTTCAATCCTTGCTGGAAAACCTCCGGCGTAACGGTGTCCGGCTGCATGATCATCGAAGTCCAGAGCCAATGAGACTTGTCTGAGAAATCCAGAATAGAGTCCTTGATCCACCAAAGACCTTCCAGTGGCGGGACGACATATTCCAGATTGTTGGGTGGTCTCTTCAGCAGGAATTTGATCGTGAAAGCCAAGGCATAGAGCATGCGGATCGCTTCCTGGTAAGCAGGAGAGCGATTGGGGTCTCCTTGGCCATCCACCATCAGAAAGTTCATTGCCGGAACTTCGATCAGTGCGGGATTCCTTGCTGATGGCTGATAAAGTTTGCTGTAGAGCTTCTTGTAATCAATCTTTTCCATCCTGTTCTCCTCTGATGATTCGGCAGGTTCGTTCGAATTCCATCCCATTACCGGGTAACACAGCTTCATTTTCTGCTTAAGGCTGTCCGGACTGCCAGGCATGATAGGCGGCGTTGAGCAGAGGTAGGAATTCCGTTGTGGCCTTGCGACTGCCGATCGGATTGGGGTGGTCGTCCCCGCCGGGGTAGGCGAGGGTATTCCTGTTTTCTACCTGATGCTGAATTTGCCCGTTCCACAGGCGATGGTGATTTCCCTCCGCGCGATCCAGATCACTGGTTTGGGGGTCGCCGCCGTTGGAAGTGAGCACGTTGTAGAAATCGAAGACAAACACGTTCTTGGACGAATATCCCTGCAGCCAATCGTGGGCTAGCCATTGGTTGAATGCGCGCGCATTCGCAGCCGTGGCGGAATCGGAGAGGGGTGGAGCCGTGATCACGACGAACAGTTTGTCCGGTCGGGTTTGGAAATAATGCAACAAGTCCAGATAAATGCCCTTGGCGTTAGCCACGGTATGAGCGTCCGAGCCGGCATCCTGCCCCTGCAAGGGATTGTCGGTGATTGCCGGGACCGGATCGGCGGGGGTCCCCAGAAGCGCGGAGTTGGGGAAACAGGACTTGAACAGCACAACTTCGTTTTCTCCCCCCGGGTCCTCCTCCAGACGAGAATAGGCGCAGTTCTGGCCGGATTCCAGGTAAAGGGCGGCCACAATGAGGTTACTGTCGGGGCCCCGAAACCACTCCCACCAATTGCCGATATCCGTCCGGTCACCGATAGCGCCAGGTCCCCAGCCGTAGTTCGTATCGCTTACAAAATAGCGATTCTCGCGCAATGCCAGGCCCAGCCGACCGTAGTCATCGGACAGCCAGTTTTCTCCGGTGGAGTGGTGGATGAAGATCAAGCGCACCGGACGCTCGGGTGGGGAAGGATCCAAGGAGGCGGAGGAAGGCGACGGCAGGAGGATGTCTTGCGAGCCGGCGAGCAAGTAAGCAACTTGACCTCTAGTGGCGGGCTGATCCGGGTCGAAATAGAACCTTGTGCCCCCTTCTGGTGCTAGCTCTTGCCGAATGAGCTGCGGAATCCCAGGCACCAGCTTTCGTTCGATTGCAAGTTGCACATAGGGAAATGCCCAATGTTCGGGCGGAACATCGGCGGCCAGGATAGCGGAACTGACAAACCCCAG
>Ga0315288_10002855_pt1 | contig 22099 bp, 19 predicted proteins | sample YL17G11_20_MG_FD_203454 | JGI IMG/M metagenome (GOLD analysis project Ga0315288, IMG submission 203454) | Sediment microbial communities from Yellowstone Lake, YNP, Wyoming, USA - YL17G11_20 | ecosystem: Environmental > Aquatic > Freshwater > Lake > Sediment | place: USA: Wyoming | collected...
CGGCTGATGAACTGGTTCATCATCGTTTCCGGGTTCACGACCCTGCTCGGGCTGGACAGCCTGATTCAGTATCACCTGCGAAAAATCCGGGACCGGCGCAAGGAGAGCGGCTACTCGGTGGTTCTGCTGCTCAGCTTCTTCATCACCTTCGCGCTCGGTATCTACTCCTGGATAAGGTTCAAGTCGCCGCTGGTGCCGATTTCGCCGACCGGCTGGATATACAGCTACATGCTGCTGCCGCTGCAGGGCACGATGTTCGCGCTGCTGGCGTTCTTCATTACATCGGCCGCGTACCGGGCGTTTCGCATCAAGTCGCTGGAGTCCACCCTGCTGCTGCTCACGGCCTGCCTGGTGATGCTGGCCCGGGTGCCGGCGGGTAACTGGCTCTGGGCGCAGTTTGCCCACCTGGTCGGCGCGGTTTTCCATTCGGTGGACGGCAACGCGCTGGCCCAGGCCCCGGTTCTCTCCGAACCGACGAACTGGATTCTCTCGGTGCCGCAGATGGCGGCGAAGCGCGGTATCACGTTCGGCATCTCGCTGGGGTATATCGCGATGTCAATCAGGATAATTCTCGGCATTGAAAGGACGTATCTCTCGTCATGAAGCTGCTGAAGTGGCTGGCGAGCCTGGACCGGCGGGTCATCTATGTCCTGGTGCTGATTGTGACGATTATTCCGCTCATCTGGAAGAGCAGTCCGCCGATTGAAATCAGCCCGGAAGTGCAGATGGCGTACAATTCGCTCGACAAGGTTCCGGCCGGCGGCATCGTGATGTTCTCGATTGACTATGACGGCGCCTCCGAAGCTGAACTCCAGCCGATGCTGATGGCCATGCTGCGCCATTGCTTTGCGCGCAACGTCCGCGTGATCATGACCGCCCAGTGGCCGCTGGGCATGCCGCTGGGCCAGATGGCGTTGGACAGCGCCGCCGCGGAGTTTGACAAGGTCTACGGCGCGGACTACATCAACGTCGGCTATCGTCCGGGCGGCAATGCCCTGATGGTCGGGCTGGGCAAGTCCGGGTTCCGCCAGTATTTCCTGCGCGATTTTCGGGGCATGCCGATTGACAGCGCGCCGTTCATGCGTACGGTGCACAATTACGGCCAGATTGACCGGCTGGTCGGGCTTGAAGCCGGGGCCTCGGGTGACCTGTGGGTGCAGTATGCCGGCGCGCAGTTCGGCCTGCGCATCATCCTTGGCGTGGCTGGTGTGATGGCGACGAGCATGTACCCATATCTCGACGCGAAGCAGATTGAGGGCCTGGTCGGCGGCCTGCGCGGCGCCGCGGAGTATGAGACGCTCATCAGCCACCCGCACCGCGGCATCTGGGGTATGAACTCACAGTCCTATGTCCACGTGCTGATAGTTGTCCTGGTGATTCTCGGTAACCTGACGTTCTATTTCGAGCGCCGGGCAAAGAAGAAGGGGCCTGGGGGAAGGGGTCAGGGAATAGGGGTCGGGGGTCAGGCGCCGGGCGGGCCTCAAACCCAGAACCCGGCATAGGCAGATGTTAGGCACTATCATCAGCACCTGGATTGCCGCGACCCTGACGATTGCGATTCTGTCTTTCCTGTACAAGGACAACCCGCTCTACCGTTTCGCCGAGCACCTTTATGTCGGCGTTTCGGCCGCGTTCACGGTCGTCATCTTCTGGTATCAGGACGTCTGGCCGCTGCTGGTCGGCAACTTCGGGGACTTCCTCCGTGCCGGGAACAAGGTCGAGGCCTGGATTCTGATTATCCCGGCGACTCTGGGAATCATGATGTGGACCCGGTTCATACCGAAAGTCGCGTGGGTTTCCCGGATTCCGCTCGGCCTGATTATCGGCATCGGCGCCGGTCTGGGTATTGCCGGCACGATTCATGGGCTGGTGCTGCCGCAGTTGCGGGGTACGATGCTGCCGCTGGCGAACCCGCCCGGCGAACTCGGGTTCGGGCACGGCGTGCTGTTCACCATCATCATTGCCGTCCTAAGCTATGTTCTGCTATTTCGCCGGTTGACCAAAGGCAACCAGAGCTGGGCGACGTTCTGGAGCATCTTGAGCGGGCTCGTGCTCTACATCGTGTTGATTGAGATACTCAAAGTCGGTTGGCTCCGGACCGCGCTATCGGTCATCGCGGCGGACAACCTGATTATCGTGGTCGCGGTGATTGCCACCATTCTCTACTTCTACTTCTCGCGCGAGCACAAGGGTCTGTTCGGGGTCGGCTCGCGCATCGGCATCGCGGCAATCATGATTTCATTCGGCGCGTCGTTCGGCTACACGGTGATGGCGCGCGTCTCGCTGCTCATCGGACGCTGCAGCTTCCTGATTAACGACTGGATACTGAAAGGAATCGTGGCGCCGCTGAGACACATCTTCTAAGGAAGAAATCCCAAGCCCGAAATCCCAATGGCCAGCCGAGCCCCAAATCCAAAGAGCGGTAATCGTGTTGGCGCTGAATGTGCGACCGAGGAGGTTGTGATTCGTAGTCTACTGGTTTTGTTGTCGCTTGCCATGTTGAGTTCGCCCGGGTTTGCGGCCGGGCTCCAGGTCAGAGACACCGTGCTGGCCAATGGTCTGAAGGTCGTGGTCTATGAGAATCATGCGGCGCCGGTGACCGCGACCGAGGTCTGGTACCGGGTCGGGTCATACAATGAACAGTCGGGTTATACCGGCATGTCGCACCTGCTCGAACACATGATGTTCAAAGGCACGAGGAACTATCCGGGCGGGAAATACTCGGAGTTGATTGAAGCGCAGGGCGGCCGGGAGAATGCCTTCACTTCCGAGCACTATACCGTCTACTGGGCCGAACTCGCGTCCGACCGGTACGAGCTGGAGATGAAGCTTGAGGCCGACAAGATGGCGAACCTGCTGCTCGATTCGAGCGAGTTCGAGAAGGAGCGGAACGTGGTGATGGAGGAGCGGCGGCTGCGCGAGAACGACCCGAGCGACGCGCTCTGGGAGAGCTTCTACGCCACGGCGTACCAGACCCATCCGTATCACAATCCGGTGATCGGCTGGATGGACGACCTGGCCCGCCTGCGGCGGAGCGACCTGTGGCGGCACTACCAGCGGTTCTACTCGCCGTCCAATGCCGTGCTGGTCGTGGCCGGGGACGTGAGCGCGCCGAAAGTCTTTGCCCAGGCCGCACAGTATTACGGTCGAATCAAGTCGCATCCGGTCGAGCTCTGGCGCCCGGTCGAGCCGGAGCAGCGCGGCGAGCGGACCGTTGTCGTCAAGCGCGACGTCCAGATGCCGGCGCTGATGATGGGCTGGCACGTGCCGGGTAGCAGCGACCCGGACTTTTACGCGTTTGAAGTCCTGCAGGGCCTGTTGATGCGCGGCTTCACCTCCCGACTGACGAACCGGCTGGTCTACAGCGGGCAGAAGGCGCTCTACGTCTGGGGCGGGAACGACGCGCAGACCGACCCGGGCATGTTCTACATCTTCACTGCGCCGCGCAGCACGGTCTTGGTGGATACGGTTGTCGCGATGGTTGACGTCGAAATGGAGAGTCTGAAGACCGTAGCCGTGAGCGACAGCGAACTGACCAAGGTGAAGAACCAGGTCATCGCCGACTTTGTGTTCGGGCAGGACGACAACAGCGGACTGGCCTACCAGATTGCCCATTCATACACGATGTACGGCTCGGTAGACTACGCGAACGAGTATCCGAACCGGATTGCCGCGGTGACCGCCGAGGACATCTCCCGCGCGGTCCGGAAGTACTTGACCGTTGACAACCGGACCATCGGGCGGCTGCTGCCGGGCAAAGCTGCCGGGGAGGAGAAATGAACGTGCGCCGGATTGCCCTGATATTACTGGCGGCCCTCAGCCTGGCGGTGTCGTTCCCGATTCGCAGCGACACGCTGAAGAACGGTCTGTTGATGCTCACGAGCGAAGACCACCACCTGCCGATGGTGCAGCTCGGCATCGGTATTCGGGCCGGGAGCGCGGCCGACCCCCGGGGGCAGGACGGGCTGGCGAACCTCGTGGCGCGACTGTTGACCCGTGGTACCCTTACCCGGTCCGCGACGCAGTTGAACCAGGAAATCGAGTTCACGGGCGGCGCGATGTATGCCTGGGCTGATGCCGACCATACGATTATCGGCATCCGCGTGCTGGCGAAGGACATTGACCGGGCGTTGGACCTGCTGACCGACATGCTCCTGCACCCGGCATTCAGTGATTCGGAGGTTGCCCGGGCGCGGCAGGAAGTCCTGAACGAAATCAAGAGCGGGGAAGACGACCCGTGGACCGTGATGTCCCGGGCGTTCAACCGCGACCTGTTCGGTAATCATCCCTATGGCCGCCCGGGGAATGGCTACGACTCTACGGTCGCCGGACTGGGCCGGGCGCAGGTTCGGGAGTTCTACGAGACATGGTTCGTGCCCAACAACTGCCATTTCGGAGCGGTGGGCGATTTCCCGTCCGAGAGTCTGAAGGCCGGGCTCGAGCGGCGGCTTGCCGGCTGGAGCGCAAAGCCGGTGCCGAAGCTGGTCGTGCCCGAACTGCCGTCGATTACGGGTTTGCGCGGCCGGGTCATCAATCGGCCGGAAATGAACCAGGCGTACATTATTCTCGGCCACTACGGTATCCGGGAGAATGCGTCGGACGTGTTTGCCTGCCGCCTGATGAACTTCATCCTGGGTGGTTCGGTGTTCAGCTCCAAAATCGGAACTGCCATCCGCGTGGAACGGGGTCTGGCCTACGATGCCCGTTCCGGGTTCGACCGCAAACTGCTGGGCGGCAGTTTCACGGCCACTACCCAGACCCGGACCGACAGCGCTCTGACTGCGCTGAACCTGCTCGTGAACGAGATGACCGAAATCCGGGACAAGGGAATCACCGCGGATGAGCTGAAGCGGACCAGGGACTATTTCCTGGGCAATTTCCCGCTGCAATACGAATCGTCCTGGGATAAGGCCAACGCACTTGACCGGATTGCGCTCTTTGACCTCGGGCTCGACTACCTTGACCGCTATGCCGCGAAGGTGAAGGCGGTCACGCAGGAAGAGGTGGTCAGCGCCGCGCGCAATCACGTCTTCCCGGACAGCTACATCCTCGTCGTGGTCGGCAATCTGACCTCCGACAAACTGCACATTCCCGGGATGATGTGGACCAAGTGATTCCAAAGTTCAAATTCCAAAGTTCAAAACAATGAATCAAGGTCAAAAGCACCAAGGACAACGGGTCGGGTTTGGTCATTAGACATTGGAACTTGGTTTGAGCTTTGAACTTAGGACTTTGAACTTTCCCTCGGGTGCTTGAATGAGCGAGAGCCAAACCTCCCTTTTTGCCGCCGGTCCGGTCGAATTGCATCCGGCCGGAATTCTCCTGTCTGAGCCCGGGCTCTGGCTCGACGCGAGCAAGCCGCAGGCACTCTCTTTCGTTTCCCATGCCCACTCCGACCACATCAGCCGGCATCAGAAGGCATTGCTCACGCCAGCGACGCGCCGGTTCTTTGACCTGCGGCTTGCGAAACACGAAACGGAGCTGGTCGAACTGGACTACAACCAGCCGTTCAGAGTGGGGGAGAGCACTGTCACGCTGTTCCCGGCCGGGCATATCCTTGGGTCGGCCCAGGTGTTGGTCGAGAACTCCTGCCGGATTGTCTACACCGGTGACTTGAAGCTCAGGCCCAGCCCGGTCACCGAGACCGCAGAGGTCCGCAAGTGCGACGTCCTGATAATGGAGGCGACGTTCGGTCTGCCCGAATACGCCTTTCCTTCCGAAGAAGACACCCGGGCGATGCTCAAGTTCGAAGTAGACCGGGCGCTCAAAAGTGGCCAGGTTCCGATTATCCGCGCCTATGCGTTGGGCAAGGCGCAGGAAGTAATCGCCCTGCTCAACGGCCTGGGCTACAGAGTAGCGACCGAGCCGCAGATTCGGCAGTACTGCGACGTGTATGAGCTGTTCGGCAAGAGCCTGGGACCGACGGTGATGCTGGAAGATCCGGGGCTGAGTAGTGCGGAACGCGGGGTCCAGGATGCAGATGTCCTTGTTGTGGGCAGCACGGGCTCTTTGCGGCGCTGGTCTGAGCGACTGGCGAAGCGCAGGACAATCTTCGTGTCCGGCTGGGGCGTGGATTCGAATGCCCGGTACAAGTTCGGGGTGGACGTCGTGATCCCCCTGTCCGACCATGCGGACTACTACGACCTCATCGAGTATGTCCGGCGAGTCGAGCCGAAGGAAGTCCTGGTCACGCATGGCGCGCCGGACTTCGCCCAGCACCTCAAGCAACTCGGGTTCAAAGCCCGGTATCTCAAGTAGCCTGACCCCGGATTCCGGGTCCGGCGCAATCTGCATTCCGCAATCACCTCATCTTATTTCCTTAATCCCTCAATCCCTCAATCTATCAATCCCTCAATCACTTTCTCCTCGCTTGACAATTCCCGGGCTCAGTCTATACTACCGATATGCGGACGGCAGCACGCAGAACGGTGGCGATGGCCCAGACGTTCTGCGCGTCCTGACCGCTCACTTGACGGCCTGGTAGCAAGGCGGTGCTCAGAAGATGATGAGCAGTGAGGAGCGAAGTTGAGATGAAACGATTTCATGTGTTCCGAAATTGTCTCAGAGCTGTTGTCTTGTCAATGCTCTCTCTCGTTGCGGTTGTCATGACCCGCTGCAGGAGAGAACCTGACGTGAGTGTGCCAGTCCGGCCATATGGCGCCGCCGCAAGCTATGGCTATGTGACCGAGACCTATGCTACGGTGTCTACTGACCGGGGCAGAAACCAGATTAGGTACGTCTTTGACTGGGGCGATGGGGAGTCTGACACCACTGGCCTGCACAGCAGCGGCGAAGCGGTCTACGTGCGGCATACATGGTTCTTCGACGGTGCGTTCAAGGTCAAGGCGTTGGCCATCAACTCCCAGGGCAAGCAGTCCCCGCGCTGGTCCGACGAACTGGTGGTGACGGTCGGGTCCAATCACAGGCCCAATCCGCCCGAGCTTGGTGGCGGCGTGGGAGGCGGAATCCGACACCTGAATCGCCGCCTTGCTGCCATGGCAACCGACGCGGACGGTGACAGCATCTACATCATCTTCTACTACGACACTACCGACCTAACCAGGAACAGCGGCTGGCTCGGGCCGGTGCCGGGTGGGACCTGGGTTATCTACGATTCGGCCAAGTACGACCATGCGGGAACTTACTACGTCGTGGCTTATGCCAAAGACATCCATGGTGCCATTTCCGAACCTTCGGACACCAGGACCATTAGTATCGAGCCGATGGAGATTGCCTGGTGGAAACAGACGATTAACGGCGACGCCTTCTGCTCCTCGCCGGCAATCAACTTCATGGCGACTGACACGGTCATCTATGTCGGTTGCGACAACGCGTGCGTCTACGCCTATGATGCCCGAAGCGGCAGTTCCAGAGGCAGCTTCACTGCATTCAACGAGGACGCTTTCCTGTCTTCGCCGGCCATTTCGGCCGACGGCCAGCGGGTCTACATCGCCGACGACGGCGGCTGGCTCTATTGTCTGGGCGCGTCCGGTCTGGGTCATTTTTCGCACTATCCGCCCAACGATACCTGGGTGCCGGGAATGCAGCCGTTCTTCTCTTCGCCGGCGGTACTCGGGAACGCAATCTACATTGGCCGCGATGACGGGGGCTTCTACCGGTTTGACGACAACGTAGGCATTCTCTCTTGCCGGGCGAGCGCGAACACGTCTGCAGACATCAACTCCTCGCCGGCAATCAGCGCCGACGGCGCACGTATCGTGGTCGGTAATGACTCGGGCTATGTCTATTGCTTTGACGATACGCTTGGCCTCATCTGGACGGTCTTTCTCGGCGCGCCAATCACATCCTCGCCCGCCCTCACATCCAGCGGCGTAGTCTATGTCGGCTGCAACGATGCCAAGCTTTACGCCATGAACCTGGCCGACGGCGGCATGGTGTACCCGGCGTTTCAGGCCAACGACGACATAAGCAGTTCGCCGGTGGTTGACGCCGACAACACCGTCTACTTCGCGACCGACGATGGTATGGTCTTCGCCGTGAAGAACGGCAGCGAAGTCTGGCACAAGATTCTGCCCTACAACGAGAACGTTTCAGCGACCGGTTGTCTTGCCCCGGACACAACGCTCATCATCAACACCGATGATGGCACGGTCTACGGGCTGGACGTTAACCCGACGGCACAGGAACCGGGTCGCCTGCTCTATCGTATCGAGTGGCCCGAACCGGCGTTCAGGGTCGGCGGGCGAAAGAGCGCCGGACTGGCTTCATCGGTTACGGTCGGACCCGGCAACGGGATGTTCTATGCCGGCTCGACCAACGGCGGCTTCGGCGCGGTGCGCGTGGACAAGCCGTCGTTCCTGACCGGTTCGCTCCCGGTTGCGCCCTGGCCCAAGTTCCGGCACGATGTCCGGAACTCGGGGTGGTCGCACTGACCGGAGGGTGCGATGCCGATGTTCCACGACTCCGGCGCCCGGCGCTATTGTGACCGGCCACATCGGAGTCGCGAGACGCGGAGTGCGTGAATCGGAAATCCCAGGGACAGTCCCTGGTTTCGCGGACGAAACCGGGACAGTCCCGGATTTCCGTCTCGGAAGCCAAGAGGAGAAACCTCAAAGTTCTCGGCGACGCTCTACCGGGGCATCCGGGATCCGGCAATGGCCAGGAATCCACTGGTCCGATATGACGTCTGCGCCGGTCTGCGCTTGTCTGCGGTTGAAGTCCGTGTCCGGGCAGTGGCAAAAGCAACCGGCCTGCGAGATGCAGGCCGGTCTTTGAAACTGGTGTCTAAGGACTACCAGCGGTTTCCGCCGCCGCCACCGCCGCCACCACCGCCGCCAAAACGACGTCCGCCACCGCCGCTGCGGCCACCGCCCTCGGGCTTGGGCTTGGCTTCGTTGACGTTCAGCACGCGTCCGCCGAAATCCTTGCCGCCCATGGCATTGAGGGCATTGCGGGCTGCGGTCGCATCCGGCATCTCGACGAAGCCGAAGCCTCGTGATTCACCGCTGAACTTGTCCTTGATGATTGCCACGGACGACACTTCGCCGTGGGCTTCGAAGGCTTTGCGCAATTCTTCCTCGGTCGTTGCCCGGGGGAGATTGCCGACATAGATGTTCACTATGTACTCCTGTTTCTTTAGTTCTCAGGGTCGTTACCCTGCGTTATCCAACTCGTTCGTTCCGAAACAGGTAGCTTAATCTCCCGTTTCCAGCTCAGCACCGAGGATGGAAATACTACATCGCGAAGTCCCTGCTGAAGGACATCGAACGAGTAATGATACATCTTCCTGCCGAAAAAGCAAGCGAAATCTTTAACCCTCCGAAATCGCGCGGGATAACAGATCGCACTCGTAGTGCGAGCGGTCAGATGACCTGGTGACCTGGTGACCTGGTGGTCTGGTGTAGACTACGGGCTATTCCCGAAGCCGGAGTTCCTTTATCTCCTCGATGATGACCTGGTGCGAGATGCGCATCTCCCAATAGGCGAGAATGCCGGCCCAGACCACAATCACCAGGCCGATGACAAAGAATACTATCATCAGGTACTCGAAAAAGATGGTGAGGTTGGTCAGCCCGATGCAGAGCGAGGTGACGACGAAAAAGGTCACGCCCAGGAAGAGCAGGCCGCACGAGCGGCGCAGCAGGACCGCGCGCTCCACCAGCTGGTCAATCTGGTTGCGGATGCTCATGCGCCGGACCGGGTCCTCGCCGGAACCGGCATTCCGGTCCTCGGCATTCAGGTCCCGAATGCGGTCAATGATGCGCCCGAGCTTGTTCGTGAGCGAGAGCAGGAGCAGGCCGCAGGCGGATATCATTACCGCCGGGGCGACCATGGCCTGAATCAGGAGCAGGGGATTCTTGGGCATTATCTTTGTCAGTGGCCCAAAGGGCTAGTGGTCAAGTGGCCCAGTGATTTGGGTTCTGTCCCTCGGTCACTGGACCACTTTGTCACTTGGCCACTATTCCAGTTCTACCAGATGCGCGGAGCAGGAGACGCAGGGGTCGTAGGAGCGGAGAATCATCTCGAAAACGAGTTTGATGTCGTCCTTCGTATCCGCTTTGAGCAGGTTGTCGGCGGCCACCCGGATATGGCGCTCCATGGCACTGAAGTTCTGGGTGGTCGGGATTATCAGATTGGCGCCGCTCACCTTGCCCCTCGTGACTTCATAGTAGTGATACAGCGTGCCGCGCGGGGCCTCGACCGCGCCGACTGCCGCGCCGGATTTGCGCGGCGGTTCCTTGATCTTCGCCGCCGGCATCGCCAGTAACTTGTCAACGAGCGCAGGAATCGCCTCAAGGCAGAAGAGAATCTCAATCGCCCGGGCCTGGCTGGAATACAGCGGGTTGCGCACCCAGGTCAGGCTGTAGCAGCGCTTGAACGCCTCAGCGGCCTTGCCGTGCAGGCGCTCGCCGAGCAGGTTCATCCGGGCGAGCGGGCCGACGACGAACGGCTTGCCGTTGTACAGGCAGCGCTTGGCGGTGGAGTGGTCCACGACCTTCTCGTTGGTCATTTCGAGATACTCGTCAATCGGGTGCTCCTCGCCGGTGGAAATCAGCACGCTCTCGCCCATGAAGCCGTAGGTTTCGGTCGGTGGCTTCAGGCACATGAAGACCATGCCGTCTTCCATCGAGGTCGGGTAGTGCAGGCTGCGCATCAGTTCGACCGCCTCCTCACCGTCCGGGAGCAGGCGCTGGGCTTCGGCCTTCATTTCCAGCAGTTCTTTCTTGTCCACCCAGCGATGGAACCCGCCCACGGTCGGGTTTTCGCCGTGGGTGTAGCGGGCCGAGGTGATTTCCATGATGCGGTTGCCGAACTTCTTCAGGCGCAGGCCGCGCAGGACGTGGTCGGCGTACTTGTCGGTCATCGCGACCGCGTTGGGGTAGCCGAGGAAATCCGGGAGCGCGAGGAGGTAGACGTGCAGGGAATTGGACTCAATCATCTCGCCGAAGTGCATCAGCGTGCGCAGCGCCCGCGTGGCGGGCGGGACCTGGATGTCCAGCGCGCGCTCCATGCCGTTGATGGCCGCGAGTTTGTGCGAAACCGAGCAGATGGCGCAGATGCGGGGAACGATGCTCACTGCCTCTTCCGGGGTCTTGTCGATGACCAGGGTCTCGAACAGCCGCGGGCCTTCGGGCACCGTGACTTTGACGTTCTTCACCCGGTTGCGCTCGACCTCGACCCAGATTCCGGCGTGGCCTTCGACGCGGGCCGTGTGCTTGACTTCGATGACTGGCATTATTTCCTCAACAGTTTCTTGAAGCTCTCGCCGAACCGCGCGCCGCCGAATATCCGCAGTTTGCGCTCAATCGTTTCGAGGTTGAACTTGCGCGTCTTGAGCAGGCTGACTTCCGAGCCGAGGTTGCGCTCGTCGGCCGGTCCGAAACAGCCGACGCAGCCGGTGTTGTTGGTCGGGCAGCGGGCGTTGCAGCCGGCCGCGGTGACCGGCCCGAGGCAGAGCTCGTTCTTGAGCAGCAGACACTCGTTCTCACGCCACTTGCACTCGGTGCAGACCGGGGTCTTGGGCAGTTCGGGCGGCAGGCCGCGGACGATGCGGGCGTAGGCGTGGAGGAACTGCTTGCCGTCAATCGGGCAGCCCGGAAGGTAGTGGTCCACCTTGACAAAGGCATCGAGCGGTTTGGACTCGAACGCGGCGACAATCGCGAGCGGGGTGGCGCCATAGACCTTCCGGTAGCGCTTGGCAAAGCTGCCGCGGCCGGTCTCCATTGCCTGGACCCCGCCGTAGCAGGAACAGATGCCGAGGGCGACGACGAGCCGGCTGCGTTCACGGATTTCCTTCAGGAACGCTTCCTGTTCGCTGGTGGTCACCGAGCCGTCGATGAAGGCGACGTCGAGGTCGGCCTCCTTGCCCGGTTTCCGGCCGCCGCCGTGCCACTTATCATCGATGTTGCCGCGGTTGGCCATCAGGAACGAGACGACCTGCGCCGCACCGAAGATGTCGAGGAGGTTGTCCTCGCAATTGAGAATCGTCAGCAGGCAGCCGGAGCAGCCGGAGAAGTTGTAGAAGCCGGCTCGAGGTTTCCCGCTCATGCTGTCCTCCGCCAAGCGCCAACCGCTAACCGCTGACCGCTAGCCGCCGTCTTGTTCATTCTGCATTCTGCATTCATCATATCAGGTCCTTCATGTGCAGGACGTCCCAGTACGAGAAGACCGGGCCGTCGACGCAGGTATAAATCGAGCCGATTGCACAATGGCCGCACTTGCCGACACCGCATTTCATCCGGCGCTCCAGAGTCATCAGAATCTGGTGTTTGGGGATTTTCAGCTTCAGCAACTCCTGGATGACGAACTTGTACATCACCGCCGGGCCGCAGACCAGGGCGTAGGTGTTTTCCGCGTCAACGCCCTTCAGATACTTGAACAGGGCAGTGACCATGCCGAACGAGCCGGTCCACACCTTGTCCGGGTCCCGTTCGACGCCGAGCAGGCAGTTCAGGTCGTCCCGCTCGCGGAGTTCCAGCAACTCGCGCAGGAAGAGCATCTCGTTCGGGGTCCGGCCGCCGTACATGAAGGTGACCTTGCGGAACTGGTCCCGGTTGTCCAGGACGTAGAACAGCAGGGAGCGGAGCGGGACCGCGCCCAGACCGCCGACCACGATAATCAGATCGTGTTTCTTGATCTTCTCGACCGGGAAGCCGTTGCCATAGGGTCCGCGCACGCCGATGACTGCGTTCTCCTTGAGTTTGAACAGCTCGTTGGTCAGGATGCCGACCCGGCGAATCCCAAACTCGAGCAGGCCGGGCCGGGAGGGGGTCGAGCTGATGGAGAACGGCGCTTCGCCAATGCCCGGCACCGAGAAAATCATGAACTGGCCCGGGAGGTATTCGAGGTTGAGCGCCTTGTCCATCTCCAGCGCCCGGACCTGGAAAAAGCGAACGTCGGGAACGAGGTCATAGCGGCGGACAATCCGCATCGGTTCCGGCAGAAAGAGATTGGGGGTCATTTCTTCACCTCCGCCGGGAACATCACCGCGGTCGGGCCGCGGAGTTTGCCGACGACTTCCCGGACGTTGATGTCCACCGGGCAGGTGTCGATGCACCGGCCGCAACCGACGCACGCCGGCTTGCCGAACTCGGTGATGAAGGCCTTGAGCTTGTGGGTGTACCAGAGCCGGACCCGGTCGGCGCGGTTCTCGCGGAAGTTGTGGCCGCCCGCAACCAGGGCGAACTGCTTGAACATGCAGGAATCCCAATAGCGTTCCCGGAAACCCTCGGCCGTCGCCGGGTTCATCCGATCGGTGATGTTGTAGCAGGTGCAGGTCGGGCAGATCATGCTGCAGGCGCCGCACGAGAGGCATTTCTCGCCGAGGTCATGCCAGGCCGGGCTGTCGTGCGACAACTCCATGATGTCGGGCATGCCGGTGAGGTCCATCTTCAACCGGTACTGGGAATCGCGCCAGCGCCGCCACTTGACGTAGTGGTCGAGGTCGGCGGGCCGGATGTTCTCGTCGAACAGGTCCAGCCGGTAGCGAATCAGGTCGTCGCCGAGGCTGGAACCGACCCAGACCAGGTAGTCGTCGCCGAGGTCGTTGAACGCCAGGTCGAACCCGGATTCCACGAAGTGGGTATTAGTGGACTTGGCAAAGCACTTGTCGTCCGGGACGCAGGACATGCCGAGAATCGCGGTCTTCCGCCGCCGCTCAACGTAGTACGGGTCCGGGAACCGCTCGGCGAAGAGCTGGTCGAGAATCAGGATGCTGTGGATCTCGCAGGGGTGGACGCCGAAGATGACGCTGGGCTTGACCTGGTCAAGCTCGGAATGATAGGACCGGTCGTCGAACGTGAAGGCCTGGAAGCGCGGTGGCACCAGGAATTTCTTGACCGGCACAATCGTGCGCAGCATGTGCAGGTCCAGCCGGTCGAGGTCGTCAAGTTCGTCATAGACGAACTTGTCGCCCTTGCGCACCGGTCCGTAGACCGCGCCGTACCGGCGCAGGGATTCGAGATACTGGTTAAGGTCTCTTCTTTTTAGTTTTAGGGCTTTCAAGGTTTCTTTGGGGTTTCAGCGCGAGCCCTAGGCACCGGCGCCCAACCGGGGGCAGGCGCGTCGAGCTCACTCTGTCTTGTAATCAGTGCTTCTTAGCGGCGTTCGAACCAGGCGAGGCGATGTTGCGCAGCTTGAGGGTGAGGATGTCCGGGTCGACGCCCGGGTCAGAGACCCCGGCCATGATGATGTTGTTGTCATCATCCACAACCAGGGCATTGGCGAGGTCATTCACGCCGTGGCGGTAACCTCGCGGTACCAGGAATTCGCTGAACCAGTTGTTCTGGTATCGGAAGCCTAGGAAATACTGGGCGTCGTCGGGCCCGGCCGCGCCGCAGCCGAGCACTGCGCCGGCGTGGTCTACGGCAAGCGCCATGCCGGAGGGATTGAACTGCCCGGTGTACTGCTTGTCGAGGAGCAGCTCACCTTTCGGGCTGTACTCGAGCAGGCGGGTGCCGCCGCCCCGGCCATCGAGCAATGAGACGGCAACGAAGCTGTTGCCCAGGCTGTCAACCGCGACACTGCCGGTCAGGTCGTCATCACCCGAGTCGTAGACCCGGCGCCAGAGGAGCTTGTGTTCCGGACTCAGTTTCACGACCAGAACGTCGGCCGTAGACGTCGGGTCCAGGGAGTCCGGCAGCGGGACCTGGCCGCCGACTACAATCAGGTTGCCCTGACGGTCCAGGGCAACGTCCTGCCCGGTCTCGTCTGCTCCGAAATCCAGGGTATCGCTGCGAACCACGTCCCCGGTTTCGTTGACGTGGACAATGAGCAGGTCGTCGTCCGCCGAGTCCGGGCCGGCAAAAGTCGAGCCGCAGACAACGATGTTGCCGGAAGGTTCGAGCACGAGGGCCTGGCCCTGGGCCGCGAGACCGAACGCATACTGGCGGTCCCAGATGACTTCACCCTGGGCATTGAACTTCACGAGCAGCAGCCGGGTGGAGTCGTTGTCTTCCGCCGCGGCCCAGCCGACCGCGAAGATATTGTGGCGGCGGTCTATCGCCACGTCCGAGAGCCAGTCCGGCTTGCCCGAGTCATAGACCCGGCGCCAGAGCAGATTGCCCTTGCCGTCGTATTTCAGGACCTGCCAGTCGATTACGATCTGGGCGCCGGTCGTATCGCGCCAACTGCCGCCGACAACCAGGTCGGTGCCGTCAACGGCGAGGGCTCGGCCGAAGTCTTCCCGACCGCTGTCATAGCGCCGCTGCCAGATAATGTTGCCGCACGGGCGGCAGTCGGTCAGGACCAGCGCGAACATGACCGGCAGCAGGATTGGCCAGCCACGCTTGAGCGATTCGCGCCAATGTTCAATATGCATTGTTTTCGGGTCAGGATAAGGTCTGAACTTCCATATTGTCCTTCAAAAATGTGCTTTTGTCAAGCTTCGTAACAAGCTCAACCTTGACACTTTCCGGCACTTGGCTTACCATTGCTCATGCGGACTCTGGTGACCGGCGCGCGCGGTATGCTCGGGCGGGACCTGTGCCCGTTCCTGCGGGAGAAGGGGCATGAAGTCATCGAGTGGGACCTGCCGCAGCAAGACATCACCGAGGTCACGCCGACGATTGCCGAGGCCACGAAGCTGAAGCCGGCAGTAATCTACCACCTCGCGGCCATCACCGACGTGGACGGGTGCGAGAAGAACCGGGCTGAGGCCTACAAAGTGAACACGCTCGGGACCTGGACCATGGCGTTGGCCGCCCGGGACAGCAAGGCCGAACTGGTCTATATCAGCACCGACTACATCTTCGACGGCGTCAAGAAGCACCCCTACCTCGAGAACGACAAGCCGAATCCGCTCAACTACTACGGCTCGACCAAGCTGCTCGGCGAGCAGGCGGTGATGCGCGATATCAAGAGTTTCTACATCTGCCGGACGTCATGGATGTTCGGCGCGCACGGCAAGAACTTCGTGGACACGATTCTGGGACTGGCGAAAGAGCGTCCGTCACTCGACGTAGTGGACGACCAGGAGGGCTCGCCGACGTTCACCCGGGACCTGGTGCCGGCCCTCGCGCTGCTGCCGGGCTCGAAGAAGTACGGCATCTACAATATCTCCAACGCCGGGACTTGCACGTGGTTCAAGTTCGCGTCCGAGATTGTCCGGCTGGCCGGGCTCAAGGCCGAAGTCAAACCCACAACTTCCGCCAAATACGCCCTTCCTGCGCGCCGGCCGGCCTACTCGGCGCTCGACAACTGGTACTTCCAGAGCCGGTTCGACCATCGCCTGCGACCGTGGCAGGAGGCGCTGCGGGATTTTCTGAAGCAGCGCGGAGCGTTGAAGGAATGACTAATTCGGATTCAACACAAAGACACAAAGACACGAAGAATCGAATCCGAACGAACCGCCAGGACGCCGAGGAATCCCGTCTCAACACAAAGACACAAAGACACGAAGAAAGTCCGGCATGAACCGCCAAGACGCCAAGAACGCCAAGGAATCCCGGTTCAACACAAAGACACAAAGATACGAAGAAAGTCCGGCATGAACCGCCAAGACGCCAAGAACGCCAAGGAATCCCGGTTCAACACAAAGACACAAAGACACGAAGAACCGGGAACCAAGAATCAGGAACGAAGAACGATGAACGAAGAACCATGAACTATGAACCATGAACCAGGAACCCTGAACCAAGAACGATGAACCAAGAACCAAGAACCAAGCAGCCTCGGCTAACGGTAGACGTCATCATCGACATTGGCGGCAAGGTCGTTCTCATCAAGCGCAAGAATCCGCCGCCGGGCTGGGCAATTCCCGGGGGATTCGTGGACTACGGCGAGACGCTGGAACAGGCCGTGGCCCGCGAGGCGAAGGAAGAAACATCGCTCGACCTCGCTGACCTCAGGCAGTTCCATGTCTATTCCGACCCGGCGCGCGACCCGCGCCATCACACGGTCACGCTGGTGTTCATCGCGCAGGGGAGAGGCGAGCCCAGAGCGGCCGACGACGCTCAGGAAATCGGACTGTTCAGTCGCGACCGCTTGCCTGAACCGCTCGCCTTCGACCACCGCCAGATACTCGACGACTACTTCGCGCGGCGCTACTGATCGCTCGCCCCGGGTCGAGATCTGCGTTTCTGCGAGTGCAACGATGCTGCAAGCGCAGCGATACTGCGAGTCGCAGGCGGTCCCGCGTCCGGCCATTCTGCAATCTGTTGCTGCATTCTGACCTGACCTGTCGGTTTTGACTTTTGACCTTTGAGTTTTGACTTCCTCATCGTTCTGCCTTCTAGCTTCTAGCTTCTGACTTCTGACTTCGCGTTTTCGCTCCCTGCCTTCGCCCGGTCTTGACAGCCGTTCCTTCAGCCGCTATACTGACCTGTAAATAAGGTCATATGACCTGACAAACAGGTCAAAGGAGATATTGTGCTTGAGCCTCTATTCGGTTCCGCGGTCCGGGAAACCGTGCTGCTCTTCCTCTACACCCGCAAGGAAACGTACGCCCGCGAGATTGCGGCGCAGTCCGGCTGCAGCCTGAACACGGTGCAGGCGCAGTTGAAGAAGCTCGAAGCGGGTGGAGTTGTCTACAGCCGACTTCGGGGCAAGGTGAGACTGTTCGCGCTCAGCCCGCGCTACCCGTTTCGGCGCGAGCTGGAGGCGCTGCTGCGCAAAGCCCTGGCATTCCTTCCGGCCGAAGAGCGTGACCGTCTCTACACCCCGCGCCTGCGTCCGCGCCTGACGGGCAAGCCCTAGACGATGAGACTTGCTGACCTGTCGGTTGCCGAGCTCGCGGCGCTGGTCTCCAGTGAACTGAGGAAGCACGGCGCCGATGCAGTGCTGTCCGGCGGCGCCTGTGTGACCATCTACGCTTCCGGAGAGTACGTTTCCAAGGACCTTGACTTCGTGCTTGCCTCTTCGCCGAATCCTAAGCGCATTCTCGCGGCCCTGGCCGGTATTGGCTTCAAGCCGAGCGGCCGGTTCTTCACGCACCCGGGACTGAGCCTGTACGTTGATATCCTGCCTCCGCCCCTGGCGGTCGGGAGCGAACCGCCGGACAAGGTCGCGACGCGGCGTTTCGGGCGCTGGTCGTTGCGCCTCCTCTCGCCGACCGATTGCGTCAAAGACCGGCTGGCGGCGTACTTCTTCTGGGATGACCGGCAGGCGCTTGAGCAGGCACTGCTTGTGGCGCTCGCGCAGAAGATTGACCTGCGGGAGCTGCGCCGCTGGTCGAAAGTCGAAGGCGAACTCGCGAAGCTCCGTCACTTCACGACCGAGCTGCACCGGCGGCAACTGGCTTCGAGTCCCCGCTGACCGGAGTCGTATCCACCGATTCCGCCGACTTCGGCGTCGGGCCATTCTGCATTCTGCATTCTGCATTCCCCTTTCTCGTTCCCTCGCTCCCTCGCTCCCTTGCTCTCTCGCTCCCTGGTTTTGCCCTTCGCCCTTTGAGTTTTGACTTCTGTCGTCTGCTTTCACCATTCCCAATTCACCATTCACTATTGACTTAGTTTCCTTCTCTGCTATTCTCAGACTCGGAATCGGAGTGAGCGAAGAAGAACGTGAAGAACGATGAAATAGCGGACGCAAATGGAGTTGCGGCCCCAATTCACCCTGCATGGCGTTTCGGTGCCGTAGTCGTGCTGTTTCTCGGACTCTCCTGCCTGGTTGACAAGGAACGGCCAGAGGTTCAGATTACGTATCCGCCAAACGGGACAACCGTCGGGTCAGAGGTAAGTGTCTCGGCCGACGCGACGGATAACAGGAGCGTCACGAAGGTGGAGTTCTTCATCGACGGTACTTTCCTTGACTCGTCGAAGACCAGACCGTATTCCTGTCAGTGGATTGCTGCCAGACTCCCGGACAGCACTACCCATACCATCTACGCCAGAGCCTATGACGCTGCGCACAACGAAGGCATGTCCCAAGTAGTCGCGGTGACGATTCAGCACGGCAACAGTCCGCCTGGGCAGCCAAGCGCGCCCGCCGGGCCGACTTCGACGTGGACACTGGACTCCTGCCTCTTCTCTGCTCGCGCGACCGACCCTGACCAAGACAGCGTAGGCATCAGGTTTGACTGGGGTGATGGAGTTGTCTCCAACTGGAGTCCATCGGTGCTCTCCGGGCAAACGGTCCAAATGGCGCACACCTTCTCACTTGCGGACACGTTCTTGGTTAGGGCGCAGGCAGAGGACAAGTGGGGCTCAGTATCTCGGCTCTCAGACCCGTGTACCGTGACCGTCTTCGAACGACATCCCGGAACACCACCAACGACTCCAGACAAGCCGACTGGGACACGGGAGACGCAGCCAGGCATTGTTGAGGCCTTCTCTGCCAGGACGACGGACCCGGGCGGGAACCATGTGCGCTACGAATTCGATTGGGGCGATGGCACCTACTCCCTCTGGAGTCGATTCGTGCCCCAAGGTTCCACGTACTCCGACACGCACTCATTCGCGAACACTGGGTCATTCGGTGTCAGGGCCCGCGCCCAGAACACGAAGGGGGACTCCTCTTCGTGGTCTGATACGCTAATTGTGTCAGTACTGCCCCGCGACACGGCGCTGAAGTGGATCTACGCCTATCTGGATGAGAGCTTCGACTCGGTGCCGTTCATGGGCACGGTAGCCGCGTCCCCGGCCGGCTACCTGCATGCAGTGAGCGTACGAGGATTGCTGCACACCATCACCCAGGAAGGTCAGCGCCGGTCGGCGTACCAGACTCTCGAGAACGCCGAGTTTGTCTGCCCACCGATGATTTGGAACGACCTGGCCTGGGTCGCGGCCCACGACACGACGCTCCGTGCCATCCGGGTGAACGGCACCCGGGCCTTTGCTCTGCCAATCCGAGGCGACATTCTCGGTTCGCTGGCCTGCGACGGAAACGGGCGTATCTTCTTCAACTGCGATAACGACAGCCTGTACTGCTACGACACCCTAGGCTGGCGCTGGGCCGCGTACACCGGCGGCGGGGCGTCATCGCCGGTGATCACCGCTGACGACGCGCTGGTGATTGTCGGGGGCGACGACGGAAGGATTCATGCGTTCAATGCCGACAATGGCTCAACAGCTTGGACCTGGGTCTGCGGCGGGCCGGTGAGATCCTCCGCCGCAATCGGCAGCGACGGGACAATCTACATCGGCAGCGACGACGGGTCGCTGTACGCGATGAGGCCGGACGGCGGGGCGCCGCTCTGGCAATACCCGGCCAATTCGCCGGTGGCCACCTCGCCGGTGATTGATGCAGCGGGCATCATCTACTTCACGTCGGACAACGGCGTCGTGCATGCGGTGAATCCGACGACACACTTGTCGGTCTGGACGCATCCGCTGAACTCAGACGGCTCCTCGAGCGGCGCGCTTACCCAGAACGGCGTGCTGTTTGTCAAGGCGCTGTACGGCGCAGCCGACAGTCTGATTGCGCTGAACACGCTGGACGGCACCGGTCGCTGGAGCGCGGGATTGCCGGGCGGGACCGAGATGGAACTGGTCTGCTCACCGCTGATTGACCAGTACGGGACAATCTACATCACGACCGGAACCGGCGTCTATGCCTTCTGGGGTCAGGGCCTGCCCGCGGCGTCGGCGTGGCCGATGTTCCAGCACGACCCGCAGCGGACAGGAAATGCGTCCGCCAAGCAGGGAGGAATGTGAGGACGTTGCCCGGATTCACGGACGGATCGACGAATGAGAAGTGAGAGGAAGAGACGGGAAGTGAGCGCGAATAGGGGAACGCTCCACGTCTCGCCCGACTGAGTAGGCATGAAGAGGATTGGTCGCCTGCTTCTGAAACCGCTGCGAGACCTCTCCGTCATTCGACGCGAGGGGTCCAGTCTGTCCGAAGGCTATCGCTCGGAAACCGAATATAACTACAGCCAGGGCATTGCTGCAATCGCGACTCTTCTGCTGGCTGTCGGGACCTTCTGGATGGTCTGCCAGACGAAGAGGGCTGCTGACGCGGCAAGAGACAGCATCAAACTGACCGAGTCGCTTGCGGTCGAGCAGGCTTGGCCCAGAATTCGAGTTGCCCTGAGTCAGCTGGACAGCAGGCTCGACTCGAGCGACTCAACGCAACGGCATGAGCTGGGGACTAGCGTCAAGCTCGATGCTCTGCACTATTCAATCTGGAACGACGGCAAGGATGTGGCCCTGCTTACGAGAACAAGGTACGAGCTCACCCCCACGTCCAAGCCGCTTTCGGACCGAGTGTTGTTGGATACGCACGAACTGAAGTCCGAACTGGCGATTCAGCCAGGGAGTAGCTGCCCCCGCAACGAGTCCGACCTGAGCCTGCAAGCCTTGCGGACCGATTCCGCATACTTGCACATCTGTCTTACCTCGTCTCCGTCTGTTGGTGGTCGCGAGTACTTTCTCGAGAGCATCTATGGTTTCAAAATCGGGGTTCCGGGCGTCACGAGATGCTTGGGCGCCGGCGGCGTGCGCGAGGGAAGAAAGATAGTCAGGGATCGTCCATAGGCGGGCACAGCACGATGTCTGGCTGCGAGCCGGATGAGTCCGGCGGAAACTAGTGGAGGAGGAACAAGTAGATGGGACAGATTACACTGGGTAAGTTCAATTTCAGGGTCGAGCCGTCGGATAAGGGTGGATGGATCTTGAATCCCGAAGGGACCTTCAAGTTGACCATTCAGGGCATTGACTCCGCAAGTGCACTACAGCTCAAGGGCATGCTCGCGGGGGACTCGCGTAGCGGGGCGCCAGTCGTCGTTGATTTCCTTCTGCGAAGCGGAGCAACTTGCCTCGAGGTTGAGGACTACGTTCGCGAGTACAGACCGATATTCCTCAGCAAGGTCGAGGAGCTACGGGCGGCTGCGCTAGACAAGGCAGAGCTAGCCGTTGAGGGCGGCGAACGGTTGGAAGCGGATTCAACGGACGATTTCGAGAGCGAAGCCCTCTATGACCTAGATGTTCTTCCGGCGGTCGGCGACGCGGCGGTTCTGCTCAAGACTGACGCGGACAAGAGTACCGCAGAGGAACGTCGGGCCTGTGCACGGAGCGTCGCTGAGATTCTCTTGCACACTTACACCATGAGCGCTCTAGCGGCAAGGGAGCGGAGGCACAGTCAACAGGACGGCGAAGAGGGCATCGAGGGCTGGGAGGTGCTCGCCACGGAAGATTCTTGTCCCTTTTGCCTGAGAGCGGCGGAAAAGACCTATCCCAAGGACCAATGCCCGCTCGTACCG
>Ga0315288_10002856_pt1 | contig 22095 bp, 22 predicted proteins | sample YL17G11_20_MG_FD_203454 | JGI IMG/M metagenome (GOLD analysis project Ga0315288, IMG submission 203454) | Sediment microbial communities from Yellowstone Lake, YNP, Wyoming, USA - YL17G11_20 | ecosystem: Environmental > Aquatic > Freshwater > Lake > Sediment | place: USA: Wyoming | collected...
GTCCAGGCTCTTTTCCGAACGGTCTTCCCCTCCAAACCAGATGGGTCGCTTCCGCTCCAGGTCGCTGACCACAATCCGGTAAGTATGCCCTTTGCGGATCGAAACCTCATCCATGCCAATGACTTTCGGCCCCGGCGTCCCCGCTCGGCGCAACTGCTCCTGCATGTACTGCTTCTCCAGGGCCTTGACCGTCTTCCAGTCCAGGTGGAACTCCCGGGCTACGTCTCGGATGCTCGAATCCCGGCACCGACGGCCCACATAGAAAGCAAACCGCTTGGTGTGGAAGGGAGAATCGGCCAGCCAATCGAGCTTTTCTTGCTTCACCTTCTGGCACCTTCGACACAAGACCCGACGGATCTCCACCTCCAGGTAGATCCGCAGGGGTAGGGGGACGCCCTTAAATAATTCAGTTGCCATGAAAGGAGATCGCACGATAAGGAATGGACTATGCGGAGATCAGCCGGCCTTACCGCTACCGGGAATGGGGAAATTCCCTGGCTGCTCTAGCCAACCGTCTAGGAATAAGCCCGGCTGGGGTCGGCTATGCCGTACAAAGGGGAGAGGCCATTGCTCATGAGAACGGTTATCAGCTTATCCAATGAGATATTGACTTTTTTAAGGGCGTCCCCAAATAGCATTTCCTGAGGGGCTGTCGAGTGCTTTGCAGCCCAGGACACAACATCCCCGATACGCACAACGTCCCCGATACGCAGGGGGATTATGGGATGTCCCGGATTCTAGGCTTCAAGCCGGGAGACCACGGATAGGGGGATGCAGAGCCTATGCATGTTCAGCGGTGGCGTGCAGGCGCAGACCAAGCGCCCTCACGACCTTAAGCACCGTGGCGAATTCCGGATTGCCTTCGGGAGACAGCGCCTTATAAAGGCTCTCGCGCCCGAGACCCGTTTCGCGGGCAATCTCCGACATCCCCTTGGCGCGGGCGATGTCCCCCAAGGCCGCTGCTACCAGAGCAGGATCTCCTTCTTCGAGCGCAGCTTCCAGATAGGCGGCCATGTCATCTTCGGTTTCCAGATGTTCCGCCGCATCCCAGGGTCTGGTTTTCGTTTTTGCCATGACGGTCTCCTATAGTTCTCGCGCCAACTCCAGCGCCGTCTTGATGTCCCGGTCTTGAGTTTGCTTGTCGCCACCGACAAGCAGGATTACCAGCGTCTGTCCCCGCTGTACGAAATAAACCCGGTAGCCGGGACCGTAGTCAATACGCAGTTCCGAGACGCCTTCTCCCACAGGCTTCACGTCGCCAGGGTTGCCCAGCGACAGCCGGCGGATGCGGACATCGATGCGCGCCCGGGCTTGCCGATCTCGCAAGCTCTCAAACCACCGGCAGTATACCTCGGTCTGGCGGATTTCGATCACAATCCAATAGTATCTCATGGGAGACAAAAAAGCAAGAAGAATCCCTGGGGCATGAGGCCCTTATCGTGTATATAGGGGTAGAGTAGGGTGTGTTGACCCGAAAGATCTCCCAGCAAAACCGCTCCGAGGATGGAGTCACCTGGTAGAAAAGGATTCCGGGCCTCTGTTTGATGTGACTTTTTTCCATGCATATGGAAAAAAGTCGAGACTATTTTACAGGATCATGGAAAAAAGTCGAGTTCCTTCCCCGGATTCCTACCCATTGAATTTGGGAAATTTCTTCTAACCTTCTTCATCATCCCAACCGCTGCTCCCGCTGAGACTGTATCGTTAGGGAAGAAGAGAGCCCTGATCCCCGGAGATGAAGGAATCAGCGAATTTGGGTGAGGCGGAGTTACAGGAATCATAAGATTATTTTGAAATGATCCCGCCTGTCTGGATGCCCGCTTTCGCGGGCATGACGAATCATGAGCCGCTTTCGTTTCGGGGGAGAGGAGAAGAGGGATAAAATCTTAGGGGTAAAGACTTCGGGCCTTTTCGACCCTCTTTTTGGCCTCGGTGAGAAGCTCGGCATCCGCATGGCGCAAGGCCTCTTCGGCTAGATCGCCTGCTATTCTGAGCTGAAAGATGGATTGGGAAATTCGGTCCAATTTTTTAAGATTTTGAATAATCTTACCGATTTATTATTCAGGCGGAAATTCCTGTGCCTATTTCTCTGCTCCCGTTCTGGGGGGAACGGGAAAAGGCCAATCAGGGTTTAACATTCTTCAATTATTATTATCCACATCAAGAGACCTTTTAAGAGGATGACCGATGGAAAACAACGACTTGTTGAAATCCTACCGGGAAATCGAGGAGGCCGCGCGGCGGGGCGAGGCATTGGCTCAATACCAACTGGGGGAGTGGTATGCTCATAATCCGGAGATTCCCCCGGAGGAAGCCGCAAAATGGCTCGGCAAGGCCGCTGACCAGGGCCATGCCGGGGCCCAATGTTTTCTGGGCATGTTCTGTCACGGAGGATACGGCGAGGGGGATCACAATAAGGAAGCGGTCAAATGGTTCCGGAGGGCGGCACGCCAGAATCATACCCCCGCCCAGAGGTTCCTGGGGGCCTTGTACCTGATGGGAACGGGGGTGAAGAAAAATCCCCGGGAGGCGATGAAATGGTTCCGGAAGGCAGCCCTGGCAGGAGACAGCGAAAGCGCTTATCAATTAGCCGTCGGGTATACCCAGGGATGGGGGGTTAAGAAAAATATAAAAAAGGGGATCGAATTTTTTCATCGGGCGGCCCACCAGGATTATCCGGACGCCCAGTATCATCTCGGGTTGTATTACCAATGCGGAAAGCGTGTTCCCAGCGACCAAGAGGAAGCCCTGAAATGGCTGGCCCGGGCCGCCGCCCAGGGGCACGAGGAGGCCTTGAAGGAGTTGAAAGAACTGACTCCGGCAAAGGGGAAGGGCAAAGAATGGAGAGAAAGAGTCAAGGATGCGGCCGAACAATATGCGGCCGGGATCCAGAGGGGACCCTGGGATCCTCAGAAAGAGACAAGGGATAAGCTGATCTACAGAGAATGGCTGATCCAAGCCGCCGAGGAAGGAAGTCCTTCGGCCCAGGCGCAATTGGGCAACTTATATTATACGGGTTTGGAGATTGGAGAAGATTACGAAAAAGCATTCCACCTGTATTCCCGCGCCGCGCAGGCGGGAAATCCCTGCGGTCTCTACGGATTGGGGATCATGCATGAACACGGAAGGTTTGTGCCCCGGGATCCGGCGAAAGCATTTTCCTTCTTTGAAAGAGCGGCGGACCTGGGAGACCCCCCTTCGCAGATCCGGACGGCGGCGATGCTTTTCCTGGGTCAGGGAATCCCCCAGGATTTTTTCAAGGGAGAGGAGTATGTGCAGAAATTCGCCGGCCCGGATAATGAGCTAAAAAGCTCCAACGTCAAGATGTTTTTATTCGAATTGGCCATCGGGTTGACGGGAAAGGCATCGACCAAGATCCCCCATTTGTATTACGTCGACGGGCTTCCGGAGAAAAGGAAGGAAATGGCCGCCAAGACCTATTTGGGCCCCTTCTTTAAAAACAAGGACGAACTGTTCCTGTCCTATGATTACCCCAAGAGCGAGTTCGGAGGAAACGGGTTCGGCCTGGGGGCGCAAAAAATCGCCTGGAAATCGCCGGGCGAGGAGACCAAGTTCAAGAGCTATGGATGGAAGGGGTTTAAAGGAATGGCCCTCAACGGCTCCTGCATTTTCCTGAAAGACGGGTCCAAGATTCCTTTCCTCATGCCCGAACACGAACAGAAGGTTCTTTTCAACCTCCTGAAGGGGTTAAATAAAGTGCTATAGAACCAATCTCCTGAGGTCTGCTTAAGTCTCCAAGATGGGGAGATCTGGGAAATAAGACCGGTAAAAACCCCGGTCACGGGTGAGAAAACGTTCGGCTTTGAGACAAGCATGGGCTCCGATTAAGAAGTCGGTTATGATCCTCTCTCTTTTTCCGCCCGCTTGCCGGTATGAGTCCCATTTTTCTCCTGCCAGGAAAGCGACATCGGAATCGATCGACGATGGAGATATGTTGATCTTCGCTAAGGTCTCATCCAAGAGGTTTCTTTCTTTAAATTGAGGCACAAGCTCAGCATATACGATATCGCAGATGACGAGCGCCCCTTCATTAAATGCTAATTTGAGAAGTCTCGCCGATTCTGCCGCAAACTTTTTATCCGGGAAGAAAACATCCAACAATACATTTGTGTCTACGGCGGTAATCATCGACCCCGCACCTCTTCGATGTACCGATCCGTATTCGAGGGGCGCCTGAGAATTCCCATAACCTCGTCGACGGGGTGTTTTCCACGGCTGCGTTTTTGAATGAGAAGTCCTTCTTTAACCGGAATCACGTCAATTTCCACACTTTTCAGTAGCCCCAGTTTGTTGCGGAGAGGCTTGGGGATCGTAATTTGTCCACGTTCAGAGATTTTCATATTTATTCCTTCCGTAATTCTGAATAGTTTAATCATACTTCAAGGGCGGCGCCTTCGTCAATCAAAAACCATCGGAATCCTTTCAAGAGGAGGATGAGAGATCTCGGGCCATCAGGGCAGCGCCCAGGGCGCCGATGATCTGGGGCTCGGGGGGAATGTACATTTTAACCCCCAGCCTGTCTTCCAGGGCCCGGACGACTCCTTCATTCTTGGCCACCCCGCCGGTTAGGGTCACCTCCTCTTCAATACCCACCCGGTTCACCATTCCCAGGATTCGATCGGCGATGGAGTCGTGGATCCCGCGGATGATCACTTCTTTGGGCTGGTCTTCGGCGATGAGCGATACGACCTCGGACTCGGCGAAGACCGTGCACATGCTGGAGATTTTGATGGTCCTCGGAGCGCCGAGAGAGAGCCTGCCCAGGTCCTCCACTTTCACTTCCAGGGCATGGGCCATGACTTCCAGGAACCGCCCGGTGCCGGCGGCGCACTTGTCGTTCATCTGAAAATCCACGTTTCGCCCCTGGTTGTCCAGCCGGATGACTTTGCTGTCCTGTCCCCCGATATCAATCACCGTCCGCGTTTGGGGATGCACGAAGAAGGCCCCCCGGGCATGGCAGGTGATTTCGGTGATCATCTTTGTCGCCCGGGGGAAAGAAGCCCTTCCATAGCCCGTACTGACGATGGCGGTTACCTCTTCCTGATTGAGCCCGGCCTTCTCCAGAGCGGCTGACAGGGAACGCTCCGCTGCCTTCCGGCTGTTGGCTCCGGTGGGCAGAATGACGGAGGTGAGGATCTCACGGTCCCGGAGAATTACGGTTTCGGTGGTGATGGACCCAATATCTATTCCGGCAACGATCATAGAGGTCTGTCCCTTGTGATAAATTTTTAAGTGGAGTATATTTAGCGGCAGCGGAAAAAACAAGGGCAAAAAGCAGGGAGCAAGGAGCTGAGAGCGAGGAGCGAAGGGCAAGGAACGATGAGTGAAGTGATAAGGATGATGGCTCAAAGCTGAAAGGCCATAGCTGAAAGCTTTTAAGGAGTTGGTTATGGATTTTTTTCTTACCGAAGAGCAGAAGATGGTCCAGCAGATGGCCAGGGACTTTGCGGAGAAGGAGCTGAAGCCCCGGGCGGCGGAGGTCGACTCCACGCGCCGCCTGTCCCTTTCGGTTTTGAAGGCCATGGCGGACCTGGGAATGATGGGCATGAACATCCCATCGGAGTATGGCGGTTCTCAGAGCGGCGTTGTCAGTTACAGCCTGGCCATGACCGAGATCGGGAAGGGCTGCCCCTCCACCGCGGTAACCATGGCCGTAACCAACATGGTGGCCGAAGTGATCACGGCCTTTGGCAGCGAGGAGCAGAGGGCCAAGCACATCCCCCGAATCTGCGGCGGAGAGCATCCGGGTGGGGCTTTTGCGCTTACCGAATCCACGGCCGGCTCGGACCCCTCGGCCATGAAATCCGCGGCCGAACGGTGGGGGGATGAATATGTTCTCAACGGTTCCAAGACTTTCATCACCAGCGGGGATTTTGCGGGGCTTTTCGTCGTCTGGGCCAAGACCGATAAAAACGCCGGCGCCGGGGGAATCAGCGCTTTTTTGGTCGAGCAGGGTACCCCGGGGTTCAAAATCGGCCGCAATGAAGAAAAGATGGGACAGAGGGGCTCTCCCACCAACGAGATCGCCGTCGAGGACTGCCGTTTGCCCCGGAACGCCCTCCTGGGGCAGGAAGGGGAGGGGTTCAAAATCGCCATGATGGCCCTGGACGGGGGGCGGATCGGAATCGGGTCCATGGCCGTGGGGATCGGTCTGGCGGCAATCGATTACGCCACCGACTATGCCAAGAACCGCATCCAGTTCGGCAAGCCCATCTCCTCCTTCCAGGCCATCCAGGGGATGATCGCCGACAGCTTCACCGAGCTGGAAGCGGCGCGGCTCATGATTCTGCGGGCCGCGTATTTGAAGGAAAAGGGAGTTCGCTTCACCCGGGAGGCTTCCATGGGAAAGCTTATGGCCACGGAAACGGCCAACCGGGTCTGCTACCGGGCGCTGCAGATGCTCGGGGGGTATGGGTATATCAAGGAATATCCCCTGGAGAGATACGCCCGTGACTGCCGGGTCACCACCATTTACGAAGGAACCTCGGAAATCCAGCGGCTGGTGATTGCCAGGGAGATCCTGGGGGGCAACTACGTATAAAACAAGTTTCGAGTTGCGGGTTCCGAGTTGCGAGTTAAAACCTACCCGGCCAATCCGAAACCAGACAGGATATTGTAGGGGCGGCCCGATGTGGCCGCCCGCAAGATGGGCAACCACGCAGGGTTGCCCCTACAATTTGTTACCATCTAACCGATAACGCGAAACCCGAAACTGCTTTTTAGATGGCTTCATTCACCGGCTGCAGTTCCTTATAGTCTCCTTTGGCCTTGGCCTGCTCGAGGAGATCTTCCAGCCAGGTGGTCAGGACCGTCTCCTGCTTCTGCATGAGGAGACCCCGCCGGTAATTCTCTTTCTGGGAGTTGAACTGCTCCAGGTCGATCCCCTTAACTTCCTTCAGATGGAGAATCGAGTACTTCCCGTCCTGGAAGATGGGCGCCTCCGGGTAGGGGTTCTGCAAAGAAAGAGCGGTCAGGCCTTTTCGCAGATCCTCCGAGGCGGAGATCTTGGGCGGGGCTGAAGCCCGCGGGAAGAATCCCGTCTCTTCCACCTTCAGCCCCTCCTGAGCAGCCGCGGTTTTGAAAGGGGTTCCTTTATTCAATTTTTCCAGGATCTCCTTGGCCTTGGCCAGGGCTTTCTCTTTCTGCTTCTCCTTCCGCAGGGCTTCGGTGACCTTCCCTTCCACCTCTTTCAAGTCCGGAGTCCGCGCCTCCTGTTTCTCCAGGGCCTGCAACACGGCGAAGGTTTCCCCGACCCGAAGGGGCGGGGTGATGTCTCCCTTACCCATGGATAAGGCCGAGCCCTTCAGCTTGGGGTCCAGATCGATCTTGTCATCAGCGGAGAAGAGAGGGGTTTCCTTCACGGTGAGCTTCTTCTCCTCGGCGAATTTGTCCAGGCTTTTATCCTTGGAGGCCTGGGCAAAGGCCTGATCCGCCTGGTCATAGGCCATTCCCCTGGCCTGCCGGTTCTTGAGCAGGACCTCGATCTGGGCCTTCACCTTTTCCAGGGGCTGGGTGCTAGCCTCCTGGATCTCGTCCACTTTCAAAATATGGAACCCGAACTGAGTCTGGATGACGCCGCTGATTTCCCCCGCTTTCATGGAGAAGGCCGCCTGCTCGAACTCGGGGACCACCATTCCCTTGGAGATGAAGCCGATCTCTCCCCCCCGGTCCTTGGTCCCCGGGTCCTCGGAATTCTGTTTGGCCAGCTGGGCGAAGTCTTTTCCTTTGGCCGCCTCCTCGCGGACGGACTCGGCCTTTTGCTTGGCTGTCGCCGCACCTTCTTTATCCTGGGCGTCCGTCTTGATGAGAATATGGCGGACCTTCACCCGCTTGGGTTGCCCGAATTTCTCCTTGTTGTTCTCGTAGTAATCCTCCATCTCTTTGGCGGAGACGGGAATCTGTTTCAGGTAATCCTTGGGATCAAAAAGGAGGTAGCGGATTTTCGCCTTGGCCGGGAGCTTGAATTCATCTTGGTGCTTGGAGAAGTAATCCTTCAGCTCTTCCGGGGTCATGGAAACATCCTTGAAGTCGGCCGGGTTCAGGGAAATCATATCCAGGTTGATTTTTTCGAAACCCTGCCGGTAGGCTTCCAGGACTTCCTGGTCGGAGACCTTCACCGAAGTCAGGATGAGCCCCTGGAGCTTATTGATCAGGAGCATCTCCTTCTGGTTGGCCTCGAAATCCTTGGTCGCCAGCCGGGCGCGCTGGAGAGCGCGGGCATAGGTGGCTTGGTCGAACAGGCCGTCTTTCTGGAACGCGGGATTGCTGTGGATGGAAGCCTCCACCTCTTCCTCCGTCACCTTCAGCCCCAGCCGCCGGGCTTCCTGAAGGAGGAGGACCCGGTTGACCAGCTCTTGCACGGCCCGCTCTTTGAGTTTGAGTTTCTTGGCCATCTCCTCGGTGAAGCGTTCCCCGTAGACAGACTGGTAACGGTCGCGCATATTCTGATAATAATTTTTCGCCTCCACAACGGTGATGATATGATCTCCGATCTTCAGCAAATCCCGTTGGCGGCCTTCGTGGGGAGCCCAGATTCCCCAAAAGATGAAGACGACCACGACCGCGCCCAGGGCGGCCTTGATCATCCAGGATTGGGCGTGTTTTCTCATGAAATCCAGCATACGGCGTTAACCCCTTTCCTCAAGAATATCAATGATTTTAGAAGAAGCGGGGGAAAATGACAAGGAATTTTTCCGGAAAGGTCTCGGGCCCATCCTCTTTCCCCGGGGATTTAAAATTTCTTGCGCTAATTTGTGGATTTTGTTATTATATTTTTCTCAAGAGTTCTATGGCTTTTCTCCCTTTCAGCGGGATGGAAGCCTTCTCCTTTGGGGAAAAGAAAGAAAGGAGTCGGATAATGATTTTCGATTTTGTCCTGGGCCTTTTCTCGAACGACCTGGCCATCGACCTGGGAACGGCCACAACTCTGGTGTACGTCAAAGGCAAAGGAATCGTCCTCTGTGAGCCGTCGGTCGTGGCCGTGCGCAAGGATTCGAAAGGAGGCCGCAAGATCCTGGCCGTGGGGAAGGAAGCCAAGAAGATGCTCGGCCGGACTCCGGGAAACATCGTGGCCATCCGGCCGATGAAAGACGGGGTCATCGCCGATTTCGAAATCACCGAGTCCATGCTCCGCTATTTCATCGCCCAGGTGCACAAGGGTCGGACCCTCGTGCGCCCGCGGATCATCGTCTCCGTTCCCTCGGGAATCACCGAGGTGGAAAAAAGGGCGGTCCGCGAATCCGCCCAGTCGGCCGGAGCGCGGGAGGTTTATCTAATCGAGGAGCCCATGGCCGCGGCCATCGGGGCGGGCCTTCCGGTCAGCGAGCCTTCGGGGAACATGATCGTGGACATCGGCGGCGGGACCTGCGAGGTGGCGGTGATCTCCCTCGCCGGAATCGTGTACAGCCAGTCCGTGCGCGTGGGCGGGGACAAGATGGATGAGGCCATCACCAACTTCGTCAAGCGCAAGTACAACCTGCTCATCGGGGAGCGCACCGCGGAGACGATCAAAATCCAGATCGGCACGGCCTACCAGGATGAAGACCTCCGGACCATGGAGATCAAGGGCCGGGACCTGGTCGCCGGGAATCCCAAGGTCCTGCAGATCAACTCCGAAGAGGTCCGCGAAGCCCTGGCCGAGCCGATCAACGCCATCCTGGAGGCGGTCAAGACAACCCTGGAGCGAACCCCCCCGGAGCTGGCCGCGGATATTGTGGACAAGGGCATCGTCCTGGCCGGAGGAGGATCCCTCCTGCGGAACCTGGACATCCTGATTCGGGAGGAGACCGGTCTTCCGGTGACCATCACGGAAGATCCTCTTTCCGCCGTGGTGCTGGGGTCCGGTAAGGCCCTGGATGAGTTCAACCTCCTCAAAGAGGTGATGGTCAAAACGTGAGCCCACCAAAAGAAAGCAGGGAGCAAAGAGCAGGGAGCGGGGAGAAAAAGCATCGCGCCAATTATTATTGCCCAATTGCTATGCGCAAGGAGTTTTTTTACTCCATGCTCTCCGCTCTCTGCTCCCTGCTTTTTGCTCTTGTGGGTGAGTTAAGCCGATGCTGGATCTGCTGAAACGCTTCCGCCTGTTCATCACCGCCGTTCTCTTTCTCTTCTTGGCCCTTGTCCTTTTGGCCCTGTATGCGCGGGAAGACCGGCAGACGTCTTTGGTGGAAAAGGTGCTCATGCAGGTTGCCTTTCCCTTCCAGCAGGGAGCCCAGAGAACGTTCCTCTGGTTTAAAGAGGCGGGAGAGGACTACTTTTTTCTTTCCCGGGTTCAGCAGGAAAACCGGGATCTGAGAAAGGTCATTTACGGCCTGAAGGAAGAAAACAACCGCCTCCGGGAGGCCCTCCAGACGGATGAGCGCCTGAAAAAGCTTTCCTCCTTCCGGTCCCAGTTTCCTCACCGAAGCCAGCTCGCCCAGATTTACGCCCGGGGGGCTTCCAGCTGGTTCAAGACCGTTCTGATCAATAAAGGGGAAGGAGACGGAGTGGTCAAAGAAATGGCCGTGGCCACTTCCGAAGGGGTGGTGGGCCGGGTGATCGAGGTGTCTCCGGGCACCGCCAAAGTGCTCCTGATTATCGATCCCAACAGCGCCGTGGACGTGGTCATCCAGCGCTCCCGCGCCCAGGGGATCATGGAAGGGAAGATCGACGAAGTCTGTATCCTCAAATATGTGCAGAAGAATGAAGATGTTCAGGTGGGAGACACCGTCGTGACCTCCGGCCTGGGAGGGGTTTTCCCCAAGGGACTGGTGGTCGGGACGGTCAGTCAGGTGGACCGGAAGCGGCCGGGAATTTTTCAATACATCGAAGTAAACCCTTCGGTGGACCTGTCCAAACTGGAAGAGGTGCTGGTCCTGGGAGAGGGATCCAAACCGTGAAGGTCCGGAAAATCCAGCCCCAAGACCGGGCCGGCCTGCAGGCCCTCCTTAGCGCCCAGACCCATTTCCATCCCGAAGAAATCCGCGTGGCCCTGGAGCTGGTTGATATTGCCCTGGCCCATCCAGGCGAAGAAGATTATGTGATTCTCTGCGCCGAGGGAAAAGAGGGGGACATTCGGGGGTACGTCTGCTTTGGAAAAGCTCCGCTCACCGATGCGGTCTATGACATCTATTGGATCGGGGTTCATCCCGCTTACGGGAACCGGGGAATCGGCTCCTCCCTCCTCCTCCAGGCGGAAGAAGAGATGACCCAGCGGCAGGCCCGACTCCTGCTCATCGAGACTTCTTCCACCCCCCCCTACGAAAACCCGCGCGCCTTCTACCGGAAGCATGGATATGGAGAACTGGCCAGAATTCTGGATTATTACCGCCCGGGGGATCACAAAATCATCTTCGGAAAAACCCTGGGGTGAAGGGCATCCAAAAAGCGTATCATCCCCGGTGAGAAACTTTTTTAGGTTCCGCTCCATGTCCGTCATCGAACCCTGGTGGGAGAAAATCCGCAATTTTTATCGGGGGGGGGGCCCCTTTCGGCAGCGGCCCCTGGGACTCCAGACCCGGATCACCCTTCTCTTCACCGTCGTGGTCGTCAGCGTTCTGGTCCTCTTCTCCTTCCTCGAATTCCGGCTGACCGAGCATTCGCAGCGGGAGATGTGGAAGGAGAGGTCGATCTATGTGACCCGGGAATTTGACGCCAAAATTTACGCTCAGAAGGACCTGGAAAATATCGCTTTCCTGGAAGAGGAAATCGCCAACTGGATGCACGCCCGCCCCTCCATCAAAGCCATCGACATCTTCCTCTTTCACCGAGACACCTACAAGATAGTGGTCTCCAGCTGGGAGGGGAAGGACCTGGGGATCAGTCACCAAAGCCTCGATTCTCTGAAGAGGGACATGGTCCTTTCGACCCTCGTGACCCGTGACGATCATCCCCATTGGGAAATTCTGGCTCCCCTTCACGTCGGGAGAAGGGCCGTGGGGGGGATTCGCATTCTGACTTCTCTGGAAGAGGTGGAGACGTTCCTGGCCGACAAGCGGACCCGGACCATCCTGTTTACGCTCATCAGCGTGGCGATTCTGATCCTCATTCTGGCGGTATTCTTCAGCCGGGCCATCCATCGTCCCATCCAGCAGCTGGTCCGGGCCATGTCCGAAGCCGAGGACGGGAAACTGAATGTGGCCGTCCCGGTGGGATCCCGGGATGAGCTGGGCCTTCTCACCATCCACTTCAACCGGATGCTCTCCCGGATCAGCCAGTTCAACGAGGAGCTGACCCGGAGGATCGAGGCGGCCACCCGCGAGCTGGCCCAGCGGAATGAAGAACTGCGCCAGGCCAACGAGTCTCTCTTCCAGGCGCAGCGTCAGCTGGTTCAGGCGGAAAAACTCTCGGCCCTGGGGCACGTAGCGGCCACCATGGCCCACGAAATCGGAACCCCCCTGAACTCCATCTCCGGCTATATCCAGCTCATGCTCGCCGAAGAGACGGGATCGGAGTCGATGACCACGCGCCTGAAGATCATCGAATCCCAGCTCGACCGGCTGACCCAGACGATTCGCAACCTGCTCCACTCGACCCGGCAGCCCGAGCCGCAGGTCCGGGCGCTGGATATCAACCAGCTGCTGGAGACGGTGATGACTCTCACCCAGCCGGGGATGTCCATGCGGGAGATTCAGCTGGTGCGGCGGCTGGATCCCTCCCTTCCTCCCGTGGCCGGCGACCCCGGCCTTCTCCAGCAGGTCTTTCTCAACCTGGTAAACAACGCCCTCGATGCCATGCTCCGGGGAGGAGTCCTCACCCTGGTCACCGCTTCGCCGACCGCCTCGGGCCAGGACGGCCATTGGGTCGAGGTGGCGGTCCAGGATACGGGCACCGGCATGTCTCTCGAAGTGAAGAGGAAGGCCCTGGAGCCTTTCTTCACCACTAAAGCTCCGGGCAAAGGGGCCGGATTGGGTTTGAGCATCTGTGAAGAAATCGTCCGGAGCCATCGCGGCCGGATGGAGATCGAGAGCGAAGAAGGAAAGGGATCCACCATCCGGGTTCAACTCCCCGTTTTCTCGCCGGAGGTTGTCTGACCATGGCCGCTCCCGTTCGGGTCCTTGTGGTGGATGACGATGAAATCACCTGCAACCTCCTGGAGGAGGTTCTGTCCAAAGAAGGGTACGCCGTGCATAAGGCCCTGGACGGACGGGAGGCGATCGACCGGGGGGAAAAGCACACCTACGATGTGGTCCTCAGCGATATTAAAATGATCGATGTGGACGGGATGGAGGTCCTGCGGGCCTACCGGCAGAGGAGCCCGGAGACCATCATCATCATGATGACCGCCTTCGGCTCGATCGAGACCGCCATCCGGGCCATCAAAGAGGGCGCTTATGACTATGTGAGCAAGCCTTTCAAACTCGATGAAATCAAACTGACCCTCCAGAGGGCCCTGGAGCAGAGGCGGCTGGTGGAGGAGAATATCCACTACCGCCAGGAGCTGATCACCAAGTATAAACTGGAGAACATCGTGGGGCGCAGTGCCCAGATGCTCCAGGTCTACAAGACCATCGCCCGGGTGGCGGAGAGCCGCTCCACGGTCCTGGTCACCGGCGAGAGCGGGACCGGAAAAGAGCTGATCGCCCGGGCTATCCATTTCAACAGCCCCAGGGCCGCGCGCCCCTTTGTGGCCGTGGATTGCAGCTCCCTGGCTGAAACCCTCCTGGAGAGCGAGCTTTTCGGCCATATGCGGGGGGCTTTCACCGGCGCGGTGACCACGAAAAAGGGGCTGTTCGAGGAGGCGGACAGGGGGACCTGCTTTCTCGACGAGATTGGAGACATCAGCCTGGCCATGCAGGCCAAGCTTCTCCGGGTCCTCCAGGAGCACGAGATCAAGCGGGTGGGGGGCACGGAGACGATCAAGATCGACGTGCGCATCGTGGCCGCCACCAACCAGAACCTGGAAGCTCTGGTTACGGAAAAGAAATTCCGGGAAGACCTCTTCTACCGTCTCAACGTGGTTTCGATTCACCTTCCTTCCCTCCGGGAACGACCGGAGGACGTTCCGCTCCTGGCCGACCATTTCCTGAGGAAGTATGCGTCCCAGAACAACAAGCCCGTCTGCCGGATCTCCCCGGAAGCCATGGATCTTTTGGTCCGCCACCGGTGGCCGGGGAACGTGCGGGAGCTGGAAAACGTGATTGAACGGGCCACCACCCTTTCCGGCACCAACCTGATCCTGCCCGAGGATCTTCCCCGGCGCCTTCAGATAGAGCCCGCCCAGATGAGCCTGAGTTCCCTCCCTTCCCGCATGCCCCTTTCCGAACTGGAAAAACTCTACATCCAGAAGGTCCTGGAAGAGACGGGGGGGAACAAGAAAAAAGCCGCGGACATCCTGGGAATTGACCGCCGGACCCTCTACCGCATGGCTACCCGCCTTGGACTAACCATCAAACGCTGATTGTGACATTTCGCCCCACCAATCATTTGTGCCCCATTTTATCAACATATTGAAATATTTTAATTTTTTAAATTTTTGTGAATAAGTGAGGCATTCTTGTATTAGAATCTCGGTGAGAAATGATTTTTTATGCTTTGGTTCAGGGCCGGAAATATATTATAACTACATGATTTTCATTTGGTATTTAAATTGCTGAAGAATTTCATAGTCTTAAATTTCATTCTGGTATTCTTCTTGCTTAGAGGGAAAGCAGGCTTTAATATCCGGCGCCAAAATGAAATGAAATTCTTTCCCCATCAAATGCGGTCGGCCTATTGGCCCCTTTGGGCGGTCATCCTGCTGATTTTGGCAGGGTGCGGCAGCCTGAAATCGGAAAACGAGAAGTTAAAGGAAGAGATCGTTGACGTAAGCGCGGAGAACGAAAAGTTAAGGAGAGAACTAATCGCGCTCAAATCGGATAATTCCAAGATGCATATACGGGTCGCTCAACTGCACCTGGAGATCGCGGCCCTTCATCAGGAAATCCAGAACCTGCAGAAGGATGTAGAAACCTTCAAGGCCCAGTTTAAGAGCGGGGACAGGAAAAAATAAAAGTTTTAGGCATCCTTTAATTATATACACTCTGCTTCCTCTCCCCAGGGGAGTTGAGGATTTCAAAGAAAAGGAGGTGAGAATCAATGAAGAAACTGATCGCTCTTTTGGTGTGCGTGCTGTTTGCCATGACCATCATGGTGGCCGCTTGCGCCAAGAAGGAGGAGCCAGCGAAGCCCGCCGAGCCCGCGAAGAAGGCCGAAGAGGTGAAACCAGCGGAAAAGGCCCCTGAGAAGGCCCCTGAGAAGGCTCCTGAAAAAGCCCCGGAGAAGAAGTAATTCCCGGGGATTTTCCCCAACTATTGAGGTGAGCTAAAAACCCAAAACGGGGGTGAAAGAGAAAATGAAAAGAATTCTGGTTCTAGTGGTAGCTCTGTTGACGATGTTGGCCTTCGCGAGCGGAGTCATGGCGCAGGCTCCGGCGAAGACCGAGAAGCCCGCGGCTTCGGCTCCTGAGAAGGCAGCTCCCGCGCCCGCTCCCAAAGCGGCAGCGGAGAAAGCGAAACCCAAGGCCGATAAGCCCAAAGTGCTGAAGGCGGCGGGAACCGTTGCGGCTTACGAGGCCGGGAAGATGATCCAGGTGAAGATGAAGGACAAGGAGATGAAGTTTGACATCGCCGCCGACGCCAAGGTCAAAGGCGAGGTCAAAGAGGGCGCCAAGGTAAACGTCATGTACAAGAAGGACGGCGACAAGATGGTGGCCACTTCCATCTCCGTGCCCGCACCGAAGAAAGAGGCTCCGAAGAAAGAAGCTCCAAAGAAAGAGGCTCCGAAGCAGACAGAGGCTCCCAAGAAGTAAGAAAAGGCTGGTGAATCCCTTTTCTTCATCGAACGGAGGAAGAGGCATAATTCCGCAAGGAATTATGCCTCTTTGCTTTTTAGCTACCGGGCCCTCCCGAACCCATTCTTTCTCTCCGGCCGGCCTTCGCGACCTGCCATCTAACCCCTAAAAAATAGTTGTAAGAAGCTATAAAAGGGCTTGACAAAATTTTAAGCGCTATGCTATGAATCCTTGAATGAATAATCATTCATTCCGCCTCTTGGCTCTTCATTTTTTTCAATAAAAACCAATAGATAACCGAAAGGAAACAGGCATGAGAAGCAAAAAAATTAAGAAAAATCGACTGCTGATCCTGATTACCGGGTTGTTCCTCCTCCTTCTGGCAACCCCGCTCCTGGCCAGCGAAGCCGAGCTGGAGATCCCCGTCCTCACCGATTCCCAAAACACCCTACTCATGGTGGGGTTTTTAATATGTTTCCTGGGAATGGCTTTCGGGGCCTACGAATATGTAAAGGTAAAAGGGTTCCCGGCCCACAAGTCCATGCTGGATGTAGCCGAGGTGATCTTCCAGACCTGTAAGACCTACCTGATCCAGCAGGGAAAACTCCTCATCATCCTGGAGATTTTCATCGGGGTGTGTATCGCTTACTACTTTGGCTTCCTGCAGCACATGGACGCGGGCGGGGTGATCCTTATTCTGCTCTGGTCCGTGGTGGGAATTCTGGGCTCCTACGGCGTGGCCTGGTTCGGCATCCGCATGAACACCCTGGCCAACTCCCGGATGGCTTTTGCCTCCCTCGAGGGGAAGCCGATTAAACTGCTGGACATCCCCCTGCGGGCCGGGATGAGCATCGGCGTCCTTCTGGTATGCGTCGAGCTCATCATGATGCTCATTATCCTGGTGTTCATGCCGAGAAATTATGCCGGGGCCTGCTTTATCGGGTTTGCCATCGGTGAGTCTCTCGGCGCCAGCGCGCTGCGCATCTGCGGCGGTATCTTCACCAAGATCGCCGACATCGGCTCCGACTTGATGAAGATCGTCTTCAACATTAAAGAAGACGACCCGAGAAACCCGGGCGTGATTGCCGACTGCACCGGGGATAACGCGGGTGACAGCGTAGGCCCCACGGCTGACGGTTTCGAAACCTACGGCGTAACCGGCGTGGCCCTCATCAGCTTCATCGTTCTGGGGGTTTTCGAGCAGTTTCGGGCCGAGCTGATCACCTGGATCTTCGTCATGCGGATTCTGATGATCATCACTTCGATCGTCGCTTTCGAGTTCAACCGGGCGGTCACCGCCGCCAGGGTCGCGGGCAAGACCCAGGTGGATTTCGAACTCTCTCTGACCACGCTGGTCTGGTTTACCTCCATTCTTTCCATCGTCGTAACCTTTGCCGCCAGCTACTGGCAGATCGGGCACCTGCCCAATAACCTGTGGTTTACCTTATCCATCATTATCAGCTGCGGAACCATCGCTGCGGCGCTCATCCCCGAACTGGTGAAAGTCTTCACCAGCTCCAAATCCATCCACTGCCAGGAGACCGTAAGGGCGGCCCGGGAAGGGGGGGCCTCGCTGGACATCCTCTCGGGTTTCGTGGCCGGAAATTTCGGCGCCTTCTGGCTGGGGATGGCCATTTTCATCTTAATGTCCGTTGCCTACTTTGCCAGCTTAAATGGCCTGGACAAGTTCATGGAGTACTCCTCCATCTTCGCCTTCGGGCTGGTGGCCTTCGGCTTCCTGGGAATGGGGCCGGTGACCATCGCCGTGGACAGTTACGGCCCGGTTACCGACAATGCCCAGTCGATTTACGAGCTGTCTTTGATTGAGACCATTCCCAATGTGGAAACCGAAATCCAGAGCCAATTCGGGTTCAAGCCCAATTTCGACAACGCCAAACACTACCTGGAAGAAAACGACAGCTGCGGCAACACCTTCAAGGCCACGGCTAAACCAGTTTTGATCGGGACCGCGGTGGTGGGCGCGACCACCATGATCTTCTCCCTCATCCTGCTCCTGCGCAAGACCCTGGGAATCCAGCCGGAGACCATTTTGAATTTGCTGAACCCCTTCACCCTCCTGGGATTCCTGTGCGGAGGCGCGGTGATCTACTGGTTTACCGGGGCTTCCACCCAGGCGGTCACTACCGGGGCCTACCGGGCGGTTCAGTATATCAAAAAGAATATCAAGCTGGATGACAGCTCCACCCTGAGCGCCTCCATAGAAACCTCCAAGGAGGTGGTGAAAATCTGCACCCAGTATGCCCAGAAGGGCATGTTCAACATCTTCATCGTCATCTTCTGCTTCGCCCTGGCCTTTGCCTTCTTCTCCGCACCGGGGGGGACCAACGCTCCCGCGTCGTTTTTCATCAGCTACCTGATCTCCATCGCCATCTTCGGCTTATACCAGGCCATTTTCATGGCCAATGCGGGCGGCTGCTGGGACAACGCCAAAAAGGTGGTGGAAGTGGACCTGAAAGAGAAGGGAACCCCTCTCCACGCGGCGACGGTCATCGGAGACACGGTGGGCGACCCCTTCAAGGACACCTCCTCCGTGGCCCTGAACCCCATCATTAAGTTCACCACCCTCTTCGGCCTCCTGGCCATGGAGATCGCTATTTCACCCATGATGAAAGGGGTTGCTCACTACGTGGGAGGGGTATTCTTCCTCATCGCATGTGTCTTTGTAGCGCGGTCCTTCTACGGGATGCGGATCCCCAAAGAGTAAGCGAAGATTTCGACCCCTGAGCCCCCGAGGGGTCCTTCCGGGCCCCGAGGGGGTTTTTCTTCAGAGAATCACGGCGCTTATCCTTCACATTTAATTTGATTCTTCTCTTTCTGATCGTTATAATCTAGCCAGTTTTTCCGATAAGTAGGTAAGAAACCCTTTTTCCAACCCGATAGGAGGCTTGTATGTCGACCGGAAAGGTGCGTTTCCCTGTCTTCTTGATGTCTGTGGCAATCCTCCTGCTGGCATCCGGAGGATTGGCCCTGGCTCAACCCATCTCCCCGGCCATGGAACAGGAGTTCATCGACGCCAGGAATGCCGTGGATGCGGCCCAAAAAAGCCAGGCGGAAAAATACGCGCCGGAACCCCTGAAGCAGGCGCAGGACCTCCTGGTGACCGCGGAAAACGCCCGCAGCTTCAAGGATTCCGTCAAATTCGCCCAGGCTTCCCGACTGGCCCGGGCTTATGCCGAACTGGCGCGGGCGACGGCCGAACTCAAGACCGAAGAAGGGAAGCTGGCGGCGACCCAGGAGGAACTGCAAAAAGCCAGGGCGGAAATCGACCGTGTGAAAAAAGCCCCGTAGAGAGGAGGAGAGACGATGAAACCAAGATTCCCGTGGAAAATGCGAATTCTGTTTTTCCTCTTCACGGGTTGTCTCCTGTTTTCTCCGTCGATGACCCGGGCGGCCACCACTCCGACCATGATCATCGAAGAGGCCAAGTTTGCCATCGACCAGGCGCGGAAGGCCGGGGCCGATAGGGTGGCCCTGGATGATCTGATGGCCGCCAGATCCTGGTTGTCCCAGGCGGAGAAGGAGTATGAAGCCAAAAAGGGGTTCCTCTCCCGGCTGGGCTCTTCCGACGCCAAAGACCAGGAGATCCTCTACCTGGGCGCCATGGCCAAGGCCAAAGCCATGACCGCCGAGGCCAAGGCGAAAAAGAGCGCCACCCTGGCGGCGCTGAAGGAGGGGCGCAGAGAGTTGGCCGACTATCAGAACGCCATTGAAGTCCTGAAGAAAAAAACGGCCGAGGTGGAGAAGGCCAGACAAGTCCAGGCCAAGGCCGAGGAGGAGCGCAAATCCCTGGAGGAAGCCAAACGGAAAACCGTCGAATTGGAGGAGCAAAAGAAAAGGGAATTGGAAGAGGCCAAGAAGAGAGGCGCCGAGCTGGAGACCCTAAAGCAGAGGGAGATTCAGGCTTCCCGGCTGGAGGAAACCACCCGCCTGGCCCAGAAAGAAAGGGATTTGGCGGAAGCGAAGATAAAAGCGGAACAGATGGCGGCTCAACAGGCCAGGGAGGCCGCCGACCTGAAGGCGCGCGAAGAAAAGCTGGCCGCCGAGAGGGGGAAATTGGCGGCCCTCCAGAAGAAGGCCGAGACCCTGGAAAAAGAGAAGGCCATGCTGACCGAAGCCGGCCGGATTCCCCAGGCTACGGTGAAGGCCGGAGAAAAAGAACTGGTTATCACGGTCCTGGCCATCAATCTTTTTACGCCGGCTATGGAGATCAGCGGTTCGGGGAAGAGGATTCTGGACCAGACGGGAGGTTTCCTGAAGAAATACCCCGACCATAAGGTCGTCGTGCTCGGGCATACGGACAGCACCGGGTCGGAAAGCACGAACCGGACGGTTTCGGAAAAACGGGCCAGTAAAGTGAGGGAATACCTGGTTGCCTACCAGAATGTGAACCCTTCCCTGGTTTCCGCCCAGGGGCTTGGGCCTTCCCAGCCGGTGGCCAATAATGCTACGGAAGCGGGGCGGGCCCTGAACCGAAGAGTTGAAATTGCTATCCTAACTGGGGAGTAAGTATAATCGGAGAGAGTCTCTCTAAGATTGGTTTGGCAGTGCATAAATTCTGGTTCAGGGCGGGCCCTGAACCGGAGGGTGGAAATAGCGGTGCAGACGGGCGAGTAGAAGAAAGCAGGAACGAGGATCGAGGAACCCGTAACGAGCAACGAGTAAGCAGGAACAGGAATTTGCCATGCCCGAGTTGAGGCAGGATCCGGCGACCAAGCAGTGGGTCATTCTCGCCACCGAGCGGGCCAAGCGGCCCCACGATTTCAGTAAGCCCGCCGTCCAGGTTTCTCTCCCGGAGCACAAGGCGGACTGTCCCTTCTGCCCGGGCAATGAAAGCCTGACCCCTCCGGAGACCATGGCCTACCGCAAGGGGGGGGCTGCCAATGGACCCGGGTGGTGGGTCCGCGCCTTCCCCAACAAGTTTTCCGCCCTGGTTCCGGAAGGAAGTCTGTCCCGCAAAGAAGAAGAGGGAATCTTCCGCAAAATGGACGGGGTGGGACAGCATGAAGTGATCGTCGAATGTCCCCAGCACAACCTGTGCATTCCCCTGATGGCCGACAAGCAGGTGGAGGAGGTTATCCTCGCCTACCGGGAGAGATACCTGGCCCTGCGGGAAGACCCTCGTTTCAAACTGATCATCATCTTCAAGAATCACGGGTCCCGGGCCGGCACCTCCCTGGAGCATCCCCATTCCCAGCTGGTGGCCATGCCCATCGTGCCCCTGACCATCCGCTACCGCTTCGAAAAGGCGGCCGGTCACTTTGACGATGAAGGAACCTGCGTCTACTGCGACCTTCTGCGGGAGGGATTGAATCTGCGAACCCGCCAGGTCCTGGAGACCGAACGGTTCGCCGCCTTTCACCCCTTCGCCTCCCGGGCGCCTTTCGAGACCTGGATCATTCCCAAGGCGCACAACGCCTCTTTCGGTTCGATCTCCATGGACGAGGCCAAAGAGTTTGCCTTGGTGCTCAAAAAAACCCTGGGGAAGTTGTACCGGGGATTGAATAACCCCGATTACAATTACATCATCCACACGGCGCCCATCAAAGACGAGCAGGAAGAATACTTTCACTGGCACCTGCAGATCCTCCCCCGCCTGGTGACCCCCGCCGGGTTCGAGCTGGGAACCGGCATGTTCATCAACGCCGCCCTCCCCGAGGAAACCGCGGCCTTCATCCGCAATCAGCCGGATTGAAGCCCTTAGCGAAAACGAATCGGTGATATTCGAGATTTTCCTCTCCCGGACCCCTTCCCCTTTGGGGGCATCGTCCCACCCTTGATTGCCCTTGGGTAAACCTCCGGCTATGCCGGGGTGACGATTAAATTTTGACATTTCCGGGAAGCATGAATCGTGGCCCGGGGGCAAGGGCGTTGCCCGCAGAAAGCATCGGCCGGGTGAGCCCTTTTCCCAGGGGCTCCGCTCGACTTCCTCGGAAGTTGGTGAGCGGTTTGACATCTGCGGAAAGGAAGGATATTCTGGAAATCGAAAGGGATTGACCCGCGAGAGAGAAAGGAGAAAAAGGGGAGGGATATGAGCAAAAAGCCGAGTGAAAAAGAGGAAGAATACTTTGTCCAGATGGAGTTCGAGCGGAAGAAGAAGGTGGAGGAAGAAAAGCACCAGAAACTCCGGGAGGAAGAGAAGAAAAGACTGCGGGATCTTCACTTCATGAAGTGCCCCAAGTGCGGGATGGAGCTCATCGAGATCGATTACCGAGGGATCAAGGTGGACAAATGTTCCGAGTGCCAGGGCGTCTGGCTGGACGCGGGGGAACTGGAAGCCGCGGCGGGATTGGAGAAAACCACCCTGG
>Ga0315288_10002857_pt1 | contig 22090 bp, 22 predicted proteins | sample YL17G11_20_MG_FD_203454 | JGI IMG/M metagenome (GOLD analysis project Ga0315288, IMG submission 203454) | Sediment microbial communities from Yellowstone Lake, YNP, Wyoming, USA - YL17G11_20 | ecosystem: Environmental > Aquatic > Freshwater > Lake > Sediment | place: USA: Wyoming | collected...
GGCTATCTTGATGATGTTCTGCTGGTGCGTAATGAATTCATCGAAGATCTTTCCGGCGATGCCCTTCAAAGCGGCCTCGTTGTCCGTCTGGGCCTTTTCCACGAGCGCCTTTACCTTCTCCCCGTATTCCTTGATTTTGTCCGGATCAGGCGGTGTCCACTCTTCGCCTTCAGCGGGCTTCGGGAAATACTGCTCGCGGAGCGCCTTGAAGTCGTCGCCAAGTTTCTTGCGGATATCCGCAAGCGGGGCCTTGATGTCCTTAATGGCCGCCTTGTGGCGCGCCATCTCATCCTTGAACGCTTCGCTCTGAAGGATGGGGAACTGCGGCCCTTGCATCATGCCCGGCATCAACCACGGCCTTTCCGGCTGATTCGCGCCGGCCTTGTTGTCGGCGGGCTTGTTCTCGCCCTCAACGGCGAACGCCATCGCCGGGACAAGAATCACCGCCGCCGCCACAAGCAAAATGACCTTTCCGTAAATCTTCATACAAACCTCCTGCTAAAAACGTTAGGGTTGAAGGGTTTTAGATTCGTTGCAATGCAAATTTAACACCGTTAAGCGCGGAGGGTTTCGGAATTTCCGGAAATTTTTCGTGCGGCCTCACGGCGGTTCCGCCACCGCGTATCATTACCGTGGCGGGGCTTTGTCCTTGACATAGGCGGTTGTGCTGAATATAGTTGAAAACTCGCTCGTATCAAGTGAAAAATTCCGCACCCCGCGCCTGACAACTCCTTGAGGGAGGCCATTGAGATGAGATATACAGCAAGCCTTGCCGTTCTGGCGTTTCTGCTCGGTTTCCTGCCCGCGATTTTCACCGAGGCCGCACCACAGGAGCAACCGCCTGACCAAACCGCGCAGCCCGCTGACCCCGCGAATGGAGCCGCCGAAACTCCGACCGAGCCTCCAGCCGAAAACCCGGAAAAGCCAAAGCCCGTTCCGCTGGAGCCTCCGCGCGTCACCTTCAGGTGCGTCAACCACTACGACATGACCTCCAAGATCCCGCTCCCCACGAACACGGCAATGGCAAGTTGCATGGACAAGGACGGCAACCTTTACGTCGCGCTCGAAAGCCGGCAAACGCAGGACACCGTCATCCCCGGCGGCCTTACCGTCATCACCGCGAAGGGAGCCTCCTACACCTATAACGCGAAATCCAAACCGCCGCTCCCGACCGACAGCGCCGAGCACGTCTGGAAGGACGACGCCACCGGCGTCCTCTACGTCGCCACGGGCAAGGGCCTTGTCCTCATCGACACCAAGTCCACCCCCGAAGACCAGTCCGACGACACCGCGACCCTTTACTCCATGATGGGCGTCGCCGACATCACCAGCAATGCTTCCGCCGAGCCGACTTCGTACAGCCCGGCGCTCGGCGCGGACAACGTCGTTTACTCCTGGATGGACCCGGAAACCCGCGACCTGCTTGTCTGCTGCGGCGGGCCGAGCATCTGGAAGGGCGGCCTCACCGTCCTTGTCTATGACAAGGGGAAAAGCGCCTATACGAAATCATACGCCTACCGCGCAATCAATTTCATGCTCGACAAGAGCGCGCGGAAACTCATGCAGAAGGGCGTCTTCGACACCACGCAATGCTATGACACCGAGAGGAAAATGCTGCTCGGCGGAAAGCGCATCAGGAAACTCGACATCGGCGAGAACCAGTTCTGCTGGCGCGCTTTCAGGGACAACGAAAGCGGACTCATCTACCTCGCCCGGCGCGACACGTACGACGCCGACATGGAGGCGATCCCCGGCTTCAACGGCGACGGCGGGCTGACCATCATCGACACCAAGAAAACGCCCGACCCCGCCGACGACGAGGTGATCGCCGTCTATCAAACCGGCACCTCGCCGACGCTGCCGGCCACGAGCGTCATGGACGTGCGGCTTGACAAGGCCACCGGCGACCTCTACGTCGCTACCGCCGACATCCTGACCACCTTCCCCAACAGAACGGGCGGGCTGACGATAATCCACAAGGACAAGACCGCCGTCACATATTCCGACAAGGGCCTCTATGACACCTCGCAAAACGTCGAGCGCGAAGCCATCGACAAAAGCAAAGCGCTCTTCTCCAGTTTCGTCCTCGGCTCGCTCATAGACGAAAACAGCCGGGACATTTTCGTGTTCGAGGACCAGGGCATAGACGTGATACACAAGGGCGACGGGTTTGTCTCGCGCGTGCCGCTGAAGTTCTTCAAAGGCATCGCGTCGCTTCCGGCCAACAACATCCTTTGGGCGGAGCACGCCTGGATAGACGAGGCGGGGCGGCTGCACGTCTGCACCGGCGACTACGGGACCCTCGGCCTGCTCACCTTCGAAATCATCCCCTACGTCCCCGAAAAACCCAAAACGCCGTAGCCGACGATTCGCAGACTGATACGCCCCGGCGCATTAAATAGATTATGGCGCATTCCGTTTTCGGTCATAGAAGGGGGCGGGAAGCCTTAACTTTTAGGAAGAGCCTACCCTAAGGGGTTTCAATAATATCGTGTCGTCCTACGCGGCGGAGTATTAGGGTGTCGGCTTCAATTTGGAATGTCATACGATATTGGTAATCCACCCCGGCCTCCCAAATGCCAATTGTTCCTCGAATGTGCTTAGTGTGGAGTGACGGGTAGCGTGGGTTGGCGTTTAGCATCCTGATTTGCTTTTCCACTTTTTTTTGGATATCTTCAGGGAGTTGCTGGTAGTCCTTTTTAAACGTACTCGTTAGTCTAATCTTCACATTCTATTCTTCTTCATTCAAGTCATTGAAAAGATTATCAACGTCATCGAAATCCCGGTAATCCCCTTTTGCCAAGGATTGGTCTGCTTCGGCTTCCATTTTTTGCCATCGGGGAGACCAGAACCAACGTGGTTCATCCTTTGCTCGTTCAAATAACGAATTGCCACTGATAATCGTTACGACAAAGTGTTTTTTCAAGAAGTCTTTTCCCTGACTCCACATCTCTTGGGGATTAGTACCGGGTGGCAACGATTTCGTAAATATCTTGCTCATTCGCTCCCTCCTTAGACTTCGAACTGTCCGAGAAAATTGATGGCTAATTGGGTTATGACATTATCAACTTTGCTGATGGCGTCTGTTACTTCTGTTAAGTGGTTGGCGTCTATGGGCGGTAGGCATAGAAACCGCCCTTTGGCCAACAGAAATATCAATTTAGGGTCCGGTAAGTAGGATTCGATCTTTAGATCAAATTGAGACGGAATTCCCTTGTTATCTACCGATGGCCAAAAGAATCGAAGTCCCATGCCGCCCAGCGGCTGGCCGAATTTGGACAGTGCCTCATCCCTGAATTTTGCTACATGCTCTGCCAGGAAAGGGCGGCTATCGGCATTATTAAGCATCGCAAGCGTCTTGCTCACGGTGTGACGCTGCTCGAATATAAACTGAACTCCCATGGTCTTGAGAGCAAGTCTGGCAATGTCCTCAACGACTCTCTTATACCAGTCAAGCCTGTTGTCTATAGCATTCGCGTGTTCTACCGTGATGTATTCATTCCCAAATTCCACCAGTGTCTGCTCATCATGGCTGTGCATTTTCAGGATACGAACGACGTCCTCGGTCGGGAATTCAATACGTGTGCCCGTCCGCCCAAGTGATCGTTGCATGGCGGTGGCGATTGTCTCCCCTATTTCGCTCGTTATTTGGATGCCGGGATAGCGAAAGTCACTCGACAGGTTCAATTCTTGTAGCGTTTGTGGATTCATACTACTAAAGTGTCGGCAAAATGCGCCCGCTGCTGGAGGGCGTTAACCATTTTAATTTTGCCTTTCTTGGCATGCGATGTCAAGGGCAAAAACAAGTGATTCTCCTTTTTAGACACATTGGTGTGATTTGCTGATGCTCGGTCTATTAATCGGTTAGGTTGGCGGTTTGCAGTTGACACAATTGCGCACGCGGGGCATAATCCATTTCCGTTCGCGGGGAATTTCTTGAATGAATAACCCGCGCAATTCGTAACACCTTTTGGCAGTGCAATCAACAGTGGCCCATCCCGGCGATAATGAAGACCGAAAACTGGTGGAGGAAATCCTGGCCGGCCGCACGGCCGCCCTGGAGCCTCTGTTCGTGAAATACCGCGAGCGCATTTACAGGATTTGCTACCGCGTGGTTTTCAACAAGGATGATGCGCTTGATTTGACGCAGGAGGCCTTCCTTAAGGCACTCCGCGCCATCGAGACCTTCAAAAGAGAATCCAGTTTTTACACATGGCTCTGCCAGATTGCGGTGAACGCAAGCATCGACTTTTTGCGGCGGAAAGGCAGAGGGCCGAAGGTCTCTTTTGACGAAATAGTCTTTGACGAGGCGAAACTGGCCGCGGCGAAGAACCCCGCGTCCACGCCTCTGCACCAGATTGAAATCAAGGAGATGGGGCGGCTGGTCGCGCATGCGCTCAGCGCGCTGAGCGAAGACCACCGCGCCGTCTTTTCGCTGTTTGCGGAGAAGGATTTTTCCTACAAGGAGATTGCGGAAATGCTCGGCTGCCCGGAGGGGACTGTGATGTCGCGCCTGTTCTACGCGCGCAAGAAATTGCAGGAGGCGCTGAAGTCTTACGTGGAAACGAAAGAGAGGTCAAAGGGGGGATAAAATGGACCAGGTACATTTATTTTTAGCGTGTTGCGATGAAACCTTGCGATGACAATCAGGACCTGATGATGCGGCGTCTTGACGGCGCGCTGAATCTGGTGGAGCAGAGCACGCTGGACGCTCACCTGCGTGAGTGTCCCCGGTGCACCCGCGATTGCGGCTACCTGCTGGTCGCGGACGGGCTGCTGCGCGCCGTGGATGCGCCGAAGGTGAGCGCGGAGGAATGGGCGGTGGTCGAGACGGAAATCGCAAAGGCCGCCGGCGCGGAGGATGACTTGCGCGTTGCCGCGGGGGCGACTGAGCCGCCGCCGGTGAGCAGGGAGGAGTGGGACGGGGTGTGGCAGGGAATAGAGCGGGAGGCGCTGCTGGGAAAGCGCGAGGAGAAGAAAACCATCGACATCCGTACGTTGCGGAAGCGCGCCGTGTGGCAATATGGGGTCGCAATCGCGGCTGCCGCGGTTGTGGTTTTGGGCATATACCTCGTTGTCGGCATGATGCATCCGCGCGCGCCCAGGCCGACGATTGCGGCAGATGAGGTCCAGGTCGGCAAGGGATATGCTTACACGACGATAAAGACGGAGTCCGCCGAGTCGATATACGTAATAGCGCAAATCAATAATATTGAGTATGTCAGCGCATCGACAAAGGGGGGCTTCATGTACTCGACTGAGAACAACGTGATGGAAATAGCGCCAAAAAGTGCGTTGACGGGTCCGGGCGGCGGGCCGGTAGAGGTGCCGCCTAAACCGTGATTTTAGATGCGGTTATGGCAAATAAAGCGGCGGGATGCGAAAGCCTTGTGTGGATAGGGCAAGGCGCATAAGGAGCGTTGCAACGTATTGACAGGATTGATGTTGCGAGGAACAGCGGCCAACTGCGAGGAAAATTATGAGACGGTTTTTGTTGCACATACTGGCACTTCTTGCCTTCGTCGGTCTGATCGCCGCGCCGGTGCCGTGCCAGGGCGCTGAGGACGAGACCCCACAGAAGGCGAATTTCGGCTTCACCAGTATTCTTCCTCAGATTAAGGAGTTTCCTGAGCAGGACAAGGTGGAGTTCATTGGCATAAGCGACAGGAAACTCCAGGATGAACTGAAAGCGCTCAGGAAGACATACGGCTACAACTCGTTCGAGTCGCTGAAGTCCGACTCCATGGCCGCCGTCAAGGGGAAAGCCATCGAATACAAGATGGTCAATTCGATGAATTACTTCTGCCGGTTGACGGTCACGAAGATCCAAACGTGGATTGACGACGAGAACAGGGAACATACCTTTGTTTCGTTCAAAGCAGTGGTGGTGGAGCGCAAGAGAACCAACGATGGGAAGACCGTTGATGACGAGGTCATCAAAATCGACAAGACCATCGAGGCGGGGAAGTACCTGATACTTGTTTTCCGTGACTTTTTCCCCGCAACGGCTGATAAGGAGGCGCAGGACCTGGTGCTTGCGCTTCAGCCCCTTACCTGAGGCGCTTGTGCGGCGACGGCAAAACGGAATCGCGTAAAAGGAGCCAAATCAAGCGCCGTGTCGGCCCTCTCCCAAAACATTTCATTTGCCGCAACACACGTATTTCACCAAGCGTTCCTTGACAAGGTGCTGATAATCCGTATACTACGCCGGTTTCTTTTACAGCGGCGCGTCGCCGACCGGCCAGCATCCGCGGCGGGGACCGCTTTTCGCTACGGACGGTGAGATGATGCAGTCAGAGGAGAACGGCAAAGGGCCGGATCTTAAAGCATTGAGGTGGTTTGGCGTAGTATGGGCAGCCGTCGGCGCTATAGTCGGCGGCGGTTTACTTGGGTGGGTGCTTGACGGATGGCTCGGGACGCTGCCGGTTTTCATGATAGCCGGATTTGTGGCTGGCGTGGCCGCGGCGTTCTGGTATGTCTATAAAACAGCGATGAAGAGCATAGAAGACGAGTAGGCGGGTAGCGGTGTCCTTGCGAAATAAGGCGCGAAGTTTGAGACAGCGGGAAAGGGCGAAATGCAGGAATTTCTTCGATACAGGAACAGGGTGATAATGATTTCCGCCATACTTGCGGGTGTGGCGGCCTTGATTTTTGGCCAGGCCGGAAGGCTTGACGTTGCCGCGGGGCTTGCGCTCGGCGGGGGGTGGAGCATTGCGAAGTTGTGGCTGCGGGCGCGCCGTCTGAAGAATATTGCGAGCAGCAAGGGAACCGGAGGGACCGTTCGATATGCTCTCGCAAACAACTTTACGCTGTACATAATGACGGCCGGCGTTCTTGCGACGGCGTTTGCCGCAAAGGGGATAAACTGGTGGGCGGTTGTGGCGGGGCTTTTTGCTACAAATGCCGTAATGATAGGCTGGGAGGCGCTGGGCCGCGCCGGGATTGCGCTTCCGGGTCAAAGTCAGCAAGGAGAACATTGAGATGGATATTGAAATCGGCCCATCCCATGTTTATCAACCTGTGCCGCACCCCTTCTTCCTGATCAACCCCACAACGGTCCGGGTCTCGTGGCTTATCATCATTTTTTTTGACGCTCCTGGCGATACTTGTTCGCCTTAAACTGAAGCAGCAACCGGGGCGTCTTCAGGTCCTGCTCGAAACCATTGTCGGTGCCTTTGACAGCCTTTGCAAGTCCACCCTCGGCGAACGAGGAAGGACTTACCTGCCATTCATAGGCTCTCTTTTCATTTTCGTATGGCTCAGCAATATTATCGGCATCATCCCCGGCCTTGAGGAACCGACGCGCGATGCCAACACCCCTATCGGGCTGATGGCGGTTTCGCTCCTGACGGCGCATATTTCTTCGATACGCCTCAGAGGCTTCAAGGAGTATATTAAGGAGTATTTTGAGCCGGGACTGAGGATACGGGGGGTATGGCTGCCCAACGTCTTTCTCGCGCCGCTGAACGTGATCGGCGAATGCGGCAAGGCGATAAGCATGTCGTTCCGGCTTTTCGGCAACATTTTCGGCGGGGGAGTCATCATCGTGGTTGTTTCCTCGCTGGTGAGTTTCGTGGGGCTGCCGCCGTTTCTGCATCTGTTTTTGGGACTGTTTGTGGGAACCGTACAGGCGATGGTCTTCTCGATACTTGCCCTGACATACACCGCTGTCGCCACGAGTTGAAAAATGGCCGGACAAGAAATAACAACGCTGGTTAACGCGATGACCTTCATGGGCGCGGGCATTGCCATGGGCTTCGGCGCGGTGGGCGCAGGAGCCGGCGAAGGCCTGACCGCGGCGTTGGCGGTCAAGGGGATGGCACGGCAGCCCGAGGTAGGCGGGAGAATATCGGGGATCATGCTTCTCGGACAGGCGGTGGATACTTCGCCGTCGGTCTTCGGGTTCATCATAGCATTGCTGTTGATTATCCAGCCCCAGGAGATCGATTCACTGCCCAGGGCCGCCGCATTGCTCGGCGCGGGAGTGGCGATGTCCATCGGTACGCTGGGGTCGGGACTGGCGATCGGATGGATAGCGTCGCGTGCGTGCACTTTCGTGGGCTACCGGCCGGCGGTGGCGGGGCTGGTTACGCGCACGATGCTTTTGGGAGGAGCGATTGCCGAGACGCTGGGCATTTTCTCCTTCGTTGTCGCATTGCTGTTGCTGTCAACGACGTAGCGAAACCAATTTTTCCAGGAGTTACACATGGCGGACATAAGCATTAGCGGTGGAGATATCGTGAGGGCTGTTGCGTATCTTGGCTCGGCTATCTCCGTGGGCGTCGCGGCGGTGGGCGCGGCGCTCGGCGAAGGGTTCATCGCGTGCAAGGCCATTGAAGGAATGGTCCGCCGGCCTGAGTTGCAGGGTTTGCTGACGCGCACCATGCTCCTGGGCATGGCCGTCACTGAAACCACCAGCATTTACGGGCTGGTCGTGGCGCTTCTGCTCATCTTCGTGGCAGGCAAATAAACATCGCGGCCCCCGTGTTCTTTTCCGCAGGAAGGCTGCTCAACGAGGTTCATCATGGCTCTTACGAAGAATAAAAAGCGGTTTCTGCTCATCTTTCTTGGGGCGTACCTTGTTTTCTCCATAGTGTTTGCCGTGTTCGTAGGCCAGGGCAGGAAACTCTACGAGTCGCCGCAGATGAAACAACTGGCTGCCGCGCGAAAGGCCGACATCCAGGAGAAACTCAAGGATGCGCAGGGGTTCGTCACGTACAAGGCCGCCAAGTCCATCTACGACGACCTTTACGGCCCCGAGGCTGAAGACCCGGACAAGGAGAAGCACATCCAGGAAATCCGCTCGTGGGCTTCATCAATGGCCGGAAAGCCCACGGATGAGCAGGTTGAGAAGGTTTACGCCGCCATCTACGGCCCGAAACTTGATCCCATTGCGGTCAACTTTACGATGATCATGCAGGTCGTGAACTTCGGCGCGCTGGTGACAATCCTTTACATACTTCTGTGGGAACCGTTGATAAAGTTTCTGGATGCCAGGAAAAAAAAGGTGCAAGACGAAATGGACGCCGCCGCGGCGGCAAAAACCGAAGCCGGAAAACTGAACCAGGAATATCGGCGGAAACTGCATGACGCCCGCGACGACGCGGCGCGGCTCGTTGAGGAAGGCCGAAGGCGCGCGGAGGAAAAGGAAAAAGAAATACTCGAAGATGCCCGCCGCGCCGCCGAGCGCATAAAGGAACATGCCCGCGCGAAACTCGCCGCAGCCGAGGCGGCTGTGCGAAAAATGCTGCGGAGTGAATTCGCCGCGGTATCCGTCAGCATCGCCGAAAAGATACTTGAGCGCGAAATCACGGACAAAGACCACGCCGCCCTTGTGGAGGATGCGCTGGCCGGGCTTGGGAAGGAAGGCATGAAATTCGACTAGAGCGGCATAACGCATGAACCGGGAAATCATAGCAACGAGATACGCGCGCGCACTGTTCGACCTGGCTGTTGAGAAAGGCCGTGTCGAAGAGGTGGGTGATGCGCTGGACCGCATCGCGCCGCTTGCGGTTGCGGACAGGCTCATGGCGGAGTTCTGGGAAAGCCCGATGGTCGAGCGCGAACGCAAGAAAGCCGCGCTTGAGCAGATTATCAGGAAGAGCGGCGTAAGCGGCCTCTCCGAGAACGCGCTCCGGCTGCTTGTCGAAAGGGATCGGCTCCATCTGCTGAAGTACATCGCCCACGTTTTCCGCAGATACGCCGACGCGCATCTGAATCGAGCGAGCGTTCGGGTAACCACCGCGAAGCCGCTCGCGCCGCAAAAACTCGAAAACATCAGCCGGATGCTCCGGCAGAAAACCGGCAAGACCATATATCTTGAAAATGTGCAGGACGCGTCAATAGTAGGCGGGATGGTGATTCGCGTAGGAAACACGGTGTTCGACAAGAGCATCCGCGGCCGCCTTGAAATGTTCCGGCGGGAACTGGTAAGTTGAGGGGTCAGACCCTATTTACGGAGCGCAGGTGCGCGCAGTGCACCCAGCTCGTAGAATAGCGGTCTGACCCTGGCGGACGTGCGTGGCGGATGCCCGAACCAACACGAGGCAATCTTATGAACATCAGACCGGAAGAAATAAGTTCCATCATCAAAAGAGAGATTGAGTCCCTCGGCAACCGCATGGACGTGGCGGAAGTCGGCGAGGTCGTTCAGGTGGGCGACAGCGTCGCCCGCGTGTTCGGCTTGGACAACGTGATGGCCGGGGAACTGGTGGAGTTTATCGTTCCAGGCCGCGAGTCAGTCGTGGGCATGGCTCTTAATCTGGAGGCCGAAAGCGTCGGCGTCGTCATTATGGGCTCCGACGAGGACATCAAGGAGGGTTACCAGGTCAGGCGCACCGGCCACATCATGAGCGTTCCCGTCGGCGATGCGCTGCTCGGCCGCGTAGTTGACGCGCTCGGCAGGCCCATCGACGGCGAGGGCGACATCGTGACCGCCAAGCGCCGCAATGTGGAACGCGTCGCGCCCGGCATTGTGCAGCGCGTGGACGTCTGCGAGCCTCTGCAAACCGGCATCAAGTGCATCGACTCCATGACCCCCATAGGCCGCGGCCAGCGGGAACTCGTCATCGGCGACCGCTCCACCGGCAAGACCGCCATCGCCGTGGACACGATCCTTAACCAGCGCGACACCGACGTGCTGTGCATCTACGTCGCCGTGGGCCAGAAGCGAAGCAGCGTCGCCCGCGTCGTCAAGATATTCGAAGACCACAAGGCGATGGACTACACCATCGTCGTCGCGGCGACCGCCAGCGAGCCGGCCGCGCTCCAGTTCCTCGCGCCGTATTCCGGATGCGCCATGGGCGAAGAATTCCTTGAGCAGGGCAGGCATGTGCTGGTCGTCTACGACGACCTCACCAAACACGCCCAGGCCTACCGCGCCATGAGCCTCCTGCTCAGGCGCCCGCCCGGCCGCGAGGCGTACCCCGGCGACGTGTTCTACCTCCATTCGCGCCTGCTGGAGCGGGCGATCAAGTACGCGCCCGGCTACGGCGGCGGCTCTCTGACCGCGGTGCCGATTATCGAAACCCAGGCCGGCGACGTGACCGCCTATATTCCCACGAACGTGATTTCCATTACCGACGGACAGATATATCTTGAGTCCGATTTGTTCTACCAGGGCGTCCGCCCGGCGATGAACGTCGGCATATCCGTGTCGCGCGTCGGCGGCGCGGCGCAGGTAACGATGATGAAGCAGGTCGCCGGCATGCTCAGGCTCGACCTTGCCCAGTACCGGGAACTCGCCGCCTTTGCGCAGTTCGGCAGCGACCTCGACAAGGCCACGCAGCAGCAACTGGCCCGCGGCGCGAGAACCGTGGAAATCCTCAAGCAGGGCCAGTACGAGCCGATGCCGGTGGAGTACCAGGTTGTTTCCATCTTCTGCGCCACCCAGGGATACCTTGACTCCATTGCGGTTGCGCACGTGAAGCAGTTTGAAGCCGAACTTCATGAATATCTGCGCGCGAAGTACCCCGACCTCATGAAGGCCATGGCGGAGAAGAACGAACTGACCGATGAAATAAGAAAGGAGTTGGGACGCGCCGTGGACGAGTTCAAGGAAACATTTGTCGGCGTGGCCAAGACCATCGGCGGCGCGGCTGTTACACGCGACGAGGAACTGAGACCGGCCCCGTCGAAAGAAGAACCGACAGTCCAGACCAGCGGAGACTAGCAGATGGCGACGGTGCGCGACATAAAGCGGCGCATCAAGAGCGTCGGCAGCATAAAGCAGATAACCAGGGCCATGAAAATGGTCGCCGCGGCCAAACTTCGCCGTTCGCAGGAGCGCATGCTCGCCATGCGGCCCTATACCAGGGAACTGGAACGCCTGCTGCTGCTTACATTGCCGCGGATAGAATCGCTTGAGCATCCCCTCCTTGTGCAGCAGGAAACACCGGCCAAAATCGGCGCGCTCGTCATCTCCAGCGACCGCGGGCTTTGCGGCGGGTTCAACTCCAATCTTGTAAGAAGATTCAGCGCCTTCCTGCGCGAGCACGAGGGCATGGAGATATCGGTCATAGCCGTCGGGAGAAAGATCACGCGCTACGCCAGGAAGGGCGCCAGAGTCCTCGACTCATATACCGGCATCTTCGATGAAATGTCCTACACGACGGCCCATAAAATGGCGGAGCGTCTCAACAGGCACTTCATCGACGACGATCTGCAGGAGGTGTATCTTGTCTATAACCAGTTCAAATCCTTGATGGCCCAGGAACTGGTTGTGCGCAAACTCCTGCCTCTGGACATGCTGTACCTCAAATCGCTGATACCGCCTGACCAACGCACGGATGAATCATTTGCGTTCGAAATGGAACCGGGCGTGAAGGCGTTCGTGAACGCGCTTTTGCCGCGCTACTTATCCACGATGATTTTCCAGGCGCTGCTTGAGTCCTACGCCAGCGAACTCGCCGCGCGGATGACCGCGATGGAGAACGCGACCACGAACGCCGAGGAGATGATTTCCAGTTTGAACCTTTCGTTCAACAAGGCGCGCCAGGCCGCGATCACCCGCGAGATAACGGAAATCGTCGGCGGCGCCGAAGCGCTTAAAGGCTAGGAAATAGTTTGCCGGGACGGGTTGAAGCCCGCCGGCTGCTTTCGCGTTGAAGTCAAAAGTTTTCGGAGCGATTACATGGCCCTCGCAACTGGAGCAAAAGTCATTACCGGCAAGGTCCGGCAGATCATCGGCCCCGTGGTTGACGTTGAGTTTGCGCACGGGCAACTGCCCAAAATCAGGAGCGCCTGCCGTATCAAACGCGTCAACGCTTCCGACCTCGTAACCGAGGTTGCGCAGCACCTCGGCGAGAATACCGTCCGGTGCATCGCCATGGACTCCACTGACGGCCTGGTGCGCGGCACGCCCGTGGAAAGCGACGACGAACCCATCACCGTCCCCGTCGGCAAGGAAGTCCTGGGCAGAATAATCAACGTCATCGGCGAACCCATTGACGAAATGGGCCCCGTCAGGACGCAAAAGCGCTACCCCATCCACCGCCCCGCTCCTTCCTTCGAGGAGCAGGACACCCGGACCGAGATGCTGGAAACCGGCATCAAGGTCGTTGACCTCCTTGAGCCTTACACCAGGGGCGGCAAGGTCGGGCTGTTCGGCGGCGCGGACGTGCGCATAACCGTCGCCGAAGGCCGTTGGATGGAAGTCCCCAAGGCGGAAGAAGACTCAACCCACAAAGCCTGACCCGCTTTCCCTTACCCAGCGCTGCTTTCCGGGCGGCGGAAACACGATGTGCTCTTATATGCATGCCAAATCCCGCCAATCCACCACGCAAAACCAACCGTAACTAATTGTCTCCAACAAGTTGCGCCAAGCGGGCCGCGGAAAACCGCAGATTACGCAGATTTGGGGGGGGGGGGGGGGTAATTAAAGTAGAGAGACGAACGGCCACGGACGCGCACAGGCGGAAGCATTCCAGATTTCCAGATGTCCCGTTGTGCAGATGTCCAGTTATCCAGATTTCCCGATGTCCACTCATCCCCAATCCCTCATCCCTATTCCCCATTCCCTATTCCGTGATCTCAATCTCGATGAGGAAGATTTCGTCACCGCGCCCCATCAGTGTGTGTAGTTTGGTGGGTGAGTCGAAAATGAGACGGCTTCTTGGGATCATGCTGTCGTATTCCTTGCCCTCGACCCCATCAACGACCACGAGCCATTTCTCGCCACGTTGGGCCATATAAGCGACGTGCTTGGAGTCGGGGCTGAAGACAGGCCAAATACTGTGGATGCAGTCATATTCCTTGCCCTCGACCCCGTCAACGACCACGAACCATTTCGCCCCGCGTATCGCGCCATAAGCGATGCGTTTCGAGTCGGGACTAAACGTGGGTTCAGGGCAGATGCCGTCATATTCCTTGCCCTCGACTCCGTCAACGACCACGCACCATTTCAGCGTGCCATAAGCGACGCGTTTCGAGTCGGGACTGAAGACAAGCGAGCCATGGATGATGCAGTCATATTCCTTGCCCTCGACCCCGTCAACGACCACGAACCATTTCGCCCCGCGTATCGCGCCATAAGCGAGGCGCTTCGAGTCGGGACTAAACATAGGAACAGTGCCAATGCCGTCGTATTCTTTACCCTCGACCCCGTCAACGACCACGAACTGTTTCTCCCCGCGTATCGCGCCATAAGCGACGCGCTTCGAGTCGGGACTGAAGACAGGCCAAATACTATGGATGCAGTCATATTCCTTGCCCTCGATTCCGTCAACGACCACGAACCATTTCACCCCGCGTATCGCGCCATAAGCGACGCGTTTCGAGTCAGGACTGAAGACAGGCCAAACCCTGTGGATGCAGTCATATTCCTTGCCCTCGACCCCGTCAACGACCACGAACTGTTTCTCCCCGCGTATCGCGCCATAAGCGACGCGCTTCGAGTCGGGACTAAACGTGGGGTCAGTGCAGATGCCGTCATATTCCTTGCCCTCGATTCCGTCAACGACCACGAACCATTTCGCCCCGCGTCTCGCGGCATAAGCGACGCGCTTGGAGTCGGGACTGAACGTAAAGTATCCTCCGGCATCGTAGTATTCCTTGCCTTCGAACCTGTCAAGGACCACGGATTGTTTGTCTCCGCGCTTCATGATGTAGGTAACTTGCACGTTGCTGAAAACAAGCCAATCATTGCCGATGTCGTCGTATTCCTTGCCCTCGACGCCGTCAACGACCACGAGGTGTTTCTCTCCGCGTTTCGCTAGGTAAGCGAGGCGCTTCGAGTCGGGGCTGGCGCGCAGGCTTTCGGGAATAGCCCCTTCAACAAATTTGCTTAGAGAGGTTTCGGTGATTTTGAGTTTCGGGGCGGGGGGATTTTGGTTATCGGGGGGATTTGGTTCGGCGGCGTTGATTGCGGGGAAGGCAACGACCATTAAAGCCGCCAAGAAAACGACGAGCAGGGGTCTTCGTGACTTGAACATTGACTTCCCTCCAAAGCAGAAGAGTTAACCGGCCGACAATCAAATCATCCCTCAAAATGCGCTGCCGGTCAAGCAGATTTTGACCGCCAAGGGCGGAAGGATGAAGGATGAAGGATAAAGGATGAATAATAAGAATAAAGGAAAACGGGAATGAAGATTATAGGAGGGGCGGCTTTTCATGCGCGGGGGAGTGAGATATAATGGGTTCTGCATTATGGCAATTTGATGAAGCACATAGCGGAAAAACTGGCGCAAGCGAAAAAACTCGAACGCCTCCTCGCGGCCCTCGCCCCCGGAAAGGCGTTCCGAGCGGGGGGACTCTTTGCGTCATCGTCTTCCGCGCTCGTCCTCGCGCTCGCAAACGCACTCCGCAAACCCGTCTGCATAATCACTCCGACCATCGAACAGGCCGACCTTTTCACGCGCGAACTTGAGCCGTGGCTTCCCTATGTGGCACAGCCGCCCCCGGCTGTGCTTCTTCGCGCATCTATTCCCCATCCGAGGGCGGCTGGGCTACATGCTTTCTCTGGGCGGGTCGTGAATTTTCCCGCGTGGGAGTCGCTCGCGGACGAGAAGGCCGTGCCGGATTTCGACATCTACGCAGGGCGGCTCAACGCCGTAGCGCGGCTCTCCGAAGGCGGGGCGTTCGTGCTTGTCGGCTCCGTGCAGGCTTTCCTCCAGCCAATCTGCGAAACCGACGCGCTTGAGCGCGGCGTGCTGGAACTTCGCGCCAATGAACGCCCCCGACCTTTCATCGGCAGATACGATGTGGAATGTCGGGGCGAAATCGTGCGATGGCTCGTGGAGCGCGAGTTCGAGCGGACGGACATGGTCGATTCTCCCGGGCAGTTCAGCATCCGTGGCGGCGTGATGGACATCTTTCCCATCAGCGCGGGCGGCGAGATGACGCCCGTGCGGCTGGACTTTTTCGGTGACGCAATTGAATCAATCCGGCGGTTTGATCCCGCGACGCAGCGCTCCACGGAAAGCGTCGAGAATTGCCGGATTGTCGCGGTGGAACAGTCGGCGTTCTTCAGGCCCATGCCGGAGGCCGGCGCGGCGACGCTGGCGCAAAGGTTTCCGGATGATGCGCTCGTGGTCTTTTGCGAGATGCCGCGCATTCGGGACAAGGTCGGCGAACTGGACGCCGCTGTCGCTTCCGCCGCGCACCGGGCGGCTTTCGAGGCGCTGGCGCGGGACGTGGAGAAGCACGCGCGGCTTGAAATCGCTTCCCTGCCTTACGCGGAAGACGGCGCGGTGAACTTCGACGTGCGGTCGGTGCAGCGGTTCGAGGGGAAGATGGAGGACGTGCGCGCGCGGCTCTCGGAAATTGTTGCGGGCGACGGGGAGTTGGTCATTTTCGTCATGAACGAGGCGGAGGCGCAAAGGCTGGACGAACTCTTCGGCGACATCCTGCGCAAGGCTGGAAAGAAGTTCCAGGTCGTAACCGCGCCGCTCGACGAGGGCTTCGACTTCCGCGACATTTCCGTCATCGGCCTGCCGTATCACCAGTTGTTCAACCGCCGCCCGCAGGCGCGCCTGCCCCGGAAATACGCGCATTTCGCGCCGGTGGACGATTTCATCGAACTGGAGAAGAACGACTACGTCGTGCACCTCGTCCATGGCATCGGGCGCTACCTCGGCGTGGAGCGGATTGAGAAGGACAATCTGGTGAGAGAGTACCTGGTCATCGAGTACCAGGACAACGCGCGGATTTACGAGCCGATACTGAACATTGAACTGGTGCAGAAGTACATCGGCGTGAAGGGATTCGTGCCGCGGCTTGACAGGCTCGGCGCGAAGTACTGGTCCTCGCGCACCGCGCGGGTGAAGGACGCGGTGAAGAGCATGGCGGCGGAGTTGCTGCGCGTTCAGGCCCTGCGCGCGGCGGAGGCGGGCACTGAGTTTCCGCCGGACGACGTGTGGCAGCACGAGTTCGAGCGCGCCTTCGAGTACGAGGAGACGCCGGACCAGTTGCAGGTTACGGTTGAGGTGAAGTCGGACATGCAGAAGCCGAAGCCGATGGACCGGCTGATTTGCGGCGACGTGGGCTACGGCAAGACGGAAGTCGCGATGCGCGCGGCTTTCAAGGCGGTCAGCGCGGGAAAGCAGGTCGCGGTGCTCGTGCCGACGACGGTGCTCGCGCAGCAGCACTATGAGACGTTCCGCTGGCGCGTGGCGGATTTCCCGGTAACCGTGGATGTCCTGAGCCGCTTCAAGACCGGCGCGGAACAGCGGCGGACGGTCGGGGGGCTGAAGGCCGGGACGGTGGACATCGTCATCGGGACGCATCGCCTCCTCAGCGACGACATCGAGTTCAAGGACCTCGGGCTGCTCATCATCGACGAGGAGCAGCGCTTCGGCGTGACGCACAAGGAGAAACTAAAGAATCTGCGCGCCACCGTTGACATCATCACGATGACGGCCACGCCCATTCCGCGCACACTGCACATGGCGATGCTCGGCATCAAGGACATCTCGTCGCTCACGACGCCGCCCCGCGACAGGCTTGCCATCCAGACGGAGGTCTGCCGCTACGACCCGCGCAAAATCCGCGATGGGATTCTCCGCGAACTCAACCGCGACGGGCAGGTCTTTTTCGTGCACAACCGCGTGATGAGCATCCGCAAGGTCGCCGACGATCTTGCGAAGATCGCGCCGGAGGCCACGTATGCTATAATCCACGGGCAGATGCCGGAGGACGAGATTGAGCGCGTGATGGTGGAGTTCGTGGAGCGGAAGTACGACGTGCTCGTCGCGACGACGATAATCGAGTCCGGGCTGGACATACCGAACGTCAACACAATCTTCATCGATGACGCGCATACTTACGGGCTGGCGGATTTGCACCAGTTGCGCGGGAGGGTCGGGCGGTACAAGCACCGCGCGTACGCGTACCTGCTGCTGCCGCCGCACGTGCCGATGAGCGACGTGGCGGAGAAGCGCCTTCGCGCGATAGAGGAGTTCAACGAACTGGGCGCGGGGTTCAAGATTGCGATGCGTGACCTTGAGATTCGCGGGGCGGGGAACATCCTCGGCGCGGAACAGCATGGGCACATCGCGGCGGTGGGCTACGACATGTATTGCCGCCTGCTCAAGGCTTCCGTGGGGGAACTCAGGGACCTCGAGGTTGAGCAGCCGATAACGGCGGTGATTGACATCGGGCTTGACGCATCCATCCCGGAGAGTTATGTGCCGGGCCGCGAGCAGAGGATGCGGATATACCGGCGCATAAGCGCGGCGCGGTCGCCGGAGGAACTGGATGAACTGGCGGAGGAGATGCGCGACAGGTTCGGGCAGCCGCCCGCGCCGGTGCTCGATTTGCTGGGCGAGGCGTTGGTGCGGCTTGGGGCGGAGCGGTTCGGCGTAAGCAAGATACAGATGGTTGACGGGACGCTCATGCTTCAGGTCCGGACTTTCGCGGAGGCGGAGCGCGCGCTGAAGCCGCTCAAGGGCCGCGTGCGCGTTGTGGACGAGCGGACGGTGCACATAGTGCTCCGGCCCTCGGAGATGGAGGGGCGGTCGGCGCTGGAACTTCTCAAAAAGTGTTTGCATACATAGTCGCCCGTTCTATAATCCACGTGGCGTCACAGGTGAAACTCTGGAAGCCGGAGGTAAGTCATGAAGCGTTTCATATTTTTCCTTTTGATTTTTCTGCTTGCGGTTATCCCCGCGTTGAGGGCGGAGGAGAACAAGGAAGGCGACAAGAGCATGGATAATGCCGAGGAGCCGTCGCTCTACGTTGACGGCGTCATCGTCGTCGTGAATGAGGATGTCGTAACGCTGGGGGAACTGAACCAGGAAATCCTGCGGATGATGCACATGATGCGCGATCCGCAGGCGGCCGACGAGGCGGCCCTGCGTGACATCGCGCTCCGCTCGCTTATAAACCAGAAATTGCTCGCGCAGTACGCCGAGAAGGAGAAAGTCGAGGTGGATGAGGCCAAGATCAACGAGGCGGTCAGCGAGCGCGTGGAAGAATACGGCGGCGAAGCCGAACTCGTCAAGGCCGTCTTTCCGCTCCAGGCGATAACGCGCCAGGGGTTGAGCATCGAGGACGTGAAGAAGGAGTTCCGCACCCAGCAGAAGATCCACGAGATCGTGAGGCGGAAGACCACCGCCGGCATATTCATAACTCCGCAGAGGATGCAGGAGTACTACGAGGCGCACAAGGGAGCGTGGGCGCTGCCGGAACGCGTCCGCTTCCGCGAAATCGAGATAATCTACCTTCCCGAGGACAGCAAGTACATGCCTGGAAATTACCGCGAGTTTGAAGACGCCGATGCCGCGAAAAAGTTCACCGAAGACCTCCTCGCGCAGATTAGTTCCGGCGAGAAGGAATTCGACAAGGCCGCAATGAGCGCGTCGATGGACCCCTGGCACGAGGAAGGCGGCCTGCGCACGCTCATGGACGGCGGCGAGTGGCACACGCGCGAGGATCTTAAGGACTTTATGGCTGATTTTCTTTTCGACGAAAAGACCGTGCCCGGACAGGTGAGCGGCGTCATTGAGGGAGACAAGAAGGACAACGGCGAGATCAGTTGCTTCATCCTGAAACTCGAAGAGCGCCAGGCGGCGGCGATGCTTTCCTTTGAGGATGCGCAGAGGGAGATAGTTGACCGCATCGTCACGGAAGAACGCACGAAGCGGCGCGATGAACTCCTTGCGGAACTTTACAAGGACGCCTACCTCTATCCCGAAAAGTTTCGAAACTACAATGAATAAGGGGAATCTGGTAGTTTTTCTCATACCGGGCCTTTCCGCGCGGCTGCTGGAGAAGGTGGGATATTGCCCGGCGCTCACCGACCTCGCGCGGCGGACGCAACTGCGCATCGTGAAGCCCGCGCTGCCGGCGGTAACGTGCTCGATGCAGGCGACGTACTCCACGGGGCTTACCCCCGGCGAGCACGGCGTGGTGGCGAACGGAAATTATTTCCCCGACCGGCGCGTCGTGTCGATGTGGGAGCATTCCGCCGGCATGATTAAACAGCCGCGCATCTGGGACGCGCTCAAGGCGGTAAATCCCGCGCTCACGACCGCGGCGATTTTCTGGTGGAACACGCTCTATTCCTCCGCGGGCATCTACATGAACGTTGCGCCAATTCACACGGCGAAAGGCGGCGCCGTCCCGTCTTGCTACAGCAAGCCCGCTGGCCTCTACGACGAAATCGAGCGGGAACTGATGCCGTTTCCTCTGCACCATTTCTGGGGGCCGATGGCGTCGTTGCCGTCGTCCGAGTGGATTTGCAATGCGACGCTTCATGTGCTCAGAAAATTCAGGCCGAACCTCCTGTTGACCTATGTGCCGGAACTCGATTACTCGCTGCAGAAATTCGGGCCGGACTCGCAGGCGGCCTTGAACGACCTCCGCGCGCTTGACGAGATGCTTGCGGACGTTTTCGCCGAGTGCCGCGCGCAGAAGGCGGAGACGGTCGTCCTCTCTGAATACGGCATGGTTCCGGTGAATGGCGCGGTGATGATAAACCGCGTGCTGCGGGAGAGGGGCCTGCTGGCGGTGCGGACGGTGGCCGGGCGCGAGTACCTTGACTTCGCTGCGAGCCGCGCGTTCGCGATGGTTGACCATCAGGTCGCGCACGTGTATCTCCTCGACCATTCGGCGAAAGATGCGGTGCGAAAGGTTCTGCAATCGATGGCGGGCATCGCGAAACTGCTCGACGACGAGGGCAAGAAGGCGGCCGGCATTGACCACTCGCGGAGCGGCGACTTCGTGGCGCTCTCCGCGAGCGACAAGTGGTTCGCGTACTACTGGTGGCTGGATGAGGCGAAAGCGCCGGATTTCGCGTTCACGGTTGACATCCACAACAAGCCCGGCTACGACCCGCTTGAGTTGTTCTTCAATTCGGAGAGAAAGTGCATCGCGACGGACACCAGCCTCGTCATGGGCTCTCACGGGCTTGTGGCCGCGGACGACCGCGACATGGCGGTGTGCATCGGCGATTTGCCCGGCCCGGAGCGCTTCGCCGCCACCGACGTGATGAACGCAATCATCTCCCGCTTCCGTTAAGTGCCGGGGGGAAAGATATTTCAATGAGCAAGAAACAGAGAGAAAAGATAGGCGTGTTCGGCGGGACGTTTGACCCGGTGCACATGGGGCATCTCATCATCGCGGAGGATTTGCGCGAGTTCTATGACCTCTCGCGCGTAATCTTCGTCCCAGCGCGCGTCCCGCCGCACAAGGCCGGCAAGGCGATCACGCCCGGCGAGCACAGGCTGGCGATGCTGAAACTCGCCGTTAAGGGGCGCGAGGGGCTTGAGGTCTCCGACATGGAACTCAAGCGCGCCGGGAAGTCGTTTACCATCGACACTATCCGCGCGCTCAAGAAGAAGAAGGACGCCGAATACTTTTTCTTCGCCGGGTCGGACTCGATAAAATTCCTGCCGGAGTGGAAAGAAGTGGACGAACTACTCAAGGAATGCACTTTCGTGCTGATGATACGGCCGGGGTTCATGCTGGACGAGATGAGCATCGCTGCGAAGAAACTCAAGCGGGAGACGATTGAGCGGCTTGAGCGGAACCTTACGGTGGTGCGGCAGGTGGACATCTCATCGACTGAAATCCGCAAGCGCGTCCGCGCCGGCCGGCCTATTTCGCACCTCACGCCGCCCGCCGTCGCGCAATACATCGAGAAGCACAAGTTGTATTGAAAGTCTGACGCGTCCGACCTGTCCGGGGAGTGTGAAAGTAAAATGAAACCTGACGACCTGCACTTTGAGAAAATCAAGGAATACAATGGAACGTATATCTTGGAATATGCTCCGCCTATTCCATCGTATCCCTTTGCCACACTCACTTTGACATTTCCCAATGCAGCAACCAAAAAGGCTATTGTGGAGGCGATAGAAACGGAAACACGTAAATGGCTAAAGCGCTATCCAATTCGCATAATGGCATCAGCATATGATAACACAGGTACGCCAATCGATTTAACGCCAGAAAGAAATGAGAATATCTTATGGGGACGAATCAAAGAAGGCAATGACGGAGTCGAACTGTGTTGGAGTATTGAGCGGGCCAAAACCATGCCTCAAGAAATATAATACTCCCCAAAATCTGGACCACCTCTTAAGGTGGAGGTGACCTCCTGATATAATACCAAAAACGAGGAGGTCAAGACATGGGAGAGAAGCGACATTTCAGC
>Ga0315288_10002858_pt1 | contig 22088 bp, 18 predicted proteins | sample YL17G11_20_MG_FD_203454 | JGI IMG/M metagenome (GOLD analysis project Ga0315288, IMG submission 203454) | Sediment microbial communities from Yellowstone Lake, YNP, Wyoming, USA - YL17G11_20 | ecosystem: Environmental > Aquatic > Freshwater > Lake > Sediment | place: USA: Wyoming | collected...
ATGGGGCATCCAGGGATGAGATACGCGCTCCCCTCTCGAGAAACGATATCGGATTGTGTGGAGCTCATGGTGCAAGCCCACTGTTTCGATGGTTGGGTGGGCGTCACGAATTGTGATAAGATAACACCAGGAATGATAATGGCGGTGGGCAGGTTGGACGTACCGGCCATCATACTTACCGGGGGGCCGATGCTAGAAGGAAATCTGGAGGGAAGGAAGCTGGATACTCAGAGCATCTTCGAGGTACTTGGAGAGTATGCAGCTGGGAAAGTAAGCGAGGGGATGGTGAGAAAGGTCGAATCGCATGCCTGTCCTGGAGAAGGGTCGTGCGCTGGTCTCTTCACAGCGAACACGATGGCATGCCTGACAGAAGCGATGGGTCTTAGCCTCGTCGGTTGCGGCTCCTCTCTGGCTGTGAGCAAGAAGAAGATGTCGATAGCTGGGGAGAGTGGGAGGAGGATAGTGAGGCTTGTCAAGGAGAATACCAAGCCAAGCTCGATCGTCACGGAGAACTCACTTGTGAACGCAGTAAAGGTGGACATGGCCATAGGCGGCTCGACGAACACGGCGCTCCACATCCCCGCAATAGCTTCGGAGTTTGGATTCCAGATCGATCTGAACACGTTTGATCAGGTCTCAAAGAAGATCCCCCACATAACGAGTCTCAGGCCGAGCGGTCCTTACTTCATGAGTGATTTTGACCGGGCCGGGGGCGTTCCAGCGGTCTTGAAGAGGTTGAAGCAATACCTTTCGGACGAGATGACCGTGTCCGGCAAGAGCATCTATCAGATCGCGGACGAAGCAAGAATCATGGATGCCGAAATCATCAGACATGTCACAAAACCGTTCCACAATGAGGGCGGCATCGCAGTCTTGCGGGGAAATCTTGCACCAGATGGAGCCGTCGTCAAGCAGTCGGCCGTCAGCGACAGGATGCTGAGGTTCACAGGCATAGCTCGGGTGTTCGATTCGGAGGATCGCGCGATCGCCGCAATATCCAAAGGGAAAATTGTTGCTGGGGATGTCGTTGTCATAAGATATGAGGGCCCGAAAGGCGGACCCGGCATGCCTGAAATGCTCGCACCGACGAGCCTTATCGTTGGAATGGGACTGATGGATTCTGTGGCTCTCATTACCGATGGAAGGTTCTCCGGAGCGACCAGGGGTCCATGCATCGGGCATGTCTCTCCAGAGGCTTTCGATGGGGGACCGATCGCTGCTGTGAAGGATGGGGACAAGATCAGAGTTGACATACCTGGGCGAAAACTCGAGCTACTGGTCTCGGATAGAGAGTTGCAATCAAGGCTAAAGGGATTCAAACCGCCTGATCACAAGCTGAAAGGGATTCTCGGAAAGTACAGGGAACTTGTGAGCTCCGCATCAGAAGGAGCAATTTGCAAATAGTCCAGTCTAAGCTCTGCGAAATATATTTATCTGAATGGACATTACGACCATTCAACGGGCCGATAGATCAGACCGGAAGATCGCCTGCTTTGCAAGCAGGAGGCCACGGGTTCAAATCCCGTTCGGTCCACCATTCTCTAAATCGATAATGTTGACACTTCTGAAGGTTCTGACGGCAGACCGGGAAAGCGCTGGCTTCATCAGGTCTATTCCTAGACAAGCATTAAGGATAGGGTCTCCGATGAGAGGCCAGGAGTAAGTTGGAATGAAATGCCGGCGTTGCGGGAAATGCTGCGAGGATACGCGCATGGAGCTCTCGGCTAAGGATATCGGAAGGCTGGAAAAGGCGGGCTACCGCAAAGAGGAGTTCGCGCAGTATGACTCGGAAGGGATCTGGAGGTTGCGCAACTCGGAGGGCATCTGTTCCTTCCTTGATCCGTCGTCAAGAGAGTGCAGCGTTTACGAGCTTAGGCCAGTCGGGTGCTCCATTTATCCAGTCAACCTTACCCCTGAGGGCGTTGTTGTCATTGATGATGCCTGCCCGGCAGCTAGAACAGTCGATGGAGGAGAAAGGAAGAAAAAGGGCGTGCTGCTCCGTCATCAGCTTCGGGTGATCGATGCGAACAGGCAGCGTTGATGGCTTCTCCACGAGATCACCATGTATTTTGGATTCATCCATTGGACTACTCGTTTCTATGATAGATTCCTTGGAAGTTGATCGGCAGAGTTCATTAGTGTCGATGTCTGTCGATTGAGGTAGAGTCTTCAAGAGGAAGCGGTCAATTGAACCGGAGGCCATCCTCATCAGTAGTCACGGGAAATGAAGTCGTCAAAAGATTCTTGATGGGTCGAATGTGTTCTCTACACGATATGCTGAGCTGCGTAAAGTGCGGAAGGAGGTACAGCGATTTCGTGACTTCGTGCAGCGATTGTGGTTCTCCTCTTGTCGTCGACTACGAAGGTAAGGAATGGAAACCGAAAGGTCAAGGCGTATGGCGCTACCAGTCAATGATTCCAGTCAATGGTTCTATTTCACTCTCGGAGGGTAACACGCCTCTCGTTAGGAGGAGGGATGTGGATGAAGAGATCTTCATGAAGCTAGAGGGGGACAATCCTACTGGATCCTTCAAGGATAGAGGTAGTACGGTCGTAATTTCGGATGCTTTCAACAAGAAGTACAAGCGTGCCGTCGTCGCCTCTACGGGGAACATGGGGGCCAGTGTCGCAGCGTATTGTGCATACGCGAATATCAAAGCGAGGGTATTCATACCCGAGGACGTCACGGAGGAGAAAGTATCACAGATTAGCGTCTATGGGGCCGAACTTGTAAGGGTCGCTGGAGGTTTTTCAAAAGCGGTCGAGAGGTCAAAGGAGGAGGCGAGAGGGAAGGGCTGCTATCTGGCGATGACTGGATTGAACCCCTATTTCATCGAGGGTCTGAAGACGATATCGTTCGAACTCTTCGAGCAGATGGGAGTGCCCGATAAGATCATTGTTCCGACCGGAAGCGGTGGTCTGATAACGGCGATCTTCAAAGGGTTTGTGGAGCTGAGGGACTTGGGAGTCCTTCGCACACTGCCACAAATGATCGCGGTCCAGTCTGATGTGGTCGCACCTATTGTGGATGCCTGGAGAACTGGAGGTGATATTGTCATTCCCAAAGAGGTGAAGACCATTGCTTCTGCGATAATGGTGAAAGTGCCGTTTAACGGGTACAGCGCGATAGAGGCGGTCAAGAAATCAGGGGGATTCGGCGTCACAGTCACTGATCACCAGATTCTGAGAGCCATAAAAGATCTGGGGAGAGAGGGTGTGTTCGCTGAACCAGCCTCCGCTGCCGCGTATGCCGCGCTGGAAGAGTTCGACTATCGAAGCGATGAAAGAATCGCTCTGATGATAACGGGATCTGGACTGAAGGACCCAGCAGCAGTATTGAAGAATCCAGTCTAGGTTTGAGATGTGACCAGTGTGTCTGAGTAGTCGCTGTCTCGGCTTGGGACGATTCCGAGTTCCTTTGAAGACGAGCAAGCAGTTCGATTCTTCTTCCTCTCTCGATTGCGCTCAAAGCCTGCATGGAATTCAATTCCAATGAGGAAATCGCTTCAAAAACAAGATATAGGTAGAATTTCCATTCCTCTTCTCATAGTGAGGCTTCCAGGGGTGCCTCTTACAGATGAACAATTGGACCGATGGTTTTAGGAGGGGTGATCATGCGATTCATGTCTATCAGACAGATTCTGAACGCGACAAAGCCGTTCTTGACCTCATTGCATGGAGAAGGAACGACGATAAGTTGGTTTATCTAAGCGACAAGTGGTCACACGGCTTGAAGGCAGACGACGGATTCCCGACAATTAGCCACTTGAAGTCCGACATCGAGGATGGTAGAGTAGAGCTTAGACCTTCATATCCCTCATATTGTCCAGGAGGCAGATTCAGAGGATCCGGAATGTACAGACTTTTGGAGAAGACTTACAATGACGTGATCGATCAAGGGTACAATGGATTGGTGGCTGTCGGAGACCTATCTTGGCTTGGAGCTCACAGATCCATTCTCAGTTCATTCATGAGATACGAGCAGGGGATAGATTTCGCAAGATTGCCAAGGAATCTGACAATACTCTGTCAGTACGATAAGCGACTCTTCACTTCAGATCAGATTGGTTTGGCGGAACGAGTGCATCAGTTGCGGCTGTCCGCTGGAAGGCTTGATAGGAATCACTGGTTCATATTGCGGAGAACTGCCGAAGCGGACTGCTCTCCAGAGTCTTTGAAGCGACCATCGGTGATTTCGGAATCGTTCATGAAATAGGTCTAATCCGATTTCCTTTTTTTTTTGGTAACCGTATTGCCTTCCTGATGTTCGCTTAGTTCATGACAACGTTGATATCGTGGTTCTCGTTTTCGACATCGCAGTGACACCTTGAATCGTAAGGAGCTGTTGGACAGAGTCTACGCCATAGCATTCACGTACGAAAAGGAGAATCGTGGATGCGCCCAGTCCGTGTTGGCCGCCCTTCAGGACGTGTTCGATATGAAGAACGATGATGTCTTCCGTTCCGCCAGTGCCTTGTCGGGAGGCGTTGGTCTGTCGACTCACGGTACCTGCGGAGCTCTCTCGGGCGGTGTCATGGCAATCGGAATGCTGTTCGGAAGAGAACGCTGCAATTTCAAGGATCCTGGCAAGACCCGGATGATCGCATACGGACTCGCTAAGAAACTCACAGAGAAGTTCGAAGACCAGTACGGCAGTATTATCTGCTATCAGGTCCAGAAATCCTATCTAGGAAGATCATTCGATTTGTGGAGCAGCATCGACTACGCCGATTTTGACAAGGTTGCCTACAAGCAAGAGAGATGTCCTCATCTAGTCGGTATGGCCGCTGCCTGGGCTGCGGAGATGATCCTCGATGAAAACGAGCGGTCCGCAGGCGACAGGCCGGAACAATCCGTGTGATTGCACGCGGGTGTCTCGCATTATCGCCTTACAGTAACTGATATGAGGTCTGTCTCATCTCCATCATAGACCAGGGTAGCGCATGATCGGGTCGAGTATCACCAGGGTCTCCATGTTCGAGAAGCCAAGAGGCTTCAATCTACGCTCGATTATCTCGATCAGCTCCTTGTTATTCTTTGCCTTGACCCTCATCATCAATCTGTGTTCGCCGGTGACACTAAGGATCTCAGAAACGTTCTCAATCGAGAAGAGTGCGGAAATCGCGGCAGACATCTTGCTGGGTTCTACGTCAGCACATATGTAGCTGTCCAATAATACGCCAAGACGTTCCTGATCGGCGACGGCGGAGTAACCGAGTATCGTTCTTTCCTCCTCCATCTTCTCGATGCGATCGCGTACCGTGGAAGGAGAACGGCCAAGCAGCTTGCCGATTTCCTCATAGGTCAGCTTGCCATTCTTCTGCAGAATCTGGAGTATCTTCTGATCGAGCTCATCGCGCATCTGTATGTCATATCGTAATCTGGAACCGACACTAAAATACTTTCCAGAGCCAAGTAGCTCAATGCTCGTTCCTTGAGATCATGAAGTCGCGTATTATCTCACGATGATCGAATGCAAGGTCCGGGATCTTGCTGAGAGGGAAAAGACATGCATCCGTCGCGTCGTCGCCGCCTCGCAAAGTTCCACCGACCGGCAAGAGGTGGAAAGCGGCGGAGATAACGTGTCCCCTTGGGTCCCTTGAAGGGTCTGAGTATATTCCTATCAGGTCAAGGATCCTAGTTTCAAGACCAGTCTCCTCTCTGACCTCTCTTATGACGCAGTCCTCGACTTTCTCGCCGTACTCGACGATACCACCAGGCAGTGCGTACCTACCCTTATGCGGGTCTTTTCCCCGCCTTATGAGCACGATACTGTTATCTTCAATGACAATTCCATCCGCCGCCAGAATCGGTCGTTTGTACATCATTCTCAACTGGTCGTCGAACACTCTCTTCTGGCTTTCGTATTGCTCCAGCAATCTCAGTCCTTCGGGTGTGAGATTCGATGCCCCGCCCTCCTGACCCCCTCTCTCGGAAACGACTATCCTCTCTCCGGTCGTCTCCTCTATCTTCTTTATTACCCCCCAGGCATGGCGGTAGGACATGGCCATCTCATCGGCGGCCCCGGCAAGCGATCCGTACTTCTTGATCAACTTCAACAGTCTAGCTCTGCCTTCGCTTATTATGAACCGATCATCCTTTCTAAGCCAGAGTCTGTATGCCAATTCGTAGGACACTTGACCACCAATCTAGATGAATAACTGAGAGTGATAGATTAATGCTTCTCTAGCCGGTTATGTCGAGCGTGTCACATGGTTCTCAACAGATTCCAACGATTCTGACCTCATCCGAGCTTCTTGATAAGGCCTTCAAGCGCGCTTCGAAAATCAAGAAAAAAGGATCGGACAGGACCGACACCGTGAGAAAGAACGCTCTGGCAAGGATGACTACCTCCGGCGACATCGTCTCGGCAACTCTCGGGAAATACGTCAAATCCTTCCCTAGCCTACAGAAAGGCGAGGAGTTCAACTCAGAGCTGATCGATGTCCTTGTCGGAATCGACGCCCTCAAGAAATCATTGGGGGCACTGGACTGGTGTTCAAAGAAGACCCGCGAGCTGGAGAGGATCTATCTAGGAAAAGTGAAAAAGGCGTCAGGCGTCTCTAAGGTACATCAAGGGAGGAGCGAGTTCTACGGTCGCTTATCCTCCCTTATTAGGCAGATCAAGAAGGATCTAGAGGTCGTTTCAAAGGCGAGGGGCGAGTTGCGCAACCTACCGGTTGTGGACCTCACCCTTCCGACTGTTGTCATAGCGGGCTTTCCGAATGTCGGAAAGAGTCAATTGGTAGAGCGCCTATCCTCGGCCAAGCCCATCATCGCACCATACCCTTTCACGACAAAGGGGATCGGTGTTGGGCACTTCAGGGAAGGCTGGCATACTTATCAAGTCGTTGACACACCCGGTCTTCTCGATAGGAGACTGGAGGAGAGGAACAGGATCGAACGGCAGGCCGTTCTTGCACTTAAGTATCTAGCAGACGTCATCGTGTTCATTTTGGACCCATCCGAGACATCGGGATACAGAATGGAGGACCAACTCTCACTACTCGAATCGGTGAAGAAAGGATTCGAAGGCCTTCCGATAGTCGAGGTGGAGAACAAGATCGACATTGTCAGAACGGATAGCAGAAGGATGAAGATTTCCGCCCTTTCGGGGGAAGGAATGGAAGATTTGATCGCAGAGATTTTGTCTCTGCTTCGGAACACAAAGAAAGAAGCTGAAAGGGTCCTTCGGTAATTACTTAGACGAAGAGTCTTCTTAGGACTCAGGCAGGATCTGCAGGGAGGATGAGGATGCACGAGGTGTCTTGCAGCGAGGCGATGAAGGAGTACTTCGAATCTCTATTGAAAGAGGCCGACAAGTGCTATTCTGTCGCAAGAAGGGCAAGAGCGCGCGGCCTGGACCCCGAGACATATGTCGAGATGCCCCAGGCAGAGGACCTTGCCTCAAGAGTAGAGAAGTTGCTGGCTGCCTGGAAGGTCGAAGGGGTTGCGAAACGCATACGCGAGCTGAGCAAGAAATTCGACCGAGAGGAGACATCCCTATTGATAGCAAAGGAGATCGCCGGCAGGGAGGCTCGGTCGAGGGAAGAAGCGATCGACAGAGCCATTCGCGTCGGTCTAGCAGTGCTCACCGAAGGTATCCTTGTAGCTCCTCTCGAAGGAATCGCGGGCGTGAAGATCGGACGCAACTCTGACGGAAGCGAGTATTTGGCGATGTCCTTCGCAGGTCCGATCAGGTCCGCGGGAGGAACCGGCCAGGCCATGAGCGTGCTCATCGGCGACGTCGTCCGGAGGGAGCACGGAATAGGGCGCTTCATGCCAACACATGGGGAGGTACAGAGGTTCAAGGAGGAGATACCGCTTTACAAGCAGTGCCAGCACTTACAGTACACTCCCGCGAACGATGAAATAGAGCTCATAGTCAAGAATTGTCCCATTTGCATTGACGGTGAAGGAACCGAGGATGTCGAGATCTCCGGTTACAGGGACCTGCCGAGGGTCGAGACAAACCGGGTGAGGGGAGGAGCCTGTCTCGTAATAGCTGAGGGGCTATGCCAGAAAGCACCAAAAGTGCAAAAGCACGTAAGAAGGCTGGGAATCGATGGGTGGGAGTTCATCACGGAATATCTCAGCATGAAGAAGACCGAGGAGATGTCCAAGGAGGCGAAGATAGCCCCTGACTATGGATATCTGAAGGACATCGTCGCCGGGCGTCCTGTGCTCGCTCATCCCTCCAGGATTGGGGGTTTCAGATTGCGCTATGGTCGGGGAAGAACGACGGGACTAGCGGCGATCGGGATCAATCCCGCGACCATGTACGCCTTGGACGAATTCATCGCAGTTGGGACCCAGATCAAACTCGAGCGACCAGGTAAGGCCGGGGCGGTCACTCCGTGCGATTCGATCGAGGGTCCGATACTACTCCTAACCAACGGCGATCTCGTCCAGGTCAATGATGTCGAGTCGGTCAAGCGACTGAAGGGAAGGGTCAAAGAGATCGTGGATATTGGAGAAATACTGATCTCTTTCGGTGAGTTCGTCGAGAACAACCATATACTTGTACCGGGAGCGTACTCGATCGAATGGTATAGGGCGGAGTTGAGGGATTCAGCGGGAGAACTCCCCTTGGACTGGAAGGACCCCGATTTCAAGAGAGCCCTGGAGCTCTCCCAGAGTCATTCTGTCCCACTCCATCCAAAGTTCAATCTATTTTGGTCCGATCTATCGCTTGAGGACCTTCAGAGGCTTAGGAGTCACATTCTCGAATTCTCTTGGATCAAAGACAGCAGCCTTCGCATCGAAATCCATGATGAGATCAAGAGGATCCTTGAGGGCCTGGGAGCATTGCATCATGTCAAGGAAGGTCAGTTGATCGTTGATGCGTTCGCCGAGCCATTGCTGGCCGGTCTGGGCCTGAAGATTGAGACGGGAAAGGTTGTCGAGGTTGGAAGTCTCTCTGGCTCGAACTCCGTCGAGGCAGTCTCGAACGCTATGGGCGTGAAGATTCGTCCCCGGGCGGTAACGAGGATCGGAGCCCGCATGGCGAGGCCTGAAAAGGCCAAGGAACGCAAGATGAAACCTCCGCCCCATGTGCTATTCCCTCTCGGCCAAAGCGGCGGTGCCCAGCGTTTGGTGAACGAAGCGGCCCTGGAAGGTGGAGTGAAGGTGGAGGTCGGAGTTCGACAGTGCCCCGTATGTGGCGAGACCACATTCCTCTGCGTCTGCGAATGCGGCTCTCATACAGTCGCCATCGAGAACCCAACAGCTCAAAGCATACCAGTCCAGCTCATTCTCCAGAAGGCAATGGAACGATTGAAGCAAAGCAGTATTCCTGAGATCAAGGGCGTCCAGGGAATGATATCGAAGAACAAAACACCCGAGGCACTCGAGAAAGGAATCCTGAGAGCAATGAATGAGGTCTATGTCTTCAAGGATGGAACCATCAGGTTCGATATGACCGATGTTCCCTTGACACATTTCAGACCGAGGGAGATCGGATTGAGCTTGGAGAAGGCAGTCGAAATGGGTTACCGGAAGGACATATTTGGAAATGACCTCGAGAGCGAAGACCAGCTCTGCGAATTGAAAGTTCAGGACATCGTCCCTTCGATTTCGTGTGGTGAGTACTTCATAAAGGTCTCGAAGTTCATCGATGATCTCCTCAGACATCACTACAGTCTTCCAGAGTTCTATGACGCCGACAAGAGGGATGACCTCATAGGTCAATTGGCCATAGGGCTGGCACCTCATACGTCGGGCGGCGTGCTGTGCAGGATAATCGGTTTCACCGAGACTAGTGTTGGCTATGGCCATCCCTTCTTCCACGCGGCAAAGAGACGCAATGCGGACGGTGATGAGGACAGTTGTATCCTTCTTCTCGACGGCCTCATAAACTTCTCTCGATCCTTCCTCCCTGATAGGAGGGGGGGTCTTATGGATGCCCCTCTGGTTCTGACCACAAGGCTTGATCCTAACGAAATTGACAAAGAGGCTCACAACATAGATGTGTTGTGGGAGTATCCTCTGGAATTTTACAGGGCCACAACGGAGTACCGGCATCCAAAGGAGATCCAAGACAAGATGGATCTGGTCGGTGGGAGAATCGGTTCGGTCCTCCAGCTGGAGGGGCTTGGTTTCACGAATGATACCCGGGACATCTCGGAAGGCCCTGAGGAGTCCGCCTACAAGACCCTAGAGACGATGATTGAAAAGATGAATGCCCAGGTCGAACTAGGAAGAAAAATCAGGGCGGTCGACGAGACCGACGTCGTGTATAGGGTGATCACGCGGCACTTCCTACCAGACATGATTGGGAACTTGAAGAGCTTCTCCGGACAGCAACTTCGCTGCACGAAATGCAATTCGAAATACCGGCGCATTCCTCTAAGTGGAAAGTGCTATTGCGGGAACGACCTGACGCTCACGGTGCACGAGAAGAGCGTGAAGAAATATCTCGAGATCACCAAAGAAATCAGCGAGAAGTTCGGTCTGCCGAAGTATACTCTTCAGCGCATAGCCCTTATCGAGGGAGCGATAAACTCTATATTCGAGAACGACCGAGTGAAGAACTGCAGACTTACAGATTTCATGTGACCAGTTTCAGCTTTCCAGTGTCGACACGAGCTCTTTGAACTCTTCGAACTTGTTCTCGAGTATATCGAGGGCCTTGAGAAGCGCAGTCTGCGCCGACAGAGATCCGTCCGTCTCGAACTCAAATACAAACTTCGACTTGTCGCTGTCGACTTTGATTGCTTTGGTGACACAAGCCTCTTCGCAGGCCATGCACAATATGCAAGCTTCAGGATCTACTATCACGGTCTTTCCGTCCTTCTTCCCGATGACCCCTCGCGGGCATGCCTTTATGCAGGCATCCCCCATGTCGCACTTTGCATGGTTTATCGCGATCTTTGGAAAGTACTTGTATCCGACACCGCTCGTGACCTGCCACTTCGCGTGTCTCTTCGCGATGCCAAGCTGTGCGGATGCGTAGACAAGTATCGCTTGTCCCGGACCCAGCTTGACGATCGGTATTAGTTCGTCCTTCACCCTTAGCTCTGGCCCTCCGAGGGGTTCAAGATCTCCGGAGTAAACCTCCGACGGTCCCTTCTTGTTGAGCGAGTACATTATGGTGCAGTTGGGGCAGCCCTCTCCTCCGCATGAGCACTTCTCTTTGTAAGTGTAGAGATCAAGATCGGTTGGTATCGGGACGAGTCCTAGACGGTGAGCCACGATCTCATCGAAAAGCGGGCTGACGCTCTCGTACTCGTTTCCTTCCTCATCCCTGATTGGTCCAAGGTGGAACTCCACGCCCTCTATCGCCATCTTCGGTACTTCTGCCATCAGGCATCTTCTGAGGGCGTTGGCGATCTCTGGTTTCGCATCGGAAAGGATGAATTTCGCCTTTGTGTCCATAAGCTCAAGGATCTTGATTTCCATGGAACGTAACCTCTATACCCTTCTTCCTCTGCGGCCGCCTTTCTTCTTCGTTCCATCATGCGGGATCGGGGTCACGTCCTCGATACGGCCGATCTTGAGACCCGCTCTTGCCAATGCCCTTATTGCGGCTTGTGCACCCGGTCCGGGGGATGCTGATCTATTGCCACCTGGAGCTCTGACCTTCACATGGATGCCTTCGATTCCCTTCTCCTTCGCGATTTCGGCGACCTTCTCCGCTGCCCTCATCGCTGCGTAGGGAGACGATTCATCTTTTGCCGCCTTGACGACCATGCCGCCCGAGCACTTGGTTATCGTCTCGGCCCCGGTTATGTCCGTCAGCGTTATGATTATGTTATTGTAACTAGCGAATACGTTGGCAATTCCCCATTTCCCCATCAGTGTCCCTCCTCTTTTGATTCCTCTTCGGCGACGTCCAGTCCGGCTATGTCTGCAGTCTCGACCTCGGTAACAACCTCCGCGATGACCTTCTTTGGTATCTTGGCCTTGAGGTCCTTCTTCTCCTCTTGCTTTTTGTCCTCAATCGGCCTCTCTCCCGCGGTCTTCTTCTTTGTGAGTCTCGTCGGATGCTGATCATCAGATATCGCAGAGTGGGAATTGAAAGCAATCTTGTCTTCTTCTCCCCTGGTCACAATATAACCAGGGATACTGACCATCCTGTCGCCAACGTTTACGTGTCCGTGAGTAATGAACTGCCTTGCCTGGTTGACTGTGTTTCCCAATCCCTTCATGTAAACGATGGTTTGAAGACGTCTGTTCAATATTGATTCGGCGCTCAAGCCAAGGACATCATCCAGGGTCGTGCCATCTATGGGCAGCAGACCCATCTTTCCGCAACTAGCGAGAAGATTCTTCGCCTCAATATCCGCTTGCTTTTCGCCGTATCTTGTACGAGCTTGCAGATTCCGCGATTGTCTCCTGAGGTTCCTCACTATCGATTTTGCCTTCCACAGCTCCCTCTTGTTCTTCAGGCCGAACTTCTTGGTGAGCTCCGTCTCTTCCTTGATCCTATCTGCCTTCCATGGGTGCGAAGGAGTGTCATAGGTCTTACGTGGGAATTTTGGGTCGCCCATAGAAACACCTACTTCTTCTCAGCCGGAGCCGCTTTCTTCTCAGCGGGTGCGGTCTTCTTCTCAGTCGTTGCGGTCTTCTTCTCAGTCGTTGCGGTCTTCTTCTCGGCTGGAGCTGCTGAAGGTGCTTCTCCGCCCTCGGCCTTAGCCTGTTGTGCAAGTCTCTGTCTGCTGACGCCCAGGGTGAGTCCAGTTCTGCCGTTCGATCTCGTGCGTTGCCCGCGTACCTTCTGTCCCTGCTCGTGCCTGATACCCCTGTAACATCGAATCATCTTCATCTTGTTGATGTCATCCTTCTTGAAAAGCTCGATATCCACTCCAACGAGGTGCATATCCGCACCCGTCTCTGCATCGTTCTGCCGATTCACTGCCCAAGCAGGAACGTATTCTGAATAAGCAGCAAGTAGCTTGCCCAATTCCTCAATTTTTTCCTCGGGAAGATTGCCGATCTTATCCAGTCTGTTCACTTTTGCCCTCTTGGCGACAATCTCGGCAACTCTGTTCCCTACCCCCTTGATACTCTGGAGAGCAATGACAGTACCTTTGTTGCCGTCGAGATCCGTATTTGCAAGACGGACTATGTAGCTAAAGTCCTCTTTCTGTGATTCGCCTGCTTCAACCAAGCGTCTACCTCCGACGATTAGGATCAAATGAATTGATCTTCCATACTCTTGTGGAGCATCTCCCCTACACGCAAGTTCATATTTAAGTGTTTCTGTATCGTGCTGGAGTGCCCAGAGAGTCTTTTTGACAGTGAGGAATCACTCCTCCCTATTTTCCGAATTCTCAAGTATTCCCACTCATAAGGCTTTGAGGCGATACATCCGCCTGATTATATCACTCTCGATGTCAGCCGCCGAACAATAACACAATCAGTACGGATGTCACGATACCGATCAGCATGAAGCGTATGCCTGTGAAGATCATGCGTTCCTTGGCTACCGATCCCAGGTAGAGTCCCATGAGGAACAGGAATGATAGCGTGATTGTCACCGAAGTGACAGCGGCCGTATTGAGGTCGAAGATCAAGAACGGAATGACTGGCACCGCGGCAGCTATGAGTGGCGCGACGCCGTGGACAAGAGCTGGAATCAACGCTTTGATACGTTGACCCTTCTGGTATCCATTCTGCCACATACTCATCGACCTTCTCCCAGTCTCCTTGCCGTTCGCTTTTGCTTCTATTCTCTCCGCTTCGTACGCTCCGACGGTGCTGGATATCGAGAGGGCTATGCCGCCCCCGATTCCCGCGCTCATCACAAGTCTTGCGTCCAAGTTTCCAGAAGCTGCAGCCCCAATAATGACTCCGAGAATAGTAAGCGCACCATCGAACGCGCCTAGAATGAAGTAACGCCTAGCGATTGACTCGACCTCTGGCCGACTAGCGTATCGTTTAATTCTCTTCGCGAACCCCTTAATCCCAGTCATATTCCTAACCGCTTCCTTTCAAAAGGGTCCTTAGGATATCGGGCGCCTTCCTGAAAGCTTCCAGAAGTTTGGACGGGTCTCCCCCACCGCCCTGCGCGAACTCCTTCTTGCCGCCACCCCCGCCTCCCGTGATCTTCATCATCTCCGTCAGCAAGGTCCTACAATCGAGGTCGACGTCGGAGCTTCTCGATACGAAAAGTCTGAGATTCTTGCCGTCCACAACGCCAACGATTGCGACTACCTCAGAATCGCTTGTCAACATCTTCGACATCGCGGATGGGTCGTCAGCGCCCTTCACTTCTGTGGTCACTAGCCTCAGATCATCAATCTTGATCGCTTCACGCAGCAGGTTCTCTGAGGCTTGGATGTTCTGGTTCAGAGTCAGACGCTCGATATGTTTCTTCTGCTCCTTCCATTTCTCAAAGAAGACTATTGCTTCTGATGCTACTGTCTCATAGGGCACGTTGAGTCTCGAAGATAGAGTCTCAATGCATCCTCTGTCTTTTTGCATGGAGCCTATCGTTGGCATGCCAGCGCAAAATTCGATTCTCACTATGCCGTCCTGTATTCGTCTCGTACGTTGGATTCTTATCGGGCCCACTTGGCTCGTATTTCGGCAATGCAGTCCGCCGCACGCTTCGGCGTCCAGACCTGGGACCACAACGACCCTTACCGTTCCGCCTGGCACCGCGCCTCCCTGGTATAAACGAAATCCATACAGCCTCTCCGCCTCGTCCCTCGGCATGAATTGAACGTTCACTCTCAGATCATCAAGCACTATCCTGTTGGCCTCTCTCTCCAGAGAATCTCTCTGATCCGGTGTTAGATTCTCAAAATGAGTGATGTCCAATCTGGCCTCGTCCATCGCCTTGTGCGCCCCTGCCTGCCAGACATGGTTTCCGAGCATTTTCCTAGCTATCCCGTTTATGATGTGTGCGGCAGTGTGATGCCTCATGAGTTGAATTCTTCTATCTCCGTCGATCATTCCCTTCAACTTCGATCCGATGACAGGCGTCTCCCCCTCCAGGTAATGTACGATGATGTTCCCGCTCCGGACGATCTTCCTCACTGTCTTTCCTTCCAGTGTACCGGAGTCGCATTCCTGGCCTCCTCCCTCTGGGTAGAATGCGGTCCGATCCAAAATGACGCCACCATTGACGACGGCCAGCACCTTCCCCCTGAACTCGAGGGTCTCTGGATCCTCATAATATAGCAGTTTTGTGGCAGGCAGATCCTCGGGGAGTCTTTCCTCTATCGATTCTTCCTGCTCTGGTCTCTCATGCATTGCAGCGACGCGGATATAGAAATCGTCCGGAATATCGACCTTGGCAGTGCTGAATTCCTTGACTATCTCAGGATTGAGGCCGTGCGAGTCGTAGAGTTCGATGAGCTTCTCATTTGAGATGCGCTCTCCCGTCTTCATATCCTTCGTCAATCTCTGAACCAGCTGCCTACCTCTCGTAAGAGTGTCGCGATATCTCTCCTCTTCGACTTGGACGAGCTGCAGTATGTCGTCCTTGTTCTCGATCATCTCGGGGAAGACGGGTCCGAAGAAGTCGATCTGCCTGTCAACGATCTCTGCCAGCGTCAGATCGAGGGCCAATGAGCGTATCGCCCTAAGACCACGACGCACCAGCAACCTTGCGAAATACCCCTCTCTCACGTTAGAAGGAACGACTCCATCATTCAGCAGGAAAGAGAGTGCTCTTGAGTGGTCACAGATGACGTAGACGTCCTCGAGTGGGGCGACACTTTCCATCAACTTATCGTACGAGATTCCGATTCTTGACGCCGTGGTCTCCCTGATCTTCCTTATGTCCGAGGTCGTTTTGGCATTGGTCATTCCGGCGACCTTGCTGTACTCTTTCATCATTTGGCCCTCGGTGGTCACGCCCGCCAACTTCTTCATATGTTCGCCGACCGGTCCAAATACAGCTTCGTAAACGGATGGCGTTCCCTGCGATACCCAAGCGATGCGCTCCAGACCGTACCCGGTGTCGACGACCCTCATTCCAAGCGGCCTTCTCCCATCCGAGCTTTCCTGATACATCATGAAGACAAGCGTGGCTAGTTCGGCCCCGTCCAAAATGACCTCGAGACATGGACCTGAGTTACCCCCGCCCTCCCACCACTCCTCAACGTATCTCATCCGCTCTGGCGGGGTACCCAACCGCTTCGTGAAGAGTTCGTGGCAGAGTTCAACCGTCCGTTCCTTGAAGTAGACCTCTCTGTCCTTCGTGTTGAATGCGTGGTGGGCGCACATCTCGAAGAACGTCAAGTGTCTACCGGTCTTGCCGACGTTGTCGATGTCGTTGAATCTGACGCATGTTTGGGAAATTGTAAGTGGGTTGGCAGGTGGATCGACCACTCCGTTTATCACCCAAGGCTGGAAGTTATAGATGGACGCCTGGGTAAAGAAGACGTCGTCCCTCCACCTAGCCACTATTGGGTATCGCCTGACCCTCTTGTGGCCGTGACTCTCAAAGAAGCTGAGGTAGACCTCTCTCATCTCGTGAAGCGCGAGGGACTCTTTCATCGGGGAAGCCCCTATGAACGTGTACTCCTCGCATGGTGGCTCCCCGCACGTGTCCCAAATCCCCATGCTCCAGAAGTGGCGCCCGCATCTGGGACACTTCTTCCTAATGAAGCCGTTGTCAGTGAAGTACTTGAGCTGATATTCCGAGGGGTCCATCATTCTCGTATCGGGGGGTCGTTATATCAATCTTTTCAATCTGGACAATCCCAGTCTTACAGAAAAGTCAGCGAAGAGACAATGTCAAACTGCCAAGTCGACGTTCTCCGCGTAATCGATCGGGACGTCTATTATTGCGAGGACATCTTCTCTCAAGCACTTCTTCAAGACCTTCTTCAATTCCTCAGCTGAAGAGACTCTGTATCCCTCCGCGCCGAACGATTCTGCGAACTTGACGAAATCTGGGTTCTCGAAATCGACGCCTATGGTCCTTCCATAGTTTTTCACCTGTCTGATCTTGATCAATCCGTACCCTTTATCGTTGAATATCACCGAAACGAAAGGAGCCTTCATCCTTGCAGCAGTCTCCAGCTCAGACGAGGTCATCATGAAGCCTCCGTCTCCGACCACCGCTACTACCTTTCTTTCTGGATACGTCAGCTTAGATGCGATCGCACCTGGGACACCGATACCCATGCTGATCAAACCGTTGGAGACGACAAGTGTGTTCTCTCCGTACGTAGGATAAAGTTTCTCCATCCAAAGGAAGTGGGCTCCAACGTCGCACACTGCGATGTCCTTCCTGCCAAGTGCTTCCCGGATTGACCGGACCGCAAGTTGAGGCTTGATTGGCATCGCGTCCTTCATCTCAATCTTCATTCTATCGTGCAGCTGGTCTCGAAGGTCAGATGCCCAATTCCTCCTCTTCACAGCGTTCCTTGATATCGCCGCGAGTATGCTTTTGACGTCCCCGACGATCTGGGCATTTGGGCTGTACTTGTCGACTATCTCCGCAGGCAGGGGGCCTATGTGGACAATCAACTTCTCCTTTCCGATGTTCCAGAACACTGGCTGAAACTCGATCACATCGTATCCAATCGTGATCACCAGGTCTGATGCTTCGAATGCCCTCCTCATGAAGTCATGGGTCCTCCGTCCCACGGAGTGGAGGGAAAGTGGGTCATCGAAAGGCAGTATTCCTGAAGCGAGCCACGTCTGCAACACTGGAATCCCCCAAGTCCTCGAGAACCTCCTCAATTCCTCCTGTGCATCTCCCCTTATCGCCCCTTGCCCCGCGAGGATCAGAGGTGTGACTGAGCGCTCGATCAATTCCCTTAATGACATCAGGGAGCGTCTGTCACAACCGATCCTCTTCGTTACCGATTCTGGCAATGGCTCACCGATGGTATCACACTCCATGATGTCTTCTGGCAGCTCCATATGGACCGGGCCTGGTCTCTCCTCTCTTGCCTTATCGAAAGCTCTTCTTGTGAGAAGAGGTATCTTCGCCGGATTCCTTACACTGAAACTCGCCTTTGTTATTGGCCTGAAAAGCTGGACGAGATCGATGTATTGTTTCTCTGGTGGATGTGCTCTCTCGGTCCTCGTCTGTCCGGTCAGGGCGACGACTGGAGTATAACACAGAAAGGCATCTGCGATTCCGGTCATGAGGTTGGTCGCTCCTGGACCAAGCGTCGAAAGACAAACGCCAGGTTTCCGTGTCAATCTTGCAGATATCTCCGCCATGAAGGCCGCAGACCCCTCGTGTTTGGTCAACACAAACTCTACATTGGAGTCTATCAGACTGTCCATCAGATCGAGATTCTCCTCGCCGGGAATCCCGAAGATGCGTCCGACGCCCTCCTGCTCCAGGCACTTCACCAGAAGGTCTGATCCCCTCAGATTGCACCACCTCAATCGTTGAACGTCTCCGCTCTCTCTTTGAAGATGCTGTCAACAGCTCTTCTAAGCGCTCGCCTTATCTCCCCAGAGTCTCGCACAGCCGCGACACCTCGACTCTCCAATTCCTGAATAGCCGGTTCTCCGAACTTGGTCGCAATGACAGCATCAAAACCTCTCAGAGCGTCCGCGGCCTTCTCCAGTTTGTTCCCGTGTGCCATTCCGAACATCGGGATATCCATGTCCGCCTGGATGGCAATTCTATCCCCTTGTGTAATTCTCTTCCCCTCGACCACAAAGGTCAAGAAGCTCTCAGCGTGGCCGAAATGCAGATCGACGTTCTTGCCATCGTATGAGGCCACAGCGAACTTATACTTCGTTCTTCCCTCCATCTGCACACCAGCGAAGGCTCTTCTGGAAGGTTGGGCCAGGCTGCAGGTCACGTGCGCGAACTCCGCAGACCTGTCATCGCCAAGAAGGCCGATCGCATCCGCCCTACAGAACCGACAATGCCTCATCTGCCTTACATCGTTCTCGCACATGTCTTGAAGTGTCTTCCGCTCTTTCGGGGTCGGAGCTCTCAAGTTCGCGAATCTCGTACCAGGTACGGGAATCAAAGGAATTATGTTGACAATGTAAGCGCCGAGCTGCTTCACCTTCTTGGCGATCGCCGGGATGTGATCCGCGTTGATCTCTGGGACCATGACAATGTTCACCTTGACGAGCATGCCTGCATTCGAGGCCATTTTGATTCCGAGCATCTGGTTGTCGATCAACTGCTTCGCTGCCTCGACCCCTCTGAGGACTCTACCCTCGTATTTTACGAAATCGTACATCTTCGCACCAATCTCTGGGTCAACGGCGTTGACCGTGACGGTGATGAACCTTACTCCCAGGGATATCAGACGGTCGACATTCACTGGCAATAGCAATCCGTTCGTGCTGAGGCAGAGCGTCATCTCAGGGAACTCCTTCTTCACGAGCTCCAATGTGCGAAAGGTCTCTTCATTCGCTAGCGGGTCTCCAGGGCCAGCGATGCCTATCACGGTCAGGTAGGGGATGCGCTCTTTCACGTACCGGATCTTCTCGATCGCCTGTTCTGGAGTCAGTACCTCGCTGGTGACACCTGGCCTACTCTCATTGAGACAATCGTATCGCCGGTTGCAGTAGTTGCACTGTATGTTACATCTCGGTGCGACTGGCAGATGCATCCTCGCGCAATTTGTGTGCGCCTTCTCGGTGTAGCAAGGGTGAGTCTCCAGCATCTCCTTAAGATCGAATTCTGTCACATCTGCCAATGTCACATCACCTCGAGCATCTCTTCAACGACTCCACAGCTACACCTGGTAATGAAGGCACATGCAATTATAGATTGGTCTTCCTGTGAAATCCTTTGTGCCACCAAGAAGAGGAGGCAATGATGCTACTACGTACAGAGTCAGGCACCTCTAGAAGTGTACTTGAATGAGCCAAGGCAATCGGTCTTTCGATCATCTCATCTGACATTCGATGTAAAGATTTGCGGTAACCTCTGGGAAAGGCTTATGAGAGATTGTGTGGCAGTTGTTCAATGTGCCGAGGACTGGATTCGCAGACCTGCCACTTCATGGTGGAAACGCGCCGAGATGGTTGTTCACCAGGATGGTGAAACTGGCAACTGCGATTTCTGACGTCATAGTCATAGAGTATGGGACCGAGGAGTTTATCAGAAGGCTCTCCGATCCATTCTGGTTTCAGGCATTCTCGTGCGTTCTTGGATTCGACTGGCATAGCTCTGGTACCACTACTGTGACTTGTGGGGCCCTCAAACAGGCGCTCACCCGGAGCGACATAATGAGTGTGGCCGGTGGGAAGGGCAAGACCTCTAGGGGTGCACCGTCGGACATAGAATCGTGGTCGAACGAACATATTCCTTCCACCGATGCAAAGGACCGACTGGTATACGCAAGCAAGATGAGTGCGAAAGTTGACAGTGCGATCCTGCAAGACGGATATCAGCTCTACCATCACTCATTCGTGTTCGATTCGAAAGGGAACTGGGCCGTCATACAGCAGGGAATGAACGGCGAGACCGGGTACGCGCGAAGGTATCACTGGTTCTCGAAGGATGTCAGCAGCTTCGTCGAAGAGCCTCACACGGCGATCATTGGGACTAGGGCGTCCCGAGTCCTCGACATGACATCGCGGTTGAGTGAGAAGTCGAGGGCGCTCTCGGTCGATCTGGTCAATGAGGGTGTCGACAGGCTCCAGCGGCAAGTGACTACGGTGGCTAGAGGTCAGAGCACCTTGTCCGAGTGGAGCGGTGAGAAGGTCGTTCGACTTTCAATGCCGCGATCGATAAACTGGAACGCACTCAGAACAGTGTACGAGTTCCATCCGATTGACTATGAGCAGTTGATTTCGTTGCGTGGTGTAGGTTCGTCAACGGTGAGAGCACTGGCGTTAATCGGTGAGTTGATCTATGGTATTGAACCGAGCTGGCGCGATCCCGTGAAATTCTCGTTCACCGTCGGAGGAAAGGACGGGGTGCCGTACCCGGTGGACAGAAAGGCGATGGACAAATCGATACAGGTGTTGAAGGAAGGAGTGGAAGAAGCGAAGCTCGGCAAAAGCGACAAACTCGAAGCTGTACAGCGCCTCAGAAGATTCGTCCCTAAGGATGTCAAAATGTAGCGGGACCGCCTGGGCTCATCGTGCTAGATATAGAGTTTTCACTAAGGCGAGTCTAACAATCAAAAAATAGAATATTGGAAGGAAACCATACGCAGCCACGTATGACGGTTAAGCCGAAGCCAACCGCATTGTTATGTCGAAAGTACTGTGCGGCCTTAAACGTTAGTAACCGCGGACTGAATATCTCGGCATACCTCGATACTTACATCCCGGTTCTATCAATCTCGTCATTTACGAGTGTTTTAAGGTGCCTCTTTTTCAAGGTGGTTTCGAGCTTAGATGCTTTCAGCTCTTATCCATTACGGCGTGGCTGCCCAGCATGCCCTGCCGGACAACTGGTAAACTAGAGGCCGCGAACCCCCGTTCCTCTCGTACTAAAGGGTTCTTCTCGTCAGGCACCAATGCACTTCCACCAAAAAGCAACAAACCTGTCTCACGACGGTCTAAACCCAGCTCACGATCCCTTTTAATGGGCGAACAACCCCACCCTTGGCAGCTGCTGCACCACCAGGATAGGAAGAGCCGACAGCGAAGTAGCAAGCCTCCAGGTCGATATGAACTCTTGCTGGAGACGACTCAGTTATCCCCGGGGTAACTTTTCTGTCATCAATGACCCCCATTCAGAAGGTTCATTGGTTCGCTAGGCCCTGCTTTCGCATCGCAGATCCTTGTTGTCCGGATCTGCGTCAAGCCAGCTTTTACCCTTGCATTCTCCGGCAGATTTCTGACCTGCCTGAGCTGACCATTGGGCGCCCTTGTTTCCTTATTGAGGGCGTGGCGCCCCACCCAAACTGCCCACCTATAGGTGTCCTTCCGTAGAAGTTAGTGATACGAGCCCAAAAGGGCGGTGTTTCATAGTTGACTCGGAATCTGCCTAGCGGCAGACCCTGATGACGTCTCCCGCCTACGCTACACAATCGAACTCATACCACAACAACAGGCTGCAGTAAAGCTCCACGGGGTCTTCGCTTTCAGGTGGAAGATACCGGATTGTGCGCCGGTACTATCAGTTTCACCGGCTTCCAGGCGGGGACAGTAGAGCTCTCGTTGGGCCTTCATGCAAGTCGCCAATTAAGCGACAAGGTATTACGCTACCTTAAGAGGGTCATAGTTACCCCCGCCGTTTA
>Ga0315288_10002862_pt1 | contig 22073 bp, 13 predicted proteins | sample YL17G11_20_MG_FD_203454 | JGI IMG/M metagenome (GOLD analysis project Ga0315288, IMG submission 203454) | Sediment microbial communities from Yellowstone Lake, YNP, Wyoming, USA - YL17G11_20 | ecosystem: Environmental > Aquatic > Freshwater > Lake > Sediment | place: USA: Wyoming | collected...
AGAGCGGTCACCCGCCCGTCGAGGGCATCGATCTCATCGGCCAGATCGTCGATCCGATCCGACAGATCCTCGAACTGCCCCTGGCACTCCTCGCGCAGCTTGTTGATCGCCGCATCGAGCTTCGCGCCGTCAACGAGGCCCTGCTCACCGAAGACGCGCTTGACAGAAGCGTCGACGTCAGCGGCACTCGGGGGATCGCCCTTGGGGCCGGCGGGACCGGCAGCACCGGCAGTACCACGCTCGCCCGTCGCGCCCTTGTCACCCTTGGCACCGGCAGGACCGGCAGGGCCGACAGGACCGGCCGCACCCGCGGGGCCGGCAGTGCCGGCAGGACCGGCAGCGCCCGTATCACCCTTGTCGCCCTTGGGGCCCTTGAACTCGGGGTTGGTCTTGATGGTCCACAGCGTCCGAGCCAGCGCCATGGCGAACTCGTAGCGGGTGAGGCTGTTGTTGCCCTTGAAGGTCCCGTCCGGGTACCCCTCAAGCAGGCCGGCATCATACATGTCGGCGACGGCGTCATACGCCCAGTGATCGAACGGAACATCGGCGGGCATGCTACCCTCAACGGGAGGCGCCGCAGCCGCCGCGGCGTCCGCGAAAGCGAACGACCCGGCCGCCAAGACGCAAAGCACGCCCAGAACCAGCGTCAGTTTGCTCATGTTTGGTCTTCCTCCTACGAATGGTGCCTCTTACTGGAACGGCAGGAGCATGGCGTCCTCGCAGGCGGAGATCTGAGCATCCCGTTGGCTCTACTGGGCCGGTATGACCGGAGTATCCACGTTTCCTCGCAGTCATCAGAGGTCCCCGAGCCTCAGGACACAGCAGTGTCTCCTCTTCCGCACTCCTCTCCGACGCAGACTACGCCACTGCCTCACAACTACAACGGTCATGCTCGGTCTCACGTTCGACCCGGATGACCGATTCCCCTTCCCCCGCCGGAAACGTACGGAGGACATTCCACCCGCATCGGCACACACCTGCAGACAAACGCATACCGCGCTGGGTGGGGAACCGACGCCATGCTAGCACAGGCCCAAGACAAGGGGCAAGCCCATGTACGGCGTTTTTTGCCTTTTGTAACGGCTGACGCGACCAGCGCCAGACCGTACTGGCGGCCCGAACTGCCGCGAGGTCAGAGGGATGCCCGGCTCCGGAGCGAATCCCATGTTCGCCACGCGCCGGGCGGGGGGCGCTCCGGCTCAGGGAGGAGTGCGCTCCAGTGGGTGACCAGAGCGGGCCGTACCCTCGGGGCCCGCGAGGGATGTCTGTGGCGCACCTGCTGGCCGAGGCGGACCGCATGGTGCCCTCGGTGGCTCCGCGCTCGGCCATGGAGCTGTTGGCGGAGATCCCGGACGCCCTGCTGATCGATGTGCGCGAGCCGCAGGAGTACGCCGCCGGCCACATCAGCCGTGCCGTGAACATCCCCCGGGGCCAACTCGAGTTCCACATCGAGGAGCTTGTGCCCGATGCAGAACGGCTCCTGCTCCTCGTCTGTCGCGCGGGGGGGCGCAGCCTACTGGCCGCGCGGACGCTGCAGATCATGGGCTACACGCGTGTGCTGGCACTCTCGGGGGGGATGGAGCGCTGGCGACACGAGAGCTTGCCGACCGAGAGCGATGCAGAGGACGACACCGTTGGGATGACGGAGCCTTGGGACGGCTAGCGCCCCATAGCGGCAACGAGCCGGGCCTGCGTGAGGCCCGGCTCGCGCGATGCCGCGGGGTCAGTTCTGCCCGCCGGGCGCGCCGCCCATCATGCCCCCACCGAACTCCGCGAGAACGTCCTCCGCATTCCGGTCGGGCGTCCACTCAATGACTGTGGCCTCGGCCGGCGGCTGGTAGTCGAAGATCGCGTCCGGGATTCCGATGTTCACTTCGATCTCTTTCATGGTGATGCCGAGGCCAAGCTGCATCTCCGGTCCACCGCCCATGGCCATGGTCATGTCCAAGTCGATCTTCCGGACCATGCCGGTGTCCTTCTGCACGGCCATCGCGAATGCGTTGAACTTCGGGGCGATGCCGCCCATGTTGGGCATGAAGCTCTTGGCGGCCTCCACGACGGAATCGAGGGACTCCGGTTGGATCTCCAGCTGCCAGCAGTCCTGGCCCTCGACCGTCGCGTCCCCCACGACCTTGTAGCCGCCCATCTTCGCGAAGGCCGCGAACATGGCCGCCGGGTCCGTGCTCATTCCGGCCTGTTTGAGCATCTCGTCGCGCTTGTCCTGAAACTGCTTCAGCGTTTCCTCGGGGATGTGAAGCGCCTTCCCGGTCATGCCCATGTAGATGACGGCCTCCGTGGGGCTCTGGCACATCACCATCGGGGGGAAAGCCATCTCGGTCCGCGTGTAGTTGTCCCGCTTGAACCACATCTCCATCCCCAGGTTGGGCATGGGCATCGGGTTGCCGTTGACCGCGACGTCAAACGCCATCACCGCGTGCATCGAATTCATGCCTTCGATGCTCGCCTGCATCTTCTCGCCGACTTGTTTCTCGAGGTCCTCCTGAGCAAGGGCGGGCACCGCCGCGTAGCACACCGCGGCCAAGGCCGCCAGGGTCATCCATCCCGCGAGACGTCTCATCTGCGATCTCTCCATTCGTATTGCCCAGTCGGGCCCATCACTAGAGGACGTGCGGGACCCGGTCCGGTTTCATGTCCGTCCACTCGATTCGGCGTGTCGCCCCTCCGGCCCCTTCACGCCGCAACCATCCTCAGTGCCGGCCGGGCCATCATAGAGGGAGGGATGCCCGAGCGATGGCGGCGAAGAGGGCATCCAGGAGGCACTATGCGGACGGTGCGGATCATCGCGATCGCGACGGGCGTGTCCGCAGCCGCGCTGCTGGCACAGCTCAGCTTGCTGTCGTACGGGTTGTACGTGCTCATCGTCGCCCTCGTCACGTCGGAGCTCATCGCGCTCTACTCCCTCGACCGGGTGGCGTGCATCCGGGACGTCCGCGTGGATCGGGCCAAGATCGGCGAGAAGGTCAGCGTCGCCACGATCGTCCGGAACGATAAGCCCCTCCCGATCCCCTGGATGCTCATCGAAGACTCGTTGCCGAAGCGACTCCCGGTTGAGGGCGAGTCGGCCCGGTTCCTGGTGCTGCGACCGTTCGGCGATGCGCGGCTGGAGTACACGGTGACCATGACCCACCGGGGCTATCACCAGATCGGGCCGGTTGTCCTCGAGTCGGGTGACCTGTTCGGGTTCGTGCGCCGGTTCCGGGCGGCGCGCGCGGCGCACTACGTGACGGTGCCGCCCGACGTCGTGCCGATCCTCAAGTACGATATCGCGACCCGCCGGCCGATCGGTGAGGTGCGAGTGCGGCGCCTGCTCTTCGAGGATCCCAGTCGCATGGTCGGGGTGCGCGACTACCACCCGGGTGACAGCCTCAACCGGATCCACTGGCGCGCGACGGCCCGCACGGGGCAACTCCACAGCAAGGTCTATGAGCAGAGCACGCTGACGGGCGCACTGCTCGCGCTGGACTTCCACCGGGCGGCGTACGAGCGGCCCGATGCAGTGACGGCCGGTCGCCTGATGGAGGACGTGGTTTTCGACCGGTCGGAGCTGGCCATCAAAGTCGCGGCCTCCATCGCGGGTTACCTGGTGAGCGCGAAGCAAGAGGTGGGGCTGATCAGCAATGGCCTTGACGCCGCGGAACGCGCAAAGCGCGCGGAGGGCGAGGAGGTCGCTCGGTCCCGGCGAGAGGCCCGAGCCCTCGCGGCGGGGAGAGGCGGCGGCGACCGGTTACGCCCTGTCGAGGTGCCGGCGCGGAAGGGGCACGATCAGGCGATGAGGGTCCTCGATGCCCTCGCCCGCCTGGAGCTGTCCGAGGGACTGCCGATCGAGGACATGCTCGCCGAGGAGTACGTGGGTATGCCGCGCGACCTGGCGCTGGTTCTCATCGTGCCGACACTCACCCCTCGGCTGTATGAGATACTCGCGCGGCTGAAGCTCAGCGGGTTCGCCGTCACCACCATTCTGGTCGATCATGCACCCATCCGGGCGCGAGCCCATGTCACGCTCGCCGCACAGAACATCGACCTCATCCACATCGAGCGACCCGAGGACCTGATGGAGATCGCCCGGAGCGGATTGTGACGACACCGGGAGGAGGTGCCCCCACGACCACGCCGAGCTGGCCACAGAGGCCGCCCTTCCTCGCGCCGGGCCAATGGACCCCCGGGCGTCAGAGGTACGACCTCGTCAACGATGGCCTGGTGCCGCTCTGCCTGGTCGGGATGCTCTGGTGCCTCGCGAGCTACGTGTTCGACGTGCGGTCCGTTCTCGTCCATGGTGACACGCCGGTTCTGCGGTATGTGCTGTTCTGGTTCCTCATCGCCGTGGTGGGGATCGCGAAGATCGAGGCTCTGCGCGGCGGGTCGGCCATCGCGCTGCCGTACAAGGTTGGTCTCGCGGTCGCGACGGGCCTGTTCGTCCTGCGTCTGTCGGCATTCGACGCCCTCTTCGCGGCGGGCGGCGGAGCGGGCATAGCCCTGTTGCTGCACGGGCTCCTCTTCGGCGCGATCTACTGGGGCGGCACGGCCATCACGCGCGACTGCACCGTCACCGAGGAAACCGAGGAGCTGGCCGAGGCGAGCCTGATGGGGAACAGCATCCCGGAGCCGGGGGCGCCCACCCCCGGCCTTGCGCAGCGAGTTCGCCCGGGCCGGTCGGTGTTCCGGTTCTCCGTCTTCGCGCTGGCCGTGTTCGGCGCCGGTCAGCTCGTCCTGGCCCGAGGTGAGGTCGCGGTCTACCGCAGCGCGTTCCTGAGCGTCGTCGGCTACGTGTTCTGCGCGCTGCTCGTGTTGGCGCTGACGAGCCTGTCCGGGCTGAGGCTCTACCTCCTGGGCCGGCGGCTCAAGCCTCCGGTGACCATGACGGCGGCCTGGCTCTCGTCGGCACTGGCCGTCGTGCTTGTCGTCATGTCGGCGGCGTTGCTCGTGCCGCGACGCGATCTTCGCGGGGAGGACACGGTCATGGCCCGCGGCATCCGCGTCACGGGCGAGAGCCGAGCCCTGGACCGAGCCCCCGTGTCCGGTGTCCAGCCCGGCGGAGACGACAGCCGTGTCTCCGCGGGACAGGACGCAGACGCGCAACACGGAGCCCCCGGTCGCGAGCCGGGTGGCTCCCGGGGCCAAGCTGAGCGGTCCGGACAACCGGGGCGCGACGAGGGGCGCGGGCCGGGCGGACAAGCGGGTGAGACGGGCGGAGGAGACAGGGCCACGTCCGGTGGGGGCGATGACGCCGGGTCGGGTCAGGGGGGCAAGGGGCAAGGGGAAGGCGACGGCCAAGGCGCAGGTTCGGCTGAGGCCGGCGGTCAGCCCGAGCCGCCGCCCCCGCCCGAGCCGCCGGTGCCGGAAGGCGTCTCCACAGCCCTGTTCTGGATCCTGGCGGCACTGGCTCTCCTGGCCCTGGCCTGGGGGATCATCCGCAGCCGGGAGGGCCTCCTTGGGTTCGTTCGCGCGGTACTGGCTTTCCCGGTGCGCCTGCTGGCAGCACTGGCCGAGCTGCTGAGTCGCCTGGGGCTACGCCGGCCGGTGCCTGCCGGGACAGGCGGCTCTTCCGCAGCCGCGCGGCGGATCCCCGAGTACCGGAACCCGTTCACGGGCAGGGGACGCACAGGGGAGATGACGCCGAGAGAGCTCATCATCTACAGCTACGGGGCGCTGATGGCTCTGGCGGAAAGACTGGGTACGCCACGACGCGAGGACCAGACGGCCCTGGAATTCGCACACAACCTTCCGCCTCGAATGGAGACGATCCGCGATGAGGTCCGCGACCTGTCGCGAATGTATGTTGAGGCCGAGTACGCGCCAGCATCAGACCTCAGCGGGCACGTCGACCGCCTCCGCCAGATCTGGGTCCGGATGGATGTGATGGCATCTGGTTAGGCAACGATGCGGCCGCGGAGAGTGCGGCTCAGGACCACCTCCTCACCATCGATGATCGCCTCGAGAGAATCGTAGTGAGTCCGCGAAACCCCACGCAAGCGACGTACGCCGCGCGGTGCGCTTCGGATCAGGGCTCGCCGAATCTGCTCCTCGATCCGGGCCTGTTCCTCTGCGACACGGTACGCCTTCCGTTCCACACGGTCCACCTCCCAAGCGCCCACTCGGCGGCTCGCCCTAGTAGCGTAGAACCGTAGGCGCGAGCCACTTCCGCCAACGGGGTTGTTCCATGGGCGCCGGGTTTCCCAAACGGGAGATTTCCCGTAGCGTGACGTTCCTGTGTAACATTTCGCGGCCGCTCCGTCGGGGCTGGAGTCCCCACTATGGCGCCGCTGAAGGGGTCAACTCAGACCCGGTGGCACCGGTACGAACGCGAGCGGGCCAACACAAGCGGGGACGCCTGTGGCAGCCAGTCCTGTATGAGCCCTCGTCAGATGTCGAGGTCCACCCGGAGGCGGCCGCTCTCGTCGAACGCCGCCTCGTAGATCTCGCGAGCGGCCGGCGCGGCGCTGGCGGAGCCGTGCCCACCCTTCTCGATGAAGACCGTCACAACGATCTTCGGGTCTCCGTAGGGCGCGAAGGACGTGAACCAACTGTTGTTGGTCCTCTCGTCCGTGCCCGTCTTGCCGGCCACCGCGACGCGCGTGAACGGCTGGAAGGCCTGGAAGGCCGTGCCGCGCCTGCTCGTGACGGCCATCCGCATGCCGTCGCGGATGATCGAGAGCGTCTGCCCCGACAAGGTGATCGGGCGAGGCGTGTTGGGCGGGTCATCGGGGAAGGGGTAGCGATACTCGACGGGCTGGTCGCCGGCACGGATCTCCTTCACCACGTGGGGCCAGACCAGGACGCCTCCGTTCGCGATGACCGCCGTGGCCGACGCGACCTGGATCGGTGTCGCGTCCAGGTCGCCGTGACCGATGGCCATGTTCATCGTGTCCCCTACGTACCATCCGACCTCCATGTTGTCCTGCACGTAGCTCTGGCGTACCCGCCAGTCGCGGTCGCCCACGAGGCCCTCGTACTCGCCCCCGAGGTCGATCCCCGTCTTGCTCCCAAACCCACAGGCCCGGGCTCCTTGCTGGAGGAGAACGCCATCGCCTCCACCGGCGGCGTGGAGGACCGCTCCGGCAGAGTAGAACATCGTGTTGCACGACTCAGCGATGGCCTCGCGCAGTCCGACCCAGCCGTGCCCGTTGCGTTTCCAGCAGTACTTGGGCTCTTTCCGTTCCCCGACCAGGATGCGCCCCGTGCAGTAGACCCTCTTGTTGGGGCCGAAGGTGTCGAGGCCAAGGAACGCCGACATCTCGAGGGCGGACGCCATTGTGACAATCTTGAAGGTCGAGGCAGGGAACCGCTTCCCGGTGATCGCGTGGTTCATCCAGGGGTTGCCCGGAGCGCTCTGCTCCTCGGTGAAGGCCTTGCGGTCTTCCGGAGTGGCCTGGGGAACACACCACTCCGCGCGGAAACTCGGGTAGCTGGCCATGGCCAGAACCTGCCCGTTACGACAGTCCATGACGATGGCGGCCGCGCTGCGCTGGCCTTGATGCTTAGCCCACTGTTCGAGGGCCTGCTCGGCCGCAGCCTGAAGGGCGGAGTCGACGCCGAGGACAAGATCATGTCCGGCACGCGGCGCCGACGCTGTCACGGGCAGCCCTCGCGCATCGATCTTCTCGTGGCCTTTGGTCCCTCTCAACTCCCTTTCATAGGCCGCCTCGACGCCGAGCTGCCCGATGATGTCGCTGTACTCATACCCCTCGCTGAGCTTGCCCTGCTTCACCTGCTCCGCGGTGAGGCGTGAGGCATAGCCCACCACGTGGTACGCGTTGGCGCCGTGGGGATGCGGGTAGTCTCGGACATACCGCTGGATGACATCGACGCCCTCCAGTTCGGGACCCAGCTCCTTGATCCGGGAGCGCGTGGCCTCCTCCACATTGTCGACCACGAGTCGTGGCGTGAGGGCGTCGCTGGGCAGCCCGTCGGTCATGCGTCTCATGATCTCCTCGACCGACAGGTCGCTCCGGCTGAAGATTCGGCCCAGCTCCGCCGCGATGCTGTAGAACGCCTCAGGCCTGGGCGCGCCGCCCCTGTACGCGGGCACGCGGCTCGGTGTCACGACCACAGCCCAGGAGGGCCGATTGTCCGCAAGAGGCACGAGGTCGCGGTCGTAGATGCAGCCGCGCGGCGCCCCGATGGAGTGGGGGATCAGCACGTTGTCGAGGACCGTCTGCGTGTGTTGGTCCACCTGCAGGACCTGCATCTGCCAGAGGCGCAGCCAGAGGGTGCAGAACGCGACAATAACCAGCAGTCGCAAGAGCAGCGACCGCCGTGCACCTATCGTCGGCTCGTGGGTTGTGATGGCCATAGGTCATTGGCCGCCCGCCGGCGCTGCAGGGATGACCCGGCCGGAGGACCCTATCAGTTGGACGCCCGATCCAGCCCCGGGTTGGCGGCCGGGGACAACACATAGACGCAGCGGAACCCGAGCTTCCTGTCGGAGCGGACCGGCGGGAACTTGCTGCGGTATGTGCAGTTCGAGCGTCTCTTGCCTTTGCGTGCATCCCAGGCGCCACCGCGCAGAGCCAGCCAGCCGGTGTCGTCAGGGCTCGAGGTCCATTCCCACACATTCCCGACCATGTCGAGGGCGCCGTAGGGACTCGCGCCCCCGGGGGCACTGCCGACGGGCATCGCGTCGTCGTGCCCGCCCTCCGGCGTCACCGCGTTCGCGTCGACCCACTCGTTGCCCCAGGGGTACTCCCGGCCGTCGGTTCCTCGGGCCGCCTTCTCCCACTGCCCGTCCGTGGGGATCGCCCGCCCCGCCCAGGCCGCGTAGGCCGCCGCATCTCCGTACGACACACTCACCGCAGGGTACTCCTCGCGCCCTGAGGCCATCTTCCAGTGCCGGGCAGCGTACCCGGTTTCCCTGACGAACACGGCGAACTGAGCGTTCGTCACCTCATGCCTATCGATGAAGAACGCGGGCTCCTCGGTGGGCCTGCAGTCCTCGCCGTAGAGGAACTCCCCGCCCGGGACGAACACGAGCTCCATGCCATCGCGCTCGGAAACGACCGTGAAGCCCGCCCCGCCCGGCGCCCGGGAGTTGGTCGGGCTGACATGGCAGGAAGGTGGAATGACCAAGTCGCTGCCCGGGTCCGCACTGATCGTGCCCGCACAGAGCGCCACAAGGCACACCGCCGACCGTACCGACATACTACCTCCTCAAGTAGGACTCCCAGTGTGCCGCTCTACTCCGCCGGGAACCGCGCCAGTACGGTACCGTACCCGCCCTTGCTGGTTCAAGCCCCGGCCGCTTGACGGTCACGCGCCAACGACTCCGCCCACGCCCATGCCTCGGCTGCCACACGGGCAGGCGGTCTCGGGCGACGAGGGGAATAGCGCCCCCAGGGACGCCGTCCGAGTTCGGGCGGCCCCGGTTGGGGGGAGCCTCATGCGACAGGCACTAGGCATTGGCAAGTCGGCGGGGAGTCGGCTGGGACGGCTACGCCGTAGCCGCCGGGTGCGCGTGGTCGGGTGGCTCGTGCTTGTCCCTCTGGCCGTAGCGCTGGGAGGGGGTGCCCAGGTGTACGTGCGGTACGCGCCGCGATGGGATGAGGGGTGGGTGGACGGCGAGCGCCACACACTCGGGGCCTACGCCAAGCCGACCTTCGAGAACACCGGCCACCGCATGTACGAGCAGGCCATCGCCGAGATGCAGAAGCCGGAGCGCGCGACGGCGTACAGCCAACTCACTCTCGCCTACGACGGCGCTTACTCCCTCCCGGACCTGGAACGTGCGCTGGTGGACTTCGGTCCCGTGTACTCCCTGCTGCACGCCGCGGCGGACGAGCCGTGCTTCTCCGTCGCCGAACCGGGAGACTACACCAGAGACAGGTCTGTCGCCATGGAGAGCGCACGTCGCGACATGGCGTTCCACGGGGGTAGTCGCGCGATGGCGCGGGGTGTCATGGGGCGCATACGCACAGAGCGACGCGCCGGCCGTCTCTCGGAGTCGCTTCAGGCTGCGCCCGACGGGTTCGCGCTGGGCGTCAACACGATGCAGTACGGCGGGATGATCGATGTGCTCGTGGGCATAGCGATCATCGCGATCGTCCAGGAATCCGCGGCTCACACGCTCCTCGCGGGCGGCCTGCCTGAGGATGAGTACGTGGCATACGCCGACCGCGTCCGCGGGCTCCATGGCCGTGTGCCCAGTATGGAGGCTGTCCTGACCTTCGAGGCCGCCGTGCACCGAGACTCGATGATCGACATCACGCCCGAAGGCGCCGCGTCGCTCATCTACACGTACACGTTCACGCCGGAGGAGGCACAGTGGTCGCTCGATCACGGTGGCGCCGCGCCACCGCCAAGGAAGCACACAGTCAGCCAAAGGCTGCGCGAGCAGGTGCTGCGCCGAACATGGGATGGCGCCCGCAGCATCGCGTGGACCGAGGACCGGTATGCACGCTTCGAGGAGCAATGCCGGCTTCCGCTCGATGCCGCTGGGATCGTGGGGCTGGTTGAGCGCACCGGGACCGACCTCCAGGTGCGCGGTGACCCGGTGGCGACGATGATGCTCGGGTCCTTGGGCCAGTTGGTGTGCTCCTGGGTCTCCCTTCACGCGCGCTTCACTGGTTATGAGACCATGGCTCGGCTAGAGGCCTACCGCGCCCGCCATGGCGTCTATCCGGACTTGCTGGAAGACCTTGTGCCTGACTTCGCGCCCGAGGTGCCGCTCGACCCGTGGAACAGTGAACCGCTGCGGTACCGTCGCGAGGGAAGCAGCTACCGGCTGTACAGCGTCGGGCGGAACCGGACCGACGACGGGGGCGCATTCGACCCCATGAGGCCTGGGGACTCGCCCGATGAGGTGTTCGCGCCGCCGCGGCCCGAGCAGAACGCCTGGCCGCCGGGCGGGTACATGGGGTCGCCGGGGATGGGGGGCGTTGGTGTTCCGCCCACAGGATCGAGCCCCGGCGGTGGGTAGCCGGCGGCGCTCGGCGTTCCCCGGGGACGACTTCGAACCGCTGTATCGGGAGGCAGTCCGATGGTGCAACCCTTTCGGCTCCGCACCCTTGTGGCGACCCTTGCGCTAGTGGGCTCCGCATGTCGCGCACCGGCGGATGAGGCTGGCTGGGTCGTTCTCGACGACTTCGAGTCCAGCGCTCGCGCTTGGCGGCCCGAGGGGGGCGATAGCGGGCCCATCCGCATTAGTAGGGACGAGTCCTACAGCGGGGAGTCTAGTCTCCGCATTCAGCTCGACAAGGGCGGGCAGGGCGCCTTCGTGCGCGCGACGTGGCTGACGGACGTGGATGACCTCACGTTCTCGCCGGAGACCCGATTGCGGTTCTGGCTTCGCGGCAGCGACCGGGCGCTTGGGCCGCACGGTGGCGTCATCTTCGTCGAAGCTGGCGGGCGCGTGGGCGGCGGCGACTCGCACTGGATGCTGCCCATCGACGGCGCTCTGTACACGCGACCCGAGTGGACGCCCGTGGAACTGGGGCCCCTGTCGTCCGCCCAGAACCCCACTTGGGCGCCGGACGCGAATGGGCGACCGGACTACGACCGCATTCGCCGCATCCTCTTCGTCGCCCAGCAGGAGGGGCCCGAGGCGACGAACGTGCCCTTTGCTGTCCACATGGACGACCTGGAGGCGAGTGGTGTGACGCGGCGCGAACTGACCTACTCCCCCGCAGAGACCGAGGCCCAACCGGACCACGTCACGCCGATCTGGCGCGGGTTCAAGGGGCGTGCGCGGGCGCATCCGGCGACGATTGCGTTCACGGACATCAACGGCTGGCGCGCCGGCGTTCGCGGAGACGGCGAGGTGCGGCTCGTACGGTCCGAGGAGGAGCCGTGCCACGAGGACTTGCGCTACCAGGGGAAGGTGACCTACCAGTCCCGGGACGGCGCGGGCTACTTCGAGCTCGTGCCACCGGAGCCGGTGCCCATCCACGGGTCCTTCAACGCCGCGTGCCTGTGGCTCTACGGCAACAACTGGGCCTGGATGCCTGATCCGGCGACGCCACCGGTGAGCATCTGGGTGCGGATCATCGACGCCACAGGTCAACGGCATCGCCTGGACATGGGCGTGGTGAACTTCCGCTTCTACGGGCTGCTCGCGAAGCGCCTCACAAACGACCCTCAGTCCGATCCGCGGCACGCGTTCTCCGGCGGAGCGGGAGATGGCCGGGTCCACGAGCCCGCGGCCGTCGAGGCTATCGAGATCCGCGGCGGGTCGAACCCAGAGCCGCGAACGATCTACATCGAGTCACTGGCGTTCTACACCGATGACATGACGCTGCCCGAATTCGACACCGACCTGCTGGACGATCTCCCGTTCCCCACGACGCCGGACACGATCCTGCCGTCGGTCGAGCAGCCCACCGCCGTGAGTGTTGCTCAGCGCGGTGACGCCTTCGTGTTCGAGATCCGGGGTGATGAGCGCATCGTCTACCGTTACACCCCGCGCACCGGCACGCTGTCGGACCTGAGCGTCCGGGTTGCCGGACGCCGAGCCTTCGCCCCCTGCGCCGGAGCGGGGCCGGCCTTCGATCTGGGAGGCCAGATACGCGAGCCGGGATCCGCGGACGCCCACGTCGAGCTCCTCGAGGCGCGACTCGACGGTGACCGTGTCATCACGCGATGGCGCGTGCGCGCCGGGGATGCCGCGGCCGAGTACTCCATCTCCCTTCGGGCGAAGCGGAAGTCGATGGTCGTGGACTGGGCGTCGGACGACGGCACTGCCGTCGCTCTGCGACTCGGGCATGCCGAGGGGGTGAAGCAGCCGAGGCTCATCCGCGTCCCCTACCTCTCGATCTATCAGGATCGCCCACAAGTGCTGCTGCAGAACGACACATTCGCGCTCACGCTGCTCGACTGGTACAACACGGGGTGCTCGGAGTTCACCTCGCGATCCGAGCTGCTCAGCGACTCGTCGGCGGTGATGAACGGCGGCTCGGCGTACAACCCGCTAACCGACGGCAGGCGCAACCCGCTTCGTGAGCGCCAGTTCATCAACGTCTCCTCCCGCTTCGAGGAAGTGCTGCCGAACATCCCCAATCCGTCGTCGGACCAGCGCGAGGTGCTGCGCACACACCTCTACACACACCTCGGCGGGATCGCGCCGAACCGCTTCGACACGTGGCTAACGATGTGGCGGCGCTTCCATCGATATGGGATCGACAACGTGTTCGTGACCCACCACGAGGACGCATGGACAAATGGCGCCGATGTGGGGCAGGGCGGCCAGGAGTACACGATGTGCATCGAGGCCGCGCCGGAGGTCGGCGATGGGGAACTCATTGCCTACTGCCGGGCCATGCGCGAGATGGGCTACTCCATCGGCCTCTACGAGAACTTCACCGACTACAACCCCCTCGGCCAGTCATGGGATGAGCGCAACGCCGGCCGTGCATCGAATGGCGAGATGATGCGTGTCTGGCCGCCGACCTACGCCATCAACCCGCTGAAGGCGCTGGAGATGGCGAAGCGTTACCCGAGGATGGTGCATGGCAAGTTCGGCTGCAACACGGCCTACCGTGACTGCCACACGGCCTACCCGCCCTGGGGCCAGGTCGATTACCGCGCAGGCACTCCCGGGGCTGGCCGGTTCGACCTGAACTTCCGCGCGTGGGGTGCGCTGCTCGACGATGGCGGCGATGCCTACGGCGGCCCGGTGTTCAGCGAGGGACTCCACCACTGGTTCTCCGCCGGCCTCGTCGACGGCAGCTACGGACAGATCAACATGAGCAATGCCCCCAGCTACCCACTGCTGCTCGACTTCGACCTTCGGAGGGTCCACCCGCTCGGCGCCGACATCTCGATGACCCCCGGATGGGAGTGGGGTAGGGGGCTCTACCAGTGCCAGGCCGCGACGATCGCCTATGGCCACCTGGGGTTCCTGCCCATCGCGGACCTGCCCGTCGTCGGGCGGTACTACTACCTGCAGCAGGCTCTGCAGTCGCGCTACATCATGGAGCCGGTGGAGTCGATCCTCTACCACCGCGACGGGGTGCTTCAGGGAACCACCGATGCGCTGAAGTCCGGAGCGTTCGAGTCGAGCCAGGTGCTGGCCCGCTATGAGAACGGCCTCGAGGTCGCGGTGAACTGCAACCCGACGAGCCGGTGGAAGGCCACCGTTGGCGGCAAGGCATACGACCTGTCCACCGATGCCTGGGCGGCCGCGCAGGGCGACGACTTCGAGGAGTTCTGCACGGAGATCGACGGCCGCCGGGTGGGGTTCGTCCGCAGCCCCGAGTACATGCTCGCCGATAGCGGGGGCCGCTGGTACGACTTCGGGCTCGTGGCGACGGACGGTGCAGTGGCCATCCGTCGCGTGCATCGTGCGAAGCACGCCTACGAGGTGCTCGTGATCGCGCCCGCGACGGCGATCGAGGTGCCGGCGGACCTGGGGACACGGGCCGAGGCCTTCAACGAGGAGGGCCGGTCGTTGGGCGAGGTAACTGTGTCGTGCCGGGATGATCGCCTGCGCTGGCAGGCCGTAGAAGGTGCGGCGTCGTACGACGTGCGGTAGCTCGGGGAACCGGTGACGGTCCTTGGCGGAACTGGGAGGGCGGACGCCTCGTCCGCCAGTCGGCCGGAGGCCGACGCTCTCCTGGGGTGGCGGGGGCGTGGTGGGAGGCGTCGGGGAGGCTCGGATCCAGGGGCGGCATCGCTTCGCGCTGTGATCGACGAGTCGTCGATCCTCCCTCCGCTCGCGGTAGGCCTGAGGTAGCGGACGGGAGCCCACGCTGCCAGGACCGACGCCTCAGCCGCCCGGCCGGAGTCTGCCGAGGTCGTGCTTGCGATAGACGTGACGGAACTGGTCGTAGTTCAGGCCCAGCAGATCCGCGGCCTTGCGTTGGTTCCACGCACAGCGCGTAAGCGCGTCCAGCGCCATGCGGCGCTCGAACTCCTCGAGGCGCTCGGCAAGCGAGCCCTCATTCGGAGGCGCCGTTCCCGGCCCACCGACCTCAGAATGCTCCCCGTCGCCCACCGGGGTAATGGAGAGGTCGTCCGCCCCGATCTCCTCGGAGTCGATCCGGTAGGCCGCACGCTCGACGACGTTCTTCAGCTCGCGGACATTGCCGGGCCAGTCATGCTCCATCAGACGGTCGGCGGCGGCCTTCGAGAGGCGCCGGGCGGACAGGCTGGCTACCTCCTGGCGGAAACGATCCACGAAGTGCTGCGCGAGGAGCGGGATGTCCTCCTCGCGATCGCGCAGTGGGGGCAGGAGGATCGTCTCGAACGAGATGCGGTCGTAGAGGTCCGCCCGGAAGCGGCCCTCCTCGATCGCTTGCTCGAGGTCCATGTTGGTCGCCGCGACGATGCGAGCATCGGTGGTGATCGTCTCATTGCCCTGCACGCGCTCAAAGGTGTGGTACTCGATCACCCTGAGGATCTTCTGCTGGAAGTCGGCGCCCATGTTCCCGATCTCATCCAGGAGCAACGTGCCGCCGGCGGCGATGTCGAAGCGGCCGAGCTTGAAGGGCGCATTGTTGTAGGCGTCCTCCTCCTGGCCGAACAGCTCGCACTCCAGCAGCCCCTGGGGGATGGCGGCGCAGTTCACGACAATGAACGGGCCGCTGCGGCGCGCGCTGGCCCGATGGATCGCGGCGGCAAACAGCTCCTTGCCAGTGCCTCGCTCGCCGCGAACGAGGACAGGACGCGGCACGTCGGCCACTCGCTCGACGCGGGCCAATGCAGCGCGGATCGGCTCGCCGGCCCCGACGATGTCGTACTGCCGCCCAACCTGTTCCTTCAGGTAGTCGGCCTCACGCTTGAGGCGGTCGAACTCCTGAGAGAGACGGCGGTTCTCCTCGATCACGCGGAGGAGGCGGTCCACTTTGCCCATGCTCAGCTCGATGGCGTCCTCGAGGTACGCATCCTTCTCGAGGTAGTCCGCCGCGCCGAGCTTGATCGCCTCAACGGCGGAGTCGATGGTCCCCTGGCCGGTGAGGACGATGACGGGGGTGTCCAGGCCCTCCTGCCGCATCCGGCGGAGGCCGTCCAGGCCGGTCATCTTCCCGACGCCGAAGTCGATGTCCAGGATCACCAGCGAGAACGGCCCCTCGTGCTCCAGCAAGGCGAGCGCCTGCTCACACGAAGTCGACGTGAGGACGCAGTGGCCCCGATCCGAGAGGATCGTGGCCAGCAGGTCGCGCACCGGCGCCTGGTCGTCCACCACGAGGATCGGAGCGGGGCTCGACGAGCTGCCCTTCCTCGACATCTTCACTGTCGCATCTCCGGTTCGTGCGTGTCCGAGGCAGGGGCATCGTCCACCTCGGTCTGGAGCATGTCCCGGTAGTCCTCGAAGATGACCGGCCTGAGGCTCATCCGCGTACCGTTCGGCTGCAGATCCGCGTGGGGCGGAAGCTCGACGGTCACCGTCGTCCCTCGGCCCGCGGCGCTGTCGATCGCGAGTGCGCCGAGGTGCTCCCGGACAACATGCTCCGCGATAGGCAAACCGAACCCGCTGCCGCCGGGCCGGGTCGTGAACCCGGGCTTAAGGGCGTTCCCCAGGTCCTCCTCCGACATGCCCGGCCCCGTGTCCCGAACCGTCACCCGCGCGACATGAGCATAGCCGCCACCCAGCAGTCTGGGCGGCGATACCTCCACGATGACATCAATCCGCCCGGGGCCCTCGCCGCTACCAGTGGCTTGCGCCGCGTTCAGCAGGAGGTTGACGATCATCTCGCGGAGTCGTCGCGGCTTGCCCTGAATACGGGGTACGACGGATGCGGGCACGAGCCGGATGTGCTCGAACAACGGGCCCATCGCCTGGACATGGAGGACCGCTCGTCGCGCGACCTCATTCAGGTCGACCACCTCAGGCTCGGCGTCCGCGGGGCGCAGCACGCGCAGGAAGTCCACGAGCGCATCGTAGGCCTGCGACTGTAGCTCCTGAAGGTCGGATACCTCCCGCTGGACGGCCGCGTCCGTCCACTCGCGTCTCAGGAGCCCTCGCGCGCGGCTACAGGCCACCCCCAGGACATTCTTCGTTGCGTGCATCTGGTCGTAGACGGCGGCGAAGGCATCGGACTTGGCAAGGTCCACCAGCCGAGGAACGAGTTGGGCGACCACCTGGACGCAGCGCCCCTGTGCCTCCGCCTCGCGGAGCAGGTCGGTGAGGTGCTCGGCCAGGTCGTCGGGACTGGAGTCGTAGTAGCAGCTACAGAGGTTGTGGTAGGCATGGGCATACCCGGGCGAGACGAGGACGGCCCGCCGGAACATCACCATTGCCCGGGCACGGTCGCCCTTCCGCCGAAGCACGACGCCGAGGTTGTTCAGCGCCGGGGCATAGCGGGGGGCCAGTTCGACGCATCGCCCATAGGCCTCCGCCGCCTCGTCGAGGTTGCCATCCACGTCGTCGAGGCAGCTCCCGAGCGCGAAGTAGACCCGATACGCGTCGGGGAACTCCAGGCGCAGGTCCCTACGCGCGGCCAGCTCCCGAAGCTGGTCAATGGCCGCTTGCCGATGCTCCGGGCCCCTGTTCTTCGCCCGCGCATGCACAAGGCCCATGCGGTACTGCGCCTGGACGAAGTCCGGGTCCAGCTCCAGAGCGCGGCGGAAGTAGGCCAGGGCCACGTCGTCGCTGCACTCCGGGTCATCGGCTCGCGCCGCCCCGAGGTCGCAGTAGAGATCGGCGCGCTGGCTCGGGCCCAGATCCTCACGCTCCCGCAGCACCTGGTCGGCCCGCTGATACTGCCGGGTGGCGGCGAGGGCGATCACCAGGTTGTAGGCGGCGTCGGTCCAGTCCGGGGCGAGCGCACACGCCTGTGTGAAGTCATCGACGGCCCCCGCACCATCGCCAGCAGAGAACCGGCAGATCCCCCGGTTGTAGAGAGCGTGGGCGTGCTCCGGCTCCAGATCGAGCACTCGCGAGAAGAGCACTTGGGCGTCGTCGTGCACCCGCTGATCCTTGCGGATGACCCCCATCGCGTAGAGCGTTTCAGCGGAGCGAGGCATCCGCTCGGCCGCACGCTGCAGGGCGTCGAGCGCCTCCTCGAACGCACCTGTCCGGTACAGAGCGACGCCCAGGCTATGCCACGCACGACCACTGGATGGATCGCGCTCCACCTCGATCCGACACAGCCGTACGGCATCCTCGGCGGGACCCATGGCGATCGCTGCGCGACCTCGCTTAGGGGCCTCCGGGTCGGTGCCGTGTTGGTGGTCGGGGTGGAGATCCATCGCCATCGCCTATGGCTGCTCCTGCAGTGTGATCGACGCCGTCGCGATTCGGTCGGCCACAACGGTCACTGTCGTCTCTGCCGGCTCGTAGTCGATGTGCGAGACGACGACGTGGTAGTCCCCCGGGAACAGGTTGCCGACGTAGAAGACCCCCTCATCGGCCGTCGTCGCGTCGGCGGTGTCGTCCACTCCCTGCAGGGAGATGGTGACCAGGGCGCCCGGTACGGGAGCACCGCTCTCCGCTAGTACCTCCCCGCTGATAGCGCCGGCGGTGGCCGACGTCGTCAGGTCCTGCGTGACGCCGGAGAGATCGTCAGGAAGCTGCTGCGCGGGCTGTCCGCCCCCGCCGAAGCACCCGCCCAGGGCCACGAGCACTGGTACCGCCAGTGCAACGAGCGCAGCCCCTCGGGCGCTACGACCACTGCCTGTCCCCATAGCGGTCCATCCTCTCCTGCCACTCGGGCTGTCTGCTACGAAACGATCGGGGTGCGGGCAGCCTGTTGCCGATGGTAGTTCACAGTGCGCCGGCTGATCTTGCAGCCGTATCTCTCATCCAGCAGCCTCGCCACGTCACGGTCGCTGGCTTCCGGGTGCACCCGCACCACCCGGGCGATGACCTCCTGCTTACGCTGGAAGTACCACCGCATGGGACGGTCCTCGCCCCGGTAGCGGATGGCACGGTGGCGCAGCAGCCGGCAGATCGTCGATGGGTGCTCGGACACTCGTCGAGCCAGCTCGGCCTGTCCCAGCGGGCGCAAGCGGTTCACGTCGCCCGTCGCGAAGTAGCCGAACTGGTGCTCGAACACTGCCGAGAGCACCCGGTAGAGCAGCGACTTGCGCTGGTTGATGAGCCGCAGCCGGCTGAGGAGCTGCTCAGCCTGCTTCGGCTCGTCCGCCAGCCTGAACAGTGCCTCGATCCCCGCGGGGCCGATCCGGTATGTCTGGGCGTAGATGTCACCGTCCGCGACGCTCAGCATGGGCATCCCGCCGTCCGCTTCCTGGGTGACCCTGGCGACGACGGTCAACGTGCGCCCGGGGATCGCGGCCGGCGCAGGCTCCGAGGGCGCCACCGGGGTCGAAGCGAACGCCTCGTAGATGCGCGCACTCGCGATGCTGTCCAGCACACGCTGGACTTCCGCTGGCGTGGCCCCGAAGCGCGCAGCGAGGCCCCGGGAATCGGGCGAACCTGAGAGGAAGAGGTCGACGAAGGCGTCCGCCTCGACGCCGTACCGCTGCACGAAGGCCGAGCACACCTCCGCCGGGTCCTCGTCGGACATCGCCCGCGCGTCACCGGCTGCGTCCGGCGTGCGCTCCGGATCCCAGTCTGGGAGGAAGGAGGTCTCCGCCATGTCATCATCATGGTCGAGCCGACGCAGGTACCGGGCCACCCGCCGGATCACTGCCGCGTCGACGCGGTACTTCGGCGCGTAGGCGTGGGGGTTCCGGACTGCGTCCACCCGGGACAGATCGTCGAACCACCCAGCGACGTCGCTGATCCCGTGCTCGCGGATCAGCCGGATGACCTCGACATCGGCGTACGCGTCGTAGCGGTCCTTGGGAATCCGTCCATGCAAGCCGATCTTGCTGATGTGCCCACGCTCGCGCAGCGCGAGGAACAGAGGGTCACGCTCGAAGTCGTCGATGAACGCGCGGAACTCGGGCTCACTCTTCTCCGTGAGCTCCACGACCTCCGTGGGACGGCGCCGGCGAATGCTGATCTGGGTCTCCGGCCGGACTCTTGGTGCGGGACGCAACATGGTCCTCGGCCCCTACAACGAAGTTGCCAGTGGCAGTGTAGCGGACTCCCGGCCCAACGGCAACAGCGACCCCCGCTCCGTTGGCATCCCGTGTATCCTGTTCGTGGGTCCACTACCCCGGCAGACCTGGCACCAGGCCTTGAGGGCCTAGCCCGGAGGGACGTCACCTTGCAGAAGCGCCTGCTCGCTGTCATGGGTAGCCCCCGGCCCGGTGGGAACACTGACGTTCTCGTCGATGAGGCCATGGGGGCCTTCACGCAAGCCGGCGGGGTCGCTGAGAAGCTGTGCGTGTGCTACCTGCAGATCCGCGGCTGTCAGGGGTGCCTGGCCTGCATGAACGGCGACGGGCTCGACAGCGTCTGCGCGGTCTCCGACGACATGTCGAAGCTCTACCCGCGGCTCCTCGAGGCGGATGCCCTGCTCTGGGCCACGCCGATCTACATGTGGTCACCTACGGCGCAGTTCAAGGCGTTTCTCGATCGTCTCTTCCCCTTCGGCGACTACCAGAAGACACGCTGGCGCGCGGCTCTCAACGGGAAGCCCATCGGTCTGCTGATTGTCTACGCCGATCCGGACCCGCTCACGGCCGGAGTCTCCCAGACGCGCGACATCCTGAAGGTGGTCGCTGAGGCGTCCGGGGGGCACGTGCCGTTCATCATCCACTCGACCGTTACCGGCCGGGGCGACGCACGCAACGACGCGTCCCTGGTCGGACGCGTCCGCAGCGGCGCCGCTCGGCTGCACGATCTGGCATAGCGCCAGGCCGCACGGGTATACACCCAGTTGACGGCTCGAACTCCGGCCTGCACAGGCTACCGCGCATGGGGTAAGATGGGGCCGTGCCGCCGAGCTGTGACGCGCCCGCGGCCGCGGAGAAGAGCCGCATCCGACCATCTGGGGGTGGCGCCATGTCCCGACGAGGATCCGCTGTTCTCGCCATCATCTCTCTGCCGGTGCTCGTCTCGAGCTGCACGCTGGCGACCGACTCCCCAGATACCCTTGCGGAGCTGAACTCGCCGCCCGGGGTTGCCGTCCCCGCCTCGCCGCAGACCGGTAGCTATGAGTACCGCGACGACCCCCGGACACCGCCCCAAGGCCACCCGCTGGAGACCGTCGGCATTCGGATGTCGCTTCCGGCCTCCCCGACGCTCTCGGCTGGCGTGACGCTGCTCTCGCCGCGGGGCCGGCATGACCCGGACGCCTCGGGTGACGCCGGCATCCCGGTGGCCGATGCCTCCGCGCCGCTGACAGCCATCATCGTCGATCCCGCGACCGATGGACCGATGGCCGTCGCTTACGTGCCGGGGCGCGAAGCCGAAGGGGTCCGTGACCTTGGGGCCGCCGAGGTCGTGCTGGGCTCCATGGCGCTCAACCCAGCCCTAATGCTGGCCCCGGCGGACGTGAAGGAGGGCGTCCTGGCGGACGCGAGGCAGCACCCGGAGTTCGCCGCACTCGTAGCCGACACGGAGGCGCTGTGGGCCGAGCATGCTGTGACGTTCCTGCAGAGCGCGGTCGATTCCGGGCTGTTCGCGCGGACGATCCAGGTATCCGTCGACGCGCTGAACGCCCGCACCTCGTCACGTGAGCGCGTGGGCGATGACGACATGGCGCCCTACATCGATGACCCGGAAGGCCCCAGTGTCGAGTTCGTCAACCCGCGCCTGTGCGCTTACGGCGTCGAGGTGAGAGACCCGTCCGGCGCGCTCCTCGGAAGCCGAGTGGTCTACGGCAAGGAGAGCCTGTTCGTTGTGCAGGATGCCTGGCCGCCGATCGTGAGCCGCGACCCGGTACGAGAGTCCTACGCCCTGGGTGACGGGGCGTTCACGGTCACCTTCTACAAGGGCTTCAACTTCGCCACTCTCGGCCTCGGCACACTCGACCCCGAGACCGCCGCGGGCCGCGCAACCATCGTCAACACGCTCAACCTCGTATCGCTACTGCCCGGCGGGCTGGACTTCGCTCAGGACATCGCGGACCGGATCCGGGAGGACCTGCCGGACGACACGATCACGACGGTGCCCCTCGAGCTTCTCGATTCCGTGGACTGGCTGCTGGACAACCTGGGCAGCCTGGCAGAACTCCAGGGGCTCGAGGCAAACATAGGGAACTACCGACTGACGGACGTCATCGAGGGCATCATGAACTTCCTGTTGGCAGGAAGCAACCTCGACACTCTGG
>Ga0315288_10002864_pt1 | contig 22063 bp, 24 predicted proteins | sample YL17G11_20_MG_FD_203454 | JGI IMG/M metagenome (GOLD analysis project Ga0315288, IMG submission 203454) | Sediment microbial communities from Yellowstone Lake, YNP, Wyoming, USA - YL17G11_20 | ecosystem: Environmental > Aquatic > Freshwater > Lake > Sediment | place: USA: Wyoming | collected...
CCATCCTTATCGATCCTGGGGGTGGTTGGCTCTTTCGGATCCTCTGCTTGAACCCAAAAAAACCCATACCCAAAAGAAAACATAAAATGGGTGCACTTCGCTTCAAAGGAATAGTTGACAATGTTTAGCAAAAGGTATAAATTTGCTATGCGTTTTGCAACGGTTATCCACTGTGAAAACAAGCGACTTTTTTTCCTCTATGCCAATTTTCCGCCGCACGGAATTCGAAGCGCACCTGGCGCAGCTGGGACCGACGAACCCGCGGAACATCACATTGCTCCTAGCTTATCATGAGCGTGAAGGGCGATTATTGCAGGTACGGCGGGGCCTATATGCAGTTGTGCCCAAAGGAACCGTATTGCCTTTAGCTCAACCGGATCTCTATTTGCTCGCTTCCAATCTGCAAGAAGATGCGGTATTGGCTTATCGAAGCGCCTTGGATTTCCACCAAAATGCCTCGCCTATTCGATCGATTTGTACCTATCTGACGCAGCACACTCCGCGCACTTTTACCTTTCGTGGAACCCTTTACCGCCCAGTACACCCCCCCGCGGCCTTGTTACGCAATGATCGGGAAAAGATGGGCATAGCCACTCTCGAATGGATGACAGTGCTGATACGAGTCACGCAACCCGAACGCACATTGGTGGATATTCTGAATCGTCCGGACCTTTGCGGTCGCTGGGTGGATATCTGGCAGGACCTTACCTGTCTTGTGGCGATCGACTTGGATTTTGTCGTCCGTTATGCTCTAGCGTTGGAAAATGCCACCACTATTGCACGGGTTGGCTATTTCCTCGAACAGCACCGCAAAATGGTTCCTGCCAATGAGGCGATCCTACGACGTTTGGAGAAAGGGAAACCTCGTTCTAAACATTATCTGGAACGCAGTCACCGTGTGGATGCACATTTCATCAAGCGTTGGAACTTAGTTGTACCGGACTCAATCTGGAAATGGAATGGTGAACGGACATGATACCTCGCAAACAATTGGAACAGGATGCTGCATCGGTGAGCTTCCGCCCGGAAATGGTTGAAAAGGCCCTTACCGCACTTTCGTTGCTAGAAGCCTTTGTCGCTCATCCTTATCTGCGAGAACGGTTTGCCGTAAAAGGCGGTACGGCAATCAATTTGTTCTACTTTCCCCTGCCACGCTTGTCGGTAGACTTAGAGCTGAACTACCTGGGCTCCGGCAACGAAAAAGAAACGGATGGGGAACGAACACAAATGATCGCTGCTTTGCGTGCTGCGTGCCAAAAGACTGGGCTGCTTCTTTACGAGCCGCGCAAAGAACATAACTGCTGGACCTGGGAGACATCGTACCGTAGTCCCTTGGTGGGTCAAGGGGGGTTATCCATTAATCTCCATTTCCTTTTTCGTCGTCCGCTGTGGCCAATACTTTTACACTCTTCGCAGCCGTTCGCCTGCCGTGGAGTGGTCTCTGCACCGGTGACGGATTTACACGAGTTGGCCGCTGAGAAGATCGTGGCACTGTTCTGTCGCAAGGTTAGTGTTGATTTATTCGATGCTCACACGTTATTGGAACAGAAAGGCCTTGACCAGCAACGTCTGAGACTGGGTTTTGTGTTGTTTGGGGCAATGAACGAGCGCGACTGGCGTACCATCAAGGTACAAGATGTCTCTTTCCGTAGCGAGGAATTCCGTACGCGGTTAGTCCCTCTCCTGCGCAAAGAAACGCTGCAGGATACAAAGATCGAAACGTACAGCGATCAGATCACCGAAGAATGCCGAAGCAGCCTGGCAGCGGTATTACCTCTGCAGGAACAGGAACGTGAGTTCTTGGATCGATTGCTGGATTACGGTGAACTACGAGGGGAACTGCTAACGCAAGATGCAGCGATGGTGGAACGAATCAACCGACATCCCGGGTTGACTTGGAAGGGTGAAACAGTGCACAAGCGTCTGAATGCCCCGGTCGTAATCTCCAAGTCTTAGCGGCAAGCTCAATTTCGGAAACCGTAAATCCGGGAAATAATGGAACTAACGGCCCACATGCGAAACCACTCGATCGCGCCAGATTTGCGCTTGAATCATCAATCATAAGCAGTCCTCCGCTTGGTTTTCGATTCAATCATCTTCCTCATTCCGCAAACCATTCTATTGTCTGTGCGACAATAGAGAAAATACCGAGGAGGTTCATTGTGGCCAATGTTGCCGATTCTGCAGAAAACGCCGCCAAGTGCCGTTGCAATAGTTGCCTGACGTACCGGGCAACGCCTTGCCCGGCAGAACAGGGAGAAGGTCTATATTGTGCCCAAGGGAAGACGAGTTGTCCGTTACCGGCCAAGGGTTGTCGTTGTGGAGGCTGTCCAGTAGCCGGAGCCTCTCATTTGGCCGGAGGGTTTTTCTGCATAAAGGGAGTGGAATCCTAGCTTTAATCCTGGTAATCAGTACCAGTACGCAGTCACCCACCCTGAAACATAGCGACACCGGTAGATCCACAGAATGTATTTCCGTGTGATTCTCTATGGAGCGGCATTCCGCGAGCAACTGCTGTCAGTCGACAGGTTTGCATTGATACATGTTCGATTCGAGTCATACCGTTGACCTGGAACCGCTCCAAGTTCCTTAGAAGAGAGGGTTCAAGAATAATCTGCTGTCCCGCAGCGTCTAAACGATGAAACGGCCGTAACCCATATCCTCCTGGTCACCGGTGCTGCAACTTTTCCTTAAAGCACCGGTGATTTTTGACCCAACCTACTTACAATAACTTCTTTGTGAAACCGTTACCCACATAAATCACCACAATCCTGCTGGTTTCCCGGAATCATCTCCCACGCCTCCTCAATTTATTGTACCAATAAGAATAGTTGTGGGAGGTGTCCGCAACCTCATTGTTGCTTCGTACTGACTTTAAAGGCAACCCTCATCCAGAATTACTCAGCTCAAAAAAATAGGATTCAAGGTTGACAAGTGGAAACCGAGTATGTATTTTGCAATTAACTCCATGTACCATCCATATGGATGGTAAAGAAGGAAGAAAATGAACAAACGGGGAAAAGATACCACCCAAGAGCACGCCATTCGCAAGACATCGGGCTCGACAAAAATTCTGGGCGGTCAAGGAGCAAAAGATCGGGGAATGATCGAAGTGATCGTTGAGCGGAAAACGCCAGACTCAGAGAAAATCACCATCAATTTGGGAGCGGTAGACCTGGGGAAGATCGACCTGTTGGTGCAGGAGGGACATTACTCCAATCGCACTGATTTCATCCGCACCGCCATCCGCGCACAGATGGAAAGGCACACTCTGGAAGTGCAGCAATCGGTTTCCCGCCATTGTTACGGTGTCGGCCTCTTCAATTACGCCCGGGCTGATTTGGAACAATCCAAGGTCAAGGGGGAACGGATGAACTTCTCCGTGGTGGGAATGCTCAAATTAGCTGCCGATATCTCATCGGAGTTGGCGGCCGATGTTATCGAGTCGGTGCGAGTCCGGGGTATTTTTCAGGCCAGTGAGGCGGTGAAGGCTGCATTGGTCGGGCGGATCAAATAGGTACCGAATGATAATCTCCAACAGAAAAGGATCCCACATGAATGATACCAACGATGAGATATTCGCCAAAATATCACCGGAACCCAACGTTGCTGAGCTGGAAGGTAAATAAACGCTAGAGCGGCTTTGGACGTCCAATTTCTTCCTATTATGGCAAGGCCAAATTGTCTCTGCTATCGGCGATGTGGTTTATGAGATCGCCCTCGGCTTCTGGATCCTTACTGTAACCGGCTACACCGCCTTAATGGGAACGCTGATGGCAGCTTCTGTGTTGCCCCGGGTCTTGGTTTCCCCCTTCGCTGGAGTGTGGGTGGACCGAAGCAATCGTAAGTGGTTGATCGTGGTCACCGATCTGATCCGTTGCCTGGCTGTGCTGATGGTGGCGGTCGGCGCCTTTCAGGGTTGGATCCATATCTGGATGGTTTTTGCCGCTGGGGTGGTGTTGGGCTTGTGTGGCGCCAAAATAGTGGTGTCTTCCCGCAACAAGGAATCGGTGAGAGAAGCCCTTTCGGACCTACAAGCAAAGGGGTACGCCGCCAGTGGGATTTCTTGCGACGTGTCTGGGCCCGAACACCTGGAACAACTGTTGGCACGGGCTATCCCTCTGGGGACAGGTGGATGTCTGGATCAACAATGCTGGGCTTTCCGGCGGCATACGGTTCCTAGAGGACATGGAGCTAATCGAAATCGCGGATATCGCAAACACAAACATCACCGGGTTACCGGCAAGAAGTCGGTTGGCATTAACGCAGTTCCGCAAGCAAGGATATGGGACCTTAGTTAACATCAGCGGTCTCGGCGGAAAGGGTGAAGCAGCTCCCTATTCTACTGTATACGCGGCCACCAAGGCCGCTGTAAGCAGTATCACCCGGAGTTTGTCCAAAGAGAAGCGGGGTCCCGGTTTCTCGGTGTTTGCTGTGATCCCCGGTATGGTAGCCACTGATTTTTTCCATGATATGAAGGTCAGCCCCAGCCTAATAGAACACAATGAGGGCATGCCCTACGTGCTGGATGCTTTGGCTCTACCAGCTCATAGTGTCGGTCAGAGAATTGCGAAATTGAACACCCTTCCTCCGGAAAGAACGAATGACCGGATCTTTAGTCTGTTGCGGGGCATGCGCCTGATGAAAGGGATTTTCAAATTGATTCGCTACCGCCGGCAAGGAAAAATCAAATTCTAGGAACACCATGAAAACCATGACAATTCAACAAACGGTGGTGATTCCTACGGCCACGCCGGAAGAAGTCTACGATGCTTTGTTGGATTCCAAAACACACACAGCATTGACAGGTAGTTTTGCAAAAATCTCCGCGAAGATTGGTGGGGCATTCACAGCCTGGGATGGGTATATCTCAGGCAAGAATCTTGAACTGGAGCGAGGCCGAAGGATCGTACAGGAGTGGGTAACCACGGGATGACCAAAGAACGCGTCGCCGTCTCGGGTAACCATCAACCTGCGTCCGATTACGCAAGGAACCGAAATCTCATTGCTGCAAGAGAATGTCCCGGCCAAAGACGCCACTGCCTACGATCAGGGCCGGCACGATTATTACTGGAAGCCCATGGTGAGGTTTTTCCAGAAGTAGGCGTCAGAGCAGTCCAGATCGAGGATCGCCCTGAGGCACGTCAACGTAGGATTGACCCAATTCCTTTTTCATCTCAATCGCGTTGCGCGGTGCCCAGCCACGCCAGTGGTTGTTGAAGTATGCGACCACGGTGTCGGCGGTTTCTGCCGCCCTTTGTACGCGATAGATTAGTTCTTTCAGCTCCTCCGTTGAGTAAAGGTACTTGTAACGGCTCTCATTGTCTCCGCTCCACCAGGTTTCTTTGTTTCGGCCATGAAAACGGAAATAGGCCAGGTGGGCAGTCGGAGTGTTCTGGCAGACCACGGAACTACCAAACTGAGGCTCGTCGATCTGGACCCAGGCAATGTTATGTTGAAGGAACCATTCAACCGTTCCTGTATCGTCACTCCAGCTTTTATGGCGCAGTTCTATCGCTAGCGGGTACTCACCAAAGTGGTGCACCACCGCGCGCAAGATGGCCCAGTTCTGTGCACTGCTGGTGAAACTGGCCGGAAACTGCGCGAGGAGGGCCACCAATCGGCCGGCTTTCACGATAGGTTCCATCCCTTTCTTAAAAAGGGTGACATCGTCCACGGACACCTCGGCTTCTTCGCCTGTAGCCTCCCGGTACATTCTGGGGTGAGTGAACTTCTGCCACAACTTGACGGAAAAGCGAAAGTGGGGTGGCGTTTCCCGCACCCACTTTTGAGCCATGCTCTGCTCCAGCGGACGGTAGAAGCTGGTGTTGATTTCCACTGTCTGGAAGAACTGGGAGAAAAATGAAAGCTGTCCTGTTTTAACCTGGGCGGGATAAAAAGTACCGTTCCAGGCTCCCTCTCCTTTGGAATAAGACCAACCTGATGTTCCGATCAAGATCACAGCCAACCTCGCACCTCCTTTATCTTCCTGCTTTCATTGTACGCAATATGGTAACTTCGCAGGAAAGTAGGGGTTGATTGCAAACCTTCCTCGGCCATGGGTAACGCTTGGACCGCAAATGCTGCTAAGTTCGCAAGGGAAACTTGACACAACATTGACCGGTTGGGCGAATGGAAATAACAATCGGGTCCAGAGTTCGGTCGTTCTCCCAACGAGATCGACCGCAGAAGGAGAAAACGATGCAAACTGCCCTTGTGAAAAAATCGATTCGCCGCCCGACTGGGATGGCCGCTTTCCTGGTGGTCTGGTCCGGTCAATTGGTTTCTCTAGTGGGGACCGGGATGACAGGTTTCGCTTTGTCGATCTATATCTGGCAAACCACTGGCCAAGCAACGCCATTTGCCCTGATCGGTTTTTTCTGGGCTTTGCCAATGATTGCGTTTACCCCGTTTGCCGGTGCGTTGGTGGACCGTTGGAATCGCAAACTGACCATGATGATCTCCGATATTGCCGGTCTGCTGGTGAATCTTGCAATGGTTGGCCTGTTGATTTGGGGGCACTTGGAAATGTGGCATCTCTATGCACTCGTTGTTTTCAATGGCCTCTTTTCCGCCTTTCAGTGGCCCGCGTACTCTGCCGCGATCTCTACCATGTTGGACAAGAAGCACTTTGCGCGCGCCAACGCCCTGATGTCAGTCGCCCAGAGCGGCTCCACTATTTTTGCCCCTGTGATCGCAGCGATCTTAATCGCCATTATGGGCATCTCCGGCATCCTAATATTGGATGCCGCCAGCTTCCTGCTGGCCATCATCACGCTGGCTATCGTTGCAATCCCTCAGCCCCCCAAGACGGAGTTAGGCGAACAAGCCAAGAGCAACATCTTCCGGGAGGCTGCGTTTGGTTTTCGCTACATTTTCCGTTTACCCTCACTGCTGGGGCTGCAGTTGACGTTCTTTTTCGGTAACCTGCTATCCAATTTCGCCGGAGTCCTCTACACACCGATGATCCTTGCACGCACCGCCAACAGCGCTTCGGCCTTAGCTTCCGTTGAAAGTGTAGTCGGAATCGGTGGAGTGCTTGGTGGTCTTTTGATATCGGTCTGGGGTGGCCCCAAACGACGAATCAATGGTGTGATCAGCGGCTGGTTTCTCAGTTTCTGCGGTTTGTTGGCGTTTGGCCTTGTCAATGGTCCCCTCGCTTGGGCTATCGTTGGATTCTTTTTTGCTTTCGTTTCTCCTCTGATCAATAGTTCCAACCAAGCGATCTGGCAATCTAAAATTCCACCAGAGATCCAAGGGAAAGTCTTCTCGGCCCGCTCCTTGATCGCCCAGGTGGCTGGTCCGTTTTCGATGCTGCTCGCCGGTCCTTTAGCGGACCGTGTCTTTGGACCCGCGATGATGCCGGGTGGGTCCTTGGCGGTTTCGCTGGGGGGGATTTTCGGCGTGGGCGTTGGCTCGGGAATATCCTTGATGATCTCATCGATTGCATTGCTGGGAATGATTGTGGTTGCCATCTGTTACATGGTACCGGTGATCCGAAATGTGGAAACCATCATACCGGATTTTCAGTTACCACAAACGCTTGAACTTTCTGGTGAGAGTGCACTGATAGATTCGAGAATCGCCGTTCCATTGTCACCGGTAGAAGCAGAACCTCAATAAGGGCGTTTTCTATTGCCAAATTCTCTCCCTTCAACGCGGCGGAAGGGTTTGTTTTCGCAAGCTTTTCATTACTAGTCTCTTCATCGATGGACGACAGTTTTAGTTGGGTGCCAACTGGAGCCTGATATCAAGCGGATGGTGGCGGAATGATCAGCCCATTGCGCATTCACCGGAGGGCAAGCTATTTATACAGGACGCTTCCCGCCAGACTGGCTGCGCGTTGCAATACAAGTTAAGCGTTTGTTGCCATGAACTCTGCAAAAAAACTTTCGCCCAACACATCTTGCTGACCAGTCTGGCAAGTCCTGCCTTATAATGGAAACCAGAACAGGCTATGGAACAACTCCGACCCTACCAGATTGAACGGATCCGCCACCTGGATCGCCGCATTACTGTGACGGGCATCCTCCTCTTCCTAGCTGTCACTCTTTGGTTGGGAATTGACTGGTCTATCCCTCGGCGGGAATGGCTGATTTTTGCGTTACCGATCAGTGGATTTTTCCTTTATGATGTAGTACGACTCTCCGCGATGGTTCGTTGGCACATCCTGGCTTGGCGACAAGCATTGTTAATCCTTCTCTCCTTTTTCCCGATTCTCGTCATCATCGGATTGATGGTTCCATACCCCCGCCTGTTTTGGAGCAATTGGCCCTGGTTTGCGCTGGTGGCATTGTTGGTTTTCTATGCTTACGTTCGTTGGATGCTTGCAGACCGCCGAATCCAGCGGGCCCAGGACGATCAAATACAGAATTCTGCAAAGCGAGAGCCGGGGAAAGGACCATGAATACTTAAAAGGTTGTTCTTTGGATCATCGTTTTCCCGCTCTGACGCAAATCAGGTTGCTGTAGATTGAGCTTTGATGGCTTTGAGATTCCTCGCTTTCAGCCCGGTTCTAGCATCAAAGTACGCTATCACCGCAAGGACCGAACGAAAGTGGCAATTACGTAATCCAACCAGAAAATCGTTTTCAAATCTTTCGATTATTCCAATGAATCGAGGATGCCCTTTCCAGGAATTCGCGTGGGGTATCATTGGTTGAATGCCATGCCTCCTGCTAGAGCATAAGCTAAGAAAAACACCCCTCATGAGGGGTGTTTTTCTTAGCTTTGTTCGTTTCGTTGATTCTATTTGCCAACTAATGGAATCAGGTTCTTGACGATGTCGAAAAATGGTTTGGAGGGCGTCTCGGTACGGTTGGTCAACAATACGATCACTGCATTTCCAGAGGGGGAGAAGCCCATTTCGGAAGTGTAGCCGGGAATTCCTCCATCGTGCCAATAGAGACCATCCCGATAGGCGAGACCCAGACCGTAGGAGAATCCCATCCCGGTGTCCAAGAAAGTGTACATTTCCTTGCGCATGGCCTCGTTCAGCAAAGCTCCTTTCTGCAGAGCCAATGCCCACGTCTTGACGTCGCTGGCTACCGAGACCATGTTGCCGGCTGTCCAGAAGGGAGATAAGTTGCTGTTGATGAATGTGATATCAGCCAGCTTGCCTTCGTTTTCCACGTATCCGCGTGCAAATGGCTCAGAGAGACGCGTAGCCCAGGAGAAAAATGTGTTATCCAGTCCCAGCGGCAGGATGATACGGCGTTGGATCAGATTCTCTATTGTCGTACCGCTGACTTTTTCCAGGATAAGGCCCACTACCAGATAGTTGGTATTGGAATAGTGCCAACCCTTACCCGGATCGAAATAGCGGGGGTCATTGTTAGTAGTGGCGACAATGTCTGCCGGGTCCCACATTTTTTCTTTATTGGCAGCAGCTTGTTTCATAAAAGTGGAAGTCGGCTCATTCAGATAATCGTAAAGGCCGCTGCTGTGATTCAACAGCAACCGCACTGTGATTTTGTCGCCGCCCTTTACCAAGCCAGGGTAAAACTTATCGATAGCATCGTCCAGCGTGAGCTTCCCGTCCTGTACCTGCTGGAGCATAAGCAAAGCCACAAACGTCTTGGTAATGCTACCAATGCGGAAACGATAGGTGGGTTCCAGCTTGCGGTTTGTCTCTAGGTCGGCCACACCACTACTCCCCGTCCAATATTGATTGTTGGACGTGATGATGGAGAGAACCGCGCCGGGAACGGCGTATTCTTTCACTGCTTGGTCCAGGTAAGACTGCAGCTGACCGGCCAGTCCTGGATCAACATCTCGCGGTCCTTGCCCTTGCTCCGGTGGTCCGGTGGGTGTGGCAGCACCACCGCCACCAAAGGTACAACCAGTCATAAATAGTGCACTGGTGAGTAGAACCACAATCAGGATACGGAATTTTTTCACTGTGATACCCCTTTCAACTTCCAGGTGTAACTGTATTTCTCTAAATCAAACATCGCCATTATATAACAAATGCGAGTTTGGTTCTTCTAGGGATTCGCATTCAGGTAGAAAAACGCGTCCAGGATTCTTCCCGGATTAGATTTGCATTCATTTTACGTTTCCCCGCTGCCATCTCTACCAAGCCATCGCCCGGGCCGCGCCGCTGCCTAGCTGGAGTTCTCTTTTCCAGTAAGCCACGGCAGGGAACCTGGAGGCTGTCCTGGGGATCTTGACCGACCTTCAGGGGAAGGCCCAAGGAGGACAGAGAGAGGACGCCTCGAGCAGTTGAAGGGATATCTGCGGGACAACGCCGACGGCCTGGTGGACTACCGCCTGCAGCTTCCCTTGACGGAGGAAGAGCGAAGGAAGCTGCCCAGCTTGGGGACCGTGGAGGGGAACATCGACAAGATCCTGGCCCGTCGCTTCAAGCGAAGAGGGATGAGCTGGAGCAAAGATGGGGCCCGTCGCTTGACAAATCTTGGCACAGAGGGAGAGATCCTCAACTATGGTCTCCCTGCACTCTCCGGACCCCACGCCGATCGCCCCTGGGTTCAAGTGCTGCGGACCCTGACCAGCCAGCAGGGGATCAGCTAAGGATTTGTAACCACAATGAGAAGAGAGCTACGAGAGATGGCTCGACTAAAGGTTGACAGTAACTGATTGGGATCGGGAGATTTGATGCTTCTCTCAAGACTAGTATGATAAGCAAAATACACTAAGGAGAAATTAATGCACTATTCGAAAGTCTTGAGGGTTATCGCTCTTTTTTTAATTGCCGTCCTGGTGATCTCCTTCGCGAGCCCATCTCTTACTCTTGCTACTCCATTTGGCGCTCCTTTGCAAATCTCTTTTCTTTTAGGGGGATCCCTGACAACCTGGGAAGGCTGGTTTGTTGACCCTTGCAACCCTACCAATTTGACTATTTTAAAAAAAGACGGCGTTACCCAAGCGACGATACCGGCCACAGACCTGCGCAAGATCGATGCCACCGCCACAGCAAGGGCTGGCATGGAAGGACCTTTCAATAATCCCTCCGCGATGTTCTACGTGCCCTTCGCCCCAAGCGGGATGAGCTATGACCTGCTGGGCGAACGCGGGGTACTGAATTTTACTGTCCCAAACCCGCGTCCTTTTGATAACAGCGGGCCCTACACTACCGTTGCGGACACCCTACGAGGCCCCAGTCTGAGTCCAGCGGTTTTCGCTTCAGCAGGTTGGTACTATATTGTCTCCCTGCCTCGCTCACTGGCTTCGGAAACCGTGGACGGCACTTTCAGTCTTCACATGGCTTTTGACCCTTCTACCCCCCTCCCTACCTCACCGACACCTACCACAGCGCCGATCACCGCAGGGGCCATCGACCTGGTCTTTTGCATCGACACCACCGGCTCGATGGATGACGACATCCAGCAAGTGAAAGACCAGGCTGCGATGATCATCAATACCCTGGCAGCACAGACTTCGGATTTCCGGATCGGCTTGGTCGGTTTTCGCGACTTCGGATCGAATCCACCGGACGACCCCATCTTCCAGGACTATCCCTTCACCAGCGATGCAAACGCGATCATCGCCAACATCAACTCCTTGACCGCGGATGGGGGAGGCGATGATCCGGAAGCTGTTTATGAAGCCCTGTTACGCGCCATGGACAATGTCACGCTTGGTCCTTGGCGGAATGGTGTCGGAAAAATCATCATCCTGATGGGGGACGCCCCTCCCCACGAGCAGGGAGAGATCTCGGAAGACGGCAGCTATACCTACCAATACACGGTTTCAGATGTGGCCACTGTGGCGCAGAACTTGGATCCGGCGCACATCTTCCCCGTTTTGACCGGTGGGGCCAGCGATGCAGCCAAGGACTCCTTCACGCAACTGGCCACCCTGACGGGGGGGCAGGTGTTCACCGCTGACGAAGCGGCCAAAGTACCCCAAGTCATTTCTTCGGTGATATCCACTGCCGTGGCTGTGGTTAGCCGGGTGTTTCCGGACATTTCCGGCCATTGGGCGCAAGCTGAACTGGAGAAAATGAGTAAGATCGGGATCCTCAAGGGATTCCCCGACGGCTATTTCCGACCGGACCAAATGATTACCCGAGCCCAGTTCGCCAAGGTGATCACCATTGCCTTGCGCATTCCCGAATTCAAACCCACCGCTCCCACCTTTCCGGATATGCCTAAAGATCACTGGGCCTTCGGTTATGTGGAGGCAGCCGCCAAGCGGGGATTGTTGAATGGATTCCCGGATGGGACCTTCAAGCCCGACGATTCCGTCAGCAAGCCGCAAATTGTCAAGATCATCGCTCAGGAAAATGGATGGACAGCCAGTCCGCCTTCACCCAATTTCAGCGATATCAGCAAGGATTTCTGGGCGTATCCCTACGTGGAAGGCGCCTTCCAGCAAGGAGTCCTGAAAAAACCCGATTCATTCATCAACAGCTCCGATACCACCTTCGGGGATGTCACAGCTAGTCGGGCACAGGCTTGCGTGCTGGTTTATCGAATGATGGAGGCGACCGGAGCCTTTGAGCCGGCCACCCCTTCCCCCACGCCGACACCCACACCTTCTCCCACAGCCACGGTCTTCACCATCACGGACGCGGTGATCTGTACGAAGTTGGATGCGGACAATGCCCCGGTGGATCCCGGTTTCACCTTTCTCTCCGCTACTACCACGAAGCTTTACTGCTGGCTCTCCTATGCCGGCGCCAAGCCGGGGACATCCGAGATGAAAATCCAGTGGTACTACGAGGGGGAATCCATCACCGAACCGACCACGGTGGTGGCCAAAGAAATCAACGGAACCGCGGCCTTCCACATCGAAATGGTGGAGGGCGCCGGACCCTTCCCGGTTGGCGCGTATAAAGCGGAGATCTACGCCGAAGGCAAGCTGGTCAAGACCATGTTGTTCAACCTGGAATAGCGCCGGCTAACGGATTTTTTTCAACACCGCTCTTTAGCTCCCGCCGGAGCAAAGGGTACGCATCGTCACGAACCACCGTGAAACCGCGCTTCCGATAAAAATCAATCGATCCGGATGGATTCTCCCATCCGTCCCGGCAAGCGAACGTTTCCACCGCCGGAATCCCTCGCTCTACCAATTCATTCAGGATGGCGGTCAACAAGTGCTGACCGATGTTCCTCCGTTGAAATTCCCGATGGGGGACAAATAGGCACGCCAACAAAACGCTATCGGTAGAGGGAGGACCTGCTGGGTATTCCCTGCTATTCGGCAGAAAATCGGGTGGCGCATACTGGGCGTATCCGACGGACATTCCATCCAGGAACGCAATTCTTCCACAGTTGCCGAATACCTTCCGCGTGGCTCGGATCCTGGCTATCTTTTGCCGCAATGCTTCTGCTGCTCCACCCTCCGAGAAGCTGGTATTTCCCTGCAAGTGTTCCCAACAGAGACAGAATTTGCAGCTATACGGGGGCGCGTCCCATTCCGGAGCAAGTAGCAGGTTCTCGATCGTCAGGTCTTCCAGATGCAAACCGGGGTCTTTCATCCAGGATTACGGGTATCCGGTCTGCGCCCATCCGTCGATCTTTTGATCCCACTCCGCCTGCTTGGCTTGATTTCTTCCGTGATCCGTATCCTGGTCGTATTTCGCTTGCTCGTTTGCCCATTCCTGCTTTAGGTTGGCGTATGCCTGGGCAATCTGACGGTCGAGGTCGGCCGCAGCCGCGGGAGGCGTGTTCCCCCGGCCGATCAGACTCTCCAACACCCGCTTTAACTTCTTGGCAAACGCCTGGCTGATATCGAAATGCCGCTGTTCATGGTTCAGCAAACGGGGGTAATCCGGATGGGTGGGAGAGAGGGTCATCCAGGAGGTAGCTCGATTCATGGAGGCATAGGTTGAGGCGGTACCGATAGTAGCGGTATAGGTGGTCCCCGTGCGGGATCCATGATAACGGTAGGGCTCGTAACCGAACCCCGTATCGATCTCCGCGGCCTCCTCTTGTTCTTCTCCCGCCGGAGGGTCACCCTGGAAATCACCGCGCCCGATGGGCCCGTAAGGGCGGGGGTTCTCTCTGATTTCAAGCTGGACCTCCCCGAAGGGCAATCCTTCCTGGGCGGCCTGGAACGTCCAGGTCCCTGCCGGCATGATCCTGACCGGTTCGACTCCGGCTCCGGCTTCGGTCGACAAGAAGGGGCCAGTCGGGCTGCTGTGGAAGTAGAGGTCGATTTGGAAAAGTCCCATGGCATCCGAAGGTATCAAAAGGGTGAAGGGGAACGGGAGTCCCATAAGCCATTTCCCTAGCGGACTAAACCGAAGTTCCACAGGTTTTCCCGGCATGAGAGCCACGCCCCAAGCGCAGCGGGCCAGCGGGCTCTCCACTGGTACGGACAAATCAATAAGCGGGCTTCCGCAGAAAACAAACCGTGGAAGGGGAGTTGCCGCTCCAGTGGGGAAAACTGTTACAGTTCTGGACGGAGGACCGTACAGGAAGACCCTCTCGGTCGTCCCATCCTCGGCGCTGGACCAAGTGGCTTCTCCGCCGAACAATTCCACCGCCCAGCGGAATGGAACGTAGGTTCGTCCGTTAATAATATAGGCCGGCTCAGCCTGGACAAGACCGCGATCCGTGACCCATTGGGTAGAACCAACCCCTGCTTCGAATGGAACCTCGGCGCGAGTGGCATCGCGGATCGGTGAGAGATGTTCGATAGGATGCATCGTGCTGGCCCATACCACACCAGAAAGTAGGATTCCTAGAATCACCAGGAACAGAATGGTGCGCATTTCAGTACCCTCCTCTGTTTTTTCGCCTTTTCACCCAAACGGCGTTTGACCACCGAAGTTCACCATGACGGATAGCACGAAGAGGAGCAAGAAGCTTACGCTTCAACGATAGCAAAATTAAGAAAGAAAAACCATGATAGCCCAGGTCGGGAACTGCTCAGATGTTAGGAGTACCGTTCTTCCTTCCAGGGATCGGCCGAGTTGGAATACCCGCGAACCTCCCAATACCCCTTCTCCTCTAGTTCCAGAAAACGAATGGCCCGGAGCCACTTGATCGCCTTGTAGGCATATTTTCCTGGCACAAACAACCGTAGAGGACCCCCGTGGATTGTAGGGATCGGTTGACCGTTCAATCGCCAGCAGATGATGGCCGGTTCTTTCATCAGGTATTCCAAGGACAAGTTGGTGGAATAGATGCCTTCCGCCTCGAATAAAACGTGGCGGGCGTGGGCTTGCGGCTTCACCAGCTGGCAGAGATGTCCAAACGACAACCCCTCCATCCGCAGGTCAAAGGCGCTCCAACCGGTTACACAATGGAAATCTCCTTCCAGTACATCGTTGAATGTATCCCGCAACGATTGCAGGCTCCAGCGCAGGGGTTGTTCCACTAACCCCTTTACCTCAAGGCCCCAAAGGTTCTCCGGCAGCCCAGGAACGGAGCTTTCCATGTGCAGCGGGATCAGCGTTTTGGATAGACGCTGTCCGGGCGGCAATCGGTTCCGATCGTTCATGCAATTCCCTCCCTTGCCAGCAACTCGCGCAAGTCTTTCAGTAAGTACGGTGCCGGCGGAAAACGTCCTCTGCGGTCCACGATGTACGCTCTGATCCCGATTGCTACGGCTCCAGCAAGGTCTTCTTCCGGCGTATCGCCCACATAGAGGGCTTCGTTGGGCTGCAGGCCGCTCTGGGTAAGCGCCAAAAAGAACGGTAGAGGGGAAGGTTTGATCTGTCGTACGCTTTCCCGCGCGATCACACTGGAGAAATAGCGGCGCAAATCGAAGAACGCCAGCTTCTCCTCCACACCCAGGATCGGCCGAGAGGAAATGATGGCCAGGAAAAAACCCTTGTCGCGCAAAATCTTCAGCACGGGTTGGGTGTCAGGGAACAGGCGGTTCGGCTCTCGTTGATCCATGGACACCTGAATACGATCCATTAAGAGAGAGGGGGATTCCACAAACCCGAGGCGGAGCAGGACCTGGGCAGCGAAGGCCCGCCAAATCTCTTCCCCTGTACGGTCCGCGTTCACATGTTGGCGGTACCACTCTCTTGCCCCATAATACGCGGTGTACACTTTCTCTAAATCGTGCGGCAGCGCCAGTTCGCACAGAGTTTCGTAGAAATCCTCTTCTGGGGCTTTCAACAGGGTCCCATCCAAGTCGAAAAAGAAACCCTTAATGGTTCTATCGGATGGGTGCATTTGCGCTAGAATAGCACAGCCATGCTGAGCCTAGTGATTATAATCATCGCCGTCGCGTTGCTTTTCGATTTCATCAACGGCTTTCATGACGCCGCCAATTCCATCGCCACCGTGGTTTCCACCCGCGTCCTTTCGCCCCGCCTGGCTGTTGTTTGGGCGGCGTTTTTCAATTTTATCGCCGCCTTTGGTTTTGGTACCGCCGTGGCCCACACCATCGGCGCGGGCATGGTGGACATCAATGTGATCGATATGTACGTCTTGTTGGGGGGGTTGATTGGTGCAATCACCTGGGACCTCTTCACCTGGTGGCTGGGGTTGCCGATCTCTTCTTCCCATGCCCTGATTGGTGGCTACGCCGGTGCGGCAATCGTCAAGGGCGGCTTCTCCGTCTTGATCCTTTCCGGGTGGTTGAAGGTGCTGGCCTTCATGGTGATCTCCCCGATTCTGGGATTCGGGATGGCTTACTTGTTCATGCTCTTCGTTTTTTGGGCGTTCCGGAAGAAGAACGCCACCAAAGTGGACAAATTGTTTCGCCGCCTGCAATTGGTCTCCGCTGCCGCCTATTCGCTCAGCCACGGCACAAACGATGCCCAGAAAACGATGGGGATTGTTGCCCTCGTCTTGTTTACGGGTGGATACCTTGCCACCTTTGACATTCCGTTTTATGTAATCCTGATGTGCTATGCTGCCATTGCCCTGGGCACACTTACCGGGGGTTGGCGGATCGTGAAGACGATGGGTTCCAAGATCACTAAGCTGCAACCGGTGGGTGGTTTCTGTGCGGAAACCGCCGGCGCGATTGCCATTATCGGTTCTTCCATTGCTGGAATCCCGGTATCGACGACCCATACGATTACCGGAGCGATCATGGGTGTCGGGTCCGCTCGACGGGTAAAATCAGTTCACTGGGGGCTGGCCCGATCCATCGTGTGGGCTTGGGTAGTGACCATCCCCATATCAGCGGCTGTGGGCGCCCTGTCTTACTTCATCATCCAGTGGTTCCTCTAGGAACAGGAGCCAGCGGCCATATTCTGGGTGATCCACACAGTGGGTACGACTTCTGATTTGCGATTTCCGATTTACAACCCAAAGATCACAATTTGATGCTGCTTTTTTAGGAGTGCTTGATGTAAATGTTCTGGATCACCTTGGCAACATCCTCCGCTTTATCCGTCGCCCCCTCCATCATGTCGTAGATTTCTTTCCATTTCAGGATGTCCAGCGTGTCGTGGACGTGATCGGCAAACAACAAAGAGATTGCTTTGCGATAGATATCGTCGGCTTGGTTTTCCAGCGTATGGACCTCGATCCAATACGGAGCCAAGTCCTTGAAAAACTGCAGTTTGTCGATCGCCTTTTTCAGTTCCCGGGTCATCTTCAGAAGGATTTCCGCCAGGGCGATCAAGGCAGCGCTGGTTTCCCGCACGGAATATAAAACAATCGCGTCGGCAACTGCTTCTGTCAGATCTACAACGTCATCCATGGCCGAGGCCAGAGCGTAGATATCCTCCCGGTCGATGGGAGTGACAAAGCTTTGATTGACGGTGCGGGTGATCTCGTGGGTCAAGCCGTCGCAGTCGTGCTCAATCTCCTTGATCCGCTTGGCCTTTTCTACCACATCCGTGAAGTTGGTCAGGAGGTTCAGCAATCCCTCTGCCGCTTTCACCGCATTTTCCATCATTTGGGAGAACATCTCGTAGAAATGTTTGTCTTTGGGGAACAAATTCAACTTCATGGCGCAACTGTACCCTATTTTCCTGCCGCTCTCAAGGATTACAATAGAACTTGGAGGGAACGTCTGATGTTTGAATTCAGTGGTGACTTGTGGCAAGTGGCGGTGCGTACCGTAATCATCTATGTGGTTCTCGTGGTTGGTTTGCGCCTCTTCGGCAAGCGGCAAATCGGGCAGATGACGGCCTTCGATTTGGTGGTTCTGCTGCTCATTTCCAACGCTGTGCAGAATGCCATGACCGGACCCAATACCACAGTGTGGGGTGGTTTGATCGCTGCTGCAACTCTGCTGTTTGTGAACTTCCTGGTGGTCTTGCTTGTGCGCTATATCCCCGGTCTTCGCCCCATGCTACGGGGTGAGCCGACGATCCTGGTGAGCCAAGGCAAGGTCATCCAACATAACTTGCGTCAAGAAGAAGTGGATTTGGATGAGATTCTGATGGCTGCTCGCGAGCATGGGCTGGCAGAGTTGAGCGAAGTGGAACTGGCGATGTTGGAGATCGATGGTTCCATCTCCATCATCCCCTACTCCGATCATCACATCCGAGTGAAACGCCCTCTGCGAACCTTGCGACACCGCTAGAAGAACCGGTGAGCCCAGTTATAGTTTGGTACGGAACAGGGCACGAAAGAAGGCTTTGACGCCGGCCTGAAATGCAGCCACGGCGACCATCGGTCGGGAAAGCACACCTGTCGCCGATTTCACCCTTTGTTGCACGCTGTCCACTCTTGCCTGTGCCTCCTGCAATTTCAAACCCCCCACCCGCCGCGCTTTATTCGTAAACCGAAGCAACAAGAACAGTACCAGGCAGGAACCTACCAGGAAGAAGAAACCGAAAAGGACCAGGATCAGGATGGAGAAGTCTCGCCAAAACGCCAGGTCCATTTTACGGTTCCCAATGTTTTTGCAATTCGTTTCGCTTGCTCTGCGCGGCTTGTTTAGCTTCCTGCATGGCTCGGCGAAGTCGGTTAGCCACGATTGTACGCAGCTTCGGCCCTGACTCCGGAGCCACCAGCAACCCGATCACCCCGCCCAGAATCACACCAAAAAGGAAACCGCGTAAAAAACGTCTCATGGTTTTCTCCGACGCCAGAGCTTCGTGACCGTGCGAAACGCGCGGATCCACCGGTTGGATCGCTGCCCGATCTTGGACAGAGGCGCCAGGGCAAACAGGGATTCCCCGAAGAGTCGGAAAAATTCTTTCAACGTATCCAACGTCAATTTACCGGAATCGATCAATGGTTCCAGGTCGATTCGGATCTGCTTGAAGAAACGGATGATGGCAATCGTGAGAGCGATCAATAAGCCTAAACTAACGAGACTGGCCACTGCCAACACGATAACCGCCACATCCCGTGCGGTTCCCATCGGATCACCTGCCCTTCTTCTGGTGATTTCTTTATAGCATAGCCCTGCCGAATTCGCTACACTGAACGAAAAAATCAGAATTGTTACTAAGGGGAAAAAAATGACACAACCGCTCAAGATACTGATCACAGGAGCCTCTTCCGGGATCGGCCTCACCACAGCTCTTCACCTGATTGCTCGTGGACATCGGGTGGTAGGAACCAGCCGACATCCGGAACAATTCGACCGGATGGAATTGCGGGCAAAAGTCATGCGGGATCATGGCCGGTACCGCTATCGGGAAGGGAGACTGGAACAAACGGGCTCACGCTTGCCGCGGGAGCTGACGGATTTGGATGTCCTGCTGGGAAAGCTGATTTTGGTTCGGCTGGACCCCAACCAGGAGAGTTCCGTTTGCGCGGGCATCGGAGAAGCGCTTTCCGCATTGGAAGGCCGTATCGACATCTTGATCTCCAATGCCGGACTGGGAATTTTCGGACCGGTGGAGAAAGTCTCCGCCGAACTGATCCAACAGCAGTTTGAAACGAATGTCTTCGGTCACCTGCGCGTAGTCAAGCAGGTGTTACCGGTAATGCGCGCGCAAAAACAGGGGAAAATCCTCTTCACCAGCTCGATCGGAGCGATCATGGCCATTCCTTTCCAGAGTCATTACTCCGCCAGCAAGATCGCACTGGAACGCCTGGCGGAAGGCTTGTCGATGGAAACCGCTCCCTTCGGCATTCAAGTCGCCGTGGTGGAGCCGGGAGACTTGAATACGAACTTCAACCGAACTACTGCGAAAGCGATCTCGGGCTTGCCGGACGGTACCACCAGCCTGGACCTGGAATCGCTGCATGCCTCCCTCCAGGTTCCCGCAAGCTCCCCCTATTATGCTCGGGCTCGCAATGCCTGGCGCTACATCGTGGCCAGCTTGCCATTGAAACCTTCACCCTCCGTGGCCGCTCGTTGTTACGTTCGTCTGGCCGAAGCAAAGCATCTGCGTGCCTTTCGCTACCGCGTGGGTGACCCCGGGCAGACCATTCCCGCTCAATGGGGGAGGCGCCTGCTGCCGGACAAACTGGTGGAATGGATTTATAAACTGATCTACGAGCTGGACCGGAAATGAAGGTCGCCCTGCTGGTAAAGGGCGCGTTTGCCAACACGCCCGAAGACCTGAAACGGGAGAGCCAGCAATTGAAAACCGCTCAAGCGGTGGCGCGGGCGCTGGAGGAGAAAGGCGTTCACACTGTCTTTCTGCCGCTGATGTTACCCAATTTCGCTGCCTTGGCCGATCTGCAGACCGATTTGGTCTTCGATCTCTATGCGTCTACGGGGCTAGAGCAAGCCGTGGTGGCAACGGCCTTGGAATCAGCGGGCCTTCCCTTCACGGGTTCTTCAGCGCTGGGGCATTTCCTGGCGTTACATAAGTGCTGGGCCAAACACATCTGGCGAAGTCAGGGGCTTTCCACGCCCGAATCCTTTGATGACCAACCACCGACCGCACAGGATTTCCCCCTGGTCGTCAAGCCCACCTTTGGAGGCTCGGGGGAGGGAATCTATTCTACATCGCTGGTCCACAATCAGAAGGAATTAAAGGAGCAGCTGGCCTGGATGGCCCCGCTTTCTCCTTTAACCGTGGAGAAATATATTCCCGGTCGAGAGATTACCGTCAGCATTTTGGGTGACCCATCGCGCGTGCTTCCGCCGCTGGAAATCGGGTTCGATCGCTTGCCACGGGAACTGCCTCCCATTCTCAGTTACGAAGCGAAAACCCGCTTCGTGGAATTGCTGACGGTGGGACCCGCCCGATTGGATCGTGGTTTGGCTGCCGAGATTGGGCGGATCTGCCTGGCGGCTTTCCAAGGCCTGGGGTTGCGTGATTATGGTCGGGTGGATCTTCGTTTGGACACGGCGAACCAACCGTATCTACTGGAGATCAACAGTCTACCGGGATTGCAGCCCGACTACTCCGACCTGCCTAGGGCCGCGGTCCTGGCCGGAATCAACTTTCGGGAGCTGGTTTGGGAGATCGCGAACCTCGCCCTGGCTCGAAAAAGCAAAGCACACAAAGAGAGAATGCCATGAAGCTTCCAGTCTATGCGGAGGTGCATTCCGATGGGCGGGTGATGGCCCATCCTTACCCTCTTCCTGGCTGTATCAGTCGCGGTGGTTCGCTGGAGGAGGCGCTGACGGGTTTGGCCGAACAAATCGAGGGCTATTACCGTTGGCTGGCTCATCATCAGTGGCCCGTACCCGACCCGCAGAGAGAATGGGAGTTGATCGAAGTCCGGCAGGAAGGGGCCCCTTTCCAATCCGGGGATGCCGCCGCTCTCTTTCCTCCAGACATGATTCCGCCCAGTGACGGGGAGCTGGAGAGGTATTTTCGCTTGATGGAGTTCTCCCGCCAGGATCTTCTGGCCATAGTCGATCCTTTGCCGGAAGAGAAACGGAAGAAGGTGTACAAAGAAGGAAAGCGGACGATCGAAGAGATCCTTTGGCATATCGCTCACGCGGAAGAATGGTACGTTTCTCGTCTGGGTATCATTCCTGCGCTGAAGCAATTCGATTCATTCCCCGGTGGGCAGCGGGAATACTTGTCCGCGGTGCGGGAAATGGCCATCGCCCGCCTGCGATCGCTGCAGTCGCTGGAGCGTGCCACAGTGTACCGGATCCCCGAATTTACCGACCATCCCGATGAACCCTGGACCCTGCGCAAAACCCTTCGACGGTTCCTGGAGCACGAACGGGAACATACCGGCAACATTGCGCATTTCCTGCAGGAAGAGCCTGAAATCGGTCCATCGGGGAGCTGGAAGTACGATAGCTCCTCTTTGATTTAGTGCAAAAACCTACCAAAAGAACAAGGCTGATGTCCCCGACAAACG
>Ga0315288_10002866_pt1 | contig 22061 bp, 12 predicted proteins | sample YL17G11_20_MG_FD_203454 | JGI IMG/M metagenome (GOLD analysis project Ga0315288, IMG submission 203454) | Sediment microbial communities from Yellowstone Lake, YNP, Wyoming, USA - YL17G11_20 | ecosystem: Environmental > Aquatic > Freshwater > Lake > Sediment | place: USA: Wyoming | collected...
ACGGTCGGAAAACCCCTGGCACGACGTTTGCCCACTTAGTTAACGCCTGATCGTAGCCGGTCACGCGACGCCAAACCCAGACACCGGCGGGCGGGCCCTTGGACATGAACCGGTTCAGCAAACAATTCAGGTCATCGTTTCAACGGATACGGGATCCCCTTCTCATCGTGGATTCGGACGGGGTGATCCATGCCGCGAACCCGGCGGCGCGCGATGTTCTCGACTTCGACGAGGGGGGGAATCTTCGAGACGCCCGGTGGATCGATCGACGGGTTGATTTCGACGGCGCCTCGATCCTCCGTCTGGCCGATGGTCCTTCGGAAGTGTGCGGACACCGCCTGACCGACCCGGACGGGAACGAAGCGGACATGGTCTTGGACGTTATCGATCTCACGGACGGCAGAGGCGGCGCGGGACTCAAGCTCATCCAGGTGAAGGACTACTCCGGCTACAATCGCTATGAGCGATGGAAGGACGAGCTCGTGTCGATGGCGGCGCACGAGATCAAGAATCCTCTCGCCGCGATGAGAACTTCGATGAAGACCCTCGTCTCGCAAACCGCTAGCGCGATGCCCGAGGGCGAGCGGAACCTCCTCGCCGTGTCGATCAGAAGTATCGATCGTCTCACGCGTCTACTGGACAACCTTCTCGACGTGTCGCGGATCAGCTCGGGAAACTACACGAGCGAACCTCGTTGGGTGGACGCCGGGGATTTCGCCGCCGAGGTGATGGGGGCTTTCACCGCCCTATTCAACGTGCGGCGGCAACGGCTCAAGTACTCGGTGTCGGACGACCTTTTCCGCATCTATGTCGACGCGCCCAAACTCGAGCAGATTCTAATCAACTTCTTGAACAACGCGATGAAGTTCACGCCGGAGGGCGGGGAGGTCGAGCTCGGTGTCGAGCGGGCGGGTATCGAAGTGCTCCCCGACGACTTGAGGATCCTTCCGTGGGGAGAGCTCGGCGGGCTTGCGTTCGTCCGCTTTACCGTGCGGGACACGGGGATCGGGATGACCGGCGAGACCCTGTCGCACCTTTTCACGCGCTACCATCGCGACAAATCCCTGGGAGGCGGTGTGGGGTCGCACCTGGGGTTGAGCATTTCGAAGAAACTCGCCGAGGTCCAAAATGGATCCCTCGAAGTGGAAAGCGAGCTCGGGGTGGGCACGCGGGTGAGCGTGTCGGTCCCCTCCGACGAACAGACGTTTACCCTGTTGAGCCGCGTGCGCTCCATCGACCGCGTGCTCTCGCGGCTCGTGGGTTTGCGCCGGGGCATCGTCCTGCACGTCGTGCGCAAGGATGAATCGTCGTCGTGGCCCGAGGTGTTCGACGGATGGCCGTCGAAGCCCGCCGTAAACCCCGTCGTTGACGACGAAAAGACAGGGATGTGTTACGCGTGGGCGCTTGGCGACCGCCTTGCTCTCGTCGTGCTCGCTGAGACCGACGAGACGGGCGAGGTGCGCCGTTATCTTGGCTCCGCTGACGAGAGCGTAAGACGGGGGTCCGGTCCCCGGATGGACCACATGATCACCACCCATCAGCTATCGGCCCGCGATTTGCGAGCCTCCGCGCTCATGGCGCTTGCGCTGAGACCGCGTTCGGAGCGCGTCGGTCCGATAACCGCTGCGCGGCGGACCGCGAGTGAGGGCGACGACGTCCTCGTCGATTCCGTTCAATGTCATGATCAGGAGAGTGAAAATGGAAGACGCCAGAATTTTACTCGTTGATGACGAGCAGGACATCGTAGACACCGTCAAGTACAGCCTGGAACTTCGCGGCTACGCAGTGGACGTCGCCTACGACGGGCCGAGCGCGCTGGTCAAGGCACGCAAGGGACACTACGACGTGATGATCCTCGACGTGATGCTCCCGGGGAAAAACGGATACGAGGTGTCGAGACTGCTCAAGGAGGACATGGATAAGGGGAGAATCGATCCCTTCGGGATCATCCTCTTCACCGCGAGAAGGCTCACCAACGAGCTAAGGGAGGACTTCGTCTCCACGTGGTCCAAAGCGGACGCGTGCATCTACAAACCTTTCGAGATGGAGGATCTGCTCGAGAAGATCGCCGCGGTCGCCGGAGAGGGTGTCGGGCGGCGGGAGGACTGAGGCCCGCAGCGAGCCGCGTATCCGGCGGTTTGGCCCGTCCTCGCGCGCGATCCGGCGCCCAAGGCGGGCCCGAAGCGAAAAGGCCCCCCGAGAATTCTCGGGGGGCCTTTTTTGATCTATGCGGATCCCGCCGGAAGGGCGCGGCGTCAACGAATGATGACCATCTTGTTCGTGACCGCCTCGTCCGGCGTGCGGACCTGGTAGAAGTAAACGCCGCTCGGAAGCGTGCGGCCGTAATGGTCGTTGCCGGCGAAGAGGAACCGGTTCCAACCGGCGGCGCCCGGCAGCCGTTTCGAGAACACGCGCCTCCCCGCGACATCGAAGACCGTGATCTCCACATCGTCGGCTCTTGGCAGACCGATGTTGAGGTACGTCTCGCGGGCAAACGGGTTCGGCGAGTTCTGGAGAACGGTGAGCACCTCGATCTCGGGTGTGGGACCGATCCCCGTGATCTCGGAGAAGAACATCGCGGTGATCTTCATGTCGCCACCGACGATGATCGTATCCGGATTGGCGTTACCCGCGCGGTCGCCGTACCACCCGTAGAAATAGGAACCCGGATCGGGCGTCGCCTCTAGGATGAGCGTATCGCCGAAGAGGAACCGGGTGGTGTCGGGATCGGACGTCACGGAGCCGCTACCCGAGACCCAAAGTGTGAGCGTGTACTGCTTCTTCTCGAAGTGCGCGGTGACGGTTTTATCGCTCGTCATGGTGACGGTAACCGGGTTCGTCGACCCGGTGACCGCCCCGGACCAATTCTTGAACAGCCAGCCCTCGGCCGCTACCGCCGTCAGTTTCACCTTGGAGCTGTCAGAGTACGAAGCGTAATCCGGCACCCGGATGATCGAGCCGCCTCCGTCGACAACGGTTGTCAACGTGTGGAGCGGGAAAGAGGGGAGCGGGTTGATCAATACGTTGCCGAATGTCACGTCGGCCATGTGGGCGATGAGCGCGATGGATCCGTCGCGCGACGTGAAGTCGTCCGATAGCATCCAGCTCGACGGTTCGGGTGTGCCCTGCGCCCAGTACTTGACGCCCACGTGGCTCACCCCGGGGGCGATGGTTTGGGAGCGCACGCGGAGCATATAGGCGGTTCCAATCCCCATCGGCACGCTGATCTCGCTTCTTACCACCTCGTCGTCCTTGATCTGGAGCACCGGGTTGGCGGGGAAAGGCAAGCTCCTGACCCAGGCGATCGTCTGGTACCGGCTCTCGATCATCGGCTGGACGAAGCCGGCCTCCCCGGCGGCCGCGCCGATAAAGCCGGACCAGCCGATGGCGATCCCGACACCGGTCCATCCATCACCACCGTGGGTAGTCATCGGCACGACGACGTCGTAGTCCGTCGCCCAGCTCTTGTCTCCCACGAGCAGGAACCGGTCGTAACCGATCCCGTTCGAGGCGGTCCGGACTCCGCCGCTTGTCAGCACCCAACGCCCGTCGCCGACGTAAGCGGCGTCGGAGACCCGGGTCGCGGCGGACCAGTCGGCGAGATAAGGCATCTCCCATGTGATGTCCTTTGTATAATGGAGCGTCACCACGTGGTCGGTCCGCTCGCCGAGGACATCGATCGCGGTGATAACAATCTCATTGTCTCCGCCGAGAAGGTTTGCGTAATGGATCTCGACGTTGAAATCGCCCACGCCGATCAGGCGGTATCCGTCGGGTCCGATGCCCAGGGGGGAGTCAGGGCCGCCGTTGAGCGAGTACGAGAGCGACGCGATCGATTCGCTGTCCAGGACCGTGCCGGGCAGGTTGATCCAACGCTGCGGGTTTCCGAGATCGCCGAAGTTCTGCTGGTTGCCGTACCACAGGTCGACGAAGGGCGGCGTCACAGCCGTCGGAGCGCCGCCGTCCTCGGGTACGATCGGGTTCGACGTGTTGAAGAAATAGTCCACGTTGCCCACGAAGGCCGGTGTCGTGTAGGCGGTCCCCGTCGCCGTGTTGTTGAAAGAGACTCCGGCTTCGGTGACGACGATGGACTGGGTGAAGACAACCGCGGTCGTCCACAGGGTTCCGTCGGCGGAGTAGTCGAACGTCCACTGGCCGCCGACCCTCTTGGCGCGAAGGTGGCTCGGAGCAGCCACCAAGTTCTGATTGGTCTTTGTGGTCAAGACGCCCGCGTTGAAATAACCGGCGAAGATATGAGGAGAGCCGGCCGTGTAGATCACTTCGAAACGAAGGTATGTATCGTCGTCCTCGCCGACAAAGATTCCTTGCCCCTGGAACGTGTACGATCCCGTGGAGCCAAATCGAGTCGCGATTTCGAAATCCGCGTTGGGAGCGTCCTGCAAGAGCCGCGGCGCGGTGATACCTGTGCTGGAGAACGTGTGCTTGCTTCCTCCCGGGATGTACACCAGGGCGTTCGTTCCGCTCAGCATGAGGGTGGCGTCGCCGAGCGGATCGACGAAGCGCCACACGTCCGTGTCGAGCTCGGTGGAAGAAAAGTCGTCGGACTGGATTCCCAACGGGAGCAGAGGCGCCACCGTGATGTCGCCGAAGGTCACTTCGGCGTGATCGGCGACGAGGACCACCGACCCCGGCCGGGCGGAGAAATCGTAGGTGAGATCCCACCCCGCGGGCTCGGGCGTGCCGTCCTCCCAGAACTTCACGTTGACGCGGGCGATACCGATCCCGATCGACTGTGAGCTCATTTTCATCATGTATCGGACACCGGCGGCAACGCTCACCGGCTTCTGAGCGCGGACCTGGAGGTTGTCCTTGAGGACAAGCGTCGGGTTCGCGGGAAAGTCCACGATCCTGGCGAGCGCCTGGTACGGTTTGGTCGCCCTCGGTTGTCCGGCGCCCGTGTGACCTTGCCAACCGATCAGCATCCCGGCACCGAAGGTGCCGCCGAGGTTACCCGCGTGCATGGTGAGGGGCACGGTAACCTCGTAGTTGGTGAGCCACGTACGGTCACCGACGGCGATGTAACGGTCGTATCCGGTGGCGCTCGAGTCGGTGCGTGCGCCTTCGCCCGTCAAAAACCACTTTCCGTCGACGACCTGGGCGACATCCGAGATCGCGCTCGCCGTGCTGAACGCCGCCGTATAGGGGAGCGCCCACGTGACACCGTCCGTGTAGTGGATCATCACCGGGTGGTCTCTTTGTTCGTTGAGAACGTCGATTGCCGTAATGACAACCTGGTTCGTTCCCGGCGACAGATCCGCGGCGTCGATCTCGATGTTGAAATCGCCGGTTTGCTCGAGACGAAGCCCATCGGGACCGATGGTGAGCGGGTTGCTCGCGCCGCCGTTCAACGTGTACGACAGGGACGCGATCGCGTCGGTATCCCACACGGTGCCGACGATGTTGACCCACTGTTGCGGCTCGCCGAGCTGGCCGAAGCTCTGGGCATCGCCGTAACCGACATCGACGACCGGGAGGGTCGGTGCCGTCGGGTTTCCGCCGTCTTCGGGGACGATCGGACTCGCGGTCTTGAAGAAGTAATCGACGTTGGCTACGAACGCGGGCGTGTTGTACTCGTCCTGGTTCGAGTTACCGGCGAAGAGACCCACCTTGGTCACGGCAACCCCGCGGGTGAACGTCCCCGCGGTGGTCCAGGTCGATCCGTTGTTCGAGTAGCTGTACTGCCAGGTGTTCCCCGTCCTCTTGACCTTGAGATAGGGAGGGATCGAGGGGAGCGCGAGGTTGATTCTCGTCACGGGCGGATTGATCCCGTCGACGGTGCCGGCAAAGATCCGCGCGGAACTCCCGTCGTGGTGGACATCGAACCGGACATAGGTGTCCGCGTCCTCTTCCACGATGAAGCCCTGTATCTGGTAGCGGAGCGAGGGCTGCGAATCGAACTTCGCCTCGAACTCGAAGTCCGTGTTCGCGACGTTCTGCAGAAGCCTCGGCGCGCAGTTGCAGGACGACCACAGGCTGTGCGAGACGGCGCCGGGAACCCGAATGACGAGGTTCGTCCCGCTCAGGACGAGTGACGCGTCGCCCACGGGATCCACAAATGTCCACATGGGGTTCGGCGACGTCGAGTGGAAGTCATCCGACTGGACCGCCTGGGCGCGCGCGAGAGTCGCGGTGGATGCGACAAGAAGAAGCGCCACCAGGACGAGGCCGACGATTGAAAAACCATTTCGTCGAAAGCCCGAGAACATTAGTTGCAACCTCCGGTAATACGAGCAAAAACCTCGGCAAAAAATGGAATACCAAGCCGCCGATGAAATAGCAGGATCGGTACCGATAACGGGCGCCTTTGGTAGATCGTCTTCGCGTAGGCGGTTCAAACACAATCAGTTAGAAAACGGAGTTTTCAACTCTAGTGTAGATGGTGCAATTTGTCGCACGCGTGGGGAGAGCACCCAATCGGTTTCGTTCTTCGAGCGGCGTCTGGGGAAAGACGCCCGCTGATCTTCCGTGGGGTTTCTCGCCAGGCGTGTGTGTTGCCGGTCGTGTCTCTCGGTGGCGCAGACGCCGGATCGGGCGCGCTCATGCGCGGGGACGGGGAAGCACGTTCGTCGCGGGGGTCGCGATCTACAGGCGGACGCGATCAGGCGCCGCGACGGGCGAGTCGAGGGATGAAACTCGAGGGATGGAACTCGGGCGTTGACAACCCCGTCCGGCGGTGGCACTATACACGAGTTACCCGAGAAGACACGCGTTGACCGTGGTGGGGATCGACCCGGCACGGGTCCGCCGAAAGACGAATTCACGGGTGCGAAGGTAGCTCAGTTGGTAGAGCAACGGACTGAAAATCCGTGTGTCGACGGTTCAATTCCGCCCCTTCGCACCATTTTTGTTGGCATCGGCCGGCGGCGGGCCCGTCGACGCCGGAGCACCGGACAAAACACGAGGCCCCGCGCAACAAGCGGGGCCTCGTCCTTTATCACCCGGATTGCTCTGCGAAAAAGCGCGTCTAAGGGGCCGGAGTCGCGGTGGTCGTCCCGCCAAGCGGGAATCCGACGCCGATCATAAACGCGAACGCGCTGTTCTTGACATCGACTTCCTCTTCGGCGTCAACGATCGTCGTGAACCCGTGGGTGTCAATTCGAATTTGTGCGGTGGACCGGCTGGAGAAACGGCTTGGCGCGCTCGAGCAATGCCTCCAAGCCGGATTCGTTGGGGTTCCGGGGTTTGCCCGGGTGGATGACCGCCACCTGACAGCTTTCGGCCGCCTGGACGAGTTGGGCATACGTCCCTGCCTCGAGATCCGCGATGTACGCCTGTTTGTTCCGGTCGTACTTGAACATGCGGTCGTTGATCTTGATACACTCGTTGCAACTCGAGCAACGGGGCGTCTCGATGAAGGGCTCGTCGGATCGGTTTGGCTCCGCCATCGCGGCGGATGACGGAGACGTGTCGGCCGGGGCGGATTCCGGGGCCGGGGAGATTTCAACTCCGGGCGCCTCCGCGGCGATTCTGTCTTCCGCGTCGCGTCGAGCGCGTTCCGCCACGGCCGCTCGCTGCCCGGCGAGGAGGCGCACGGCGTGGGAGTTGTTGATGCCGCCAAGCTCCTGAAGGCTCCGCCAGTGCTCGCGGCACCGCCGGGACTCGCGGATCAGTTTTTCATCGACGATCACGCGGTGCAGGACGTTGTTGGCATCGACCATCAGGACGTACGGCACCTTGTCCGGGAGCCCCTCGCGTCCGTTCGTCACGCAATCGGGAACGGGGATCATCGTGCCGTTCCATTTCTCTTTCGGGACGGTGGCGAAGTACTTGGAGTAACGATGGTCGCAGGCGAGGAAATCGACGAATGTGAACGGCACGTCGGCCGAGGCCCGCTGAAGGGATTCTTCTTCGTAGCTCAACGGATGAGTCGGCCAGTCGCGGTCGGCTTGCGGATTGAACTCGAGGGAAAAACGCGACGCCCAGTCGGGTCCCGCTGACGGGTCGTAGGTAAACGCGGGAAAAGCCCGCGACTCCAACGCCGCCGCGGAGGCGAGATACGGGGGCAAATCTCCGGCGGCACCCGCGCCGGAATATATACTGAAAAGTGCCGGACCCTCGAAGGCCAACCCGCGCAAAATCGCTTTGCGAAACCGGTACAGATGGGACCCAGTCGTCTGTAGGACGAATACGCCGCCGATTCCGATCGCGGCGTGGGTGGTCTGTCTTGCGCGCGCGAGCGCGGAGAGATGACCGTTGGCGCCGATCGGTGGCGCCCCAAGATCATCGGTTTGCAACAATATCTTCATGGGGAGGCCGGCGGCCAGCGCTTCGGTCAATCTGGCGCCGTCGATCGCCGTCATCGAATCCGCGTCGATCTCGACGAGATAGTCGGGGAACCACGCAAGCTCGCCCGGGCCAAGTTCGAGCCCACCGACGCGCTCGAACATCGCATCGTGGATGTCCTCGCGGTACTCACCCTCGATTTCGAGCTCGGCTGCCGCCATGGCCTTTGCGAGTGCGACCAACCGCGGAAGTCGTTCACGGTACGCATCGATCGCGTCCGCGCAGCTGCGGAAGACAAACCGGTAAACTCCGTCCGCGGTTCGGGGATTGTCTCCCGTCGCCGGAGAACTCGGGAAAAACGTCTGGGATTCGAGCGTCGAGAGCAACCGTTGGATACGCGCGCGGCGCGAGGCGGACAGGGCGACGGTGGGTCTCGCCGTCGCAAGCAGCCGGGACATCGCTCCGAAATCGAATTCTTCTGCCAATCCTCTACCCAAGGATGCTCGGAGGTGGTCCGGTTCGAGTGCATCGGTGGAGTTCGCGTCGTCGGAGCGAAGGATATCGGAGAGTTTGAAGACCAGTCGGTCGATAAGGCTTCGCGCGCGGCGAGCCTTGTCCTCTTGAGCGGTTCTCCAGATGTGGGTGAGCAGGGTGGCGGGAAGATCGCGATCGCAATCGACGACTTCGCCGTTCGCCCGCAAGGATGAGCGCAGTCTGGAGAGGCTGTCGGCGAGCAGGGGATCGCGGTCGTCCGCGAGCGCCTGCTCGGCCCCCTGCCAGAGAGCTGACAGAGCCGTCTTCGAGCCCGGCTCGACGCGCTTTCGCATCTCGCGTTCGAGTCGCAACGCATGGTGCCGCACTCTCTCCGCGTCGGGACCGTCGGCAGCGCCTTCGAGCATATCGTCGAATAGACCGGAAAGCGAGATAACGGACGAGCCGTTCACGGCATCGCCGACGAGGACCAGCGGATAGTCGTAACGGAGTTCGGTGAGATCCTGGTACCGGGCCAGGATCGCGGGGCGCAGGCCGAGCCCTTCGACCGGTCCCAACCCCGAACCCGGTCTTCGCCCCGTCAAGTAAAACGCAACGTGATCTCTGAAATCGCTTTCCATCGTGCGGTCCTGCCGGTCTGGCTGGTGTCGTCTCCTCGCTTACGACGGCCGTTTGGATGCGTTCACGCGCCTGGCGCTCCGGCGGGCTCTTTTTCGTCCGGCCAAATCGTGAACTTGTCGAGCTCTGCGTCGAGGCCCCTGCGAATCAAGTCGGTCGTGCGCAAAGCGGCGCTTCGCCGTATGTCCTCGTAACAGGGAACCTTTGGATCGTGATACAGGATGCCCACCGGGATGACGTCGGACATCGACGCGATCTCTCTCGCGCGATGGATGTTCCCGGGGTCGTGCTCCAACCTATTCTGGTAGACCGCGGCGAGCGATGGGCTGATCTTGAGAGCGCGGTCGTGGTGAAGCAGGAGAACTTTTTGGGGGTCGCGGACCCACGGCTCCAGGATCTTCGGCATGAATTCGGGGCACCGCTGGACGATCCGGATGAAAGAAAGCCCCTTGTGGTGATACGCCGAGAGCAGGATGTCGTAGAAGATCTCGGGAATCCAGTCCACCGCCTGCGCGACGAAAGACACATTCGGCACGCCCAGCGTCACCGTCAGCGGCTGAAGCGGGTCAAGATGCGCGCCCTGTGGTGTCGTATTGGTCTTGAGGCCCTTTGGGGATGTCGGCGACGCCTGCATCTTGGTCAGGCCATACACCTGGTTGTCATGGACCATTACCGTCATGTTCATGTTGTAGCGGACGGCGTAGATCCAGTGCGCCGCGCCGATGCTGAAGCAGTCGCCGTCGCCGGTGTTCACAAAGACGTTGAGATCGGGCCGGGCCATCCGAATCCCTTCCGCCACGGGGAGCGCACGGCCGTGAAGACCGTGAAAGCCGTACGTGTTCATGTAATGGGGCAGGCGGCTGGAGCAGCCGATCCCCGACACGAACACGGTTTTCTCGGGGCGAAGCCCTTCGTCCCGGCAGAGCCGTTGAACGGCGGCCAGGATCGCGTGGTCGCCGCAACCGTCACACCACCGGGGCACGCCCTTCTGGAAATCTTCGATCTGCCGTGGTTCGCTGTGGATCCGGAGCATGCAACTCGTCGCTGAATTCTCCATGGAAGACCTCTCGTACATTATCGTCCCAACCTCTCGAGGATCGCTCGGCGGACGGTGTTCGGTTTGATGGGTTGGCCGCGGACTTCGCCCCAACAGTCGACGTCGACGAGATAGCGCGATCGAAGGAGCATCGCCAGAGCCGAGTAGCGCCGGTTCGTTTCGTCGATGAGCTCGTCTTCCTCGCGGTCGCACCAGTTGCCCTCGACGGTCATGACCGTCTTGAACCGTTTCATGATCTCTTTTATTCCGGGCGGCAACGGCTGTAGGAACCTGATGTGCGCCGAGGAAACGGCGTGTCCTTCCACGCGAAGACGCCCGACGGCTTCTTCGATCGCGCCTTTCGTGCTACCCCAGCCGATGACCAGGACGTCGCCGCTTTCGCCGCCGAAGACCGACGGAGGCTTGAGCGTTTTTTGGAAGGCGGCGAGCTTGAGACTCCTCGCCCGGATGCCCTGTTGGTTGATCTCGGGATCGTAGGCGACGTGGCTCTTCGTGTCGTGCGCGAGCCCGGTCAAGGTGTGCATCCCGCCCGGTTGTCCGGGGATGAAACGCCGCGCAAGACCGGTCGTCGGATCCCAGCTGTATGGTTGGAGCCCATCGGGCACCGCGCTCTGGTCCACCGGCGGCGCGACCCAGGCTTCGTCGAATTCGGGTCGCGGGAACGGAGTCTGCGCTGTCGCCAGGCTGGCGTCCGATAGAACCACGACGACCATGTTGAACGTCTCGGCGATCTTACGCGCCGTGATCATCGAGTAGAAGCAGTCCTCGATCGTGCTCGGAGCGAACACCACCTTCGGCGCATCCCCGTGGCTCCCAAACATTGTTGCCAGGAGATCGCCTTGCTCGGCCTTGGTCGGCTGGCCCGTGCTGGGCCCGCCCCGCTGGACGTTGACGACGACGAGCGGAATCTCGCCCATCACCGCGAGGCCGAGGCCCTCTTGTTTCAGCGAATAACCCGGGCCCGATGTGATGGTGACCGCGCACTTTCCCGCGTACGAGGCTCCGATCGCGAACGCGCACGCCGCGATCTCGTCCTCCGCCTGGTGTACCACGCCGCCCACACGCTCAAACACTTCGCTCAGGTAGTGCGACGCCGACGTGGCCGGCGTGATCGGGTACATCGCGCAGATTTCCATCCCCGACGCGAGGACGCCCAGTGCCAGCGCCGTGTTGCCGTTCATGACAACCCGTGGTTCCGACGGCCGGGTCGCCGGAATCCGAAACTTGAAGTCGAGGTTTCTTTCCGCCCAGTCGAGACCGGCGTCGAGCAGTTTGATGTTGGATTGTATGACGCTTGCCGCCTTCTTGCGAAAAGTGAGCGCGACCTGTTCTCGCGCGAGCTCCGCTTCCATGCTGTAGAGGTTGCAGAGCATGCCGAGGACGAACATGTTCTTTCCTCGTCGGGCGTCCGGGACGATCTTGAGACACTCCTGCTCCATGGGGATCTCGTACACGCGGTAGCCCGCGGCGACCAGTTCGTCATACCTCTCGGCGTACGACTTCGCGATCTGAGCGTTGGCGTTGCTGCGCCAGGAGCTTTCCAAAAGGATGATGCAACCGGGTTTCAGCTCTCCCGCCCTGACACGGCCGAGGAGCACCTCTTCGTTGAACGCCACAACGAGATCCGCTTCGTCGCCGCCGTTGGTGATCCGGCGAGACCCCAACCGGATGCGGTTACCGCTCGCGCCGGCAATGCTGCGGGCCGGGGGCTGGATTTCCGCGGGGATGATCTCGACCGTCCAAACGCCGTTGCCCATCCGGGAGGCGACCCCCCCAAACGACTGGCCGCACCGCTGCGCGCCCTCTCCCGAGTCGCTGATGACGTCGACGACGTGCTCCGCCAGGGTGATGACGGTTTTCCCGGCGCCGGCCGAATGCGCTCGCGGCGCCTTCACCGCGGAATCTCTTGTTGGTGAAATACTCATGTCGCTGGCAAGACCTTTCCTGTACCGCCGAGCACACCCAACAACGGTGTGCGTCGGCCGCTTGCTGTTTATTTGACGCGAAGACGAACGAAGTTCCGCTCCCTCGGGTTGATGCCGAACTGGATGTCCTTGTCGCCGTCGTAGGAAAGACTTGGGTCGCGGATGCCGAGGTATGTCCTCATGTGCCGCGCGGCCGTCCGTCCGGCGCCCATCGCCTCGATGACTGTGGCCGCGCCGGTGACGATATCGCCGCCCGCGAACACCCCCGCCATGGACGTCGCCAGGTTCTCGTCGGTTTCGATGTAACCCTTCTTGTTCAACTTGAGCTTGGAAGTCTGGCCGATGATCGGATTCGCGTTCGTCCCGATGGCGAAGACAACCTGAGCGGTTTCGAACTCGAACTCGCTTCCTGGAACGGGAACAGGGCGGCGGCGTCCCGATTCGTCCGGTTCTCCGAGCTCCATGCGGATGCACCGCATGCCCCGGACGTTTCCCTTTCCGTCGTCGAGGATCTCGATCGGGTTCGTCAGCCAGTGAAACTCGATCCCTTCTTCCTCGGCGTGCTGGATCTCTTCCGCCCGCGCGGGCGCCTCGGCCCTCGACCGGCGGTAAATGCAATGGACCTTTGCGGCGCCGAGCCGCAGGCAGACGCGCATGGCGTCCATCGCCGTGTTGCCCGCGCCCACGACCGCCACCCGTTCGCCCAAAGGCACCGGCGTATCGAAGTTCGGAAATTCCTTGGCTCGCATCAGATTGCACCGCGTGAGCAGCTCGTTTGCCGAGAGCACGTTGTTGAGCGAATCCCCGGGGATCCCGAGCATCGTCGGATAACCAGCGCCCGTGCCGATGAACACGGCGTGGAAGCCCAATTCGTCGATCATCTGCTCGATGGTGAACAGACGTCCGACAATCGTATTGCATTCGAACTTCACGCCGAGCCTCTTGAGATTCTCGATCTCGGCGTCGACGACCTCGTTGGGGAGACGGAAGTCGGGTATGCCGTACCGCAGAACGCCCCCAGGCTGGTGAAACGCCTCGAAGACCGTGACGTCGCACCCCGCTTTTGCCATGTCGGCCGCGCAGGCGACACCCGCCGGTCCCGAACCGACGATACCGACGCGGAACCCGTTTGGCTCTATATACGGGAGGTTTTTCCAGCCTTCGGCGATCGCGCGATCACCGACGAACCGTTCGAGGCGTCCGATCGCGACCGGCTCCAGCGTATCGGCCACCGTGCAAACACCTTCACACTGGTCTTCCTGTGGGCAGACCCGTCCGCAAACCGCCGGGAGAAGATTGGTCCTGGTGATCACATCGTAAGCGCCGCGATAGTCCTTGTCGCTTATCTTCTCGATGAACCGCGGGATATCGATCGCGACAGGGCAGCCCGCGATGCACACCGGATCTGCGCACTGAAGGCATCGTTGTGACTCCAATTGCGCCTCCGCATCGGTGTAAGCGTGGCTCACCTCGGAGAAATTGCGAACCCGCTCGGCCGGAGCCTGCTCGTGCGCGGGTGTCCGTGCCTGAGGGATCGTGCGTATGGTTTTCTTTTTTGACATCGTCGTCCCCCTCGAACCAACTCTAGCTCTGCCCGAGGCCTTTCATCCGGCAGGTCTCCGACCAACGCTCCACCGCCGCCTTCTCCTCTTCGCTGAAGCGCCGCAAGCGGGTCATGAGATCCGCGAAGTCCACTTTGTGCCCGTCGAAGTCCGGCCCGTCGACGCAGGCGAATTTCACCTGGTCGCCCACCTTCACGCGGCAACCGCCGCACATCCCCGTTCCGTCGACCATGATGGGGTTGAGGCTGACCATCGTCTTGATTCCGTGCGGCCGTGTCGCCTCGGCGCTCGCCCTCATCATCACCGGAGGCCCGATGGCGACCACTTCATCGATGTCGGGGTGCTTTTCGATCGCGAGCTTGATCCCGTCGGTCACGAGGCCCTTGATCCCGGTCGATCCGTCATCGGTGCAAAGAATGAGCTCGTCGCAGACGCTCCTGAATTTCTTTTCCCAAAACACGAGTGTCTCCGTCCGGAATCCGAGCACCGCGATGACGTACGCTCCGTTTTGTTTGAACGCGCGCGCCTGGGGGAAGATCGGGGCCACTCCCAGCCCGCCGCCCACGCACACGACTTTCTTTGCCTGTCCGATCGGACTCGGGTGGCCGGCGGGGCCGGCGAGGGCGTAGAGCGCCCCGCCAATTCGGCATGTCTGGTGCATTTCTCGCGTGGTCTTGCCGACCGCCTGGATGACGAGAGTGACCGTACCCTTCTCCTGATCGAAGTCCGCGATCGTGAGCGGGACGCGCTCGCCGTGTTCGTGCGACATCACGACGACGAACTGACCCGGTCTTGCGGCCCTGGCCATGAGGGGATGCCGCACCTCCAACATGAAAGTCACGTCCGAGTAGTCTTCTCTCGCCACGATCTCGAACCGGGACTCTCTCTCCGTTTGGGTTCGAAGAAGCTCGATCGTGTCGGCACCTGTTCGTTTTGGGATCTGGTTTGGCTGGTCTGAGTCGCTCATCTTGATGGGTATTCGGCGAAGATTGCTTCGCTGTGGTTTTGATTTGTTTCTGGGATGCGCGCGACCGTTGGATCGATATCAACGGAGACAACTACGCGATGCCGTCGAGTCTGTGTGTCTCACGAAATTTAGAAAACGCCCACCCCCTTGTCAAGCAAAGCGGTTGCCAATCTCATCGGAAACATCGCGAGACGAAACGAGTATTTGCGCGCTCCGTGAAATTCGTCGTAACATGTGTGGTATGTGGACGAGAGTGAGGCGGCCCTTAGTCGCTTGAACACCGGCGCGGTTGGAATCTTGTGACGACATTCACATTTCGCGCGGTGATCGGGCGCGGTCGCCTGCTCCCGAACATTCGAGTCGGGACTTGTGATGTTATTCACAACAGTCGAGGCGTCGGCGAGCCGTTGTGATGGGAGCGTCGTCGACGAGCCGTTGTGATGCGAGTCTCGTCCGGTTCACGCGCGCTGGGAAGAACTTCGGACTTCGATATGAAACGTCTCGTCGCAGGGATCGGTGAACTTGTTTGGGATGTGCTTCCCGCGGGGAGGGAGATCGGGGGAGCTCCGGGAAACTTCGTGTGGCACGTTCACGCTCTCGGGATGACAGGACTCGTCGTCTCGTGTGTGGGCGATGACGGCGAAGGCCGTGAGATACTCGAGCGTCTGGGCGCGCTCGGTCTTCGCCGGGATCACGTGAGCGTGGACCTCGCTCATCCGACGGGACGCTCGACGGTCTCGCTCGATCCCTCCGGGGTGCCCTCGTTCCACGTTCACCAGAACGTGGCGTGGGATTTCATCCCGTTTTCGCCCGCACTAGAGCGCGTTGCGCGAGAAATCGACGCGGTCGATTTCGGAACGCTGGGACAGCGGAGCCCCGTGTCGCGTGAGACGACGCTTTCTTTTCTCGCATTGACCCGTCCCGACGCGATTCGTTTGTTCGACCTCAACCTTCGTCCTCCGCATTACACGAGGGAAATCATCGAGAAGTCTCTCGCGGCGGCGACCGTCCTCAAACTCAACGACTCCGAGCTCCGAGTCGTGTCGCGGATGTTCTCTTACTCCGGCGACGAACCGGCGCGTCTCGCCGAGCTCGCCGCCCAGTTTGAGCTGGGTCTCGTCGCGCTCACGCGGGGGGAGAAGGGGAGTGTTCTCTATTCCGGAGGCCGTTGGTCGATACATCCCGGGTACGAGACTCGCGTCGTCGACACGGTCGGCGCGGGCGACGCCTTCGCCGCGGCACTCGTCGTGGGGATGCTCGAGGGGCTCGACCTCGATCGGATCAACGAACGAGCGAACCGCGTCGCTTCGTACGTCTGCTCGAGACCGGGAGCCACACCGGAACTGCCCGGTGATCTGCAGGATGGTTTTACCGGAGGATCGTGAGTTTCCCCGACACGGAGCGCCCCCTCGAGGTCAGACGATAGAAATACACGCCGCCCCGGTCGATACGCGCGTCGCCGTCCACCCCGATGTCGAACGCGTTGCGGCCCGCGGGGAGATCGTCGCGGTCGAGTGAGGCGACGCGCCGTCCGGCGACGTCGTACACATCGAGCGTCACGTCACCCGCCTCGTCGAGAAAGAACTCGATACGAGCGTTGTTGCGCGCCGGGTTCGGCGACACGCGCGCGGCGATCGCGGGAGCCGCGTGGTCGCGGACGATCCCGGTGGGGACTTCGGCGGCGGTCTTCAGGATTCGGTTGAAGGGGTCGAACTCGAGACCGACGGGTTCTTCGTCGAAAGTGAGCTGATAGATCTCGTGCGCGCTCGCCACGGGGAGCCTGAGGAGCGAGCCGCCGGACGCGGTCGTCATGCGGACCTCGACGGGGATGGTGAACACCGGAGCGTCCGTCTGAACCTGGTCGATGGAGAGATCGACGTGAAAGCGCGCTCCGTCCGAAAAGGTCGTCCAACCGTATTCGTACTCCGGATAACCCGCCTGATAGACCCATTCGTCGAAAAACGTACCGAGATCCGCCCCGGTCGTGGTCTCACACAACGCCTTGAAGTTCTCGGTGGATGCCGTGGAGTAGGCGTAGGTTTGGTGATAGAGACGGAGCGCGTCGAAAAACGCGGCGTCGCCCACGACGTATCGGAGCATGTGGAGTATCCAGGCGCCCTTCTCGTACACCGTCGCTCCCCACAGATTTACCGGATCGTACATGGGGAACCTCGAGACGGCGTCCTCGGCGAAGTACTCGCTCTTGAAATAGGCCATCCGCGCGGCGAGGGCGCTCTCTCCCCCGGTGTGCTCGTGCCAGAGCGCGTCGGCGTAGGTGGCAAAGCCTTCGTTGAGCCAGATATTCCTCCAGTCGGCGAGCGTGACGCTATTGCCAAACCACGAGTGCGCCATTTCGTGCGCCACTACCCAATCATAGGTGTGGGTCCCGGTCACGAGAGCTTGCCCGTAGGTGGTGCAGGTGAAGTTCTCCATCGCGCCGCCCACTTCTGCGAGCGCGGTCCCGTAGGCCTCGTCGAGAAACGGGTATTCACCAAACGTGTCGGAGAAGAACTCCATCATCGACGGAGCTCGCGAGAACGAGACCTGAGCGGCGGCGAGCTTCTCGGGGTAGACGTAGTAGGGCATCGGCATCGAGTCCGTGTCGGCGTAGCGGTACCAATGGGAGAATTGCGAATAGGCGGAGACGGCGACGGAGATGACGTACGTGGAATGGAGGTACTGCGTGCTCCAGTGAAAGGTCTTCTTACCCTGGGGCGTATCCGTCACGGAGAGAAGGAGGCCGTTCGAGGCGCAATACCGGGTCGCCGGAACGGTGCAGATCATCTCGCTCGTCGCCTTGTCCCACGGCTCGTCGTAGCAAGGGAACCAGTTGCGGGCCATGTCGGGTTCGCTGATGTTGAAGACCACCTTGGAATAAAAGCGAAGACCCTGTTGGACCGGGGCGCCGTGGTACGAGACGCTCACGGTGACGGTGTCGCCAAACGTGTACGCCCCGCCGAGCTGGATACGGATTCTGTCCGCGCCGCGAGTGAACGCGAGAGGGACGGCCCCCATCGCGACGCCGGTCACCGTCATGTTGTCCTTGAGGTAGAGCTCGAGCGAATCGACTGCCGCGGCGACGATGGCGACCGTCACGTCCACGTGTCCCGCGACCGTCTTGGCGACCGGATCGATCTCGATGTCGATCACGTAGTGTTGGACGTCGAAACCGGTCGCCGCCGAGGCGAGACCGAGCGGTGTGAGACTCGCGGGGGAGCGCGTGGGGGAAGCGGTCCGCTTCGCGCTCCAGAGAATCTCGTAGCTATCCGTTTGTCCGGTGGCGGGGCCGTGGACAAAGAGAGAGAGGAGCCACGCAAATCCGGCCCAAAGTCTAAAGTGATTTCTCGTGATAATCGAACAACCTCTTGTTATTATATATCTTACAGTCGCCGTGTCGAGGAGGGCCCGCCATGACGGGTCGGGCGAGTCACTCAATATATAAGAAAGCGGAGGGATGATCCGCAATGACGGCCGTCGTCTCAAGCGGCGCCGAGCTGCTGAAGAGAGATGACACCATCGACGCTCCCGTTCTGCGCCGGCCGGCTACCCGTCGTACGTCGAGATGAACTCCTCGGCCTTCTCGACGAGGTCTCGGTTACCGAGAAAGAGCGGCGTGCGCTGGTGGAGACCGGTCGGCAAGACGTCGCGCAGCGGACCCCGCCCCGTGGACGCGTAACCACCCGCTTGTTCGATGACGAACGCCATCGGGTTCGCTTCGTACAGGAGCCGGAGTTTGCCTTGGGGTTTCTTGGGATCTCTGGTGTCCGCGGGGTAAAAGAACACCCCGCCTCCGAGAAGGGTTCTGTGGACGTCGGCGACCATCGAGCCGATGTAACGGAGCGAGAGCGAGCGGGTGGCGCCTTCTTCGCCCTGGAGCCAGCGGGTGTACCGCTTGATCCCCTCGGTCCAGTACTTCTCGTAACCCTGGTTGACGCTGTAGTACTTCGGGCGTTCGGGAAGACGAATATTCGGATGCGACAGAAGAAACTCGCCGATGCTCGAGTCGAGCGTAAAGCCGTTCACGCCGTGCCCCGCCGTGTAGACGAGCATCGTGCTCGAACCGTACACCAGGTAACCGGCGGCGACGATGTCCGTCCCTCTCTGAAGAACGTCCTCGAGAGTCCCGGGACCGGATGGAGTCTTCCGCTTGTAAATGGCGAAGATCGTCCCGACGGAGACGTTATAGTCGATGTTGGTCGAGCCGTCGAGGGGATCGAAGAGGAGAACGTACTTGCCCTTCGGATACTTCTCGGGGATCGGGATGATCTCCTTCTCTTCCTCGGACGCCATCACGGCCAGACGGCCCGTGTGGTCGTTGAGCTGGTAGATCACGTCTTGCGCGTAGGCGTCGAGCTTCTGGACTTCTTCGCCCTGGACGTTGTCATGACCGGCGGAGCCGAGGATGTCGACGAGCCCGGCGCGTGTGGTCCGGCTCGCGATGAGCTTGCCGGCCAGCGCGATGTCGTAGAGAAGCTGCGTCAGCGCGCCGCTCGCGTCGGGGAAGGCCTCCTGCGCCAAGAGGACGTGTCTCTCAATCGTGATGACACTCGGTAGAAACGGTTTTACCACCATGATCTCGTCTCCTCCGCGTCGTGCCCCCCGGGGGGCATCGCGATCTCTTGGGCAAGCCCGTTTGCGGGCGCATCGAGGCTACGTAATCTTACAATCTCTTCGAGCGAAACGCACGCCAAATCTGGAGGCCGCGCGGGGGCGGGGCGGTGCGGCGCGGCGGCGAGGCCGTGCGCCGCGCTCGGCGCGGGTATTTTTTTGTTGAAATAAGGGTGGCCCGCTTTCTACCATGATGGTCCACCGTCCAACGCCATCTCAGCGCGCGAATGACGATCGTGTGGAACATTCGAGATGGTGTTTTTGTAAAAGATCGGTGATAATAGGCGTTCGGAACGCGCGCAGTCCGACCCGGCCGTCCGGGCCCGGGTATGGAAGCGTCGAGTCAACCTGAGAGGGAAGTGATGACCGAAAAATCAAGGCCTGCCATGATCGAGGCCCACGGCCTCTCGAAATACTTCGGGCCGTTCGTCGCGATCAAGGACGTTTCTTTCGCGATCCCCAAAGGCGAGATCGTGGCGTTCCTCGGTCCGAATGGAGCGGGGAAGTCGACAACGATGCGGATCTTAAGCGGGTTTCTTTCCCCGAGCGAGGGGACGGCGAAGATCGCGGGCTTCGATGTCCACAAGGATCGTCTGGAGGCCGCGAGGCGGCTTGGTTATCTCCCGGAGAACGGGCCCCTGTACAGCGACATGACCCCGCTCGATCTCCTGCGGTTCTTCGGTGAGGCGCGGTGCCTGGAGCGCGGGAAGCTCAAGGAGAGGATCGACCTGGTCACGGAGCAGTGCGCGATCCGCGACGTTCTCGAGAAACCCATCGGCAAGCTCTCGCGGGGGTACAAACAGAGGGTGGGGCTCGCTCAGGCGCTCCTCCACGACCCGGACGTTCTCATCATGGATGAGCCGACGGCGGGTCTGGATCCCAATCAGATCCGGGAATTTCGGCAGAACATCAAGGTTCTTGGAGCCACCAAGACCATTCTCATCTCGACCCACATCCTACAGGAAGTGGTCGCCGTGGGAGAGCGCGTGCTTCTCATCCACGACGGCCGGTTGATTTACGACGGCTCGCCCGGCGATCTCATGAAGGACGGATCCCTCGAGGAAACGTTCTACAGGATGACCGATTACGGCAGGCGTCAATCTTCTTCGGGAAGCGTGAGAAAAAATGAAAAGGATTAACGTCAACTTTGCCGTGGTGAGGGCGCTCTCCAAGCGCGACCTCCGTCTGTACTTCAGCAATCCGACCGGCTACGTCTTTATCACGCTCTTTATCTTTCTCAGCGCGGCGGCGGCCTTCTGGCAGGAGAGGTTCTTTCTCAACAACCTGGCGAACCTCGACCAGCTGAACCTGATGTTTCCTTTTCTCCTCATTTTCTTCATCCCCGCGATCACCATGGGGGTCTGGGCCGAGGAGAGAAGGCAGGGGACCGACGAGCTTCTGTTGACGCTCCCCGCCACCGATCTGGAAATCGTCGCGGGCAAGTACCTCTCGACCCTCGGGATCTACACGGCCGCTCTCGTGCTGTCGCTCAGCCACCTGATCGTGCTCTACTGGCTGGGTAACCCCGACCTGGGTCTCGTGCTGGCGAACTACTTCGGATACTGGCTCGTGGGAGCGGCTTTTGTGTCGCTGGGGATGCTGGCGTCGCTGTTGACCCCGGGCGCGACGATCGCGTTCATTCTCGGCGCGGTGTTCTGCTCGCTCTTCGTCTATCTCGGTCCGATTCTCGGTGTCTTTGGTCAAGCGGTCGAGGACCGGGTTTTCTCGCTCACCGTCTGGAAATCATTCGACGATTTTGCCGGCGGCGTCGCGAGTCTTTCGGGTCTCGTCTACTTCGTGTCGGTAACGGCGACGATCCTTTATCTCAACGTCGTTCTCATCAGCCGCCGACACTGGCCGCGCCGGGTCGACGGATACAGGATGGGTTTTCACCACGCCGTCCGTGCGGTCGCTGTGGTCGTTGCCGTCGTCGCGTTCAACGTGCTCGTTGTTAGGCTCGGTGTCCGCGCCGACCTCACCGCTGAAAACCTCCACTCTCTGTCGAAGGAAACACGCCGGCTGGTCAAGGAAATCCCGGGCGGGCGACCGGTCTTCATCCAGGCGTACCTTAGCAAGGAGGTCCCCAGGAGTTACGTGCAAGCACGCGCGAACCTCCAGGGCCTCCTGAGAGAGATCGACGCGGCCGCGGGGAGCAGGGTAGAGGTGCTGATCCACGACACCGAGCCCTTCAGCAGGGAGGCGCTCGACGCGCGCCAGAAGTTCGGGATCCTCCCGGTGGACGTCCCCGAAGTCGGAGGACGCGCCCAGACCTCGCCGGTTTTCATGGGGGTCGCCTTTACCTGCGGGGCGGAAGAACACGTCATCCCGTTCTTCGACAGGGGGCTGCCGACCGAGTATGAGCTGGTGAGAAGCATTCGTGTCGTGGCGGGGACGGATCGAAAGAAAATCGGTGTTCTCAACACGTCGGCGAATCTATTCGGCGGGTTCGATTTCAACACCTTTCAGAGCCAGCCGGGCTGGCCCGTCGTCGATGAGCTCAAGAATCAGTACGACGTCGTGCAGATATCGGCGACGGAGAGAATCGGCGACGATCTCGACGGGTTGATCGTCGCGCTCCCCTCGTCGCT
>Ga0315288_10002868_pt1 | contig 22055 bp, 19 predicted proteins | sample YL17G11_20_MG_FD_203454 | JGI IMG/M metagenome (GOLD analysis project Ga0315288, IMG submission 203454) | Sediment microbial communities from Yellowstone Lake, YNP, Wyoming, USA - YL17G11_20 | ecosystem: Environmental > Aquatic > Freshwater > Lake > Sediment | place: USA: Wyoming | collected...
TTGTCGCTTCGTCAGGTCGGACAAAATTTTCAGCAAGTGTGCTGTTAACAATTCGCATTCCGGCATCGATGGTTCTCGGATCATCAGAGGCACAGTATGTCCCAAGGAGAAATTCAAGGACATAGACCGGGACATTAGCCCCGACTTTCACTCTCCGGACAAGATCTTTTTGAACAACTTTGCCGGCAAAGGTTGTGATCGCTTTCTGATCAATACTATCCTTTTCTACCATCACGCACACCTCAAAATGTTATCCTGACTGGGATATTTGCCAGCTTTTTGTATTCGGCACCGGTTTGCGCATCAAATATGTGAATATTGGCTGTCTCGACTTTAACAGTACCGGTAATCTGGAGGGTCACAGTAACCGGTTCGAGATCAGACGTGTTCTCTTTGAGTTTCAATTGGATATCACCTGTCGCTTCTTCGTATCCCACTGATGCAATCAAGGGACGGGAGATACTGATATTGTCCTGCCGGACTTCGACACGGATTTTCGGGGGAATGTTATCTATTGAGGTGAATCTTCCATTGATGATGACCATGCAGGTCCGGGTCGTGATCTCTTGACGGCCGCTTAACTGGATATTCCATTGGATCTTCGCCTCACTGACTGGTGCCTGATCTTTTATGGTTATGGTCATAACTGGGACAATCTGTTCCTGGAGAGAGAGCCCGCCATGAAGATATGTGAGTCCTCCGCCGGGGACAGTAAAGACTGCAAATCCTTGGGGAATGACGAGATCATAATCTCCGTCAAAGCCAAACTGGGCTGCCGAAAACCGTAATGTCGCATCGTGGCGTGCCCCACCGACCCCCGCCCAGACCCGGCGCTTGATCAACATGGTCTCTCCTCCCGGTGGTTCGATCTTCATACCACTTTGGATCTCCTCGCCGAAAATAAATCCGTGATCAGCGGTGATAATAAATTTCCGGATGCCGTTGCGCTCAAGGTTATAGATCGCCCGTTTCAGGCTGCTGAAAATATCTGAGATGTACCGGCGGAATTGACCCGGTTCTGTCGATTCGCCGAGGATATCGATCTCTTGTGACGTGACAAGGACAATATCGGCTTTTTTGACTTTGTCTTTGAGTGCTTTTGTTGCCACGAAGAGATCTCCTAGCTTAAGATCAAGGGTAGCGGCGTGATTCTTCTCTTTGAAAAATGCAATTCTGCTCTTTCGATCCTGAAGGGGGGTGTTCTCAATCCTGATTATGATTTCTCCAGACCCTGAAGTACTCAGGTCAATTCCTTTTTCAGCCCCTGGCATGAGTGCCGCCATACCAATCTCTGTGATGGAGGGTACCATACCGAGAGCAGGCTGGAGTGTTGTTTCAAACTCGGCGCCAATGATCTGGAGAAATTCCTGCGCCATCTCGTATCGGAATGCATCAATGAGGATATACGCTACTCGTTCCTGTCCAATATGAGGAGATACGACATGTTTGAATATCTCCTGTTGTTTGAGCATGTCTCTGGGAAATCCCTGGTTCCGAGCAATCGCTTTTTGGTATGTCTGGGCGAGCATGCCCCCTATCGCCGTATAGGATGTACGGGCTTTCTGGCAGATCGCATCAAGGTCGTCGGAGTGATAGCTTGATCCGAGGGTGATCGCATCATACTGCTCTTCAAAACGCCGGTGGAGTGTGTCCATCTCGCACCAGGGTTGATCAGATTGTGTATAGCTACGGATAAGATCCTCCGCACTCCATTCTTTTTCCTTCAACCCTCTTTCAATTCCGAAAGAAATTGTAAAGAACGAGATCAAGGTGAGCAGAAGATTCCAGCGGGTTTTGAGGATGGAATCCTGGACCGCCCAGAACCCCTCTTTTCTGGCCAGAACCAACTGCATATATTCATCGGCCGGCTGTCCGGTCCCTTTCAGAAGAGCAGCCACGACATGATGGAACAGCTGTTCCTCGGAACTCCGGAAAGTCACTGATTGCTGAAGTGTATTTAGGGATAATTTCATATCCGGGATGCCAAGGGTCTGTTCGACTTTGTCTGCAAGCCTGACATAAGATTCTGCAAGATCGGAACGCATCCTCCATGCTTGCGCGAGGGTTAAACATGCCCTTACTTGGGCTGACTGGGTCGCCTTTGGGACTTCTCTGAGAGCGTCTGGGAGTTTTCCTTTGAGTTCGGCTGACCATGCCGAGAGGAGGAGATAGCGGGCGATCTCACCCCTGGACTCTTCAGGGGAAATTCCACGGGGAGAGAGGCCGAATTCTACTTCGAGAAGCGATTTGAGATCAGGAAGAGCGGATTTTTCCATAATCTCTGGATCTTTTTGAGGATTAGTGAGATATTGGAGCGTGATATCAGAAGGGGTGCGGGAACCAAATACAAGGGACAGAACATCAAGGTTTACTCTGCTTGTTGTGTCGGCGATCTGATCAAGATCCTGGAGCGAAAATGATCCGCTGCTCTCAACCTTCTTTTCGATCGCCTGTATTTCGGACTCATTAAGGGTCCCTTTTAATACCTGCCTCGCAAGGACAGCAAGGCGTGTATTGCGCTGCCACGGGCTTTGGCCGGGTTTCATGACAACACCAGTCTTCGTGAAACCTACGAGAGCGTTTTCTGTCGCTTTCTCTTCCATTGGAATGTAGAGGAGGAGGTTTGGGGGACGTTCATTCACCATGAGTGGGAACGCTTCGTGTCGCATTTTGAGGAAAGATCCCTCATATTGGATGATTGTTGTGTCGGGGATTTCAAGGGTTTTGATCACCTCAGTATACTGGGGTTTATTGCGTTCATAATCGAACCAAACAACGATATGGTTCTCAGAAATCTGTTTTTTAATCTGTTCAATCAGAAAATCAGTAATTTTCCCCATAATTTTCACGCTCCTTCGTAGATATTCAATTGATCATGGGCAATCGCAAACGATTTGTTGGTTTTGCATTTCTCCAGCACCCGATCCGGCCAGTACCTCATTGCCGTATATGACCAGTCACATGCTCCACTCTCCAGTTCTTTCCAGTACTTTTCCGGCTCTGTTTTCCAAGAGGGGATCAGATCCCGCATGGGGGCGAGGTTGAGGATAACGCCGTCGTCGAATTCGGGCTTCCAGCCAACAACTTCTCCCCGCTCGTTTGTTTTTTCAAGAATGGCTGATAGGTTCTTATCGAATGCCTCAAGGTCTGCAAAGAGATCCTCTGTATCCGCGAGTTCTTTCTCGAACCGTTTGCGCTCCCTGCCCTCGGAAGTTTTTATTGCCTGCCCGAGTTCCTTTATCCTCTGCCGTGTAGCGTTCATCTTTGTGTCCAGGTACCGGCTGCCTTTGAGGAGATAGAGTGTATCAGCTGTCATCCGCTGGTGGAAGAGTAATAAACTCCATGATTTTTTCGGAGTCTGAAAGAGCCAGTAGATGGGGCGTTTACGGTACCACTGGAGGTGAAGAATCCAGTACTCCATCTTTAGGTATTCTCGTATTGCCCCCTCGGGTTTGTCGGATTCGCCACCAATAATCGTGATGATTTCAAAAGTGCACTCTTCACCAAGCATCAACGTCAGTGCCCTTATAATCCGGCTGGCAAGGTCATCCGGGTCAGAAGCGTCAAGGATCCCAATTGGGTGCTGGAACGCGAGATCCCTGAGCCCCAATTCGACCTGAGCCGGGAAGATATGCTTTCCGTCAATAATTCCTGAACCAAGTGTGCCTTCGCTGCCAGGCAAGAAACGACCCATTATTATCCCCGTTGCGTACCCTATCCAGCGGCAAGCAATCACCTCGCGGGAAGGTGTTGGTAATGCCGGCAATGGGCCCACTTCCACCTCGATCGCGGCCTGGTCTTCGCCTCCTATTCCATAGATCCTGTAGACCTCCTCATCGATCTGGTATTCCACGGTCTTGAGCTGGTCGTGCCGGGCTTGTACCAGCGCAATCATCCCATTGATGGTTGGTGCAAATGGCGGGGCAGTGAAATCCCAAGTGGTCTCTTCTTCGGCGCTGTCAACTTTTGCGAGAATGATGGCTTCTTCGACGAGGGATTCAAGTTGTGGAGATGATTCTTCAGGTATTGGGAGACGAGCGAGATCGCCAACTTGGAAATTTACAGTTGGGTTAATGAGATTAAGCATATATGAGGATAATTTTGAATTTAGAATAGCCAAAATTTGAAATTTATTGTTAGGGAAGGTACAATTACCAGCTCCATCGAATATAAATCCCCCGTCACAAATTCGTGCATTAAATAAGGATGAAGTAAGTTTTGGGAAAGTTACTCCAGGTCGGAAGTAATATTGTCTACTTGGTAATTTATTTCCTTGATTTGACAATATCTCAATCGATTTTGAATCAAAAGAAATTATTTCTTCTCGATTGCCATACCATTTAAGAAATTCGCCCCCTTTCATTATTGGGAACCATTTTTTCTTTGATTTATTGATATCTGCAATCGAAGTCATAAGGAATTCAATATTATTTGATCCAACTTCCCACCAATAACGAATAAATTGAGCATTGTTTCCCGTGGCTAACCCCTGACGTGAAGGAGAAATTGTCTTCATAGATGGAAATTTAATAAATAAATCTTTAATTTTTTGATTGATCCAATACACCCATGGATTCCCAGGAATTGCGGTAAAGTCCTTCTGGCGGTAATAATAAACATGCACTTCTGGTCGTTTAGAGCGAAGCGCTGAAAGGACTTGTTCAAAGATTATTCTTTTTTTATTATAATCAGGTTCCTTTATAATTCGAATAAATATTCCAGTTGCATTTTCAAATTCTAAAAAATCTTTTTTTACACAAATACTGAATGCCGTTGTGTTAACCTTCTCCCCACCGATATCCTCAAATGCATGTGGACCGACGTGTGCTACTGATTCAATTACATAATTTTTTACAATCTGATTTCTAAGGGCTTCATAGGTTGGAACGAACATGAATGATTGCTGTGTAATCATTCCAAGTCTTCCTTCGGTCCCGAGCATTCCAGAACACCGATCAATAAAAGCAGTATACAAATCTGCCTTTGATATTGGATAAACCGCCTCAAGGTATTCTGCAATGATGGGGTTAACATTTTTCTTGGTCATATACGGCGGATTCGTCACCACCACATCATACTTCTGCCGGAGCAGATCGAGGAGCCGGATCCCTTTGGCAGTCTCCCCTACGAAATAGCTCTCATCTTTCCCACGTTCCCGCTGGCGTCGAGCAAATGCATTGAGTGCGTCGATGATCTCGTCTTCAAGCCGAACCCAGAATACCTCATTGAATGCATCATCTCCGATACCTGAAACGGATATGCCTGCAAGGTCCACCTGACGGCCGACTTTCTCGAATTGCTTTTTTTCCTCCGCGATAAGCCGAGTGATCTCTTCCTCGACCTTGAGGAGTGAACCGAGATGGTGGGCGAGCTTGAGCTGGTCAACGAGTGCACGGAGAATGCGCTCGTATAGTGGATCGGTAAGGTGGGTTTCCTTGAGGAATGCAGCGAGGTGCTCGCCGTCAAGTGGGAGGATATCTGCGCAGGTGAGATTGCTTTGTGTGATCTTCGTCTCTTTCCGGTATGCTTTTGCTTTCAGGAAGAGCGTGAGTGCAGAGAGCTGGACAGCCCGGAGATCGATATCGATTCCGTGCAGGTTATTGGCAAGGATTGCTGTGGGGATCTCATCGGTTGAAGAAACTGAAGGAGAGCTCGGCCAACCATGGGTTCCTGCTTTCTGTAGTTCCTCCTCATACATCTTCACGTACAGGTCGAATGCGACAAGTCCGAAGTGCATGGTACCACAGGCAGGATCGAGTAGTGTGATCTCCCGGACTTGTTTGATGGGGACGGGCGGTATCTCACCCTTGAGAGGGACAAGGTAATCGAGCGATGCGGAAAGTGTTGAATCCGGATGCATCTGCATCCATTGCCGGCCGAGGGTATTATGGACCAGGTACTTCACGATCCAGCGTGGGGTATACAGACAGGTTGCTGCCGGGATGTCCTGGGGTCGGATCTTCTGCTTTTTCTTGTAGAGCCTTTCAAAAACCTCGGCTTTCTCCTTCTCATTGAAGTACTGGTAAATCCAGCCGATGGTCTCCTCGTTGCCTGCTTCCCATGCTTGCTGGATGTCTGCTGCATTCACCATCGAAAGCAAATGGTGGAGCGCTCGCGGCCGGGGAAGGATCCGACTAGCAAGCGTTGTGGTATCGAAGAGGACGGCAAGCTCCCTCGCAACCTCGCTACATTGCCATAATAGAAACTCTCGGTACGCTTGATCCCGTGGCCCCTCACCAAATACATTTTTCGGGAGATCACCTTTGTCATAGAGCGTGAGTAAGGATGCACGCTCTGGAGCGGCGAGCCAGCGTTTAAACCCGTTCGATTCAATTCCCCTTCCAATTGCTTCGTGATGAATGATCCCCTGGCGTTCCATCATTACAAAGGCAACGATCCGGTTGAGCCAGGTGAACGCAATTTCCTTGGTGAGCTTTTCGTATGTCTCTTTCTTGGTAAGGCCTGCCCCTGCCTCATCAGTAAAAAACATTTCGAGCTGCCTACGAGTCTCAGCTGCATAAGGATCAGCGTTTACAGAAGGAAGTCGGTCGAGAGATTCGAACATCCCGTCCGGTGTCAGCCCGTAGACTGATTCAAGGTGCTCCTGTGCTTCACGAATGAGGAGCTCGCGAGCAGCGAGGGAGAAATCGTGGAGGACGGATTTGTTAACCGTAATTTTATCATCGGAAAAGGGAGTTGCTTGCATTATTAATTCCTCACTATCCCCTTCTCCCGTAATTGTTTCCCAATCGATGACCACTCGTACTTACCTTCCAGCAACTCCTCCCAGTACACCTTTGCCTCTTTCCACGGCACAAATTCATGAAGCAGTGCGATGTTCAACACAACCCCGTCATCAAGGTCCGGTTCAAGGAAGGTGGAAGCAGCCTTCTCGAGTTTTCCTCTGAAATCGGCAAGTTCGGCAACAAATGCCTCTTGCTTTTCAATCGTCTTCTCGAGCCGTTTGACCGTTGCACCACCAGTGCCGACTTTCTCTCGGTTCTCCTGCATCTCGGCAAGCCGTGTCTCTTCCATCTGGATCTTAGGTTTCACGTACCGTTCCAGCGCACGGAAGAGTGTGTCTGGTGTGAGCCGGTGATAATAGATCCATAGAGCATAATTTTTCCGCGATGACTGCAGGAGCCAATAGATCGGAGCCTTACGCCGGCTCTTGGAATAACGTTTCACATGGCTGTCCCAGAATCCGCCAGCACCCGGTTTCCGGAAATATTCGCGGAGTGACTTGACACCGAGGATATCGCATGCCTCTCGCTCGATCGAATCAGCCCTATCACCCCAGAGGAGGGTGATTACCTCTCGGATCCGGGTGACAATATCCTCAGGATGGTATTCATCATCGACAAGGATTCCATCGTCATCAATCTTCAGTGGGTATTCGGGCGGAGCCTCAATGAGCGGCAATTTGTCCTCACCCTGTATCATGCCTGGGGAACATGCCGGGAGCGGAGCAAAGGGATCAGGAAGTTCCGGAGGTATCTTCTCGCCAGTTGCATATCGGACATCCCACCGGCCAAAGAGGGAACCGAGAAGGTAGGAGATAAGAGAATTGGTCAGAAGGAGTGGACTTAAATCCTGGGAAAGTAATGTAGAGATATCAGTTACTGAAGAAACCAAAATTGATTTATCTAGCGGATCGAGGCGATATGAATTGAGGATTTTTGAATCGATAGATTGTTGAGTCAAGGCCAATTTTTTAATCTGCATTGACACGAATTCTGACCATGATTTTATACCATTAATTAAATTATTATTTTTTTCGTATAACAATTCGGGAATAATGTAAACATGAGACAATTCATTATAGGATTCAATATATGCAATATTTTTCCAACATTCTTTTGCATGATCTTCATAAATCGAAAGACTTTCATCAATCTCTGGGATTGGGATTAATTTAATGTAACCAATTTCGTATTTAAGTGTCGCCCCGGTATTTTTACCACCTCGGGGCATCAACAAGTGAAGAAGTCCGATATACCCGACACTATTCATTATTGATAATAGAATCCAGTGTTGTTTCAAGGGAGCAAATCCCATCATCCCTGTATGACTGAAAATTACACCATTTGGAATATGTGAAAATGCGCCTCTTTTTAATGGTCTTGAGGGCCAAGTAAAGCCAAAATTAAAGTAACAGTCTTCATTTCTAATGACTGAACCAGCAAATTGTTTTAATTCTTCACCGTTTTTTCCCCAATTTACGACCAAATGGATATCCGAATAAAACGGTGAAAATCTACCGCCTTTTGCAAAAGGAACCCATTTTTTTCCTTGGAATGTTTGATCAAGAAATTGTTGCTTAGATGTGTTTAAAGAACCCGTTAAAACAGAATAAAGGGAAATTTCCCACCATAATCTTACAAAGCGGAAATCATCCGCTGATGCTAATCCTTGTTTAAGCTTTCTTTCTTCATTTTCAAAAACCGGAAAAATTCGAAAAATGTCCCGAGTAGATTCCCTTATAGAATAAATAAATGGAGATCCTGGAACTTTCGCGAAATGCTTTGGATTGACTATGAAAATGTTACCAGAAATAAGTTCGGATGTAATAGAACGAATTGCCTGTTCCAGTCTCAATCCTTTTTCATTTTCATCTAGAAGCCCGACGAATATACACGAAATTCCTTTCATATAGCCTCTAGACAATATGCTGCTGTTTCTACCATTGCAGTGTCAAGTACTCCATCTCCAAAATCTGCAAAAATTATGGGTTGTGCTTTGTTAAGCACAATCTCCTCTCGCCACTGTTGGAATGTTGTAAGGAAGAATCCAGTTCGTGAGGTAATAGCACCGAGTCTCCCTTGTTTAGTTAAAATTAAAAGGCCACGTTCCACAAACGCGGCGTATATATCGTACTTAGATAAAGGGTACTGTTTTTCAATATAGCCCTTTGATAGCAGACTCGCTGCGCCGAACGGCGGATTCATCAACACAACATCGTATTTCTTCCCACAGAGCTCGATGAACGCAAATCCCCGCGCTGCATCTTCGGCAAATATTGCCCTAGCGTAACCGAAACCATTCGAAACCTTCATCGCGTAGCCCTTGAGGGCTTCGAACACCTTCCCTTCGGCGATATCCCAAAATGATGCATCCGAGATGCCGCTCACGTCGTAGAGAGCAGACTGCCAGGAAGCTTTTCTCTCTTTAGGAAAGAGTGTAAGTTGGACATCCTTCGGTCGAGTCAGCCATTGCTGCTTTGCATTGGCGATAGATGTAGCGATCTCCTTTTCGATCTTCAACAGGGAACCGGCCTCGCCGGCAAGCCGCATCTTCTCAAATGCCGTCCTCACAAGACCACCGAGTACGGGAGGTTGAAGCGTTGTGATGAACTCCTCGAGGAGTTCCTTTTCGCCTGGCATCGGTTCCGCACAGACAATATTCGATCGGGTGATCCTAGGCCGCCGCTCCCGCGGGATTCCCAGGTCATGGAACGATCGTTGTGCGCGAAGCCAGAGGGCAAGCGTTGCAATCTGAGTTGCCCTTAGATCGATATCGATTCCATGAAGGTTATGACGGAGAATTAGCCCGGGTATCTCCTTCTGAAACAATGTGAAATTCGGATACTCCTCACGCAGGGTCTTACCAGACTCAGAGAAATGAACTCCCATGGGATTTTCCCATGCCTCCCGATAAATCACGTCAAGGAGATCAACACAATAGAGGAGAAAATGACCGCTTCCGCAGGCAGGATCGATGACACGGATATCCCGTGGATCTTTTCCTTCGCGAAATGGTATGAAATAAGGTTCTTTGAGAAGTTCTTCACGGGATAGTTCCACCGAGTTGACATTAAGATCCGGAACTGGTTCTCCTCTTTTAAGAAAGACCTCATTGGGGTACCGTACCATGTATTCGCAGATCTTTGCAAGGGATGTTTCTCCCTGGCATACTTCATACCAGATCCGGCCCAAAGTGTTCTCTGTCAGGAACTTCACGACATATCGCGGAGTATAGAACTGGTTGAGGAAGGCAAGCTCATAGGAATTACGGGGTGCCTGACTCTCACTCCGAGCATTCTCGCGGAGTTCTTTGGGCGTGAAATACTGGTAGATCCACCCAATCGTCTCATCACTTTGCCATATATCCTTCAGGCTCTCTTTGTTGATCTCTGCAAGTACTACCTCGATCACCCGGTGAGGAGGAAAGAGCCGGTTCGCGGGATCGTTCACTGAAAACAGGATTCCAATCTCATCAGAAAGCGTTGAGCCCAGCCATATCAGAAAATGGCGGTACGCTATATCTTGTTTTCCTGATGAGTGGAGAGCATAATCCTCCTTATTATCGGCAAGATACCGGAGGAATCCATTTGATTCGATGCCTCGGCTCACTGCCTCACGGATGTGTCCTCTGCGTTCGAGTAGTTTATAAGCACAGAGCCGGTTGAAATGGGTGAATGCCACTTCGCGGATCATCTGGGAAATAGCATCTTTCGGCGTGAAGCCCGCGGCGATGATGTGGTTGACCTGTGAGACTAGTTCATCACGAAAAATCCGTTCTGCAGGATCCAGGTGAATCAATGTTGATGAATCTGCAACTTTGCCTCTTATATCGATCCCGTACTGGCCTTCCAATATCTCTGCAAGAGATGTTTCAAGGATCTTCCTGCACCCGGTCACCATCAACCGGAGATCATTTCTCGTTGCAGAATCCATCCTGTTCACTCTGGGATGATAATGAATCCCTCATCTATCAATTTCTGCAAGTCTTTCCGAAGATCTTCAACTCCTCGATCAAGATCTTCTTCATTCTCTAACCGCTGTGGGAACGAACGGATTAATTTTACACGGCGCAGTTGTTTCTCAAGGGATCGAGGAGCGGTCAACTCCTGGAGGAGAGCACGAGCCCGATCATAACGGCTTCCTGCGGCATCAATATCAGATCTCATCTGCCCGATACTGGCATGGCATGTGTCGCATTCCAAGATCTTGTTTCCAAACAGGTACTTCGAGCATGAGGATTCATTAAAACCAGCCAAAATCCGTATTTTATTGGCATCGGGGAGGTTTGTGAACTCCGGTATGTTGTTGAATTCAGCAATCTGTTGCTGATAAACAGATGCCCGTTTTTCATGGAGCTGACGATAATACTCCTCAAAGCGTGTAGTAATATGGGTGCAGAGTGTCTCTATGTCCTTAATATGCGAGAGAATATCTGGCGATTCAACCAGCCCATTCAGACGGGTATAGTCCACCCTGTAGGATTCGTCACCCTGTATTATCCGATGAGAGATAAGAGCACGGGCATTCCGGATTGCGGTGATCACTTCCGGGGTTAACTTGTTCTTGATGTTGATGAATTTCTGTCGTGAAACCGGAAGGCTGGCATGATAGGTTTTAATTACACTGAGGGTATCATCGTCAGATGCATTTTGTATTGCTTCAATTTGGTTACGATAATCGGCGAGATCCTCTTCAACAGGAAGCTTGTTTGCGATCGCCGTTGAATGGAGAGCAACAATATCCCTGAAATCACGTGCAGCCAGGTCCTTGAATTTCGCTATTATCGCAGCTTCATTGACATCCGGTTCCGGTTCCCCGGTAATTTTATGATATAGGTCGGATGCTGATACAAGATCCTTTAGATCGGGTTTAAAGCCCCGTTCGACAAACATCGCTGATTTGAATTTCGTATTATTTGTCAGGGCAACCCAACTCTGGGGATCCTGGTAATTCCTATAGGTCATTCCATCTACGATTGTCTCGATCTGTCCAGCTCGGAAGAGGGCAGCAAGGGCAAGCCTAAGAAGATCGCGATCCCAAGCATATCCTAAACCCCCGAAATGTTCCTCGAGTCTCTTCCCGCTTTCATGTTCACCACCATACTCCTTCGCATAATGGATCCGGGCAAAGATCTCTTCAATTACATGTGCTTTCAGATTCAGAATGTATCCCTTATTTTCGCGGGTGACAAAACCAAGGGATTCATCACTCTCGTACAACACCTTTGGCAATCCGCTCAAATTTGCTGCTTTGAGCAGGACCTCAGCCTCGGTCCCATTCAGAGCAACTGCACCCCATTTGAGTTTTGGGAAAAGATCCGGAACTGCATTATCAAATAGAGCCTTCAATGCATTAGAGAATGAATTCCCCAGGACATTGCCTTCCTTGCTGACTCCGGCAAAGACACTAGTCCCTTCAGCAAGTGCATTTTGGAACTTATCAAAAAGCCGTGGTTTTATACGGGATGATAAATCTCTCTTCTCATTTTCAAGGCATTCCCGTTCGATCGGGTTGATTTTATTCTGCGCAGCAAGATGATCGTATTTCCGTATCATCTCCTCAGAAGCAAAGTATTCCGCGACCAGATCATCAATCTCTGAGGTAAGTGCAAATGCCCAGAAAATACCAGTTTTTTCAGAATGGCTTTCTGTTTTTATTTTCTCGATCAGCGGGAGGATGTCGTCTGGAGCCTCGGCAGAATGGAGGTGAACAGACAGAATTCCTTGCTCACCAATGCGTGCATCATCGAGAATATATTCAATCTTGAAGGTTTTGAGGTTTTTATACCTGTATGCCTTATTTTGGGGAGATGAACAGATTTCAGTGATGATGTCACGTTTGATTTTGTTCCGGTTTGCGGGTTTAGGGCTTAAATGCTGTTGACGTTCCTCATCCCATTTACGCTCTTCCTGGGAGAGGAGCTTGTAACCGTCATCGGTCTGCTTGATAAGTCGTGCGTCTGGATGGGATAATCTTTCGAGAGCATCCTTGACAGAGGCATTGGGGGCTTCTTGACCAACCTGATCGATGAGAACTGAAGCCAAATTCTTCTCAGTCCGGGGAACTTCTCTGACAAATTCAAGAAGGCAGATAGTTTTTGCGACTTTTAGCGCCCACCCACGGTCTTTAGGATCGTTTTCAAATTTCGTGGCAATTGTATACAGATCTGCCTTCTTTTCCGATGAGAGATTCTGCTCAACGAGATCGAATATCTTATCGAGACTAACCAGTGTTCCTACTTTTTTCTCGGCAAGGTTGGTCTTTTTTGATACCAGCATCTCATAGGTTTGCTTGATAATCGTACGGTTACTTCCGCCCAGATGACGGGTTGCGCCTGGCAGTAACCGGATACCAGACATTATTTTGATTGACAGTTCGATGAAATGGGGGAGATATGGATAGAATTGTATAAACTCCTCTTCTTTTATTTCACAGGGGAGTGATGAACGCTCAAGATTGCATTGGGCTGCGATCCTTCCTTCGTTCTTACGAAAGAGCTCCTGGAGTAGGGGTACAAATTCTGATTTTTTGGCGAGAACACGTCGTGTTGCGACCTCTCGGATGTCTGCAGGGGAGAGATCAACTGGGATGAAACGATCCTGGATTTTTGCAAGCTGAACACTGGTGTTATCGATCGACGCAACAACCTCGGAGAGTTTTTCCTGTGATGTGACAATGAGCCAGAATGGCGCTTCGATCTCATGCTTTTTTATTTTCGGTTTAGCCTCTTTTCCAAGTTGCTCTATAAAGGCACGGAGTTCCTCAAGCCGATCTTTACTTCGTGCAACATATTGACCAACCTCGTCGATGACAAAGACAAGCATCTTTCCTGAACGTCGACGTTGCATTAACGAGAAAATCCGTTCAATCACCTTACCAACCGAGAGTTCCGTAGGTTTATTTCTGAGTGTTTGTGCCCAGGCATCGGGGGTGGGATAGGTTTTAGGGTCAATCTCATACAGTATCCTGCTCGTCCGCGAGACACGGGAGGCAGCCTCGCGTGCTTTTTCCCATGTGGTATCCGGGTAGATTTCAGAAAATTTTCTTAGAAATCGCTGGAGATTTTTTCCCTTCTCTTTGCCTTCACCTTCTTCTTCTAGTTCTATCTCCTGCTCTGCAATATCGAAATCACTCGAATATCCAAGATGTTTAAGGAACTGCCGGTATACGATCAATTCGAATCTTTCGCTGGATCCGTGCTGTTCGACTGCGATATCAAACATAATCAATTCAACATTGAATTTCGCATTGATGGAATCGAGATAACTCCCAACTTTCTCATCTCTGACTTGCTCTTTAAATAAATCACTGGCAAATTTCCCACATACCTTCGGATTCGCGAGAATATATCCAAGATTTTTTGCAAAAGAAGATTTACCAGAGCCAAAAAAGCCGGAAACCCAAAATCCGACTTTTTCTTCACTCTCCTTAATAATTGTTGGTCCAGTGGCTATCTTCCCCAATACGGTCCTATAATGATCGATGATATTAGATGTAGCAATGTATTCAGTGAGTTCATTGTATACTGTTTCTTCATCAGTCTGGTTTACTTTAATAATTTCTTCGATAGTTCTACTGAGATCCCGTTCAAGAATTTCACGAACCAATGTCATATGTCACCTTCAATAGATACTCACCCGATAATTCCCAGTTGGTTCCCGATCCCGCAAATCCATAAACCGGAGACCGATACTACCCTCTTTTGTTCCTGGGTAAAATATAATGACAGGCACAGAGATTTTGCCCTTCATTCGTTCTACCAGACTTGAAACCTGAAAGAAATGGGGAACGAATGCACCTGAATGAACAAGAAAAATAATATCATGTACTGGATCAAGCCCTGTTGACAGTTTCTCGATGTGATCAATAACCGATATCTTTTCAGCACTAAATATTTCCCCCGAGAGATATCTCTGAATGGTTTCTTGTGTATGTTCAAAACCCATTGATCGTTCTTCTTCAATTAAGGCTGATAAGCCCTCATCCGGATCGATTGTACCAATCTGTTGGAATAGATCCCACATCAGTGTCTCGAATGAAATCTTGGTGATTGTTTTTCCTTTATTCGAAAGCTTGATAATTAGGCTTTCAATAGCACTCCGGACATTCCATTCCTCTTCGGGGGGATAGAGGAAGATAGCAAACGGCATGTCATTATAGACACTTATTTGATGAGAATTTTCAAGAAGGTCCCTCTGAAGTCTTCCCATCCTGCTTTCAAGTGAACTCATGGCATAATTCCTCCAGGGTTTGATATGGAAACTCAATTCTATAAACCGGTCCTGCAGCATGATACGATAGATAGCCTTCCTGGTGACATGACATGAAAAACCGCTCGACAAGTTGTGGTGTGAGGAAAAATACCCGCCACTCTTTATTTTTTACTAATCTGTCTCCATTCATTCCGGTTTGGGATAAAAACATAGCAATATAGGCAAATGCTTCATCTGGCAGGACTAAAGGAGAAATCCTTTTCTTAACAGCTCCTTCAAGCATGCGGAAATCTCTCAAAGTGGCAAGCAAGTGCTGGGCTACTTTGATAATTGTTTCCTCCGACCATGGCCCTGCAGTCTTGCCCTCCCGGTCCCATTTTCTAATGACGCTTTCAGCCGAAGTAATCGGAATATCTCTCTGCCCGTTCTCATACAATGGATGCAGAAAATCGACTACGAAATCGTGAAGAAGAATATCATTTCTAATAGTGAAGAAATAGGTAATAGGAAGCACCAATTCTTTCGATGCTCCTTTATTCTGGAGATACGAAAGGGAATTTATAACATCAATATTGAAAAGGTAGCGTTGCTGAAAAATATGAAGGATATCATTGATTCGTGATCTAGATTTTTTATTCAGAAGATTCTCTTTACGAATAATATCTAAATTGGTGTCTTTTGTCTTATGGTTATCCCAACACGATAAAAAAAGAGTGGTATCATTCACCAATGCAGTAGCTTTCAGGATTTTTGTAGTATAGAGATTTTGTTTGATTAAAGGTGAAGATTGACTCATCTTTTACCACTACTATCCTTATGAATTTTCAATCCCTTATTTTTATCGTATTATTATATGTAGACTATTATATATTATATACTATAACATGGTTTCGATCTCGACCGTGCAAATACCAGGGTAAGTTATGATCCTCCGGCCGGTCATCGCCCGCGGGAGCGTGGACGTTGCGACGATGGGGATGGCGTTGTCCAGGAGTCCGGTGTTGTCGTTGTGGTCCAGGTGGGCGTGGGGGAGGAGGACCGCCTTCACGGACTACCCCCGAGGCGCGTCAATGCTCACTATGCATAATGATACATTATTTATATGATTACAGCGCATATACTCAGGGTGAATCCATGGAAGCCCATAACTCAGTTCACCACGATATGCATGGAGTAAAATATGATTTCTGCAATCTTCGCGGAGATGGGTGCGAAATTGAGTACTTCCTCAAAGCAGGAGCGGTTACTCTACGATACAGGGACTCAGGCGTCTGGAAGGAGATAATCTCCTCATTAAAGGTCCCTCAGGCGTTTCCTCTGACCCCGAAGCTTTGTGCGTACAGAAACCATGTGGAGGAATCTCGCAACGGGAATGGGCAGGGATACCACCTGCGATAGAGGTGTTCATAAATGGCAGTTCCAAGTAATGGGAAGAAACAAACCTTCTGCATACCTCCTGACGAGGACGACAGCATCGAATTCGAAGGTCTAGAACTTTCAAAGCCATGCCAAACACTGGAGTATTGCCCCTACGGACCGCTGGTGGAGCAATTTCCTCTGCTCGACAAACGAGACGACATGTCATGCCGAATCTTCGGTCACCAGTGCCCGGTGTTCTACACCGCGGAAATGTTTGTGGACTTTGATGTGGTGACTGAGGGACTCACCAGGCCCAGTGCTTCTGGCAACACAGCCAGGGCTACCACTGAGAAAAAAGGTGTGAAACCACGTTCGCCCAGGAAGAAAAGCAGAAAAACAGGCGATGCTTGATGGCGAAACAGATAAAGGAATTGAATCTTCTGCCAGGTCCAGATTGCGGTGAGGATGTTACCATACCATCTGCTATAGGAACTTATCACAGCGCGAAGACGTTCGGTGATTGTCAGGAACTGATTTGAAGGGGTGAATGAGGATGATCAGGATTGATGATGCAAACAGGATACATTCAAAAAAGTTTCCTTATTTCGTTGTGCGTTTAATGCCCGCAGTGTACCAGACAATACCGAAATCCGCAGAAATATCAATAGATAATTTGGTATCCGAAGCAAAAGCCATTTCTAAAAAGCGCAGTCTAAGCGTCTGTGTTGTGCTTGGGCCAAAGAGAGCTATCTACATAGAACCGGATGGTCGAATGTCGGAGAAAAAATCGATCCCATCTGGGGGAATCCCGGTCCATATTGATAAGGTGGGAGAACCGGAGTAGCGATAATCCTCGATGTTGATACCGCGATGGAATTGGACCACAATACGCGACGCCCGGCTGGATAATTCAACTTGGCAGTGGCCGATTTATTAAAAGAACGTACCGCCCCGTTATCATCGCTATGTGCTCGGATCATATCATCACTGGCAATCCCCGTCTTTCTCCCACTCGTTCCTTTCCAGAAAAAACCGTCATAAGTCCCCTCCCCCGAGTTCCCCCCATCCCCCACCCGCCCCGGCATCGCGATCCCGTCGCCGTTACCCCCGGCACCGGACCGGACCATGACCGCTGGGAGGGATATGCGATCACCCGGGGCGGTCATCACCTGCGTGAGCGTGGGCGTGGCCTGGGGGGTGGTGGAGCTGGCGGAGACCCCCTGGCCCCCTCTCAAGGGGCTGACCCGGGATGCGGGTGCCGACAGGCTGTGCATCATGCATCCGCCGGTGGACCCAGCGCCACCGGCCAGGCGGCCCGCGGGACATAAGTGGCCCTTGGGCTCACGAATCCTTGATATTTCGCAGAAGGGTATCGATTGTGTTCTTCAGAACCGGTATATCGGTGGAGACCGTCTTCCAGGTAGCACTGATATCGACCCCAAAGTAGTTGTGGACAACGATGTCCCGCATCCCGACAATGTCCTTCCACGGGACCTCCGGATGCCGTCCGGTGAACCCTGGCGGAATGTTCTTTGCCGCCTCACCGATGACCTCTATCTGCTTCAGGACGGCGTCCTGGACCATGTGGTTCTTCCGGAACCCCTCTTCATCCATGTCCCGGGTGTAGTTCTCTATCCACGCGATGGCGTCACGGATGTGCCGGAGGTAGACTGCCGTCTGTTTCTTCACCCGAATATCACCACGGCGTCTTCCCGGAACGAGTCGATCAGGTACGGAGAGATGGACTGCTCCGTGAGGAGGTGCACATCCCTTCCCAGGGATTCGGAGAGCTCCCTCCGGATCCTCGCAAGTTCGAGGAGGCTCTTGGGCTCCGCGAAGCTGACGACGAGGTCGAGGTCACTGTCGGGGCGGGCTTCCCGGCGCGCAAAGGAACCAACCACCGCCGCATGGACGACGCCGTAGTTCTTCAGGACAGAGAGGATCTTCCCCGTGAGTTTTACCGGAATCCGACGGTCTGCATGCATGAAAATCCCTGTGATCACTCCTTTCCGCTTGAGGATATTATAGATACTCCTGAAACGCCGCCCGGGTGGTCAGCAGAGCCGTGATGGGGGACAGCCGGGAGGGTGATATACATGATGATCTCTTCGTCGACCGGAAGATTGGTGGAAGCGGTGAAGGTGACATCCTGTCCGCTAGTTATTACGGGAGGATGATCCTCGATCCGGATCCGGGGAACTTCGGTGATGGTGATGAAGCGGGACTATTTTCTGCAATGTGGTTCCCCCCATTCCCCACCCGGCCCGCATCGCCGGTCCGGCGCCGCTGCCCCGGCACCGGGACCGGACCATGACCGCTGGGAGAGCTGCGATCACCCGGGCGGTCATCGCCGTTTCCTATCCAGGGTTCAGTGGTTCACGTGGTACGTTACCTCCGGTGCGTACCCATTCCTTTCTTCGTTCTCCCTCCCTTTCCTATCGGGCTCTCTTCGTTGTAGATGAAAATGAATTCCCGCCCACGCTTTCTCTTGATCAGGTACCCAAGATCCGCGAGGGAAAGGAGGTCCGTCCGTGCGGTCTGGTAGGCCGTGGTATACATCTGCATCACCTGCCGGATGGTGAAGTACTCATCACGGTGCTCCATCATCTCCCGGAGGATGCCGGCCTGCCTCTGGTTCACCTCCGTGATCTTCTGGATAATTGCCTTCGTCTCCGTGAGCTCAGACTGCTTCCTTTCCAGGTACCTGAACAGGTCGGCGAGTGCCTCGGTGATGCAGTGAAGGTGATAGGTAAGGAAATACGTGAGGTCCATCCCGTCGTACTCGGTATGGAGGTAGGCGAGCGTGTAGTTCTTCTTTGAATGGAGAATGATACGGGAGATGGGCATGTATTCGAACAGCTGGTAGCCGCGGGAGAGGACGTACCAGTAGAAGATACTCCTTGCCGTTCTCCCGTTCCCGTTGGTGAACGGGTGGATGTATCCCAGGAGGAAATGCAGGATGATCCCCGTGATGACGGGATGGATGAAATCCCCTCCGGCACGTTCATCCTTCAGCCTGTCCTGGTTCGCGAATCTGCACAGCTCATCGATGAGACCCCCGATCTCATGGTACTCAGGCGGTTGGTGGTACACAAGGCCGGTCACCGGATCAGCGACCACCACATCATTGCTCTCCCTGAACCGCCCGACCTCCTCCTCATCCATCGTCCCTGACGTCACGATCCGGTGAATCTCGAGAATCAGCCCGGGCGTGAGGGATTCATCCTTCTTCTCCAGGATGAAGCGCATCGCCTCGTAATTATTGAAGATCATCCGTTCATCAAGCGTACGGGGCTTTCTCCCTTTCATGAGCATGTCCCTTGCAACCTTCCGGGTCGTCGATGCACCCTCGAGAACGCTCGACGCGATGGCCTCTTCCATGAGCGAATGGATGATATAGGATTGTTCCAGCCGGATCGTTCTGTTCTGGATCTGAATGGTGCCTGAAAGATACCGGTCAATGGTATGAAGCCCCTGGACGATATCCGGAATGAGTGAGTAGGTCAGACTGAGAGTGGAATGGGGAACGTGTTCCTGCCGCCATACCCGGAGGAGCTTCATGAGGCCCCAGATCCTTTTTCTCCGTTCGGGATCCCGGATCCGGTATTTCAGTTGGTCCCATGACAGGTACCGCCGGTTATATTCTGCGACCTCCCTCTGGAGGTCCGGGTCTTCGGACAATCCGTTGCGCGGCAAAGAAAGGTACTGCATCCAGTCGGCCGGTGGTTTTTCGGGCAGCTTTGGCATCGTGGTGCAACTCCTAACTACTAATTTAGTGCATTTTAGTAATTATAAGTAGTGGGAGCCTGGTGATAAATATGTTGGTGGTGGTATCCCACAAACTACTAACTTGACACGATTTAGTAATTGTTGGTGAGTCGATATGGGTCCTGTACTGTGCACGAGGTGCCTCCTGCATTGAGGCTATTGGGAGATCTCCTCTGTACAGCGGTTCAGGATCCTCTCTACCCCGATGATCGTCACACCGATCTTTTCAAGCTCTCCCGGCCGCTCTCTTCCAGAAAAACCTGTCGCTCCTCACTAACGGGTTCCCCCCCCCCACCCTTCCCGCATCGCAGCCCCCGGTGCCGCTGCCCCGGCACCTGGGACCGGACCATGACCGCTGGGAGAGATGCGATCAGCAGGGCGGTCATCGCCATCCTGAGCCTGGGCATGGCCTGGGGAAGACAAGGAAACCCACGACTTTCCCGGTTTAAACAAAAGATTCTTATGCATCTACAATGATAACTTACTATCCGCAGTTTACAAATTAGTATTGAAAACGTGGTTGCGTAAACCGGTAGTAAGGTGAGGTTGCGGATGCCCGTTGGAGAGCGTTTAAAGATGGCCCGGCAGGGTGCCGGATTGAGCCAGAGAGAACTGGCTCAGAAGGTGGGCGTGAGCGCGATGGCGATCTCGAAGTATGAGACCGGCCAGGATATGCCAGGCTCAAAGGTGCTCCTGGCACTGTGCGAAGCTCTGCATCTCAAGGTTGATTATTTCTTCCGCAGCATCTCGATAAATCTATCAAAGCCGCACTATCGGCGGCGATCGACACTCCCGAAAAAACAGGAGACTCGTATCCATGAACAAACCCGGGATTGGCTGGAACGGTATCTGGAACTGGAAGAGATCGTAAACGATATCCAAAAGTTTGTCTGGCCAATGGAGGAGAAATGTCGTGTCTCCAGTCTGGATGAAGTTGAGGAAGTGTCACAATACATACGTGACGAATGGAACCTGGGAACTGATCCCATCGAAAATCTTACGGAAACTTTTGAACAACACGGGATAAAGGTCGGGACTATCGAAGGTGCGGAGAAATTCGATGCGCTGACCTTCACTTTTAATGACAGAACCCCGGTGATCGCGGTGAAAATGAATATTCCTGGTGATCGCCAGAGATTTAATCTAGCCCACGAATTCGGTCACAACGTCCTCATACCAGCGGAAGATATTGATATCGAAAAGGCAGCGCATCGATTTGCAGGTTCATTCCTGGTTCCAAAACCGATGATTATTGCAGATTTCAGTCATCGAAGAGATACACTGGATTTATACGAGCTGCATCTTCTCAAGCATAAATATGGAATAAGCATGCAGGCCTTGATATTCCGGGCAAAAGATCTTGGTATCATTTCAGATGCCAGGGCCACGAGTCTTTTTAAGTTATTCAAGCAAAAAGGGTGGCACCTGAGGGAACCTGGCGACTCGTTACCTGCGGAAATCCCAAATCGTATGAAACGCCTGATATTCCGTGCGCTAAGTGAAAATAAAATCTCCAATTCACGGGCAGCTGAATTACTGGGAACGGATTTTTACCAGTTCTGTGTGAGTGAGGCTGAAGTCCATGAAGGATTTCCCATCTCGATATGCGATTGATGCAAATATCCTCATCGATATTCATTTTGGTAGTATCCTCCATGAAATGTTTCAATTACCGATTGATTTTTTCACGACTGATTTTGTCATAGCCGAGCTGAAAAATCCTCCAGCGGAGTTACTCCTCAATCTCGGATTGAAAAGAGAAGAACTTGGAGGGGATCTCATTGCGGAGATCGCTTTCTTGAAATCACGACATAAGGAATTATCGGTTTCTGATGTTTCTGTTTTTATATTGGCAAGGCACCGGAATATTGCCCTGTTGACTGGTGATGATGGGTTAAGAACTTTGGGAGAATCATCTGGTTTGGAAGTTCATGGGACCCTATGGTTGTTGGACAGTATAGTAGATCGAAAA
>Ga0315288_10002869_pt1 | contig 22048 bp, 19 predicted proteins | sample YL17G11_20_MG_FD_203454 | JGI IMG/M metagenome (GOLD analysis project Ga0315288, IMG submission 203454) | Sediment microbial communities from Yellowstone Lake, YNP, Wyoming, USA - YL17G11_20 | ecosystem: Environmental > Aquatic > Freshwater > Lake > Sediment | place: USA: Wyoming | collected...
GGAATATCTTTCCGCTTCACAATAAGCCCTAAGAGCCCACTGATCGCTAAGATGCAGGGGACAGTCAAAGCCAGCCGCAACGCGGCGAATTCGAGGCCCAAAAATTTAATTTCAAAGAGAATCATCGGGATTTTGATCGCCGCCCAAACGCATAAGAATATCGACATGTTGATGAGGCTGGCCCCTTTTCTCAATAAAGAAACTCCGATGGGAAAAGCAACATAGAGAGGGCCCATGCCGGCCGTTCCCACAAGAAGAGCGGCCAGGATGCCCTTCCATCCAGAGGTTTCACCCATGAATTTTTCGATCACGCTCTTCGGCACCCAGACTTCGAAAAGCCCAACGAGGATGAGAATCGCGGGGAGAATCGACAGCATTTCAATAAGGTAGCTTTTTGTGGCCGAAAGAATCGAGAGGGCTTTGGTCTCGTCAAGAAAATAGACAACGATCTGGCCTATGAAAAGGACCGATAAAAAGACCAGGCCGCCGATTTTTCTTTTCAACTCAAAACGACTCCCATGATGACAGCGATCAGCAAAGCGAAAACAAAGCTCAAAAAATTCCTCCAGAAGACGTATCTCTTCCCGAAACACTTGATTTCCATGGGGGCCGTGAGGACCCCGACCATCACCAGGGTCGTGACAAAGGCCGCGACGGCGCTGACATTGGCCCCCTGTCTCAGGAGCGACCCCGCAATCGGAAAGGCGATGAACGCCTGGATCAGCACAACGGAGCCGAACAAGGCGGCCAGAATAACCCCCTCGATTCCCGCTTCCGGACCGATGAATCTGGAGATGATTTCCGGCGGAAGAAAAACGAGGAGGAAACCGATCGTCCAGATGGTCAACAACATCAACAGGGCCATGGACCGGAAAAACTTCCAGGCCACGAATAAGGATTTTCTCGTTTTCTCTTTATTCTTCGACCAGGAAAAGATAAGGCCGACAAGCGCGGCCGCCCAGATCACCGCGCTGAAAATCAATCTTTCATCTCAACTGGATGGCGAGGACGGACATGCGGGTGTCGGCCTGCAGCGATCGGGATTCTTTTTCTTTGGGGATGAAAACCCAAGAATGCTTTTTTATCTTCTCTTCCTCTCCGTCCACAATGATTGTTCCTGATCCAGACAAAACGAAAAAAACAACATCTCGATCCATCTTGCAGGGCGGGATCCGCTGTCCGGGCTCGAAACCCATGACTTGTGCTTTGATTTTATTCGAATCATGAAAGACGGACTTCGTATGACCTTTTTGCGAAAATTGAATCATTCGAGCGATTTCGAATATTTGCATGTTTTAAGAGTTCCTTTTATTCGGCTGCATGAAAATCATTATAAACTGACGAGTTAGAATAAACCAGCCGCAGAGAGCCTAGCGGAGGGACCCTTTTCATTCACCGGGTTCCGATGAAAGCCACGCCTCCCGGTTTGAGAATCCTCAAGGCCTTCTCGAATCCCTTGACCTTGGCTTTCCAGAAGATCACAGCTGGAAATACTTCTTTTGGAATCTCAGGGCGACGTTGACCAGGCTGATCATGACCGGCACCTCGATCAACGGGCCGATGACCGTGGCGAACGCCTCGCCCGAGTTGATGCCGAAGACCGCGACCGCTACGGCGATGGCCAGCTCGAAATTGTTGCTGGCCGCCGTGAAGGCGATGGTCGTTGTTTGAGAATAATCCGCCCCCACCTTTCGGCCCATATAAAAGGACACCAGGAACATGATGATGAAGTAGAAGACGAGCGGGATGGCGATGCGCAGCACGTCAAGCGGGATTTTGACGATGTATTCGCCCTTGAGCGAGAACATGACGACGATGGTGAACAGCAAGGCGATGAGGGTGACGGGGCTGATTCTGGGGATAAATTTCTGCTCGTACCATGCTTTTCCCTTGAGCTTGAGCATCGTAAACCGCGTGATCACGCCGGCGATGAAGGGGATGCCGAGGTAGATAAACACGCTTTTGGCGATCTGACCGATGGTCACATTAACGGCTGTTCCCTTGAGCCCAAGCCAAGTTGGAAGAACCGTGATGAAAACATATGCGTAGACTGAAAAGAATAAAACCTGAAAGATCGAGTTGAAGGCGACCAGGCCGGCCGCGTATTCAGTGTCTCCTTTGGCCAGCTCATTCCAGACAATGACCATGGCGATACACCTGGCTAGCCCGATCATGATCAGGCCGTACATGTAATGGGGATACGCGCGGAGGAAGACGACAGCCAGAACGAACATGAGAATGGGTCCGATCACCCAGTTCTGGATAAGGGACAGCGAAAGTACCTTCACGTTACGAAAGACATCTCCCAACTCTTCATATTTCACCTTGGCCAGAGGGGGGTACATCATCAAGATGAGGCCGACGGCGATGGGGATGTTCGTCGTCCCCGACTGGAACTTGTTGATGAAACCCACCACGGCGGGAACGAAATAGCCCAGTCCGACCCCGATAGCCATGGCCAGGAAAATCCACAAGGTCAGGAACCGGTCGAGGAACGACAGTCTTTTTGCGGATGTTTCGGACATTCAAGGTCTCCTTTCATGCTCCGCCTGAACAGGGGCAGGCGCGTGCCGGACTCCGTTGAACTCCATTTTGCGACCCGAATTCAGCGAACAGAGGTTTGTGCCTGGACCGTCAAATGACCCGCGGAGGATGCGCTCTCCCCCAACGAAACCGCGCGCTTTATCGACTTTCATTGTTGCCTCATCATCAAATTCCAAATGCAAAATAGGCCCCGACGAGGATGATGAGTGCTCCGGCCGTCTTCTGGAGAACAAGGTTCGTCCTCCGGAGGCTTTTGGATTCGATCAGCCTCTTCGCCGCCCCCATGGACGTGCCCGCCACGAGGATCAGCGCGGAGTGGCCCAGGGCGTAAACGAAGAGCAGGAGCCCGCCATAGACGACATTGCCCTTTTGAGCCACGAAGGCCAGGAGCACGACCAGGATGGGAACGGCACAAGGCGTCGAGACAACTCCGAATAAAAGCCCCAGGAGAAAGGCTCCGAACCGCCCCTCTTTCCTGACATTGAGCACCTGAGGGAGGCGCAGTTCAAGCTTATACACCCCGAGAAGCTGGAGCCCCATGACCAGGCAGACGGCAGCCACGAGATACTTCCAGAAGCCGCCGACGTCGCCGAACATCCGGCCGAGCAAGCTCGAGACGAGGCCCAGCACCGTGAAGGTGACGGACAGCCCGAGGACGAAGAACAGGGAAAAGACAAACGTCCGTTTGACGCCCGTCTGCCCGTTGCGGCCGGTTATGACGCCCACGAGCAGGGGGATCATGGCCAGGACGCAGGGGTTGGAGGCCGTCGTGACGCCGCCCAGGAAAACCGCAACCACGCCCAACCAGGGGTTATGCTGGATAAGCGTTGAAACATCGCCGAACAAGGTTTCCATACGGATTCGCCGTCAATTCACCCCGTGTTCTTTGAAAAGCTTGACAATCTCTTCTTTAGCGAAAAAGCCGACATGCCGGAAGATTTCCTTGCCGTTCGAATCCACGAAGACCTGGGTGGGGATGAGCTGGATGCCGTATTTCCGCGCCGGCTTGGGGTCTTTCCAGACGTCATAGAAGACCACCCGGACGCGGCCCTTATATTCCGCGGCGATCTCCTTCATGATCGGCCGCATGGCCTTGCAGGGAATGCAGGAATTGGCCCCGAGCTCGATGAAAGTGACCTTGTGCTTGGTGAAATCCAGGGTCAGATCGGTCGTTTCCAAGACCTCGCCCTCCGCTGCAGAGGTGACCTGGCCGGCTGAAGAGCCGGGTCCGGCGTTATCCGTCTTCATGTCTTGGCATCTTGCAGATAGAGAATAAGCTAAGAAAATCGCGATGAAAATTCCTTTCTTCATCTTTGGCCTCCCGAAAACGCGACGGTTTTCTATTTCACATCTCTTCCTTGATCCACTGCTTGATCTCTTCAACCGAGGGGATACGGCCCGAGCATTTGACCTTCCCGTTGATGATCAGGCCGGGTGTCGCGAAGATCTTGTATTCGGCGATCTTCTTGATGTCCGAAATCTTTTGGAGGTCGGCCGCGACGTTGAGTACGGCCAACGCGTTGCGCGTCCGCCGCTCAACTTCGAAGCATCGAGGGCATCCGGGTCCGAGGATTTTAATCTCCATGTCAATCTCCTTTCTCAGCCTTGCGTAGAATCAACCGACAAGGCCTCCAAAGACAAGTCCGGTGATGGTCGCCATTACCACCACGAGCAGGATATAAGTCAGGGCTTTTTTCGGCCCCATGATTTTCGAGATGACGATCATGCTCGGAAGCGAAAGCGCGGGTCCGGCAAGGAGCAGAGCCAGCGCCGGTCCCTGCCCCATCCCCGATCCGAGCAACCCCTGGAGGATGGGGACCTCCGTCAGGGTAGCGAAATACATCAGCGCGCCCGTCACGGAAGCGAAGAGGTTCGCGCCGAGACCGTTACCACCGACAAACCGGGCCACCCAGTCCGAAGGGATCAAGCCTTCATGGCCGGGACGGCCGAGCAGGAGCCCGGAAACGAAGACCCCGGCCAGGAGCAAGGGGAAGATCTGCCGGGCAAAGATCCAGGTCGAGAGAGCCCATTCCTTGATTTCTTCTTTCTTGAACCACTTCAAGAGCATCCAGGCCAAGCCGGCCAAGAGGATTCCGCTGATCGCCCATTTGGCGCGGTAAATGGCGTTCCAGGAAGTGAGCGACGCGTCGCCTTTGCTCCAATTGATGAAGATGAGGATCCCGATCATCGCGACGAAGTATAGCCCTGTTTTCCATAGGGGCCGTCCGACTGTCTCTCCGTGCCCCTCTGTGAAATCCCCCTCAGCTCCGTCCTTTTTTTGTTTGCAGCGGAAGATGGCGCTCATCAGAAGTCCGATGATAACGGAAAAGCCGACCGCGCCGATCATCCGAGCTAGCCCGAGTTTCCAGCCCAGGACCTTGGCCGTGAAGACCATGGCCAGCACGTTGATGGCCGGGCCGGAATAAAGGAAGGCCGTCGCCGGACCTATCCCCGCGCCCTGATTGTAGATTCCCGCAAAGAGCGGCAGGACCGTGCAGGAACAAACTGCCAGGATGCTCCCAGAAACCGAAGCGACGCCGTAAGACAACACTTTGTTCGCCGAGGGACCGAGGTATTTGATGACGGCTTCCTTGCGGATAAAGACCGAGATGGCGCCGGCGATGAAAAAGGCCGGAACGAGACAGAGTAGAACATGCTTCCGGGCATATTCCTGAAGCAGAAGAAAGGCTTCAATCAGGGAATTCTGGACCCTGGCTGCGGAAAATGGGATGAAATAGGCGGCCAGAAAAAGAAGCAGCAGGATCAACAAGACGCGTTTGTTATTCACGGTTTACTCTTTTTTTTCTTAACATCAACTTTTTATCAAAATAAAAATTAGTTCACAAAATATTGAAGTATATATTACCATCTTTTTGTTTTCTCAGCAAGTTTTGACAAGATATTCTGAGTCGTGTAATATATCAATAATTGTTGAAGTGATATTTCCATGAAACGCCATATAGAAATCGCGAAAGCACTCGCCGACCAGAACCGTCTGCGAATTCTCAAGCTTCTGGAAGGCCGGGAATTGTGCGTCTGCCAGATGTTACCAGTCATCGGCGGCCCGGCCAGCGGCCTCTCCCGCAACCTATCCATCTTGAAAGAAGCCAAGCTGCTGGACGCCCACAAGGATGGCCGTTGGGTCCGATACCGTCTCAACCGCGACAGTTCCGATGACGTAGGACGCCAGATCCTGAGCCTGGTAGCGGATTGGCTGAACGATGATCATCAAGTCATCACGGACCGCACGGAGCTGGAGAATATTTTGAAGCTGTCTCTTGAAGAAATTTGCATCAAGGATAGAAAGCCAACGGCAAAAAAACGGGTGCTTTTCTTGTGCACTTCCAACAGCGCCCGGTCTCAGATGGCGGAAGCGCTGGTCAACCATGATCTAGGGGACCGTTTTGAGGCTTATTCCGCCGGGACTGCCCCGAAACCTCCCCATTCCTTGGCGCTCAAGGCGCTCGCGGAAATCGGCATCGACCATAGCGGGGCTAGGAGCAAGTCCCTGGAGGAATTCGCCGGGCAGCCTTTCGATCATGTCATCACTTTATGCAACGATGCCAATGAAACCTGTCCTGTGTTCTTCGGAGGCGTAAAACGAGCCCACATCGGCTTCGAGGACCCGGCCAGGGCGACGGGCTCCGAGGAGGAGAATCTCAACGGGTTCCGCCGCATCCGTGATGACATCCGCAAGACCATCGAAGCCTACCTTCTGAGCCCCGAGGAGCACGCCGCCTCCGAACCCGACCAAAGAGGGCCGGGAGATCATACCGGCCGATGATGAGATCAATGAGTTACGAGAAGCAGAAAAAAGAATTCGTGGCCGCCGCGCGGATGCTCTTTGACCGGAGGACGGTGTCCGGCGTCGACGGAGTCATGGCCTGGAGGGTGGGTCGGAAGTCGGTTCTTTTATCGTCACGCGAGCCGGGCTTCGGCCTTCTTAAGCCGGCCGATGTGAAGGCTGAGTCCATCGAGGGCCATTACAAAAACGCCATGGTCCCCGAGATCTCCGGAGAATTTCTGAAGGAAATCTTCAGGCAGAACCCGGAAATCCGGGCTGTCATCCACAGCCATCCCCGCTACGCTTCCATTCTGGGTTTGCTTAAGGAATCCCCTCCCCCGTTCGTCCTGCCCGAGCTCGAGCGGCGGATCGGCCAAGTACGCCTGGTGCAATACTCAACCAATTGGTCGGAGGAGGTGTTGACTCTCATCCGAGTCTTCCCCAAGCCCAAGGGCGCAGTCCTCATTGAAAACCTGGGGATCCTCGTCTTCGCCGGGGAACTGACGCCCGCCGCCCTGATGTTGGACTCTCTGGAGCAACTCCTCGAAATCACTTTCCATACCCGCCTTCGCGCGGACCGGTCCTGGGAGAATAATAGCCGGGCGGATCAGCCCGTGGAACAGCACCTTAGCAAGGTTTATCTTGAGGTCACAACCCGCTGCAATTTTTCCTGCGCGACGTGCCTGCGCAAAACGGGCGCCGTGCCCATGAATTTGGATATGCCGCTCGGCCGGCTCAAGAAGCTTGCCGGCCAACTCGCGGCGCTGGGCACGTGCGAAGAAGTCATCCTCTTGGGATACGGCGAGACGCTTTGCCATCCCCGGGCTCTCGAAGTACTCGATATCCTGAAATCCAAGGGTTTCCGCGTGACCCTGGTCACGAACGGCCAGCTCCTGACGCAGGCCGCGGCCGAGGAATTCGTGCGGATGGGCCTCTACCGGGTCTTCGTCTCCATCGACGGCGGCGACCATCTCGTCCACCAGAAGATCCGAGAGGGATCGGATTTCAACCGGATCGTCCGCAACCTCAAGCACCTGGATCGTTTCAAAAAAGAGCGGCGGACGGACCGGCCGGAGGTCGGCCTGGAGACCGTGGTCACCAAGGACAACACGCGCCAGGTCAGGCAGATCCTCAAGCTGGCCGACGAGGTCAAGGCCGGAGAAGTCCTCCTGACGAACCTCCTGCCCTACAACGCCGATTTGGCGAAAAGCTCGCTTATCGGCCTGCCGGGCGGCAAAATCTTTCGCGAGAAATACGCCTCATCGCGCGTCCGGGTGGGCCGGATGGATTATCTGGGTCCGATCCGGTGCAAGTTCATTGCGGAAGGGGCGGCCTTCATTTCCGTGGAGGGAGACGTCAGCGCCTGCCTGGTGACGTCGCGCGCCCACTCAGCATACATTTTAGGCGTACAGAAACCTATCTCCCGGCTTAGTTTCGGTAACGTTTTCAAGACGCCCATCAAGGAAATCTGGAATTCCGAGGCCTACAAGGCCTACCGGGAGAAGTTCCGCCGCTTCGATTTCCCCGACTGCTTCACCTGCTCCATGCCCGAGCTTTGCCTGAACCGTACGACCGGCGAGCACGATTGCTTCCACAGCGAGTCGCCTTGCAGCGACTGCCTCTGGGCCAAAGACATCGTACTCTGCCCTTGAGCCCGGCCTGTCCCAGATTTTGACCGACAAAAGCCGCTCTTCGCGATGATTGACATCTCCCCCGGCTGAAAGTAATATTCCATCGTGTTCAGGAGGGGAAATTCATGGACCGGGGCGGCTCTTCGCCACGCTTCGGAAAAAGCCATTTCCTATGCCTCCCAGTTCCTCCCGGCGGACGCCCTGGGAGCATCATTCGTCTCGGCGCACATTCGCGCACTGTTATTAGAGGAGCTTAACATGCAGATAAGTAAAGTTATTTTGTGTCTCTTCTTAGCCGTTGTTGTCAGCGTCACGGCTACGCCTTTCGCTCATCCCGAGGATTCCGCATCGCAGGTCCTGGCGGAAGCCGAATCACGGCTGCGGGCTATCTACGACAGAAGGGAGTTTGATGCCAGGTCATTTCGGGCGGCCTGGCTCCGGGACAGCTCAGGCTACACAGTTCTGGAGCCGTCGGCCGGGACCGATGGCAGTGAGATGGTGCAGTACGATGCCGTCAGCGGCCAACGCGTCGTCCTGGTTTCCCGGCAGCAGCTCGTTCCGCCGGGTACGGCAAAGCCGTTGGCCGTCGAAGACTACGCGTTGTCGCCTGACGGAGGCTTGGTATTGCTGGAGACGAACGGCCGTGAGGACGGGGACAGCCGGAGACGAATCGCCGACTACTGGGTGCTGGAGCGGAAATCCGGGACGCTTCGCGAGATTGTCGCGGGCGTAGAACCTAGGCGCACGAGAGACAGTTTCTCTTCCGACGGCCAGCGCATCCTGTATGTCCGGCAGCACAACCTGTACGTGTACGATCTGCCGAGCGGCCGCATAACCCCCCTTACCACCGACGGTGTCGTCGGATCGTTGGGGAACGGCGTCGGCGAAGGGGGTCCCGGAGGCGGGACGAGCTGGAGTCCGGACGGACGGAAAATCGCCTACGTCCAAGTCGATTCTCGTGCCGTCGGGTTGAGGCCGATGATCGACCCCACCGAGCCGACATACCCCAAGGTCAGGTACGTCCGCTTCGCCAAGGTGGGCACACCCATCCCTATACTCCGAGTGGGGGTCGTCGGCGCCGAGGGAGGAGCGTCACGCTGGATCTCTATTCCCGGCGAACCGGGCACCTATCTCATTAATAGGCTGAGCTGGGCGGGGAACTCCGATGAGCTGCTGCTGGAGAAGCAATCTCGCTCGCGGGACGCACGCGAGTTCCTGCTCGCCAACGTCCTCACTAATACCATTACGCGAGCTTACCATGAGACCGATTCCGCCTGGATCGACGGCAGCGGCGGGGAGAATGCCGGACTGGAGTGGATTCAGGAAGGTCACGCGTTTGTGCTGATAAGTGAGAGGGATGGCTGGCGTCATGCCTACGTCGTGTCGCGAGACGGTGCGAAACAGACCCTCCTGACTCCCGGCGCGAGCGATATCATCTCGAGGGTGAAGGTCGACGAGAAGCGCGGCTGGTTTTACTATCTCGCTTCGCCCGATAACGCAACCCAGAGGTATCTGTTCCGAGTGCGGCTGGACGGCACCGGCCGCGCCGAGCGGGTCAGCCCGGCAAATCAGCCCGGATCGCACAGCTACGATTTCTCTTCCGACTGTAGCTGGGCGTTCCACACCTATTCAACCTTCGACACTCCGCCCGTCATCGAGCTCGTGCGGTTACCGGAGCATCGGGTCGTACGCGTCCTCGAGGACAACGGCGCGCTCCGCGCCAAGCTGGTGTCGTGGATCACACGGCCGACCGAGTTCTTCAAGCTCGAGATCGGAGGCGGAGTGGTGATGGATGCTTGGATGATCAAGCCACACGATTTCGATCCGGCGAGGAAGTATCCTGTGTTTGTGTTCGTGTACGGGGAGCCGGCCTCACAGACGGTGCTGGACGACTGGTCCGGCGGGCAGGGCCATAGCAATTTCCACAGGACGATCGCCGACGCCGGCTTTCTCGTGGTCTCGATGGACAACCGCGGCACTCCCGCGCCGAAGGGGGCCGCATGGCGGCGGGCCGCGTACGGCAGCCTCGGCCCGCTCTCAACGGAAGAGCAGGCGGCCGGGCTACTGGAGCTGGGCCGCACCCGACCGTATGTCGACCTGTCGCGCGTCGGCATCTGGGGATGGAGCGCCGGCGGCACAAACACCTTGAATGCGCTCTTCCGCAAACCGGATCTGTATCACCTCGGGATCGCCGTGGCCCCCAAGCCTCTGCCAGAACTCTACAACGCGTGGTTCCAGGAGATTTTCATGCGGACGCTCGAGGAAAATCCCGAGGGATACCGCAAAGCCGCGCCCATTAACTATGCCGAAGGATTGAGGGGGCGCCTGCTGATCGTGCACGGCACGGGGGAGACCAACACCCACATCCAGATCACCGAGCGTTTGGTGGATCGCCTCATCGAGCTGGGCAAGCCGTTTGACTACATGGCGTACCCCAATCGGGACCATGGCCTCCGGGAAGGCAAGGGCACGCCGGTGCACCTGCGCATTCTCATGGCTCGCTACCTGATTGAGCACCTGCCAGCCGGGCCCCGGTGAAGGTTTGGCCCGTGTCGCACTTGTGGGATTCTACCCTGGCTCCCTGATCTCGCCACACAAGCCGCCGCCCCCTCATAGAGCTTATCAGGAAGTTTTGATGGCCGCTGAGGCTGGCTCCCTGAAAATCTCCCGATGAGCCGGGGAACGCCTCGGCAGAGTCTTCCTCCATAGTACTACGTCCACTTTCATAGAACTCGGATCCGGTTCATTTGAAGCGATCCGCCCTCCAGAAAAGGGACTTTTTCTCTTAAAAGCCAGAGCAAGGCTCGATCGGCCCATTTGGCACGTTTCTTGATTATTGAATGGTTGGATGTGAGGACGATGAAAGCGGGACATCAGGAAAGGTCCTGGATCAGAGATTACGGTTTCAGCCGGAAAGAAAGAAGGGAAAGCCTTGAAATGGCGTATCCGCCAAGAGACGCGTCGATGAGTTTATGATGACATCTCAAAATGAGCCACATCCAGGGAGATATTGACAAGACGGGTCAATCCGTTAGGCCCCCCATCATAAAAGCTTGCCGGGCATCGTTTGAAAGGAGGTATGAACATGAGAAAACTAAATCTTAAGACGTTAGCTCTGGCATGGCTGGCTTTGGTGCTTGCTTGTGGGAGTGCGGCCGCTCAGACAGGAACAATCATCACGGCCGATATCCCCTTCAGCTTTACGGTCAATAACACCACACTTCCCGCCGGCAACTATGAGCTCCAGGAAATTGAACCTTGGGAGTTTTACATCCACAACGCGAGCAAAGGCATCAAGCTCATCTTTTCTACGGATCCTATCTCCAGCGGCGTTAATGCTTCTAAGGCCTATGAGCTTGAATTCAGTTCTCATGGAGACAATTATTTTCTTTCCAAAATCTGGTACGAAAGTACGACCTGGGGATTTTATGTGCCCAAATCAAAAAGCGAGCGCGCTTTGATCAAAACCGGGGAGATAAAAATTCACAAGGTCACGGGGAAAAAGAAATAGCGTTTCCGGCACATGCTTTAAAGAAAAAAACGGGGAAAAAGGTAACTCGACATGCTTTTCTCGCCCGGCAAGCTTTTCCCGCGGGGCCGGCGGGGAGTTGACGAGCCGCCTGGAAAACCCGGCTGACGAAAATCCTCTGGTAGAGCAAGTGTTTTGTTTTCAGGACTTCGAGATCATTCGCTTTCCCGCAGCTGATCTTCTGTATGTTCCGGACAGTTACCAGTCTTCTTCCTTTTCTCGAAGCCCGCCTTCCGCGATTTTTGGCTCAACTTGACATCCCGGCACATCGCGTTTTATCATCCCTGATGATGGGATGAGGGAAAATTGGTACGTGAACGCTCATTCAGCCACCGCAGCAGAAAAGGAAATGCTTATCCATATTTTTTTGCCTTCAACTTCAATCCGATCCACAGGGAGCTGAACCGCGCGGATTTCCGGTTCCTCCGGACCGCGCTCCTCAACTGGAACGCCCTGCCGCCGGCGGAGAAGTGAGAGGGGTGTTGTCCGCGGTCATATGAATATGAAAACGCAGCGCAAAACCCTGTTCATGGCGCTCCTTTATGGCCTTTCGGCTGCGATTTCGTTGGCGCAAGACGGCGGCGAGACCCAGAGTTTCGGCAAGAAATATGCAATGCGTTCGAATATCCTGAACCAAGACCGGACGTATTGGGTCAACCTGCCGGCTACCTACGACGATCCGCGCTTTTCGCCCCAGCGTTATCCCGTCCCGAATTCGCCCTATTTAAACAAGAGCCTGGGCTTGGTCTATGACCTCAATAAAGAACCCGGAAAAGCCATGCAGGCCTATGAAAGGGCCTTGAAACTCGATCCTAAAGACGAATCCATTCGGAAAAAACTGGCGGAGTTGCAGAAGAAGCAGGGCATCAGATGAAAAAAAGAGGTCCGGCATTCGTCGTGCTTCTCCTAGCGACAGGGCTTGCCTTCGCCCAGGATGACATGGCCAAGGTTCGTGCCTTTCGTAGGGCCGGCGAACACAGAATCCTGGCCGAATATTTCGACTTCTTGTCCATACCCAATTCCGCCCAGGATAAACAGAATATCGAAAAGAACGCCCAATGGATCGCCTCACTTCTCGAAAAAAGGGGCGTCAAACCCCGGCTGCTCCCATCGCAAACTCCCGGCACGCCGCCGGTCGTGTACGGCGAGGTGCTTATGCCCGGCGTTTCACGGACCATTGTCTTTTATGCGCACTACGACGGGCAGCCGGCAAATCCCGACAAGTGGCACTCCGACATCAAGCCTTACCAGCCTCTTTTTCTTTCAAATTCCATCGAAAAAGGGGGACGCGTCCTTCCCATGCCCAAACCTGACGAAGCGATTAATCCCGAATGGCGGATTTCGTGCCGGAGCAGCTCGGATGATAAGGCGGGCGTGATGCTGATCATCAATGCTTATGATGCGCTCGTTAATAGCCATATCCAGCCCGCCTGCAACGTCAAGTTTTTCTTTGAGGGCGAGGAGGAGGTCGGTTCGATCCATTTGGGCGAGATACTGGAGCGAAACCAAAGCCTGCTCGAGTCGGACCTCTGGATCATCGCCGACGGACCCGTTCATCAGTCCGGCCGCCCCATGCTGGATTTCGGCGTGCGTGGCGATGTAAACATGGAGATCACGACCTACGGCCCCAAACGCCCCCTGCACAGCGGCCATTACGGCAACTGGGCCCCTAACCCCGCCATGCTGTTGGCCAAATTGCTGGCTTCGATGAAGGACGAAAAGGGTTTCGTGATCATCAAAGGCTTCTACGACGATGTCATCGCGTTCGGCGAGAGCGAGAAAAAAGCCTTCGCCGCCATCCCGCCGATCGATGAGCCGTTGAAAAAAGAATTAGGGTTTATCCGGCCTGAAGGCGGCGGCAAAACGCTCTATGAGACGTACGGATACCCTTCCCTGAACATCAATGGGATCCGGAGCGCCGATGTGGGACGAGACGCCCGCAACGTGATACCGACCGAGGCCACGGCAACCTTGGATTTACGGCAGGTCCTGGGAACCGATTATCAAAAGCAAATTCAGCGGGTGATCGACCATATCAAAGCGCAGGGGTTTTATGTAACGGACAAGGACCCAACCGACGAAGAACGGCAGAAATACGAAAAGATCGCCAAAGTCACTTCCGACAAAGGCGGCTATAACGCCCAGCGCACCCCGATCGACTTGCCGATTTCACAAAGTGTCATCGCGGCTGTCCGGAGCGCGGCCGGCGGACCGATTGTGGTCGCTCCCACTTCCGGCGGAAGCCTGCCCCTTTACCTGATCGAAAAAATCTTGAAGGCCAAGGTGATCACTCTTTGCATCGTCAATCACGACAACAACCAGCATTCCGAAAACGAAAACGTGCGCATCCAGAACCTCTGGGATAGCCTGGAACAGCTGGCCGCCATCATGATGATGAAATAAAGGCTGACGGGTTGGGAGGATTTGTATAGGGTAAAGGGGTTGATTTGCATCTGGAGACGATCGATAAGCACGGGCCTAAAAGCACAATTGGCCTGAGCTCGAGACCGGTTAACTGTGGGGAACGCTGGCCTGTCACGCCCGAGGTCACTGAAGATTTTTAGCGCTCGTGACAACACAAGTTGTCTTATCACCCCAGTTTGAGCTTGTCCGTGGCTTCCTGGATCACCTTCCGCTATTTTCAACACGGACTTCGCCCAGGTTGACATTTTTTTTCTCTCTTTATATATTGCTGGGGACAAGGGAGGTTGGTCGGGCTGTCTCGGCTGAATAATTTACATGAATAAATACAACGCTGTGCTTATTGTCGGGCCGACGGGGTCGGGGAAAACGCCTCTCGGCAGCCATCTGGAAGCCAAGGGGCTTTGGGGCAGGAGGAGTCATCACTTCGACTTCGGGGCCGAGCTTCGCCGCAGCGCCGCTGGACAGCCGCGCCGATCCATCTTTCCCAAGAAAGACCTAGAGACGATCAACCTTTCGCTGAAGACCGGAGCACTCCTGGAAAATGAGAACTTTTATATCGCCGAGAAAATCCTCAAAGCCTTCATTCGCGAGCGCGGCATGGAACCGTCCGGTCTCTTGATTCTTAACGGACTCCCGCGCCACATCGGCCAGGCCGAAGACATCGCAAAAGTTGCAGCGGTCAAGGCCGTTGCCAGCCTGGACTGCCCGGCCGGTGTCCTCCTCGAGCGGATCCGCCGCGACTCGGGGGGCGACCGCGGCGACCGGCCCGACGATACGATCTGGGATATCAATAAGAAGCTGGAGATATTCCGCCAGAGAACAATTCCTCTCCTGGAATATTACTGGAAAAAGAAGATCCCGGTCGTTTCTCTGGCTGTCGGAACAGACACCCGGCCGGAGGACCTGGCGCGGCGGCTGGAAGCGCTCGAAATCTTGAAGGCGAGGAAACCCGGGCAAAAAGACTGAACATCGCCATCGGCTCGGAAGGAAGATATTTCCCGGGCAACCATTTCTCAAGAAAACGAGTTTTAAACCGAGGGAGGATTTAAATATGAAAAGATACTGGATCTTGATCACAGCCGCTGCCGTTCTTACCACGGCCTTGTCCGCAAGCCAGAAAATCGAGACCGTGGACGGCGTCCGGATCGTCCACAATGCAAAGATCGGGAAATGGGGCAAGACTCCGCAGGTGACCCTGGTCCCGATTCAGACCCTGGGCGACGTCAACGCCGCGGACGAGAAAACGGCCTTCCATATGCCGGCGAATATCGTCCCGGACGCCGGGGGCAATCTCTATATCCTGGATTCGGGGAATCATCGCATCCAGAAATTCAGCGCGGACGGGAAATATTTGGCGACGATCGGCCGGCAGGGCCAGGGGCCCGGCGAATTTTACTTTCCTTCCTGGCTGGACATCGATGCCAAGGGAGCGCTCTATGCGACCGATCCGAACAACCAGCGCGTCCAGGTCCTGACGGTCGAGGGCAAGGAGCAAAAGACCATCAAAATGATCGAGGGCTCTCTGGGCAACGTCTTCTGTACGAAGACCGGGGAGCTGATCATGGGCCCGCCCATGTTCCGGTTTATGATCAACCCCACTGAACAGGGAAAATCCGCGGAGCTGCCGAAATTGATCAAACGGGTCGACCTCGAAGGAAAAGTCCTCATGGAATTCGGCGCTCCGCATGACTACAAGGACGAACTCCTCAACAATACGGGAAACGAGGTCCTCTTCACGGCGGACGCCGACGGCCGGGTCTTTCTTGCTTTTCCCATGCAGAACCGCATCGAAAAATATTCGGGGGACGGCCGCCTCCTTTGGCGTGCGGACCGTCCTTTGAATTACAGCATGGACGTGCAAAGCAAGGGAAAAATAGAGAGGCAAGGCGGGCGCGTGTCGTTCAATGCGCCCCGGATGAACCGCTGCGTCAGCGGGATCGCAGTGGACGGCCAAGGCCGGGTCTGGGTTGTGACGTTCAACCGCCAGCTCAAGAAAGAGGAACAGGCGGGGATTCAAGTTACGATGAGCATGGCAGACGGGCAAAGAACCATGGGCTACAAAGCCAGCGGAAACACTGAACTGCAGACGACCGACGCTTACAAGCTGGAGGTCTTCGACCCGGACGGCGTGCTCCTGGGTGAAATCCCGTTGACGGTCTTCGTGGACGGGATTTTCATCTTCGGCGACAGGCTCTTCCTGATGGATAAGCTGCGCGGCTCGAAATTCTACGAGTTTAAGATTAAAGAATAAAAACAGGACCCGGGCCGCTCAATGATAATTGATTGCGAAAGCGGAGAGGCTTTCAATCAATAAGCGAGGAGGCTTTGGCGTAATACTTGTTGACGAACTTCTCCTGGACGGCGAACGACCAGTGGACGTCCCGGACGAAGGCCACGGCCTCTTTCCGGTTCCCTTCCTTGATGAGGTTGATCAGCTTGCGATGCTCGCCGATCGAGGCCTGCTCCCATTCCTTGACAAATCCTTTCTGGCGGGGAAAATCGTACAGCCGCTTTTTCAGGTTGCTGACAAGCTTGATCAGGTTCTCATTGCCGCAGTTGCCTAAAAAGACGTTGTGGTAGAGGAGGTTTTTCTCGTAATAGAGGTCGAAATTGTCGTTCTCGATGGCATTCTTCATTTCATCGTTGAGAGTCTCCAGGTATTTGACCTCTTTCTCCGTGAGCTTGTCGAAAGCCAGGAGCAGGGCCGTGCTCTCCAGGGCTCCGATGATCTCATAGTAGTTTTTGATGTCCTGGAGAGTGAGGACATTGACGACGACCTTGCGCCGGGGAAGAATGGAAACAAACCCTTCGGCTTCGAGCTGGAGCAGGGCGTCCCTCAGAGGGGTTTTACTCACGCCCAGCTTCTTCGAGGTCTCTTCCAGATCGATAACCGAGCCCGGCTTGATTTCGCCCTGGCGCATCCGCTCCCGAAAGTATTCGTAGACCTGTTCCTTTAAAGACTTGATGTTCAAAAGAGGCTTCTTTTCCTCCAAGGGCCGACCTCCCGCGAAAAAAGATGCCCCTAGAATATTAAATATGAGATGTCAAGTCAATATGCCGGCCTAAAACTGACAGGCGAAAAATTCCCGGGCCCCTTAGCCCATGGGAAAAGAGGCGCCGGCGCGCCTCAGAACTCTTGGTGCTCGGTGCGGCGGATGATCTCGTTCTGAAGTTCGACGCCGCAGTCCACGAAGTAGTCGCTGTAGCCGGCCACGCGCACGATCAGGTCGCGGTACTTCTCCGGGTGCTTCTGGGCTTCGCGCAGGGATTCGGCCGTGACGCAGTTGAACTGGATGTGATGGCCGTCCAGCCGGAAGTAGGAGCGGACCAGGTGGCCCAGCTTGGCGATGCCATCATCGTCTGCGAGCAGCTGGGGCGTAAACTTCTGGTTGAGGAGCGTGCCGCCGGTCCGGATATGGTCCATTTTGCCGACCGATTTGATGACGGCCGTGGGGCCCTTGCGGTCCGCGCCCTGGACGGGCGAAACGCCCTCGGACAACGGCTCGTTGGCCTTGCGGCCGTCGGCTGTGGCGCCGGTGACCTTGCCGAAATAGACATGCACGGTCGTGGGCAGCATGTTGATCCGATAGGTGCCGCCCTTGGCGTTGGGCCGGCCGTCGATGTTGCTCCAATAGGCCTCGAAGACTTCCCTCATCAGGCTGTCCGCATAGTCGTCGTCGTTCCCGAACTTGGGCGTCTTGTTCAGGAATCGCTGCCTCAGCTTTTCCCGGCCGTCAAAGTTTTTATCCAGGGCCTCGATGAGCTCGCTGATGGTCAGATGTTTATTGTCGTAGACGTTGTATTTTATCGAAGACAGGATGTCGGTGATCGTGCCCGTTCCGACGCCCTGGATGTAGGACGAGTTGTAACGGGCGCCGCCGGCATGATAGTCCTTGCCCTTGGCGATGCAGTCGTCGATGAGGATGGACAGGAAGGGCGCGGGCAGGTAGGAGGCGAAATGGCGTTCGATGATGCTGTTGCCAGCGATCTTGATGTCGATGAAGTGTCGGAGCTGCTTCTTGAAGGCCACGAACAGCTCCTCGTAGGTCGTGAACGTCCGGGGATCGCCCGTCTCCAGGCCGATCTTCCTGCCCGTCCTCGGGTCCACGCCGTTGTGGAGGGTGATCTCGAAGACCTTGGGCATATTGAAATACCCGGTCAAGGTGTAGTTTTCCTTGCCGAAGGCCCCGGTTTCTACGCAGCCGCTGGCGCCGCCGTTCCGCGCGTCGGCCACAGACTTCCCCACCCGGATCATCTCCTTAATGATGGCGTCGGTGTTGAATATCGAGGGCTGGCCGAACCCCGTTTTGACGATGCGCAGGGCCCGGTGCAGGAAGCTGTCAGGCCCTTTAGCGCTGATTTGCACCATGGAACTCGGCTGCAGGATGCGCATTTCCTCGATGACATCCAGGATGAGATAGGACAGCTCGTTGACACCGTCGCTGCCGTCTTCCTTCAGGCCGCCGATGTTGATCAAGGCGAAGTCAGTGTAGGTGCCGCTTTCCTCGGCCGTCACGCCGACCTTGGGCGGGGCGGGCTGGTTGTTGAACTTGACCCAGAACGCCTGGAGCAGCTCTGTGGCTTTTTCCCTGGTCAGGGTGCAGTCCTCCAGGCCTCTTTTATAGAAAGGATATAGGTGTTGGTCGAGGCGGCCGGGGTTGAAGGAGTCCCAGGTGTTGTATTCGATGATCACGCCCAGGTGGACGAACCAGTACATCTGGAGCGCTTCCCAGAAATCGCGGGGCGCATGAGCCGGCACCCAATCACAGACCTCTGCGATCCGCTTGAGCTCTTTCCGGCGATCGGGATTTTTTTCTTTAGCGGCCAGCTCTTTCGCTTTCTCCGCATGCCGTTTCCCGAAGGCGATCAGCGCCTCCGCGGAGACGGCCATGGCCCTCAGCTCCTCGCGCTTGTCCCAGGCCTCAGGGTCTTTGATGAAATCCAGCCCGGCGATGGCCTTCTCGATGTCGGCCTTGAAATCCAGCATGCCCTTCTTGTAGATCTTGTTGTCCAGAACGGTGTGGCCGGGGGCGCGCTGCTCCATGAACTCGGTGAAGATGCCGGCCTCATAGGCGTCTTTCCATTCCGGCGAGAGGTCCGCCAGGATACGGTCGCGGAGGGAGCGGCCCTTCCAATAAGGGATGATTTCATCCTTGTAGGCCTTGATCGTCTCCGCGTCGACGCCGAAACTCGTCTTGGGTCGCGAATTCAGGATCTCCAGGTCTTGGACGCTGTGGGCGCAGATCTCGGGATAAGTCGGCGTCACCTTGGGCGCCGGGCCGCGTTCGCCGACGATCAGCTCGCCCTCGTTGATGCAGATAGCCTTGTTCTCCAGGATATATTTGAAGGCCAGGGCTCGCTGCATGGGATATGATGTTCTGTGGGCTTCGGGGCTTTTATAATACTCCGTGATCAGCATGCCCCGCTCGGCCGTCATGGTAGGCCGGGCGTCCAGGCTTTGCTGCCTGAGCTTCCTGATTCTTTCGTTCATGGTCAGCCTCCAATTTTAACGGTGAAGCCGGAATCCGCAAGATACTTCCGGATGTTTTCCATCCGCTCGGCGGACGGAGATTCGAAACACTGAAAAGGGTCTTCTTTGCCCAGTCTTTTGATTTTCTCGCATCCCCCCTTGTGGTAGGGCAGCAGGCCGATATTCGTGATGCCGCCGAGCGACTTGAGAAAAACCGCCGTTTCGAGGATATTCTCATCGTCATCGTTGACGCCGGCTATGAGGGGAATCCGGATCCAGATTTTCCTCTTCAAGCCGGCTAGTCTCTTCAAGTTGTCAAGGATGAGGCGGTTGGAAACGCCGGTGTATTTTTTGTGTCTTTCCTCATTCATCATTTTCAAATCATAAAGAATCAGGTCTGATTTGAAGGCCATCTTCTCCATAAGGCCGGGCGCCGCCAATCCCGAGGTATCGATGGCAGTGTGGATGTTACGGCTCCGGAGCTCGTCCAGGAGCGCTTCCAGGAATTCGGGTTGGGCAAGCGACTCGCCGCCCGAGAAGGTCACGCCTCCGCCCGATTCCTCGAAAAACAACCGGTCTTTCTCGACCTCTTTCAGCACCTCAGCCTGGGTCATTTCCCGGCCGGCCATCTCCAGGGCTTGGTACATGCAAACATCGGCGCAGATGCCGCACAGGGTGCAGGCGCCGCGATTGATTCTGACCGGACCGGAGTCCTTGGAGAGCGCTTTTTCCGGGCAGGCTTCGACGCAGGCGAAGCAGTCCACGGAGCAAAGATTCGGCCTCGGCATGAGCTCCGGGCTGCGGTCGATGCTCTCCGGGTTGTGACACCAGAGGCAGTGCAGCGGGCATCCTTTAAAAAAAACCGTCGTCCTGATACCGGGACCATCATGAATGGAGTAATGCTTGATGTCGAAAATTACACCTTTAACCTGTTCCCGTCGCGCTAAGCCGGGCTGTGAACAGGACAAAGATTCCTGTGCCGTTATGCTCATTTTAATAATCCCGCGTTTATTATCAATTCCTCTCCATAAACCTTACAATTGTAATATATCACATATTAGATATTGTTTTCAAGCCCCCTACAAAAAAAGTTTAATACGCCCAATAACATTATTTTACAAGGAATTTGTGGACGGTCAAGGTCGAATATTTCTGATCCGGGTTGAGGATCGTCGAGGGGAAGTCGGGCTTATTCGGGGAATCGGGAAAGTGCTGAGTTTCCAGGCAGAAGCCGAAGTGTTTCCGGTAGACCTTGCCGGATTTTCCCGTGATCGTGCCGTCCAGGAAATTCCCCGAATAGAACTGAATGCCGGGCTCGACGGTGGAAATCTCCATGACACGGCCGCTGGTCGGCTCATAAACCCGGGCCGCGAGCACCATTATCCCTCCGCCGCTCGCCAGAACATAGTTGTGGTCGTAGCCCCCCTTAACCCCGCCAATTCGCGAGCCGATGGTCATGGCAGCAGTGAAATCCATAGGCATGCCTTTGACCGGGGCCAGCTCGCCCGTCGGAATCAGGCCGTCATCCACCGATGTATAGCGATCGGCGTTGAGCATCAGCTCGTGGCCCAGGATATCGCCGTTACCCTGCCCGGCCAGGTTGAAGTAGCTGTGGTGGGTGAGGTTGACGGGCGTGGCCTTGTCGGTTGTGGCCTCATAGCTGATCTTGAGCTCGTCGGCGTTGCTCAGAGTGTAGATGACCGCTACGGACAGGTTGCCGGGATAGCCCTCCTCACCGTCCTTGCTGAGATAGGTGAACTTGACGCCGACGGCGTCCGCTTCCTTGACGGCCTCAGCCTTCCAGACCACCTTGTCATAGCCTTTCAGCCCTCCGTGGAGATGGTTCTCGCCGTTGTTCTTGGCCAGAGTATAGGTTGCGCCGTTGAGCGTGAACTGTCCCTTGGCGATCCGGTTCCCATACCGGCCGACGATGGCTCCGAAATAAGGGTTGTTCTTGATGTATCCGTCCAGAGCGTCGTAGCCCAGGACGATGTCGCCCAGGCTGCCGTGCCTGTCGGGCACTTCGAGCGAAACCAGAATGGCGCCGTAGGTCATCAACCGGGCCTTCAATCCGTGCTCGTTCGTCAGGGTGTAGAGATCGACGGCCGTGCCGTCGGGAAGGGATCCGAAGGGTTCCATTTTTACGAACATACTTGTCGTTCCTTTCGTTTGGCTGGCTTTTTTCGGAGTCGTTGACTCTTTCTTGCAGCCGGAATCGGTCAAAATTATCAGGCCGCATAAAAAAATAAAAAAGACTTTCCACCATGTCTTCATGAAAAACTCCCGTTCGAGCAAAGTCTCAATCCTGACAATTCTTCCACACCCGCGCCGAAAAATCAAATCCGTCGCCATATCGATAAACATCTTTTTTGCCGTGATAGCCGAAAGAACGAAAAACGGGTGGCGCGGCGGAGGCGATCACCGCCGGACCGCGATGGATGGCTCCTTCCTGACGAGGTCGCCTCGTAAATAGATGGGGAAGAACCGCCAAACATGGCTTTTATCGCGGAAAGGAGGGATGCAACTCTCAGGAGTTCCCCCATTTTGTTATTTATAATTTAGGGAACTCCCTGAAGGACAACGAAATGCAGTAAAAATAAAGTGTCAGTCTGAGACTGGCGCCCGGGTGGCGCGGCCGGGCCTATAACACCCGAAGCTCATGGTGG
>Ga0315288_10002870_pt1 | contig 22044 bp, 21 predicted proteins | sample YL17G11_20_MG_FD_203454 | JGI IMG/M metagenome (GOLD analysis project Ga0315288, IMG submission 203454) | Sediment microbial communities from Yellowstone Lake, YNP, Wyoming, USA - YL17G11_20 | ecosystem: Environmental > Aquatic > Freshwater > Lake > Sediment | place: USA: Wyoming | collected...
TCAGTATAATCTGTATAGGTACGAGTTTTACGTTCAATATCGAAAGTATTAGTAGCCGCATCTCCTAAATAGAGTAAATCTTGTTGAGGATGTACTGCTCCACAGGTTTGATTTAATGCCCATCTAGTCCATGTTTCAGTAAATGTATTCCAGACATAAGCTTGTGTGGGAGTTGTATCCGATGCTTGTTCTATAGAAAAGAATATATATTTTCTATCAGATTCATATGATATACCAAAACTTAAATTCTTAACTTTAGTAAGATCTGTTTCAAAAAGATCAAGCATCTTATCTTCAATGGGTCTAGATATTACTGTTACTCCTGTATCAGAAACAGATACAATACCGTATTTAGAGAGCATAAAAATAAGGTTATTTAAACTTACTGCAGATTCTGCCGAAAGGATTTGAGTGGTACCATCGAATAAATCTACTATAAAACTAGTAGGACCCGTACCGGTAAGTCGAAAAATACCATCTTCTTTAAGAATAAATAAACTATCTCTTAATGCAATTATTCTTAAAATGGCCGCATGGGCGCTGCCAACTTTAGTGAAATTCAACAATGGCACGGCTTCGGGCTGTTGAGTTTTACTAAAATAAAGTCCATTGGCAAATGCATCATTTTGTGAAGATATTAATGTTCCACTTGCGGGAAGATTTGGACTATAGGCAGATCCTGCCAATGTGCTACTTGCAGTTGCGTAGAATGTTCCACCACCAAAGACTCGTTCTTGGAATAATATTTTACCTGGAAGTTGGTCGAATCCTGATAAATAATATGCATAAACTGTTGGAACTGGTCCGGTTGTTCGATTAACTACTCTAATTAAAGACTGTGCAGTATCGGCTATATTTTGTGCAGGAGATCCTTGTGCGAATATCTGAAATTGTTTGGCGGTAATATTTTCAACTAGTTTTGCGGTATAAGTTGTTCCTGCTATTGTAATAGTATCATTAAGTTGAATTCCACCTGAGCCATTTTTAAATGTTAGTGTAATTGTTCCAGTTGTAGTTGCGGCATTGGAAATCTGAAATCCTGCTTCAAGATTTAATAGAAGTCCTGTCGTGGTCGCTGTTGCATTTTTACTTAATGTAATAGATGTTGGACTATCAATACTAAGAACAGTTGTGTCAGAAGGAATTCCTACTCCAGTGATAATTTGTCCTACTTGAAATAAAGTAGTAGAAGGAATATTGATAACAGAAGGAGAAGTATTAGTTATATCTCCAGTACTACTAAATGCGTCATATACTGCAGTTACTGTAGTGTTGGCAGGAATTCCTGTACCAGATACAATTTGTCCAAGTGAAATACCTGTATAACCAATTGATAGAGTATTTGCTGCGGAAGTTGTAGTTGCGGCTGTACTTATAGTTATAACTGTAGAACTAACTATTTCAGTAATAACTGCCCCTGCTGGAATATATGTAGGATTAGTTGTATCAGATATAGTTTGTCCTACATAAAGAGATGAAACGTCCGATACTGCAGTTATTTGATTACTTCCTGCGGTAAGTGTTCCAGTGACAGTATATGACAAATTTCTAACTGTAGTGGGGGTATCGGCTGAAACATTAGTAGTATTACCAAATACATTAAATTGTCCAGAGATTGCCAAGATACTAAGTGTTAAATTTTGCTTAGTCTTTGTATTTGCATAAAATGTACTACCTTTAAAGAGTGTTACATCCTTAGCAAATGGAGGAGGTTCATTAGCTTGAAGTATACCTTCTTGACTTGGAGATGTATAAAGTGCGGCTCCATTACGTAAACTTTCAGGAGTTTCATCTGTAAAAGTTACATAGCCATTGGTTAGATCCGTGCTGCTAGGATTAGCTTCATATACCAATGCCATTTCATCACTAGCTGGATCATTTGCGGTTGCACTGAATCCAGATCTATATACTTGATAGAAATAAGTTGTAAGTACGCCTGCCGGAATTGTAATATTTAAATCGACATCTCTAGTTGTTCCAGAGGTATTAGCGATCTCTATACGTTGACTTGGTGCGCCTAATAAAAGATTCTTATTGGCATCTTTATATCCCCAGACAACTCTATATGCAACTTGAACATTAGTCGGCATAAATCCACTAGTTGCATTATTAAGTATTGCAAATCCATCTAGGCCTTTAGGTGCACCGGATGCGACAATATTACTAGTGAGAGAGTCTAGTTTTTGTATACCAGTTGATGTGGTAAAATAAACATTATTATTAGCCTCTACTGATCGAAGTTTAGTAGTAGTATCTGGTTGATTATATGTACCAGAATAACTTATCCAGCCATAAACCTGGATTGAATTTCTAGCAGTGAGAGTATGAATTCCGGTTCCTTGTGTAGTAAGATCTACCGCAATTCCTCCAGAAGTAGTTGATACTTGAAAATAAGTATCGGCCACTGTTGTAACATAATAAATAACTCCGGCAGTGAGGCCTCCAGGAAGTGTTCCAGTTGAAGTAAATTCAACTGTTTCTCCAGATACTAATCCATGGAAATTAACATTGATTTGGTTATTTGTTATATCTACATCGGCAGGAACAAATGTAAAAGTTCTACTACTAACTGATGCAGGATTGGAAAGTGTTATACTTGTAGTTCCAACTGTAGTAATAGTTGTAATGGTTGGAAATCCAAGAAGATTAGAATTGGATGCAACTAGTCCGGCATTGGTATTTGTAAAAGTAATAGGATTAGAAATAGTTACAGTATACGGCCCTGCCCCTGATATAGATGAGATAGTCGATCCTACCGGTATTCCTTGTCCACCTATAAATTGTCCAACATATAAACCTACTACTGAATTAATATTTGTAATAGTATTACTACCTAATGTAATTGATCCAGAGAAGTTTTGTTCTACTGTAGATATTGTAATGTTTTCGCCAACATATAGATTCGCAACTGAATCTAAATTAGTAATAACATTAGAAGTAGCTAATTGTTTGCCGGTAATTGTGACAGTAGGAGAATAAAATGCGAGTTTAGTAGGAACATTTAATACTCCATAATGAGAAAGTACATTGTCGCCAAAGCGAAAGATTTGACTGGCGCGATCTGTTGAAGTATTACTAAGAAGGCCAGGAAGTTGATTGTATCCTCTTCGAGGCTCAATGACTGCTTCTCGATCGAGAACTATATTATCGCCTTGTGTAAGAGATCCAGGCTTTACTTCAGAGAGTTGATTTTGAAATGTTCTGAGGCCAGAGTTTTTGATTGTAAGGTTCTGGGCCATATTATTTTAACTCTTTAAAAGTATAACCTTTAACTGAAGTCTTTTTACAATCTAAGATATCCCGTATTGAAGAATCATCTAATCCTGTTTTTCTTGATGCATAAATTAGAAATTGTGTTTTCATAATTTATTAAATTCTATTATCAGAAACGTCTATACGGACTTTGGTTGAAAGTTGAGAATCTTGAAATTACTTTACGATTTGCACCTTCTACCCTGTTAGAAATTAATTCTAATACACTTTTTTTCATTGTAGTAAGTCTATCAGAAGCAATTTGAAAATTCTTATCATCTCCTAATGATGCCAAAAGTTTTACTGCAACGGATTGTGCGAGTAGGCTATGAACTTCAACTGGAAGAATCGGAATTGGACTTTCATTAGCCAGACAAATATAATCTCCAACAGAAATATTATAAGTACTTAAATCTGCAGGAAAAGTAATAGTATTTGTGGTCGAATCTATACTTAATGCTATATCCATGGTAAGAAGTTTAAAGGCTGGATTAGACTTTACAACATCGGCAGTAATTGTAATACTATTACCTGATCCAAAATCGGTTGGAATAAGATTTACTATACAGGTATTATTGGTAATACTTGTAATTTGTGAGCACTGTGTAGTTTGAATTAGCTTACTAGGTCTTTTGAAATAATAAAGACGTAAAGTCTGACCTGCAAATGAACTCGCCGCTGGAGTAAGCATAACTTGATTGTCTCGCATAAAGAAAGCCGCAAGACTAAGAAAGTTATTAAAGTTGTTATTAAATACTGCATCTTCTGCAGCTAGTTCAGGTAAGGACCGTTCATTTGGTTGGTCGTTATTTTCAGGATTGATAAGAATAGTTACATCTCTTAATTTGGCACCAATTGATCTAGTTGGCACTTCAAATGCTCTAGTTGTTCCATCGATATAATAATCTTTATAGTCTACTAGATATTCTTCTCTAGCAGACATAATGAAAGGAACAATGCTGGTCTGAATTTCTTCATCTGCCATATCTAATAGATCGGCATTAGTAAATGTTATTTGAGATATAGGAGTAAAGGATTTCCTAATAATATCTGCAAGCAAATTTACTGTCGTATAATTGAAACCTGACATTTTTAGAACACTTTCTACTTGAAGATTTAATACAGTTTTTTATTGAGATTATATTTTCTATGAATCTCATAATCTGGATTAACTTTTCTTTCAAGTTTAGCATTAAAATCGCTCTTAAGTTTGGGTTCTTTAAAAGAATCCATTTGACTTTTTGGCGAGCGCATTTTGCTAGATAAACCTTTAAGAACGCCTATCTTTATACTTGGAGTAAGACTCATTATCTCTTTAATCGCTCCGCTAATAGTTTCTTAAAAGCTTCAGGAAGTTCCATTTCATGTTCAGGAGTTTCCGAAGATTCTTCTTCTGGCGATTCTGCAGATTCTTCCGCTTCACTGTCTTCTGGGGCATGTTCTGCAGACTCTTCGGCAGATGATTCGGCAGCTTCATGTTCAGGAGATTCTTCTGGTTGTCCAGGAAGCTCTTTTTCGGCATGAACTTCTAATTCGATGGATTTTGGATTTCCATGCTCGGCTTGAAGTTGCTTCATAAGCTTTACAATCTCCATCAAAGACTCCATCTTTGACTTTTGTTGGTCTTGTTCATCATTAAACATCATTTCATTATCCTTTCAATATATTGATCTTAAAGGCAGTTTAAAGCCTTCTAAATACTTATTAATCTTGGTCTTTATTGCCTTTAAGTAAAGCTGATTCGGTTAAAGGGGTCATTCCTGCGGCGGCAGCTACGTGTGCAGAACACCCTGCAAAGAAATTGGCCATGTCTTTCAAGAAGGCACGTTGGAAATTGGCAGTGAGTACCGCCCCTTTTTGAATAGCGGCCTGTTCTTGAGCAAAAAATTGATTAATGAAGTTTTGAGCCATTTGGCCATTTACTCCAATTTGTGAGAAATAGATATGATTTCCTTCATCAATAGAGCCGCCTCTAGATCTGGCGGCACAAATGCCCTGTTCAAAGGCCTTCATGATATGATAGGCTTCTTCTTCCTTTTCAAAGTCAATTTCGGACATTTCATCATATCCGGCATTTTTAAGGATCTGTTTGTATTGCTCTGTATAGTTCGTAACGGCCCGTACGGCGCCTTCTACATAAAGCATCGTGGTTTGGAGCTTAGAGGTCTCGAAATCGATTTCTAGCTCTATTTCCTGCTGTTTAATGTCATCTGTTTCAGTGAGTAGGTCTCGCTCCAAGCGTTGAATATGAAGTTGCTTCTTATTCATGTTATATTGGGCCTCTTTAAGGGCTTCTATAGACTTATTGACTTCTGCTAGGATTTGACGTGCATTCCTAAGAGGGGTAGGATGGCTTACTGTCATGAAATTGTCCATGAACTGGCTTTGGGTTTTACCAAAGTTGGAGGAGGCTTCTCTTATCATTGGAAGATTTTGCTGTATATTCTTGGCCATAAGAGCATATTCTTTAGCCCGTTTAGCAAGTTCCATCTTAGGATTTTCTATTTTAATTAAGTTAAATTTCATTAAATACCTCCATGACTATCAGATAGGCCGCCAAAATATTGACGTGATATAGTAAGACTTCCAAAATTAGTAGCATTTGATGCAGAAGCAATAGTAATATAGTCGATAGTGCTACTTGCTGTTGCGCCTCCAGTAATTACCCCTCTGACTGAATTGGATGTACCCGCGCATTGATATCTTGATGTAGTAAGATTACCAAAGGTTGTACTATTTCCAGTAGATGCAATTGTAACATATTGCATAACAGTTGTTCCAGAAGCTCCTCCACAGAAAACTCCTATTGTACTACTGCAACAAGCTTCTAGTGCATAGGATGCTGTAGTACTAAGTGTTCCAAAAGAAGTACTATTTGCCGCAGTAGCAATAGTAATATAATCCATGGTATTATTATAACCAAGTATCCCTCTAGTTGTACTATTAACTCCTGCAGATTCAGAAAAAGTTGTTGTAAGAGATCCAAATGAAGTACTATTTCCAGTGGTTGCTATAGTAATATATTCCATAGAGGTAGTATCATTTACGCCTCCGCCCATTACTCCTCTAGTTCCATTCGACATCCCAGCTTGAGTACGAGTTGCGGCAAGCAAACTACCAAATGAACTACTATTACTTGTTGTTGCAATAGTAATATAATCCATTGTGGTTACATAGGCACCGTTATATCCACCGCAGAAAACACCTCGTGTACTACTAGAAACCCCGGTACATCCGGCATCATCTGAAGATAAATTTCCAAATGTGGTGCCGTTTCCTGTTGTATTAATAGTAATATACTCCATTGATGAGACGCCAGGATAAGATGTTCCAAATACTGCTCTTCCTGCGACTGTTGCGGAAACCCATACTGGTAAACCAGAAGATACTGTTAATATACTACCTTCTGCTCCAATAGCTAATCTAGTTGGTGTTCCAGAAGAACCTCCATAGATCATATCTCCTAGTGTAGTCATTGGGTTAGTCATGCCTGCAGAAGAGGTGGCCGGGGCGTCTGTGAACCAATTAGTTCCATTGCTTTGAAGTTGTACTTCGCCCCAATTAGATGTAATGACTTTGCTGCTGGCTCCATCAATAAGCTCGGAAGCATTAGGGTTAATTGTTATATTATTAGTGGCGGCGCTTCCAGTACAGTCTTTTATAATAAGAATACGGCCATTAGTAGGCGCGGGGAGAGTGATTGTTCTTGCACCCCCACTTGAGTCTACTAATACTAGATTATCTTTAGCCATATTATACCAGAATTATTGACGGGCATCCCAGAAGTCACTAGCAAGAGTTGTTTTTTCATCATTAGTCAATGCTGTATCATTTTGAGTACCGGGAATCATAGGGGCCATTATTGTTAAAGTAATAATATATCCAATAAAAGCGTCTTTTGTCGTAAAAGTAATAAGTTCACTACTTGGAGGAACATAACAAGTTACATCGTCTTTTGTAAGTCCTATCATTTTACCATTATTATAGAAATGTCCTCCATCTTCAATAAAGTAGGGAATAGTTCCACCATGTAATTTGTATTGTACTATATGTTTCATATTATAAACCTCCGTGGCTATTAGAACATGCCGCACTGCCATATTGAGTAACAGTTAGCGTCCCAAAAGAAGTGGCATTACTAGTTGTTGCAATATCAATATAATCAATTGTATCTAAATATGCGGCACCATCGTACCCGCCTGCAAATATACCTCTAACAGAATTAGAAGTTCCTGCTAGTCCAAAGGTTATAAAAGTTAAATTTCCAAAAGTAGTACTATTGCTGGTTGTGGCTATCGTAATATATTCCATAATGTCTTGAGCTGTCCCAGATACATCGCCTCCACCAAAGACACCTCTTGTTGCACTAGAACAGCCTGCCAAAATAAATCTAGCAGTCCCAAGTGTTCCAAATGTAGTCGCATTGGCAACGGTTGCAATGGTCACATAGTCCATGGCATTATTACTTCCGCCAAATCCGCCAGCAAAAACTCCTCTTGTAGGGCTAGACACTCCGCCCGTTCCATATCTTCCCACCGTCAATGTCCCAAAAGTAGACGCATTAGCTATGGTAGCAAAATCGATGTAATCCATGTTCGTAGTTGATGCAGCTCCAGTAGAATAAATACCCCGCGTTACATTAGAAAGGCCCGTACAATATTCTGCGTTGACTACTAAATTTCCAAAAGTAGTAGCATTTCCAGTACTTGCTATGGTAATGTAGTCCATTTCTTTATTAGTTCCGCCGTCGCCTCCAGCGAAAACTCCTCTCGTATCACTAGAACAAGCTCCTAATAAATTTCTTGCAACAGTTAAGTCTCCAAAATCTACAGCATTGGATGTTGTAGATATTGAAATGTAATCCATTGTATTAATTGGTCCTTGTCCTCCACCAATAACTGCTCTAGTTCCATCATACCATCGCGGAATGCCGCCGATAACTGTTAAAGTCGATCCTGTTGTTCCAATTCCTAATCTAGTTGGAGTTCCAGAAGAACCTCCATAGATTATATCGCCCAATGTAGTCATTGGGTTAGTCATACCGCTACTGGGGGAAGCGGGGGCATTTGTAAACCAATTAGTTCCATTACACTGAAGTTGTACTTCTCCCCAGTTGGCCGTGATAACTTTAGTATTAGCCCCATCAATCTTTTCACTAGCATTTTGACTTATAGTGATATTATTGGTAGCCGCATTTCCTGTAGAGTCCTTAATAGTAAGAAGTCTACCATTAGTGGGTGTAGGAAGCGTAACCGTTATCGGCCCTCCGCTACAATTTACTAATACTAAGTTATCTTTGGCCATATTATATCCTCATTAACTAATTGAATAGTTACTCGATACTGTATTTGTGGTGATTTGTAATCCACCATTGATTTGATGCGTAGCTGTAGATCCTGAAAGACCAATAGTTGCAATGGCCGCAGTGGCTTGTGCAATTAAAGTATCTCCTGTCAAAGTTTTGGCACCTGCAAGAGTTTGAGTTCCAGTAGTTACAACCCCGCCAAAACTTGCGCTTGCTGGTTCAAGGTTTAATACTTGTCCAGAAAGGGTAGCAGCATTTGCATTTGGTGTTGAGCCAATTGCAGCTAAAGTGACATCTCCACTATTTGTACCAGTGAGGTCTAATAGTGTTTTTACTTGAGAAGTAGTAAGATCTAATGCATTTGCCGTACTACCAGTATTATTACCTTTAATTGTATTTGCCGCCATTTGCGCAGCTTTGGCATTTGTTACAGCATTTGCCGCAATAGTGGTTGCAAAAGACCCTGTGCCAGATCCTGTAACATCACTTGTAAGAGTGATTGTTTGATCTCCAGTATTTGTGCCAGAGAGATTTGAAGCAGAAATAGCTCCAGTAAATGTCTTTGCGCCTGAGAAGGACTGCGTGGTATTATTTACAAGACCAGGAACTGTAACCGAAGCCGATTGGGCAACAAGACTACTTCCAGTGATGACAAGACCATTTGCAGAAGCGGTTTGGCTATCGATAGTTCCAATAGAACTAACTCCGCCAACAGTAGTTGCATCATCATGATCTAAAAACCAATTTGTTCCATCACTTACTAAACTTGCAGATCCAAAAGCAAAGTTGATTACTTTACTAGAAGTTCCATCAATAAGTTCTGAAGCATTGGGATTAATAGTAATGTTATTTGTATTTGCATTACCAGTTGAATCCTTAATTTTAAGAACTCGTCCATTTGTTGGTGCCGGAAGTGTGATTGTTCTTGCGCCTCCAGATGTGTTTACTAGTACTACATTATCATGTGCGGCCATTTATCTCTCCTTTAAAGAACTGAATAATTTGTTGCTACTGTGGTTGTTTTAACTTGAATACTTGAATTTGTAATTATGGTACCTTCGAATGTCCAAGCTTGATTTGCATCAATATTGCCTGCAGTAAGTCCATTTGTTGCGAAGCCTAAGCTATTTGCTCCATTTCCATATATACCTTTATTTGTTGTGCTAAAGGCATAAGATGGTGCCGATGCAGATCCTTCGGGGGCAGCTAATGGAAAACTAGTACTACCCGCTACTGATGTAATATTACCACTGGCATCGAATTGAGCAAATCCCGCCCCATATCCTGGTAATTGAAGTAGACCTTCACTACTAAGATATAGTCTATCTGCTAAAGTACCTGCTAGATTCGTAAGTTGAATATGGAAATCTGATGTAACAGTGAGACTATTTACTGTATTTGCCTTAAAAGCAAAAGTACCTGAAATTGGCGCACTGCCTACTGTAGTTGCGGCAGCTTGTGCTGTCCATTTAGAATAATCTTGTCCAGCAACAACTGCATTATTAATACCAACTGTTCCAGATCTGGATGTTAGAGTTGATACTCCTGAGACAGAAGTGCCTGCAAAATAAGAATGTAACTTTATCTGTCCCCTATTTGCAGTAGTAGCATCGGAATACTGAATCCCACTATTAGCTCCGCCAATTGTAGCATCTGACCCAATAAATATTTGACCACTTGTATTATTCTGGACAATAATATTGCCTGTAGTATCAACTAAAGGTCGTATTTTAAGAGTTGTATTTGCTGTTAAAAGTGGTTGTAAAGTTGTAGTTGTTGATGCTGTTAAAAGACTAAGATCAAATTTGAATTTCTTAGTTGCATCTGATGCACTAACAAAATCAAGTTGAGCGTCCGTGGCATCGCCACTAAGAGTAATATTTGGAGTTAAACCTCCACTACTATGTAAAGGTAAAGATGCTGTTACTGATGTTACTCCTCCACCCCCTCCGCCTGTGGCAGCAACCCATGCACTTCCACTCCAGATATAAATAGTCTCTGTATCAAAGGTTACTCTTACATCACCTATTGTATTTCCTGTTGCTGGTAAATTGGCTAATGTGCTAACTCCATCTTTATAGCTAGCAGATCCGCCTTCCCCTAGTTTTATAAAAGTTGAACTCATTAGGCTAACAAATCGCCTTTCCCATTTATCTGAACATTAAGTGTTCCAGTACCCGAAGTAAAAGTATATACTACTCTTATTTTATCATAATATGCAGTAGTTACTTCCCATATAGCATCGCCTGCTGCAGTAATTGCTATATCTGAACCCGGATAATCAATATAATTAGTTCCATCTACGGAAGCTTGTAATTTAATATCTCCTACTGGAGTTCCGGTCCATTTAGCATATATTGCATAGCCATCTATTCTAGATAAATCCATAGCTGTTGAAGTTAAAGTGGAGGTCATAACTCCATTAGTTAGGATTGGTGTATTAAATATATTTTCTGACATTTTTGACTCCTGTAATACTTATTATATCTCTCTATTAATCCTATTATAATCCGCCGTGGCTATCAGAACATGCTGCTAGTCCAAATCTACTTACAGTTAAGGCACCAAAGGTTGTTGCGGTACTTAATGTTGTAAAAGTAACATAGTCTATTGTATCTCTGGCAAGCCCCCCTGCGCGTCCTCCGCCAACAACCGCTATTGTGCTACTAGAACAGGCTGCTAAATAGTCTCTGGCAACAGTAAGGCCTCCAAATGCGGTTGCGGTACCTAATGTTCCAATTGTAATATAATCTGTCGTTGTTTGAGGAATTGTAGTAGATCCACCTGCAAAAACGCCAATTGTCGCATTAGAACATCCACTAAGAACAGTTCTAGCTTGACTTAATACTCCAAATGAACTACTATTTGCTGCGGATGTAATATCAATATAATCTATTGTATCAAGTCTAGAGTATCCACTGCCGCTACCAATTGTTCCGCCAGTTCCTCCAGCAAAAATACCTCGTGTAGGGCTTGCGCATGATGCCAATCCCGCTTTTTCTTGAGTTAAATCTCCAAAATATGTAGCCGAGCCTAATGTTGCAATAGTAATATAGTCCATCGCTTGGGTAAAATTAGAAGATAGACTTCCAAAAAGACTTCCCCCCGCAAAAACACCTCGTGTACTATTTGAGCACGATCCGAGGCCTGCTCTACTTGCAATTAGACTTCCAAAAGTTGTTGTGTTAGTTAAAAGAGACATTGTAATATAATCTATTGTTGCTATTGTTAAACCTGAAAAGGGATCAAGTCCTCCAGCAAATATTCCTCTAGTACTACTAGAACAGGACCCAAGTAATATGCTTGGAGTAGATAAAGTTCCATAATTAGTTGCATTAGCTACAGTTGCAAAAGTAATATAATCAATTATATTACAAAGAAATAAGTCGTCTTGTCCTCCAGAAAATATACCAACTCCTGAAAGAGGCGCGGGGCCCACTCCGCCTCCAGAACCTCCATGGCTACCTGAAAGGGCTGCTAAACGAGATCGGGCTGCAGTAAGATTTCCAAAATTAGTTGCCGCCGCCGCCGTGGCAATAGTAATATTACTTATTACAGATGTAGCTAAAGGTGCGCCTGTATTACCTCCACCAAAGATCCCTTTAACTGAATTAGAAGTACCGGCAAGTAGTGTTGTTGTTGCTGTTAAAGCGCCAAAGGTTGTTGCGGTGCCAGTAGTTGCAATAGTAATAAAATCCATTGTTGTTACACGTCCAGTTAAAGCTCCGGCGGTATTTCCACCTGCAAATACACCTCTGGTGCTACTAGAACAAGCTGCTAAATTCTGTCTTGCTACAGTAAGGCCTCCAAAAAAAGTAGCACTATTTCTAGTAGCAAATGTAATATATTCTATAATACTTGTACCAGATCCCCCCCCTGACGTATTACCTCCACCAAAAATACCTCTAGTTGTACTAGAGCATCCCGCAAGTTGATATGCCAAATATGAACCAAATAAAGTGCCAAAATTACTAGCATTTGCAATAGTTGCAATAGTAACATAATCTATTGTGCCTAATAATGTAATAGATGGAACTGAATTTCCTCCAGCAAATACACCAATAACAGCATTAGATGCTCCGGCCAATTGATCTCTTGCTAGAGTTAAATTACCAAAAGTAGTGCTTGCACTGGCCGTGGCAATAGTAATATAATTCATTACATTTCTTGGCGTACCAGTAACATTACCTCCACCAAAAATACCTCTAGTTGTACTAGAGACTGCTGCTAAAAAATCTACAGATAATGGAAGGCTTCCAAAGGTTGTTGCCGCTCCTCCAGATCCTCCAATATCAATATAATCCATTACGGTGCCGCCGCCGCCAAATACTGCTCTTCCTGCTCCAGATGGAGGTGGAGTTGGACCTCCTCCTATTGGGATCATCCAGAGGCCATTTAATTTTATAAATGTCGATGACATTATATCCTTAACTTGGTTTTGTGGGCCAGACTACTTCTGATTGACTTTGCATAGCATCAATATTTTGTGCCGTAGGAAGGTCTCTAAGAGTTTGTCTATAAGTTACAAATTCTGCCTTTTTATCATTAGATAATGGACAATCGACTAATTGTGTAAAATCGGTTTCTTTAAGAAGTCTATCTCTAACTACTCTAATCAATCCTTGTAAAGATGGAGTTGACATTATCGCATTCTCCTAGCAGAAATTCTTCCTACATATTGTGGAGTAGCTACTGTATAACTAGCATTAACTTTAAAATAGTATGTAGTAGTTGTAGTAATATTTACACGATAAGATGCTATTGAACTGCCAGATCCTTCTGTGGGGACAGGAACTGCTATATTGATATAGTTATTCCCTTCAATTAGACCTGTTGTACTTGTTCCCAATGCAGTTCCGATTCCAACTGCAATACCTGTAACGGTTGCGCCATTGATCGCCGTGTTAATTATCGCAGAAATATCCCAATCGCCTGGAGTAAGAACAATAGATCCTAAATCTCCCCAAGTACCTGATGGTGTTGGAAAGTTAGTATAAGTAAGAACTTTAGCTTCTTTATATTCACCAATATATCCAGTTTGTGCATCCGTACCATTTGATACTCCAACAATTGCGCCACTAAGTTGTACGGCATTTGGACCTGAAGATTTTCTTACTCTCCAATTCCAAGTAGTAAGATCTGCCCATCCAGAAGCATTAAGTCCTCCATAAGTAGAAGGATTGGAAGTACGTCCTGCATTACCAAACTCTACTAATACTTTATCGGTCGATCCTGCTATAGTTTCGAGATCAATTCCATAAATAGCAGTATTTGCATAAGTCGTATTTTCTATACGTCCACCAATAAGTGGAAGCCATTTATTTGCACTATCTGCCGTATCTCTAAATTCTATACTAAGAACATCTGTTGGTTGTATAGGAGTATTAAATTGCACTTGAAATCTAGTTGCCGCAGATGCCGTTGTGCTATTAATAGCTAAAATTGGTGTACCTTCAGGACCATGACCAAAATAGGCCGAATTGCTTGCTGTTGCGCCAGCGGCAGTAATTGGTTCAGTATTAAAAGCATACTCAGTTTGATTATTAGCAAGTTGAATATTAGAAGACAAGCCTACAATAGGCGCTAATATTTCAAATACTAGTTCTCCACTAGTAGTTGGCGCGGCAAGTCTACTCCAGAATAGATCTTGATAACCAAAGCCATCTGTCTCTAAAAAATTAATTTGATTTGTATCTGCTCTTGCTTGAACATTCCCATATTCAAAAGTAGGACCTGCTGTAATTAATTTAAAATTCATGTTTCCTTGTGGATATTGGCCATTACATTTGGTAGCATCTATAACAAGGCCTGCGGGCATTGTAATTGCGACACCAACTCCACTTGAATATCTTCCAGTGCCGGAAGAATCAACACTTCCTCTAATACGAACAGAATCGCCTTCGCGTCGCATGTAAATAGTTGTACTACCTGTTGAACCTAAACTTCTAGGTGTATTTGTAAGATCTCCAGCTTCAATTGCAATAACACTGGTAAGAACCCAGTCTCCAATTGCTGCCGCAATAATAGGAGTTTGATTGCTTACTCTAACACTATCAACTATCATGCTCCAGTTGGTTGTAGTGGCATTACTTGCCGCACAATGTAGAATAAGTCTATAACTAGTACTAGTTGTTGCTAAAAAGGTAGCTTGAAAAAGTCCACTACCATTTGAAAGACTACTTACAGAAGGTGTAATTAATGTGCTATTAGTAATATCATAAACAAATACTGCCAAATCGCCAGCAGTATATGCACTTCCTGAGCTAAAATCAAAGGAAATAGTAAGAGGTATTCCCTTATCAGCAGTATCTATTGTAAAATCTGTGCTATAACCTTCGCCTTGTGCATTACCAGTTTTAGTAATAGACATAGATTTAAGACCGCGAAGTTGTCCACTGCCAATTATAGCATTATTAATAACTGTAGGACTTCCGCCGGTGCCATCGCTTGGTGTGGTAGCTGCGGCATCTTTATATGCATTCCAGTTTTGTGGTCCAGCCACTTGTGCGCTATAAGCATCTAATCTATCAAAGTTGCCATTTCGAATATAGTTGAAAGTGCCGAAGTTATTTTGTGCCAGTGGATGTGAATCAAATGCCATAAATTAAATTCCAAACCAATTAGTGCCATCGGATATAAGTGAAACCGAGGCATAATCTGAGTTAATAATTAATTGAGTTTGTCCATCAATAAGAGCACTACCTGCTCTTAAAAGTGTAATATGATTTACTGATGCTGTTCCAGAAATATCTTTAATTGTAATTGTTTTACCATTAAATACCGCTGGAAGAGTAATAGTGGCGGCGGCAGATTGATTTACAAGTTCTATATCTGTTCCAGAAGCCATTGTTGCGCTAGTGGTTACTGTTACTACTGTTGATGTAGTCGCGCCGATGGTAGTCCATGTTGGAATACCGCCAGCAGATACAGTAAGAAATTGGCCTAGGGTGCCAATTGCTAGTCTTGTTCCACTACCAGATGCTCCTCCATAAATAGTATCTCCTAGTGTGGTCATTGGAGAAAGAGCATTAAATGCTGGAGATGCTGTGGTTTGTCCTGTGCCGCCATTGGCTATCGCAACAGTTCCTGTTACATTTGCCGAAGTACCAGTTGTATTTTGATTTAATGTTGGAATATCTGTTGCAACTAAAGCTCTAAAGGTTGGTGCAAGTGGCCCACCAGTAGCAGGGCCTATTAGTACGGTATTTGCCGCTTGAGTAGCAAGAGTTACTGCAAAAGTTCCAGTAGTTGTAATACTTGCAGGAGTAACAGATAAAAATGATGGAACTGTCATTCCTACACTTGTAACTGTTCCTAATCCAGATGCTGTGGTCCAGACATAGTTGGCGCCATCAAATTCTAAGAATGTATTTGTACTTGGTGCCGTAGAAGGAAAAGTAAAATTATAGCTACCTGTATTAACTGTTGATATAGTTTTATTAGTAAGAGTTTGTGTTCCACTTACTGTAACTAAATCAACCCCTGCATAAGCTGGGGCTATATCACTTGATCCAGTTCCAAGAGCTAAATCTCCTGTATTTCCAGAGTTTCTAAAGGATATAGTATCGGCAGTTGCTAATCTAAAATTGCCAGTTGCCGCAAGATTGGCTGATCTAGTTTTATAATAAGCAGATTTTAGACCAAAATTAGGACCAAAGTCTATATCACCTGTAAGGGCAAATAAACCGCCAGCTTTTGGAAGGAGATTTTGTGTAACAGCTAAGGCCCAGTTAGTGGCATTAGTTCCCCATCCTTCATTTGAAGTTTGAGGATATTCATATGTTATGCCGTTAACGACTAAGGAAATTGCCATTTATGGCCTCCAAGTATTAAGCTATTGGGGGCATAAGCCCCGCAATATACTTATTATTTAAACTAACTTGGTAAATTAAGCTTTGCCAAAGTTAAACGTAGTTGGAGTAGGAAGTTTTCCAGCTCCACTGGCCAAAAGTGCCCCGCCAAGAGTAATCGCCGTAGAAGATTTGGCAATTGGAAGAGTATTTCCAATAACTCCAGCAATAAGACAGCTAACTGTACAAACTCCTGAAGCTGAAGAAGCTTGAACTACTCCAGAAAGAGCATCGGTCGTACTGGCATTAATTGCGGCAGCTAAATTGGCCGCAGCGGTGGCTGCAGTTGTTCCAACTCTAAATTGATTATTTGTTGGTGTAGCAACATTTGCCACAGCGGTAAGAACAACGCCATTAATAGTAACTGTATCTAAAGCGGTTGCGGCTCCAGAAAAGGTAGCAGTTTGAGAGGCAGCAACGGCATCGGAAGCTCCACTATCTACTACTCCAGAGAGGACGGAAGCGGCTCTGGCTCCTGCACTTAGTGCTCTGAAGAAATTCTCTACTTTGCGAGCAAAGGGAAGTTTTCGGCTTGAACTATCGCTCAAGATATCTTGTAGGGTTCCAATGGGTAAATCCGTATTGATTTCCATTACTAATCGACTTTTTGACATATATACTCCTTAGAACTTAACAGGACCTGAAGGAACAGGCAGCTAGCACCATGCTAGAGTACAAGTTAAGTAATTGATCTTATAATACTTATTAATCTAAAAAAAAGAGGAGGCTTTATGTGCCTCCTCTTCTCTATCTAGATTTAACTAGAATACTAATTACGAATTAACGATATTAGTGATCTTAACAAGTCTAGCAGGACTATCGCTAAACAAAGTTTGATCGGTGTAAGCCCTCAGTTCGTATCCAGCAGAAGAGGTCAATTCCAAGAAGAAATCTTCTTGTTGTTGACGACCAGGCATCTTGAAGCTGATATTCATCGCGCCAATTCTCTTAAGTCGCTTGGGCGGGAATACAAATGCTTCGCCTTCTTTGACATAGATGGAAGAAACGATATCGATTTTTCCATTTTGTCCGTGGAAGGAATATTCAGAAGCACCAGTTTCGAGTTTGCTTGTCTTGTAGCTGTCATCATACATACGAAGAGCAGCTTGATCTGAACTGATGTTCGCCCAGGTCTTGGGAGAAATCATACAAACCACGTCTTGGTCAAGACCACGTTCTACGGCCAAAGCAACTGCAGCTAGAATCTTTTGGAAACTAAGAGCGGCCGATTGTGCACTAGAAGTGTTACCTTTCCACAGGTTATAAGTCGAAGCGCTGATATTGTATAGAGTACCAGTATTAGTGATAATTCTATCCAAACCGAACACATCATTTAAGAGTGATCCAAGTGGAATAAGGAATGCGCCAGTTGAAATGGCGGCATCAATGGCTGTAAGGTCAGTAGAGTTACCCGAAACGCTTACGGTTCGAGCAGTGAGGTCTACAGAAGTAACAACCAATTGGGCGTTAGTGTTAAGCTTATCGCCAGTTGACGTAGGAACGGCAACAGACGTACTATCAAGAGGCATATTTTCAGATCCAGCCCAGATACCAGAAGCCCATGAGGCCGTGGTAAGAGTGAAGGTTCTGCTAGCGCCAGATCCTGAAGAAGAAGCAAGTTGACCAATGTTCGTTGATCCATAGAACATCGAAATTTCAAGTCGTTTCGCAATGCTGTTCACCATGTTTTGAACCATAAGTGAAGTAGCTTTGACGAAAGCTTTCTTGTCATTCGAGGCACGGGCGGCAGCTTCATAACTCATTTGAGAACGAATCAACATTTGCGCACCAGCAAGTTGAGCGTCTTTGAAGACAGCAGCAACTGCATTTTGCAAGTTGAAAGCTCCCGAGTCAGCAGCGGCATACGTGATGCCGTGTTCGTGGGATAGTTGGACTGGTTGCAATTTGTTACTTAGATTTTAATCTAAGAGCTAATCATTTCTGTTAGCTTCTACTGTTTCATATGAAAAATAAAATGTAATCCGCCGGTAGTTTTTCTTTTTCCGGTACAAACTTCACTTATTCGAGGATAATGTAAATTTAATTCTTTAGCGGCCTGTCTGGCACTTTTATATATAATTCCTGTTTCTACACACATAACAGGCTTAGATTTAACTTGAGCTATTACATGCTTCCAATGTTCACCATTAGTTTGTCCTAAACGTGCAACTCTATTTTTAGCGGCATGTTCAGAACTAACAGGTTTACCTTTACGTTCTAAAGACCATTTTTTCTTTTGTTCTTCAGAGTGAGAATTTGAATAACCATTTATTGATTTAGGAGATTTATTCCAGCCTTTATTCAATAAATCATATTGTTGAATCATCATCTCTTCTAAAATCACAGCCTCTTGTAAAGAAAGATAGTCTTGAACAAGTTCAATAGAATATTCTTTTCTATTTAACTTTCTTCTTCGAACATGACAATCAAAACGTATTTTTAACGTATTTTTTGTTAGTCCAGCGTAGACTATATTTTTTTGTTTATCTCGAATTAGATATACTTTATAATTTTTCATGCATCGTACCTCGTAAGGTTGCTGCTATTTTATATCAGTAGCTCGGACTATCGCATCCCCTCTTTCGGGGTTCTTTCGTTTAGTCTCTCACGGTGGCTATTTGCCTTCCGCCTTATTTCCCTTTCAGTGTCCATTATATCATAAAAGGGGGTCTAAGTCAATTAGAAAGAATTTTATTACCACCAGCCTTTAATGGTAAAGATTACCGATTTCTTTAGCGGCTTCGATAAACGGAACCAGCTTAAGTAATTTGACACCATCTGGAATCAAATTTTCGATTTTGTCAGCATAAACTTCCTTAAAAAGGCCGTTCAGTGTGCTAACTGTATTTGGAGTTGACATATTTTATATTTTCCTTTTCAAAATATTATAATTTTATTGTTTTAAATTCGCTGAATGTCTACTTCAACACAAATTTAAATACAATGATTTTAGTTATTTTGAATTATCATTTTCGGATTAACTTTCAGTGGATAGTCTTTCAACGTCCATGATTGCTAGAAAATGAGTTCTATGTAACCAGATTATGGCTACAAACTACTTATTAAACGACAACGGCCCCTAAGAAGGGGCCGCATCGACAGAAAGGAGAGTAGTATCAGGAGAAATTATTTTAAATACTTATCAAGCTCTTTTTGGAAATCATCCATGGATAAACCCTTCTTTGGCTTATCATCATCGGATTGTGGTTTACTGGCAACTGCTTCTGTTTTAGTTGGAGCAACAGGCGCTTTAGCTTTAACCTTTTGAACTTCATATTGTCTAATCTTTTTAAGTTGTTCATCGCCTAAAAGCTTGACCAAATCATCCACATCATAATGGCTGAATAGAGATTTATGTTCATCTTCAAGATCGCCGCGTACTCTAGTCGCAACATCTGCGGCAGTGGCTTCATAACCATTTTCAAGTGCACTAGCCATATATTCAGCTATGCGGGCAACGGTCTTTGGATTCTTTGGAAGCTTATAAGTATCGATAGCTTTAATGATTTGATCTTGGATGTCACTTTCATATTTGGTTTGTAATTTTTGAATTCGTTCTTCTCTTTGTTGTTTAACCAAATCATCTTTTTCGGCTCGAAGTCTGTCAATTTCTGCCATAATTTCAGATTTTTGTCGTTCTTCTGGGGACATCATTTGTTTCTTGGCTTCATTCATAAGATAATCTTCGGCCATTTTACGAACATCGTGCCCGAGAGATTGAAGAGCTTTTTGAGGATCTTTTTGTAATAGTTCAAGAATGGCTTCTGCCTTCTTACGTGAAGTGGCGGCTTGTTCAAACTTTTCATGTGCACCAAGTCCAAGTTGAGCTAGGCGAACTAATTCTGCTTCTGAAGCAACTTCTCGGTTCTTACCATTGGATTTAAGATTCCATTTTTTAATGGCTTCTTTAATTTCTTGTTGAGTAGGAGGTTGTGCTTCTTGTACTGGACTTACTTCAGACGCAGCTTCGGTTGCAGTAGACCCTACTGAATCGGCTGGAGGAGTAGTTGTTGAAGTATTTGCTAATGGAGCGGCACTTGGTGTCGCTGGTGTAGACGATGGTGCATCGGCCATATATAGATTCCTTTCACGTCCCTTACGGGATTGGTTGTTGGTAAGTTTATTCCATTATGGAGTAAAACTATCTATAATACTTATTAACAGATTAAATCTTTAAGAATAAATAATGTAGAATCCATTTATTTGTTTCCCAGACATAATAACAAAATTTATTAGAAATAATATACATATCTCCCTCTTCACTAGAAGAAGGAAGTTCATTTTTATTTGTTATATTTCCTTTAAATTTCATATATTCTCCGAGAGATTAAATTATACTAGTAATAATTCCGTTTGTAACCGTAACAGTCTTTGAATCCACCGTAGTAAATGTTCCAGTTGCACCATTTGCTGGAGTTAAAGTTGCCGATGCTACATCTCCACTTATTGTTGCATTTCCTGTGACATCTAATTCAAATGCGCCAGTTGGCTGTCCAGTAGCTCCGCCGATAACTACATTTTTAGCGAACCAGTTATCTGCACTTGTATCTCCAATCCAGACTCCCCAAGGATTTGTAGCTAAGGATGAAAATCCAGGAATAACTCTAAATCCATAAAGATTAGTAACAGAAATAGTGCCACCTTGAGATATACATCCAATGGCAGTGATATTTGACAAATTTGTAATAGTTCCACCATCAAATGGAATAATAGGCCCTGGAACTGATGCACCTACTGCTAATCCTGTAAATGTATCTACAGTCTTTCCGATAGCAACGGTTGTTTGGGATGCTGCTAAAATATTACAGAATCCTAGAAACCCACCAAAGGCATCTGGCCCCATATCATCTTCAAATAATGCATTTGTAGAAAATCCATTACCTACTACTAAAGTACTAGATGTGGGACTACCAGATGCAACATGATAAAGACCTCCCAGAGAATTCATTCCGAAAAAGCCTGGGGATGCTGGAAGTATAGCAGTATCAAAATTGGTATATGATTGAAAAGATCCGTCATTTACGACCAATCCAATTTTTTGAGTAGAAGAAACTACATTACTTAAATTTATACTAGCTCCAACTGCACTTCCAATTATTCCGCCAGTTCCATTGGGACTTAAATTAATTCCTATATAACTTCCTATAGAAGATCCAGATAAAAGATTTGGTCCTATATTTACGGATTGAAAAGTTGTTAATGTGGTTCCACTATTAAAAGTAGGATTAACATTTAAATCTGAATGATAGTCAATTGAACTATATGCTGCTCCAAAATTTGATTGAATAGATAAACCTGAATAATTGGCACCTACCGCCATTGAGCTATTAAAGGTGGGGGCAAGAACAACTCCATTATAATTTGTCATTCCGGTGCCTGAAAACTGAGATCCTAAGAAAATACCTTGAAATCCACCAGTATGCGTAGTTCCTGCACTCCAGGTACCATTTAGATTTAAATAACTAATATCTTGAACACTAGCAGTTCCATGAAGCCCTTGATTAAGATCAATACCGCTGAAATGATAAATCTTTCCGGTAGTAATAGTATCATCACCAAGATTTAATTGAATATTAAGACCTTGAACTCTTCCTACTTCCCCGGAACTTTGGTGATTGGCTCCAAGAGTAAGAAGAC
>Ga0315288_10002871_pt1 | contig 22040 bp, 30 predicted proteins | sample YL17G11_20_MG_FD_203454 | JGI IMG/M metagenome (GOLD analysis project Ga0315288, IMG submission 203454) | Sediment microbial communities from Yellowstone Lake, YNP, Wyoming, USA - YL17G11_20 | ecosystem: Environmental > Aquatic > Freshwater > Lake > Sediment | place: USA: Wyoming | collected...
ATTGTAATTGTTTTGTTGAGCCTGATAATGGCAAGATAATTGGTTGTCACTTAAGTATATCCAATAGCTGTTGTGGTGGTTACATAACAGACACTATGTTAAAGAAGGTTAAACCATGAAATCAAAATATATTTTGATTCATATTTTAGCTTTGCCGTTTTTAATATTGCGACTTATGATTTCATTTGCATTGAGGTTAAGATATGGTTAAAACATTCGTAACAAGGTTGATTAGAAATATATTACAAGATAGTTTTATCAATAGAAAGAAAGCTATAAAGAAATACAGAAAAGATAAATCACTAGATATTTGCTGTGGTTATGGAGATTATACTAATTTTATAGGAATAGACAACGATGAAAATTGCATAAAATTTGCTAGAGAACATCATAATCCATGTTTTTTTAATTTTCTTCTAGGTTCTGCTTTAGATTTGTCATTTAAAGCTAAATCATTCAATCAAAGTATGTTGATAGACTGTTTGCACCATTTTAAAGACAAACAAGCAGTTATAAAAGAGGCTAAAAGGGTTTCTAATGAAGTTCTGATTATAGAGGATATTAAACCTAATTTCTTGTTAAGATGGATAGACAAGGGAAAATATTTTTTAACTGAAAAAGAATTGATGGAATTAGGGAATGTTGCTATGATTTATGATTGTGGATTTTATAGGGAAATGGTGATAAGAGAAAATTCCAAAGGAGAAAAGGGGTGTTAAATAAATGAAGATAATAAGCTTTAGTGCAGTAGAAATACTACCTGCTTTGTTAAATAAGACTAAGACACAGACTATAAGACCTTTGAAATCAATTATGACTCAAATTCAAAAGTTTAGATATGACTATCAAAAAAACTTTGATGAATCGCCAGAACAAATCTACATTAGTGAAGAAGATTTTCATAATTTGTTACAACAAGAAGAAGATTATAACCAGTACATTGGTTCTCAGGATTTCAAGACCATTTTTGGTATGGAAATAATTAAAGGATTATATGATGGAGGAACAATAACCTTAGCAGGGAAACATGCTACGAGACACTATAAAATTCACAAACTTCGTTTTAAAATAGGAGACAAAGTAAAAATGTTGTGGAAGCAGAGAAGCAAGTATAAATGGGTCTGCAAGAAATGTGGGAGCCCAATTGTAGATTTTCCATATGTTTGTTCTAATGATAATTGCGATGATACACAAGGGAGTTACAATTTAGAAAAGATAGCATTCCCAAAACTTCTCGGAACAGGGACTATAACAAAGGTATTTCAGATTGAGATGGGTAGAAATTATATAATAATGAATGGTGTATGGTTATCAATATATGATTGTGAACAAATAGCAAAATTAGATGGTTTTAAAACAGTGGATGATTTCTTTCATTATTTCAATAAGCATTATGATTTAAGCACACTCAAGAGGTTTGCAGTCTATCGCTGGAGATGGGATGGAATATGATAGTAATCGAGAAGATAAAAGATTTGTTCAGGACAGACCCTAAAAAAGATAACCTACAAGATTTATTAGCAATCATAGTCATGTCACCAATCTTATTCATCGTAGGACCAATGATAGTTATTATTCTTTTAGAGGAATTAAAAAACAAAATAAAAAGGTGGTTTAACAGATGAATAAAATAATAGTCGTTTTGCTGGTCGCTTTAGTGTTGAACAGTTTATATTTTGTTTATCAGAACTGGAACAAAGACCAGCAACTAAAGAATTACAAGGAAATCTTAATTGAGAAAGATATCGAAATAGAATGGAAAACCAGCGAGATAGATTCCTACAAAGAAACAATCAGAACTAAAGATTTTTTTTGTAATGAGAAGGTAAACGATGTTGTTCAAAAATGTAGTGAATCGATAAAGGATGTCGCAGCGTATGCAGTCAAAGAATGTAAAAATGCAATTCAAATAGCCAGGACAGATTGTTTAAAAGATTGTTGGAGTTGGTGAATAGAATGATAGATGATTTTAAGATAGAAAGAGTTGGAGACAAGTTCAAGATAGTAAGGCACTCGGAAGACGTACAGGAAGCAGGGTTCATAAATAATGTTTATACAGAAATATTAAGGAGCATAGACATAAAAAAAGAACAGTTAAAACAACTGCCCAAGCAGAAAGAGATGATGGAGAAAGAGATAGAGATACTGGAATCAAGACTAGAAGCAATAAGGCCGTTTTTAAATGATATAAAGGTATTAGCAAAGAAGGACGAACTGAAAGCAAAAGGAAAATAACATGGGGAGCAGGGTAAAATCTATTGCTTGTCCATTCTGCTATCCTGAGACATTCTTGACCGCATCATCTTCGAGGTCAAGGAAGGCCAGGGAATGCCCATACTGCAGAAGGACGTTCTTCTACTGGAAGGAAAGGTATTACATCTGCGTTAACGACATAAGGTCTGTGCGCATGGGGGCTGGTATTCAATGACAAAAGTCAATAGATACAGCACAGAAGACAAACTTCTGCACATGAACAAGCCATTTTCCATGAGGAAGTGGCAGAATCCTGTGCAGAAGAGAAGAAGGTACGGCAACACTCTAGTGTTCTTTATATGTGAAGAATGCAAAACAGACTTCCATGGTAGGTTCTGCCCTAAATGTGGGCTAGAAGCCAAAGACTGGAAGAAGTTTAATACAATTCCTTAAAAATAATACATAATTGGTATATAAATTAGAAAACTATTTATTAATATTACAAACAAGAATAGATTAGATTAGTATGGGGTACCACGCAACTATTTCTAAGGAGTGTATAGAGTTCATTAAACAGCAGGCAAAGCAGGGAATCAAATTCACACAGATAATGAAACTATGTAAAGAGAACGGCAATAACGTAACCTACATGCAGGTATGCTACCATGGGGGGAAAGTCTACTCACAGAAGAAGAAAAAGATGATAGAACTAAATTTTATAGAGTCAACGACCACTCTATGCCAGGAGATGACAAGCTGGATAAGGATGTTGAGAAAAGAGTACGATGAGCTGCATCCAGACAGTCTGATTGACAGCATAGCAAGTCTAAGGGCAGATGGGCAGCTTTTAGTAGGGGAGCAAGAAAAGGCGGCCAGGGAGGAAGAGCTGAAGATAAGATTGAGAATGCTATCATTCCAGAGGGGGGACAAGAGGGATTTACGCTTTGCACTGAACAAGGGATTTGAGAACTTCGTCAATCTGTTAAAATCACCAGCCATACAAACAACCCAGGTGAACATACTACAGCAACAATTAGAGCAGAGCTTAGGTGATATTATACATGACAGAACAACAGGCCCTATCAAAATCTCAAATTGAGTCGGTATGGAAAGACCCGATAGTCTTCTACAGGTTCCTGACAGGGAAGATACCAACAGAATACCAGGCTGATTTCCTGAGAGACAAATCTACACGCAAGTCATTCAGAAGCGGAAGAAGATGCGGCAAGACCGAGATTATAGCAGCAGATGCCCTATACAATGCAATAACCTATCCCAACGAGGAAATCCTACTATTAGGTCCATTTCAAGAACATGCCCAGATACTAATAGAAAGGGTATTTGACTTCATAGCCAACAATATGTTCATCCAGACTTTAATATCACATCAGACGCAGACAATGGTGTTCTTCAGGCATAATAATTCTAGGATATTAGCAAGGACGATAGGCAGGACTGGGTTGGGCGTGAGAGGTCGCTCACCAACAAGGATTTATATTGATGAGGCAGCATTCGTGCCAGACTCTGCATTTGTGGCTGTTGAGATGTGCCTAGCCACCATTGGCACCAGGTATCTTACTTATTCAAGCACACCCTTTGGAAAGAGGGGCAGGTTCTATATGTCGTGCACAGACCCCGAGTCTGTATTTTCCACGTATTACATCAACGCCGAGGACAGCCCGATAGTCAACAAGGATTTCTTAAAAGAACAGAAGAACATATTGACAGAATTAGAATACAAGCAGGAGGTACAAGGAGAATTTATAGAGGAAGCAGATGTGTTTATAACCAGAGATTTGTTCCTAAGCTGCTGTGAGGACATTGCTGACAAACTACAGTCAGATGCTGATAAGGATTATTTCTTGGGTGTTGATGTCGCTAGATTTGGTACAGATGAGACTGTGTTTATGATAGCTGAAGTGACTTATGAAGGTCTATTAAGTATAGTACATATAGAGGCCACAAGCAATAAATCGCTCACAGACACAGCAGGAAGGATAATAAATTTAAATAGACAATTTAATTTTAAGAAGATATTTGTTGATGAGACTGGATTAGGTGGTGGAGCTGTAGACATGCTGCAGGAGCAGGATATCCCTGTCACGCCCATAACATTTACTCTGAGGGATAAGGCTGATATGTATCGTCATTTCAAATGGTGCTTTGAGAAGAAGATGATTAAAGTACCACCGAATGTCAAGCTGATGAAACAAACCATTAACCTGATGTACGAGTACTCTTCCACAGGCATATTGAGGATACACCACGTAGAAGAGTCAAGGGCTCATGACGACTATCCAGATGCATGTGCTTTAGTATGCTTATCCATATTCAGGCCGAAGGAAGACACTGTGATAGACCTGGAGGTGGCAGAATGAATCTGCAAGAGAAGCTGAAATCAACTTTCGACAATGTAATTGTTTTTTTGAAGGGAGAAGAATCCGAAAAAAAATCGCAGATACCGCTATACACAAAGGAAGAAAAGAGGGAATTATACAATATTAAGAAAGATATTGAACGTTTCCCAAAGAATTCTGAAGAAAGTTGATATTTAAATTAAAAATTATAAAACTTAATTATAAGATTAACGGAGGATAGATTAAAATGTCAAAATTTGCTAGTATAATGCAATTGTTAGATTTGAAGAACTACGAGGTTAAGGACAGGCAGTTCCCAAACAATGTGAAGCCCTTCTACAAGCAAGAAGTATGTGTAATCCCACTAAAATTACCTAAATTAAATTCACTTTGTGAGAAGTGTCAGTTTCACGATGTGATAAGCACACAGGGCAAAGTGGATGAATTGGGTGTTGATGGATATATGACAAACCAGCCAGACCCATTAGAACCAGTAAAGCATAACCCCTCGAGAGGTGTCAGCTTGAGAGACCCGAGGACTATCATAATGGCGGCAGGCCAGGTGTTCATCTGCAGGAACCCGAAACAAGTGAGTACGAGTAATTTCTTCCTGACAGAGAAGCAGCCAGCGTGTTCATTGTTTTTAAAAAGGGCAGAGCTGGAATATGAAAAACTGAAAAAAGAGAAAGAGTAATTAAATGCCTACATTAAGAGAGAGGGTCAATGCTTTCATGCGACCCACAGCAGAAAGAGATACGTTTAGCTCTCTAAGTTATGATTATGCGATTACAGGACGCAGAGCATTGTTGCCTGAATGGTATTTCCAGGCACCGTATGGACAGCCAAGAAAGATAAATGCAGATGAGATTAGGGAATTAGCCAAGACCCCATTCATACAATTATGCACCACTACTATAATAGAAGACTTTGCTACGACGCCCTGGTTAATCGTACCGAAAAACAAGGACGAATTTGACCAGTCGCATGTCGACGAAGAGACATTTTTCTTAAATAATCCAAACTTGAACAAAGAAACACTGCCCGACCTGATGAGGCAGTGGGCGAGGGATTTATTGGAACTGGACGCAGGGGTGTTCGTAAAAGTATTCGACGAGAGCAGCTATGAGACATCGGAATTTAGCACGGCAGAGCACAAGTATTACAAGTTTGGCGAGAAGGATGGACTGTTTAAATGCGATGTCGAAGTAAAAAAGAAAATGAAAAAATTAAATAAATCGCTAAAAGAAAAAGGTAAAAGGGTGCTTAAAGAGTTATATGTCAGGGATGGTACTACATTCTTGAAAGACGGTGACTACACAGGATTTGTGCATCGTTATTATCAGTATGCTTTTAAACTACCAAGAAGAGACCCTCAGATATTTGACAGGGATGAGATTGTCTATTCGATGAAATGCCCAAGGAGTTATTCGTTCTATGGTTGGTCCCCAATTCAATCATTAGAGGATTTAGTCAGGGCATTGAAAGAGCAGATAATTTACCACTTAGCTTTTGCAAGGGAGAAGGGGGTGCCAGATGGGATATTATCCATCATGGATATTTCGACTGTAGAATTAAACAGGTTAAGGGAATATTGGAAGAAGGAGATAAAAGGCAAGGCTCATAAGTTTGCTGTCATAGGCAGGGAGGCTAAGTTCACATCGACCCAGGTGACATCAAGGGACATGGAGATGTTATCAAGCCAGCAATGGTTTATGAAGATAATAATGGCTTGTTTTAATTTAAATGTCCCGATATTATCTTTGATAGGAGAAGCACCTAAAGCAGGTACTTGGGCTTTACAACAAAGAGAGAGACATAAAGCCATTTTACCGTTACTACAGTTATTTGAGAATGAGATGAACACGGAGATACTTTCTGAGTTTAATTATCCAGATGTTGAGTTTAAGTTCCAGACTTATGACTTAGAAGAAGACAAGATGAAGAGGGACATGCAGATATCTGATTTGAATGTGGGAGTGACTACAATAAACGAAGTGAGGACAGAGGAGAGAGGGAAAGACCCTGTAGCTTGGGGTGATGAGCCATTCAGTCTAGGTATTCATGCTATGCAGACAGGTGGACTACCAATGACCCAAATGCCTAAATCATTAGAAAAAAACAAGCCTACTCTTGACGAATTTAAGAAGGTCATAACAAAGGTGGATTGATGCCTGGAATAGATTATCCAATCACAGGAGTCATAAAAGACACTGACGAGTCCTTATTAGAAGGGGCTACAGTAAGGGTATGCAATATAAAGACCGCTGAAGTACTGTCGGCAACTACAGAATCAGATGGAAGTTATTCGGTCACATTCACAACATATTCAAATAAGGATTTTATTGTCGTTGAGGCAAGAAAGGCAATCTCAGCTACGATGGAGAAGATAGGCATAGCTGTTACTGAGATAGATACAGGTGTTGCTGGGAAAGATGTCAATATCACAGTTAATCTTAGAGTTGATTTAGGAATTGAAACACTTGTTTTAAGAGCCCCTCAGCAAGACAGGGACATAAGGATTTTCTCTCCAGAGTTCAATGCTATAAAGACAGTCAATACAGGGTTTGATTGCAAGCAGGTCACACTTACAAAGAACAGCGATAATTATGTCACAGACATAGAAGAGTCGGATGGCATACACATCAAGAAGACAACATTCACCAGGGATTCTAACAATTATATAACAAGCATTGCGGAGAGGATTAAATGAATGTTGCAGAGCATATTAAAACCCACATTGTGCTTGGATTAGATTTTAGATTTCCTGCAGAGGGAAATACTTATTTCAAGTTTTCGGCTACGAAGGTAGAATTGTATATAGACGGTGTATTAAAATTAGAGTGGACATCTTAAAATTGACGATATTGTTATCATTTTTATTAATTATAAGTACTGTCTATGCTACCCAGACTATCTACGATAATGTCAATATAACAGGAAGCATAACAGGTGGTGGATTAAAGGTCGCTAGTTGTGATATAAAAGCGTCTATTAATGGGACCTTGTATTGTGGTACTGATTTAGCAGGTAGTGGTGGTAATACAACTGCTGAGATGAGGACTGCAGTTAATCAAAGCCTCTACTATAATTTCACATCCAATTCAACGACCTGGTGGGCAAATGTAAATGATTGGACTTCAGGTTATTTTATAAAATCAGTAAATAGTCTGGATTTCAACGAGACGAAATTAAACAATACTATAGATGACAGGTTGACTTCATTCACATTTTATCCGATTACAAACAGGACAATCTATGGGACAGAGACAGGAGGGAACAATATAGGTAATTTAAGTTACTATGATGGACAGTCTTTTAATGTCACTGAGATAGCTGGAAGCAATCCGTTGGAAGTCAGGATTAATTTCACTGGGATAGTTACATTTGATAATATCCTAATAAGGGAAAGATATGATGGGGGGAGTGGACATGAGATAGATGTCGAACTGTGGAACTATGTGGATGGTATTTGGGACAATTATTTTGAGATAACAGACCAATCACAGCTTACTCAATTACCAGCAATACCAGTTCCGGACTCTACAGAACACATAAGCGGTAATGTCGTGATGTTAAGGTTCAATCATGTAACCACTCCAGGAAACACACAGCATAAATTCTACATTGATTATGTCCAACTAATAGATGGGACTTCTACATTGACAAACATAGCACATGACAGCCTAAGCGGTAGGGATAACATCTGCATCAACCATCCATGGATTTGTATTTATTATTTGAACACTTCGCAGGTGGTCGGTTTCAATTACTGGAACTTCACATGGTCGGGGTTCAACAAGACCTACGCAGACACCTTATACATCGGTGTGGGAAATGCGACTATAACATCATTGAAGAATTATATGAATGCCAATGTATCATCCATCTCAAATAACAGTCTGTTTTTCAATGGACTAGGTACAGGTTATTTTCAAAATGGAACAGAGACAGATACTGCGAATACTACTACCCAGATGAGAGATGCACTAAACCAATCATTATATTATAATTTTACTTCAAATAGGACTTTGTACATAGACTGTACTGGTATCTATGGTGGGAGTGATGCTGACTTTTGTGCAGATGCTACAGGTGGTGGAGGTGGTGTCAATTACTTGCAAGTTAGTGGTGTCTGGATGTGGAACAATGCTACATCGGGAGGACAGCCAAATATAAATTTCACAAAAGTAAACGCTACTACTTTTTATGAGGATGGTGTATCATTAATTAACAAATATGTGAGCGTAGGGAATGTTACTATCAACGCTGCTACTATAGATGGTTATGATTCTGCATTCTTCATGCCTTTGAACGTATCAGGACTTAATACTGCTTGGACAAGTAAGTTGGGTTTTGGTAACATCACAGACTATAATCTTGACGTTACATGGAGAAACAAGTTAGAATGGGGCAACATATCAAATGACCCACAGTACAATGCTACAGTAAATACCTTTATAACTAAAAATGTTTCTTCTATTGCAAATAATAGTTTGTTCTTTGGTGGCTATCCAACAGGGTTTTATTTAAATGGTACGGATATAGATACAGCTAACACTACTGCTCAGATGAGGAACGCTATCAATCAGACGTTGTACTATAACATCACAGTCAACGACACAAAGAACTATTTCGGTGGGTACCCGACTGGATTTTATCAGAATGGTACTGAGGTAGCTAATACTTCGACACAAATTGTCAATGTGTTTAATACAACAGGATTGCAGGTCAACGACGATGTTAAAATCTACTTCGGTACTGACCGGGACGTCTTCATCCAATACAACACGACCGCAAGTGCAGGCCAGTTAGGGTGATTGTTATTGGCTTACAAGAAGATTGTCTATTCAAGTGCTTTGGCGACAGTGGTTGCGGTATTAATCTACCTTTCATCTATTCCAGGCGTGAGAATAACAACCTCTGGTGACATAACCTGTTCTGTATGTACTTCTTACTTCAACATCACATCATCGAATTATAGTCTGAAGTTCTATAAATTCGACCAGAGATTGACATTCTCTCCAGAAATAAAGAATTATACTCTCTACAGATACACCTACGGAAAATGGAGAGAGACGAAATTCCCTATAAACATGACCAAAGGGACTTTGTATAGGTTCAAATTAGTAGGTTATAAATTCAATCCTAGTGATAAAATAAAATGGGCTATATCTTCAGGAGATGCAGAGATAGACCCATATTGGTTGGGTGAAAAGGAAGTCAAACTAGCCAGTACAATCTACCATCCAGACTATGACGAGGAAGTCTATTCAGACGGCTCAATTAAATGGTCTTTCATAGGTCAGGGATTAAGGAATGTTTGGGAAGACAACAGATGGAAGAGGGCAGAAGATGCAAGAAGCTGGAAGGACTACTTAGGCTACATAGAAAAGATATACCTAGAAAAAGACCCTGACTTTGACATGGACATCATAGACATCAATGCCACTTTTGCTGAACTGAACCTTACTTTCAATCCAATCAGCAACATAACGGAATTAAAGGAAAGATATCCAGAATGCGGGGCATCAAAGACAAACGACATAAAGTGCGACTTCAAACTAACTGTGAAAGAAGAAAATGGGACTGAAACAAAGTTCCAGTACAAATATCAGGAAAAGAATGGTATAAAGGAAGACTTGAAGTATGTCTTAAAAGGAAATCCTTTTGACAAGGAATACACCTTTGGCGGTAATTCTACGACAATCAAGTTCAACAACGGTAATGTGACTGACGACACGCACCTCTATCAAAAGGGGCAAGGAGGAGATTATGGAGCAGATGATGATTTGGTCGCAGCAGGAGTTGCGACAACATTGAACTTTCCCATAGTAAAGATAAAATGGAATGGGAATATGCCAGCAAATCAGGAAATACTAGATGCTCAGTTGGCTTTGTATGTTGAAGCTGAATTACTTGACACAGGCGAGTCATGGAACTATGATGCCAAGCATGTTTACGACAGGACTAAATATAATATATCTGGTTCTGAATGGACTGAAGGTGGCTCCACTGCAACAGCAGGTTGTGCTGAGATTGGGGGAGCAACAACAGGCTCAGAGATAAACTGGACATATGCTCCTAATGAACCAAATATAGAATATAATGATACTTATGAAACTAGGAAAACAGATGCTGCTGCTGGTAGTTCAAGCGTGTGGTATAACTGGACTATCACTAACATGGTTCAAAAGGAATATATGGCTGGTCGTTCCAATATAACCGTACTTCTTAATGTATCAATTGGTGCTGGTACTCCTGCAAATACAGACTGCGTATATTTTACTTCGGCTGAAGGGACAAACAAGCCTTATCTCAACATAACATTCCAGCCAGATTTAAATCCACCAACTTGGAGCTTGAACCAGACAAACTCTACAGTCGCAGGAAGCTGGGTCAAGCATTCTTTAAACTGGACAGATACGGCACAAGGCGGAATAACTCCAGGACTGAGCGGTTATATATTCAGCTTCTGCAACGGGACTTGGAACGGGACTGATTGCGGCCATTATGAAAATGTGACACATATATTAGCTATAGGTGCGGGTAATGTCAGCAATGTCAAGTCATTTAAAGCTTCTAGTAATACATATCCACTAGCTACATTGGCAGGTGGAACTGAATTATCAGCCAGTGATTATAGTGCTGTGAACTCAAGCAATGATGTTAGAGCAACCCAAGCAACAGGAACAGGTTATGATTTTCCCTACTTTAAATTCAATTTCACATTACCATCCTATAATAAAGTCTTTTGGATAAACTTTAGTGTTGAGGGGCAGTCGGAGATTACTGATATGGACTGGTATATTTATTTTTGGAATTTCTCAGGCAGTTCATGGGAACAAAAATTGTATTTTGATGTACCAGTTGCAGCCACTGATTATACGGTAAAATACAACGAGACAAACAGCCTAAATATTAGCGACACTATAGAATCAGATTTGAGAACCATTACAATATTATTTATTGGGGATGACGATAGTGGGACTGGATATGATATTGTAGTGGATTATGCCTATCTTACGGTTATGTACAACAGTTCGGATTTCATAACAGATTTCGTAAACGACACATTAGTAGCATTCAATTCAAACACATGGTCTAATGCATCTAAAGTTGTCAATTCAACAACTGGTGCACATATGGCTTGGAGGGTCTATGCAAATGATACATCAAACAATTGGAACACTTCGAGTGTGTTTACTTATGATACGACTGCTGGAGAAACGACAACATCAACAACTACAACATCGACCACTTCAACATCAACGACAGTACCAGCAGACTCTTGCACGCCTCCTGCTGATGCAGAATGGGTGTTGACTGACCAGTGCGTGAAAGAGACTTCTGTAAACAACTGTCCTTACGGTACTAATATAACTTCTACAGGTTCACTTAACATGTCAGGTTCAGGCGTCATTCTCAACACAAGTCATATTTATTGGTCTCCTATCTCTGCAGGTTACTATTTCAGGTTACTATGGGAGAAGGGGGCTAAGATATATTGGGGGTGGTGTACGTGAAGATTAGATTAGATAAGATGAAATTATATGCTGTAATTGTGACTGTTTTATTAATAGCAATAGTTGTTTACTTCGTAGGTATAAAAGAAATGAACAATTATTGCAGCAGTTGCAGACAGCAAGGATTTGATAATGCCTTAAAAGGAATAATAAATGAAGTTAAAAATAGGCAAACAGGCATTGAGATGACAGTAGGAAATGATAAGTTAATTTGTACCGTGAGAGGTGTTTAAGTGCCAAGAATATCGTTAGATTTCGATGGATTTATTAATCTGGAGAACAGGCTTAAGTTGCAGACGTTTTATGTAGAGACGCCAAAAGACTTTACAATCTTTATGCTTTTAGAGGGGCAGGTGTTCTACACTACAATGACAATGGAAGAGATACAACTGAGGTTCGGCAGGTCTGCATATGTGGTAGAGCTGTTCAAAGCAACGTATATAAGGGACGGGATAAAGGTCAAGACTCTAGAGACGACTACAGAGATAATAAAGGATGTAAATATTGAGACAACAAACCTGAAAGAGATTCTAGATAATTTTCTACATAGTTTTGAGAAAATAACAACTACAGCATCAGGGGGGCAAGGCACGGCAGGATATGCCATGATACCAGTGAGGATGAGTGACGGGAAGCCAAAAAGATGCATGGACTGCGGGAATATAATATTGTCAAATGAGACAGTATGCCCATCATGTGGCTCATATAACATCAAAGAGAAAGACGTGGAACTGGATACGAAAAAGTGGGTAGGGTTCGATTTTACGGGTGATATTAAATATATGTTGGAGTTTTTAGAAAAGTATGATTTTGCTCGTATAACAACATTGGACAAGAAACAAAAAAAGACAATAAAACAGATGTTGATAGACAGTCTTATTCAGGGATGGAATATGAATAAACTAGAAAGCGAAATAGAGACAGTTACTAAAGATGAAAATTTAGCTAGAGTTATAGCAAGGACAGAAATAATGGTAGTTGCGAACCAAGGTGCTATCTTACACTACGAAGATAAGGGAATTGAAAAGGTTCGTTGGATAGCAGTACCTTCAGCACCAGGTGGTCGTACTTGTGACAAATGTTTATCGTTACACGGGAAGGAATTTTTAATAAAAGACATAAAAGACAAACTTGTAATCCATCCATACTGTAGATGTACAATCGCCCCTGTTGTCGAATAATTAAAACATTTTAAATACAAAAATACAAGTATAATTTAATGGAACTTAGAGATTTTAGAGGTAGATTTGTTAAAGGAAGTAAAATGCCTAAAGATTATATAGAACGAAGAATAAAATCGAGAGAAGGTTATAGACATTCTGAAGATACAAAGAGGAAGATAAGAAAAACTAATAGTGGAAAATGTTATTCTCCCCAAACATGTTTTAAGAAAGGGCATAAAACATTAAAAGGAATAGAAAAAGGACAATTTAAGAAAGGCCAAAATATAGGTCATATCCCTTATGGGGGATTTGAAACAAGATTTAAAAATGGGATTCTGCACCCCAACTGGAAGAATGGAAGTTCATTTGAACCCTATGGATTAGAATTCAATAAAAAATTAAGAGAAGAAATTAGAAAGAGAGATAATCATATCTGTCAAAGATGTGGCATTAAGGAAAATGGGGAAAAATTAGCCGTACACCATATAGATTTCAACAAGAAGAATAGCGTGCCAGAAAATTTGATAAGTCTGTGTAATAGTTGTCATTCTTTTATAACAACAAACAAAATAATAAAAAGTAATTGATATTTAAATTAGAAACAATAAAATACATTTAGTCAAGTTTAGATTAGATTAGATAATTCTGCGAAATAGGTGGTAGGGTTAATTATGTTTGAAAAATTTGAGCATACTTTTGATATAAAGTCTATCGACAAAGAAAAAAGAATAATCCGTGGCATTGCATCCTTAGAGGAGGTCGATAGGGATAAAGAGATTATTGCCTTAGAAGCAATAGAAAAGAGTCTTGAAGGTTACAAGCAAAATCCTATCATAAGGTTTAAACATCAAGAACCAATAGGAAGGGCTATTCCTGAGCAGACATTCGTCGACAGGATGGACAAAGCCTTTATAGTGACGGCTTACATAACAGACAAGACACAAACAGGCAAGGAGGCATGGGCATTGATTGAAGAGGGCATAATCAAGTCATTCAGCATAGGCGGGAAAGTACTAGAGAAAGAGGCGGTGAAAGAAAATGGCAGAGAGATAACTAAAATAACTAGCATGGAATTATATGAAGTATCGGTCGTTGACATCCCTTCCAACAGGAAATCATTCTTCGAGGTCATAGCAAAGTCAATAGGGAAACAATCAAAAGATGAAATCGCACAAGACATGTTCAACAAGCCTTATTCTGAACTGACGCCCGAAGAGAAGGAGAAAGTTGACGCTAAGTCAAAACCTGAAGAGAAGACTATTATCCAAGATTTAAACAAGCCTGGTGCAGGCACTCATTCAGCTAAGTGGGACAGGTGCGTAGAGCATGTGAGAGCAAGCGGTGGTGTAGATAGCCCAGAAGCAGTATGTACTGCACAATTAGGTGAAGAAAGTTTTAATCGTTCTGTGGATTTGCCACCCGAAGAAATAAAAGAAATTGATTCCTTTGTCAAAAAATTAAATTCATACTTATTAGAAAATAAACTCGGCAAGATGACAAGCACGATTGACGAGCCTAAAAATAAAATGGAGGAAGAACAATGTCAGAAGAAGTTAAAATTGAAACAAAAACTATTGACCCAGTTGAAGCAGAACTAAAGACCGAAGTAGAGAAGATGGTTTCTACAAGAATCGCTGAAGAGATGGAGAAATTCAAAAAGGAGACTCCAGTCTACAAGATGATAAAAGAAGACACAGAGGGCGAGAAAGTCGAGACAAAGGAGGCAGAACCAACAATAGCAAAGTTTGCTATTAGTTACGGGCCTTACGACAGGCAGGAGGCATTAACTAAAGTCTTACCAGAATCTAGTCCAGCAGGTAATGAATATTATGGTGGAATAATGAATCCATCCATAGATAAGAGAGCTGGTGGAACAAGATTCAAACAAGCTTTAGAAGATTTCCATAAATACACATACACACAGACAGGCGGTGCTGGTACAGCAGGTTATGCTTTGATACCAGTCTATGTCGACCCAGATATAATCGATAGAACGAGAAGAGAGATTCCGTTCATCGAGATGTTGCCAAGAAGGGCTACTCAAGGTTTGACATACGACTACAACGCAATAACCACATTGACAAACGCAGTCACCCTAAATGAAGACGCTTCATTAGACGATTTGACTGATGTTTACGACAGATTGAGTGTAAACATGACATACATTTATTCAACAGGAAGAGTAACAGGACCAACAATAGCAGCAAGAAAGGGTTATGTTGACGCTTTGAACCTGGAAGTCCAGAATAGGACGATAGCTTTGAAGAGATACGAAGACCAGTTGTGCTTACAATCCACATCAACAAGCCCTGAGATGAGTTCATTGACGGAACTAATCGTAACGGGAGCCAATGAGACAGCATTAGGTGGGCCTTTGACAATATTAGCGATAAGAACAGAATTAGCCCAATGTAGAGATGCAGGCGGTGTTACTAACCTAATCGTCTTGACTAATACATTATCTAACTCATTGAAGGGTTTGATGATGGATTACCAGAGATGGGTTGATACTACCAAGATTGCATGGGGCATTGAGACGATGAGTTTCGACGGAATACCAGTGATAGTTGACAGATACTGTCCATCAGGATATGTGTTGTTAATAGATATGTCAGTTGTTTTCATGGCTGTGTTGCAAGACATAGTCTATGAGGAATTGGCTAAGGCAAACGACTCAGTTAAATTCACACTAAAGGCATACGAAGCGATAGTCTGTAGAGCGCCAGATTTTTGTTCTATCTTGACAGGGTGTACCTAAATGGGAGAAGACATCTCATCAACGTGTACCTACAAAAGGTACATTCCAGGTAGACTCCTAAAGATAGAGACAGTCGCTACTGCAGACGATACCGATACAATAATCCTAACATTAGCCGATTATGGTATTTCCACAATCGAATCGATATTAGGGTTTACACATTCAACTACAGATAGCATAGTAATAACACAAGCACCAACAACTTCAGTAACGTCAGGAGTTTTAACCATAACAGTGGGCGGAAGCACAGACGACAAGAAGAGAGTATTTTTAGTATTCGGAGACTCTTAGGTGATATCATGGGAGCAATAACAAGTACTTGCACATATACCAGAATAATACCTGGTAAATGGTTAAAGATAGAGACACCAGCCACAGCAGTCACAGATGATACTATTGTCTTGACACTTGCCGATTATGGCATGGCGACACTTGAAGCGATAGTTGGATTTAATCATTCAACAACTGATAGCATAATAATAACAGAAGCACCTACGACAGCAGTAGCAAGCGGGGTATTGACAATTACAGTAGGCGGAACAGCATCGACAAAAAAGAGAGTATATTGGGTCTTTGGAGAATCGCCTTAAGTTTCGGGGTTAATTATTTACCCTAATCCCACAGGGGAAGGTAGGTCGGGTTGGGATTTGATATTTAAAATAGAAAATAGAATAAAATATAAAGAGGAAAAATTATGGCAGATGCAACGATTGAATTGTTTGTCGAAGGGTTACCTCCAAGTATTGAGGTAGTTCGTCTTGAAGCTACAGATGGTGACTTATACAAAAGTAGAAAATTCAAATATGTAACAGCAGCGACTTTATGTATGAATGAAGATTCAGATTCAGCTCATCCAAACGTTGAGAATGAAGATGACACTGAAATTGATGGAACAAGCCAAACTGTGCAATTAAACTTAAACGGGATAACCGACAAGACAGTCACTTTGACACTTTATGGAAGGCACTAAATACTTCGGAGGCAAAACTGTGAAGAAGTATAAAAATGTTAGTGGGAAGGATATAGGGTTTATAATAGACGGCAAAACCTACGACTTCCAGAATGGGCAAATAGTCGCTGTACCCGAAGGAATAAAAGAGAGAGTGGACTACCTAATTTCTAAAATTGTTCCTGTAGAAGAGGCTGTTGTTCCAGTTGTACCAATTATTATAAAACCTAAGATAGAACCTTTTAATATAGAACCTAAAATAGAAACAGTCGTGGCTAAACCTAAAAAGAAATCGGTGAAAAAGAAATGAAGAAAATATTAATATTACCATTGATTGCATTGATGTTTATTGTTTGTAGCATGGGTATTGCTTCAGCACATGTTGGGCATGACAATATCTCTGTCACATTTGATTTCCCTAAAAATGGTAGCACCCTTTTAAACAATACTTGGACTACTCAAAGGTTCAATATAACATTGAACGAAAGTGTTAACAAATCATGTGAAGCAGAATTTAATTCTAATGGCACATGGATTGAAATGACAGCTACTGCCGCTACGAATGTGTCCTATTATTTTGATTTTACAAGTTCTACGTTGACTGGTGATTGGCAAGCTGTCATATACAGGTGCGGTAATGTAACTGGGTTTAAATCATATTCTAATTTTACAGATTCTGTTCTTTATTATAAATTAAGTAATGCTGTATTGGCGCCTTTAAATCGCGCTTTCCTTAACAATAGTATAATAGCTAGGAACGAAGCGTTAAACGTAACTACAGGTAGTTTAAATGCGTCCAACTGCACGTATCAGCTAGACGGAGGAGTGGGCAGGGTTTGGTTAAATCAAACAGGGCTTATGACAAGGACAGGTGGCTGGCAATGGTGGACAAACACATCTGAAATGGCTTTGTCGAATACTACTTTTGGAACAAATCCAGGCACTTATCATAATATAACATTCAATTGTTCAAACTCTATCGGTACGTGGTATTCTTCAGATACAATCTTCTTCAAAGTTGATGCTATCCAACCTACCATATTATATTCAGGGATGGCTTATACTTTAGGCAACGCAACGACTGGAGGCAATTATCTAAATGTCACTTTTAACATAACAGATAACAATCCAAGCAGGTGCTATCTTAAATTGAGATGGGGCAGTGATAATTCCTTTAAGAACGTATCGTCCTGGCTTACTTATGACCCGACTCAATATATAACAAGTTCGACTAATAATACCGCAAACGGTGTCTGTAAGGTCAGCATATTACCAACGGATGTGACAAAAGATGGTTATGTAGAAGTCGTACCTTCTGCACAAGACGAAGCAGGTAATGGCAATTCGACTACTCTTTGGAACCAGTCTTATATATTTTACAGGATGAAAACAGGTTGGAATTTGGTAGCAGGATTTGAAAACAAGTCTTTGACAGCAATAGGTAATGAATTCAAGAATGTAACTTATGTCAGTGTATGGGACAATCTGGCTAATATGAAGAACTTTACAACTTGGACATTCGGTGGTTCTACTAATGGAGCTACTATAGTCAATTTCTCAACAACTCAAGGCAGTGGCGGTACTTACATCTATGTCTCGGCAGACATAGTTTCAATAAGAAGGTATTATGATATGCCTGTAGGTTGGTCCAATGTCTCATTATATTCAAATACATCTGTAGGCAAGACTACCTGGAACATGGTCGCTATCAACAGGAACATAACAAACATAAATGCTTCTTTGTTCAGCAACGTGGCTTGTACAAATCTTACTTATGAAATAACAAACCAATCAATTAATTTTGCAGCCAATGACACCGACTATGCATTAGGTTACTATGCGTTGAGCATCATATCAATAAAGAATCGTACACATATTTTCTACAGCAGCAATTACACTGGCGGGAGTAACTGGACCGTATCGACAAACTTATCCTATATAAGGATAAACGTAGACGGTGGGAATATAATAGGGGTTTACAATGTCAGTTACATAGGGTCATTGAACTTGGTACGTGCCTGTAACAACATAACATGGGTGAGCTGGTATAACGTCCAGTTAGGCAAGCCTTGTTCATTCTTTAGGAACAGACTGGCTACATCATGCCCAGGTTATCTGTCAAATAGCATATCTGTAGACAGAGGAGATGCAATCTGGATAGCTATCCAGAATGGTGTAAATATAACTTTCGATAGGAGCAAATGGTGATGAAATGAAGAGAATGATTCCGATAATAATGATTTTATTAAGTCTAGCTGCAGTAACAGCAGTAGACCCTTGCCCGTTTGCATTCAGTTTTATTACTTCACCCCCTGATGCAAATGTGGGATTGACAGTCCAGTTAAAATATGGCGACAGGACATGGATTGTGCCAGAAGGTTATCCTGGAGAATATGTGACAGATTTAGGTGGGATAGAACCTCCAATAGCAAATTGCATATATCAGAATTTTGAACTGACAGTAAAAGATTGCGAAGCTAATTCGGTCTGCCATTCTACAGTCTCTTTTAACCCCCAAGGATATACAACTTTAGACATAAGTTCTGCCAATCTATTCAAGCAGACTACAACGTCTTCTACAATCGAACCAACAACTACAACTGAACCAACAACGACAATACCAATTACTACGACTGTAACTGAAGAATGTGAAGAGTGTGAAGTATGCCCTGATGAGACAATAAATTATTTAGTAACAGGAATAACAGCAGCAATAGCTTCAGCAGGGTTGACGTATGCTTATGGATTAAAAATACGAAAACCCGTATCTGGTGGACCTGTAGACGAACATATGCATCCTGGAATTGTAAATTATCATTCTATTAACACAGTTCATACAAATCTAAAGATAAGGCACCCAAAAGGTATGGTAGCACCGAAATATGAAAAGATAGGTACCGAATGGAAATATAAAGGGGTTTGAATATGCCAAATTTACCCTACACGATTTCTGGGATTTGCTACGATGTCAATAGTACCGATGTAACCCCTGTTGTAATGACATCTGGCACATGTATGATTTTTAACACTACCACCCATACGACAACTACAGGCAACATAGAAATAGATGGCAGTTTTGCAGTTGACATATCGGCATTGGCAAGTTATTCTAACGCCGACAAATTACAGGTTGTGTTATTTAATTCTGACAAGACCAAATCAACAGAGTTCAGGCATACTGTAGATACGGCAGAAGAAGGAGATGATGTAGGAAGTGTTTACATGCACTGGACAAAACCAATCCTGGGAGAGGCAAGGTTACACGCTGTAGTGATATCAAATAAGAATGACAGCAATGAATACACAGTCGATTTCTATGATAGGTATAACGACGCTAAAATATTAAGTTGCGATGTTAATGTCAACAGTTCATTCTCGCCCAATCTGTCATTCCAAGGATTAATGTTCAAAGGAGGTATTTGCGTTATAAGGCAGAGTGATGTAGCAAATGAAGTCGATGTAGTGATGGTTGTGAAGTAAATGCCCGAAGACTTGCCGTTTGATAAAAAGAAAGACAATCCTCATGTAAGCATCGGAACATGCAATGCAAGACATGCAAATGTCGATGCAAATCTGAATAAAATACTTGAAGTCCTAAGGGGGGATGAAAAAACAAATTATGGGATAATCGGCGACTTGAGGGATATAAAAAGAGACAAAAGATGGACATACGCTATAATAATATCGTTTATAATCCCTGTAGTATTCCTATTGATTAACTATGCGATGAGGGGGTAATCATATCGTATTCAGCGGTACTCGATGTAGTTCGATTGAGTGGCATTTCTAACCAGGTATTAAATGAAAGCGTAGGCACTGGAGACGCCATAGTAAAAGCATTTTCTCTGGACAATGATAATGTTGTTGACAATAGCGAGACCATCTATCTTAGCGGTACAGCAAAGGTGAGGAACATTGATTATACGATAAACAATGACAAAGGTACGATAGAGTTTTCATCTGCACCAATCCAGAATGCCGCCATAACAGCTAAATATAAATACTTCCCAGACACAGTCGATTTGACTAATGACGACATAGAAGACTTCATAACTCAGGCTGATGCAGAGATAGAGAACTGGACGGGAAAGAAATATACAGATTCCAATTCTGCTACTGAATACTTCTCGGGCAGGGCAGAGAAGATACAAGCAACTGATAGCGTACCTGAAGGGCAGTTCTTCTCGGAGACAGAGGAGGACAAATACGTATTAATGTTATCAAATTACCCTATCCAAACCATCACTTCTTTACAATTCCTGAAAGACGATGGTACTGTGGACGATACATTAGTAGAGAATACCGACTTCCAATTCTGGGATTATGGCAAGGTTCAATTAATTACGTCTTCGATACCTACAGGTAGGGGAAAGAAAAAGGTGAAGATAGTCTATACCCATGGATATTCAAGTGTCCCTGCAATCGTTAAAAGATTGTCGGCAGTCATGGCTTCTATCATTGCTTTTACCAATCTAACAGGCGGTAGCTTTGATGAGATTACATCCTATTCGTTAGGCCCTAAGAGTGTTTCAGTGGGTGAACCTTACATGAACATGAGGGCGGCAATAGAGAGATTGGAAACAATGAAAGCCAGTTTATTAAACCAAATAGGTAGAGAATTTAGAATGGTCGTGATTTAATTGGCATTCGCACAAGGGATAATGACGCAAGCCTGGAATCAGATTTTCTCAGATAATAAAAGGGCTGTTACATTGTATCATGTGACTAAAAGTAAATCCAATTTGACAGGGACAGAACAGTTGTCATATGATTCTGGAGCAAGCGTCGAGTTGATATTCTTCAAGACAGATGTGAGATATGAATTTGGTCTGGAAGGTCTTATAGAAAAAGGAGACTGTTTGGTATTTGACAAGCCGAATAACAACAGCTTACAGAGGGATGATAAGATTGTAGTCGACGGAGAAACATTCTTAATCAGACAAGTGATTACGTGGAGAAGCAGGGACTTGTATGTTTTTGATGCTTGTAATGGTTATAAGATATGAAATTTGACGAGGAGCATTTCAAGGCTAGTCTTATTCCTTTATTGGATAAAATTGGGTTTGCAATAGAAGGCAAGGCAAAAGAATTATGTCC